>Ga0209253_10001702_pt1 | contig 19362 bp, 19 predicted proteins | sample FrelakmetBRP12BR_FD_187145 | JGI IMG/M metagenome (GOLD analysis project Ga0209253, IMG submission 187145) | Freshwater lake sediment microbial communities from the University of Notre Dame, USA, for methane emissions studies - BRP12 BR (SPAdes)... | ecosystem: Environmental > Aquatic >... | reverse complement strand
GCTGATCCCGCAGATGAGGTCAGGCGAGATGGTATTCAATGGGGAAGGGGAGAGTCGAACTCCCACGCCTCGCGGCACATGATCCTAAGTCATGCCTGTCTGCCAGTTCCAGCACTTCCCCAAGGGCAGCGGAACGTGATATTTTACCATTTTGGCCGACACTTTGCCTTCCTTGGATGAAGGCCAATTCATTCGGGCGGTCTCGCCCAGAGTGACGCCTCTCGATGCTTGCTGGAGATGGTCGATTCACTGGTTTCTCAAGCACGTTCCTGATTTCAGGCTAGGATCATCATGGGGTTGTTCACCATACCCCGAATCTAGAGACTCCCCTCCATCCACACTCCGTCTGGTTTCTGCCCCAACTCGTTTCCTGCGACCCACCTCTTCTTAGTCTTGGGCTTCCTTTTTCTCTCGTATTCAAGGCCGAGCACCACCCAGTCGTGGCCCAGTTTCCTTCCAGAAATCTCCCCCGTCGCCAGCAGACGCCTGACGTGCCTGTCGGTTACTCCCAGCTTCGCTGCTGCCTCTCTCACACTGTACATTCCCAATCTCCCACTGTGGCTTATATCCGATAACGGACATAATGTCAAGGTCCCGATGGTTCGTTTTGGGCGATGTGGGTCTTCCGGCGGTTGAGGCGGCGGTTGTCAATTGTCTCTGGCGGAGGCGAAGCACCGTCTGAAATGAGATGGCTTCGCCTTCTGATTCTCTGATTGGCGTAGAGTGGCACCGTGATACTCTGAGCACTGCCATGTCGCTTGAGAGGTGTCAACGCAATGATTGACAGATTCACTTTTGTAGGATACACTCCCGCCGTACGTAGACTATCCACAGATGAGCCTGCGGGGTGGTTGGGTGGCTTCAAGACAGTAGCCTGTTGGCGCACCAGAGGCATAGCCTCAACCCGCGGTGGGCAAGAGAAGAGGCACTGAGACGCTTCCCAGGTCAGGAGGTTACTATGGATGGGAGATGCAGGCGTTCACCGCACAGGGGCCACTATTGGGTGGAAGAAATCCCGGAGAGCGACAAGTGGGAATGCCATTGGTGTGGCGAGATCAGGCACTTCAACCAGGAGAGGGTTGAAAAGGCGCAAATGTCAGAGACCCCCATTGTAGCCAACGAATACATTTCGCAGCAGTGGCTTCACCGCCAGGCAGACCGGAAAGCATCCAGGCGCATTGGAGAGGGCCCACTTGAATCAGACGTCAGCACGTACTCGTTGTCGTCATCAGGTTGATATCAGTCGGGTAGTGTACCCCCTCTCTGCCCGGTGCAAATTCATGGGTACCGAATGAGTGGGCCCTCTTTCCACATCCATATCCTTGTCCTTACCCTGGGGAAAGCCTCTCCAGGCCTCCAGCCTGGCCAATCGTCCTCAGAGAAGCGCTGCCTGAATCCTCCTCTTGGGCAGTTGATGTCGTAGCACGCCGTGTGTTGTCATGGAGCCCAAGCGTTGTCCGGTGCCCCGAGCACGGTGTTCTTCTTTGATCCTCCTTCTGCTGCTTGCTGCCTGACGATGGCGACTTCTGCGGGGGTACCGGCGACCAGGGATAGCCTGCGCCCCTCTCTGCGGAGATATCCTCAGTCTCCTCACGTCGGCCAACGAGATGACCAGCTCATTTCCGAAGTGACGCGCCCAGAGACTGAAAGGTTGCACACAAGGCGCTCTCCCATCATTACATCACCTTAACCGCAGGCACTCCTTCAGGCTGTTCTGGGAGCCAACCATCCTGCATCTTGCCCCTGGCCTGCCTTGATGATCCGGAGTCCTTGATAGCCGTGGCATCAGTTGGATATGGATTCGCAGAATTCGAAGCACTCTACGAGTCGCCTGGCATCCTCTTTCGCCTCAGCTCGCTTCAGGTCACCTTCAATTCATAACCATCGGCCAGTCCCAGTACACCCCCAAGCAGAGAGGTCAGGCTGCCCCAGACTCCGGCACTCTGTCCAGCCCGTTGCCTCAGAAACTGCTGTCCGTTTTGCCCCCTTACGGGAGATAGTTTTGTGAGGTCGTGCCCAGACCAAGAGACACAGGTGTGACAGGCCAACCTCATACTGGGTTCCAGAAAACGCTGATATGGGTCGGTGGGCCTCTGGTGACGAAAGACCGGTTACCCCCGCCAGAGGGACGAAGAGGAGGGCGGAAATGGTAAGCGATATTGCAGGAGATATCAGAAGCGTAGGCGCTCTTGTCAGGGCCCTCGGCGATGAAGATTGCTATGTTCGTCAGGAGGCGGCTTCAGCCCTCGGCGCCATGGGTGACCCTCGCGCTGTCGAAGCTCTCATCGATCTGCTCGAGGAGGATGATGATGAGGACGTTCGAGAGGAAGTAGCTTGGGCTCTGGGGAAGATTGGAGACGGCCGGGCGGTGGAGCCTTTGATCCGGGCCCTTTTCGATACAGACAAAGACGTTCGAGAGGAAGCGGCCTGGGCCCTCGGAAGAATTCGAGATGTGCGGGCAGTTGAGCCCTTGATCCAAGCCCTGAAAGACGAAGAGGAAGACGTTAGGGAAGAAGTCGTATGGGCGCTCGGTAGAATTCGCAATGCCAAAGCCATCGAACTGCTGAAGCAGGCCACCAGCGACAAGTCTGTCCACGTCCGAAAAGCGGCGGCGGAAGCCTTGGCCAACATAGGGGCAAAAGTGGCGCTGATGAACTAGATCGGTCAGCCATGATCGATTAGCAGCGTGTGTGAGGGAGAGAGACTAGAATGATGCAGACATACTACTGTAACCATTGCGGCATAAACTGCGACACCATTTTCAATGTGTTTCTTCACATATTCACAGATCATATGCACACGGACATAGGTCTGGAGAAGGCCGAAGCCCGGGTGCTGGTGGGACAGACCCAGCCATATCGGGTGCGGGTCATGTTCTTCTGGCCGAACTAGCGCCGATCTGGTGCTTGAACCGGGTGTCTAGCCAGCCGGCGATCCGCTGGTAAACGGAGTCCCGGTATCCGCAGAAACACAAGGCCCTTGTGCGAAGGTTGTCTCAACCACACAAGGGCCTGATCTTTTTTCGGAGTCAGACTCCTGGAGAGCGCATGGATCGCAGCCACCCGCGAAGCATCTCCGAAAGAACCCACTCGCGCGCCGGGGCCACCCTAGCCAACAGACCTGCAACTAGCGACCTTTGTATATCGGTTTGCGCTTCTCCTTGAAGGCCTTCATGCCCTCCCTGGAGTCTTCGGTGGCAAAGATCGGTATTCCGATCTCATCATTCTTCTTGAACGCCTCCGGCAGCGGCACCGAGGCGTCAATCTCGCGCAGGGTTCGAGTGATGGCCTTGATGGACAGGGGGGCATTCTCGCATATCTGCTGGGCGATCTTCATGGCCTCTTCCACGGCCGTGCCCTTGGGGACCACCCGGTTGATCAGGCCGAACCGGAGGGCCTCCTGGGCAGTGATGTGACGGCCCACAAGCACCATCTCTGCGGCCAGGCAGTAGGGGATCTGCCGGGGAAGTCGCCACGCGGAGCCCGCCATGGGATAGAGGCCGCGGATGACTTCGGTCACTCCAAACTTGGAGTCCTCGGATCCGACCCGGATGTCAGTCCCCATTAGAATCTCTGTGCCGCCAGCCACCGCAAAGCCCTCTACGGCCAATATGATCGGCTTGGAGGGGAGGTTCTCCCGCAGCAGGGCCTGCCAGTGCAGGTTGGGCACAGTCTGCATCAGCCGCTGGATCTCCTCCGCATCCTCCCCCCCGGCCGGGCCGGTCTTAAGGTCCATGCCCGAGCAGAAAGTGTCCCCCTTACCAGTCAAGATGGCGCAGTACAGGTCAGGGTCCTCGTCCAGAAGCCGCCAGGCCTTGTACATGCCCACCAGCATGGGGGAGCTGAGTGCGTTCTTGGCCTCCGGCCGGTTCAGGGTGACGATCAAGACGTGCCCCTCTTTTTCGACCGTGCAGTTCTTGGTGGTGATACTCAGTTGTTCAGCCATGCGTTCCTCCTGATATTGGCATAGGAAGATTTGGGGGACACCCCCAACCCCTTGGCAGGACTTCGCCCTGCACCCTACGCCAACGGCTTGAAGTACTTGATGTCCAGGATGCTGCCTACCCTCTTCTCGCTGAAAACGGCCTTCACTCTCATCCCGATGACCAGCTTCTCAAAGTCGACCTCGCTCAACATGTGAACGAGGCCTGTGCTAGCACCATCGAGCTGGATTATGCCGTAGATTATCGGCGGGTCAACCGGCTGCACACCATTGCGTTGGCCGGCGACCGTGTAGGTCTGCAGCGTACCTGTGTCACTGACCTCCACCCACTGATCCAGCTGGGCAAAGCAGTACTTGCACACGGACCGGGCGGGCACGTAGACCAAGTCGCAGGCGGGGCACTTGGTGCCCATGATCTTCTTGTTGTCCCGCAACTCGATCAGGAAATGACTGCCGACGGCGCCGGCGGTGTAAGTGTTGGGGATGTATATCTTGCCATGGTATACGAAAACATCCAAGTCCTTCAGTTTCTCTACTCTATCAGCCATCAACTCAGCCATCTTCTTGTCCTCCTACTCGTCAATCGTCCTGAAGTACAGGATGTCGGCCAAACCGCGACCTCTGCCCTCTTCTTTCCACACCGCCTGAACCCGCTTCACCTTCTTCAGTTTCTCCGGGTCCTTCTCCTCCAGGAAATGCACCAGGAACACTCCCTCATCGAGTTTGATAGTCGCCGTGGGGTAAGGGTTGGCCAGCCTGTCACCGAAGTGAGGGTCCCACAGTGGAAAGACCAGGTAGGTATACTGTATGACTGTCCCCTTATCGCTCATACTCACCCAGTCTTCACCTGCCGCCACGCTGCATCTTCCGCAGGCACCCGCTGGCGGCCAGAGCAACTCCTTGCATTTCGGACAACGGTTGGTCACCAACTTCTTGTTGTCCAGGGCCTCTCTGTAGAGCTTGCCCAAATACCTGCCGCTCGACCATCTGTAGGCCCGAGGTCTGGCTATGTCAACCTTGATGTATTCGGGTTTCTTCTCAGCCGTCTTCTCAGTTGTCATCTCATTTCCTCCTACAGTGACCTTCTGAGCAGAGTCGCCACGGTCCAGTTGGGCCCGCCCAGAGCGGTGGCCAGAGCAGTGTGGACGTCCCGGGTTACCTGATGCTCACCGGCATCGCCGCGTACTTGCAGGGCCGCCTCCGCCACCCGGATGGTGGGTGTGGCTCCGATAGGGTTGGTGGCAATCACGCCCCCGGAGGGATTCACCGGGAACGCCCCTTCCATCTCGGTTATCCCTTTTTCCACCAGTTTCCAACCCTCATTCTTCCCGCAGAAGTGCAGGTGTTCATAGTGGCTCATTTCCTCCCAGTTCGAGGGCTCGTAGATCTCTGCCATGCAGATGTCCTTGATGGGATCAGTGATGCCATTCCTCTTGTAGAGTCTATCGGCGGCGATGTCCTGGGTGTACTCTTCCTTGCCGGTGGGATCGCCGAACGACCCCGCCCGGAATGGCTCTTGATGGACAGTGATGACATCGGCCATCCAAACCGGCTTCTTGGTGATCTTCTTGGCCTTGTGCTCAGAAGCCAGTATCAGGGCACAGGCGCCAACGGACTGGGGGCAGAAGTCCAGGAACCGGAGAGGCCACACCAGGTATCCTGAGTCCAGTACCTCCTTAATGCTCTTTAGCCCCAGTCTCAAGTGGGCGTAGGGATTGCGGCAAGCCCCCTTATCCGCCTTGAGACGAACCATGGCCGCGTGCTCTTCCTTGGCGCCCGACTTCTCCATGTAGGTCAGGGCCTGCTTGGCGAACTCTCCAATGGCGCCGGTAGCCACGCCCTTGCCCCACACTGGCGTGACGGCAGCGGTGATGGCCGCAGTAGTGTCACCACAGTCCTGCTTCTCGAACCCAATCACCAGGGCAGTGTCAAAGAGGCCCGAGGCCACAAAGTGAAAGCCCTCCTCTACCACTGACGCACCGCTTGTGCCCCCGGTGCCGACCTTCAGGCCCGGCTTCATGAAAGCCGCCACTTCGTCGGCCATCATCTCATCCGGGAGATAGATCCCCTCAAAAGTCTCCATGTTCGCCGTGAACACGGCCTCGACATCCTTGGCCTTCATGTGCGCATCGGCCAGCGCTGCCCTTACCGCCTCGCCCACCATTTCTTGCTGGTTGACATCCTTGCGGTTGCTCTTGTGATAGGTCTGGCCTATTCCGACTATCGCTACTCTATTACCCATGACTCTACCTCCAGCTAAGCCTTCCCCAGAATCATGACGCCCTGCAAAGCACCGCAGACGCCGGTGAAGCCATGAGCCAGGGCCACCTTCGCTCCCGGCACCTGCCGCTCTCCAGCCTCGCCTCGCAGCTGCAGCACTCCCTCGGCTATGCGCGCCATGCCCGCGACCACGGTGGGATTGCCTGAAAGCATGCCCCCAGAGGTGTTGACTGGCAGTTGCCCTCCCATCTGAGTCGCGCCACTTTCAATGAGCTGGCCGGCTTCTCCCCGGCCACACAGCCCCAACCCCTCCATCCAAAGCAACTCCTGATAGCTGTATTCCTCTGATATCTCGGCTACATTGACCTGCTTCCTGGGATCGGTGATGCCCGCCATGCTGTAGGCCTTCTTGGCCGCCTTCACCAGGGCGTCGCACTCCGCCAGGTCGCGGTCACCCAGATGGTGCGTCTCGTAGCAGTTCGAGACGCCCTGTATCCAGATCGGTTTTGCGCAGAGTTTCTTGGCCTTCTTCTCAGTAGCCAGGATCATGGCGCAAGCACCATCCGACGTTGGCTTCATGTCCAGTTGCCTTATGGGGGATGCCAGCACCTGCGATCCCAGAACATCTGCCGTGGTGATTTCAGTGGACTCCTGGGCAAAGGGGTTCTTCTTGGCGTTTCCCCGGTTCTTGACCACCACTTTGGCACACTGCTCTGGGGTGATCCCATACTTGTACATGTAGCGCCTGGCCTGCAGGGCAGCAGCGCTCAGGAAATCGAGCCCCAGGACTCTGAGGAATACGGGGTCTAGGCCGGCATTCTCAACGCCCCTCATGTCAGCCTGGGATTCCTTGCAGTGGCTTGCCACCAGAACCACATCCTGATGTCCCGAGAGCACCCGGGCAAACGCGGCATAGACCGCGGTCAGTCCGTCCTCGGCTACCTTGTCCTCGTCGCTGTGATGAGATCCGACGTATGACATCACGTTACAGTTCGATATGGTCCGGCCATCCAAGAAATCCTGAGAGCACGTTATGGTGGCATCGATGCCCGTGCCATCCTGGGCAAACTTGAGTCCCGTCTCCTGCAGGACCTGCCTTACGGCCTCGTATACCAACTCGCCTTCGTTCGCGTCAGCCCTGTTGGCGCTGTACTTGGTCTGCGCCACCGCCACAATCCCCACTCGTTCACTCATACAAGCCTCCTTTCCCGTTGTTCAACCTCTACTGCAACACAGGCCAAAGCTCGGCAGACAGCAAAGCCCGTGCGCAGAAAACAACCGAGATAACACCACCTAACTCGCAAGAGGTCATCAATGCTTCCGTCCTATGACAGCAGTGCGTTCTCAGTCGCCCGAAAACAGCCTTGCGGACGTTATCCGGCGTCTCATAGCCCCGAGCGAACCCCCCATTCTTAAAGACCGCCATCTGTAGCTAGACCCTAAGAAGGTCTTCGATTATCGCCGATTCAGCCAAGACTTTGTGAATTGGAGCTGAACCAAGATTCAATTCCAGCGCCTTGGACCAGCGGAAATGGTAGTGGAGATCGTAGTCCACGTCAAATCCCACTCCCCCGTGTATGTGATGAGCCCCGGACACAACGCGCTGGCAGGCGTCACTTGTCCAGGCTTTGGCAATGGACACTTCCCTGGCAGCCGGCAGGCTGTTGTCCAGACGCCAGACCGCCTGGTAGCTCAGCCAGCGGGCGCTCTCCACGTCTGTGAGCATGTCGGCCAGTCGGTGCTGCACCGCCTGGAAACTGCCGATTGGACGGGCAAACTGGATTCTGGTGGCCGCATAGCTGGCCGTCAGCTCAAGAGCCTTGTGGGCCACGCCTACCATCTCCACGCACTGCAGTGCGGTGGCCTTCCGCAGCGTGCTGTCCACTATCGGCCAGCCCTTGTTGAGGCTGCCAAGAACATCAGTCGCAGAACAAGACACCTTGTCAAAGGCCACTTCGTATTGTCTGTCGGCAGCAATGGTCACGAGCGGAGTCAGCTCTATTCCGGGCGACTTCCTGTCGACAATGAGGATGCTGAAGTTATGGCGAGCATCGTTGACTTTGCTTGTCTGGGCTACTACCAGAAGGTAGTCCGCCGTGTGGGCGTTGTGGACGAACAGCTTGGTGCCGCTGACCGCAAACGAGCCATCCTTGTGATGTCCAGCGTGGCTGGTCATGTACTGTGGTTGGTAGTCCGTCTCGGGCTCGGCTATGGCCATGGTCAGGAGGATCTCCCCATTCGCCACCCCTGTCAGCAGGTGCTTCTTCTGCTGATCAGTGCCGGCTTCCAGAATGGGCAACACACCCATGACGATCGTACTGAAGATTGGACTCGGAGCCGTAGCTCTGCCTACCTCTTCCAGCAGCACCGCCAAGTCCAGCAGGCTTCCACCCACCCCGCCGTATGCCTCCGGGAGTATCAACCCCAGCCAGCCGAGGTCGGCCATCTTCTTCCACATCTCCGGCGAATACCCGACTTCGCTCGCCTCGAGCTTCTTCACCGTCGACTTGGGGCACTCCGTCTCTAGAAAATGACGGAGTGCCTTCTTTAGCAGTTCTTGTTCGGCGCTGAGTGCGAAATCCATTCCCCTATACCTCTATCATCTGGATCTCGGCAGCCCGAGAGCCATCATGGCCATCATATCTCTCAGGACTTCGTTGGTGCCGCCGCCGAAGGTGAGCACTACTTGCATCCGGTAGACATGCTCCGGTCTGCCCCGAGCAGGAACCCACTTGGATCCTGTTTGCAGTTGTCCGTGCAGCCCCATCACCTGCAGGGCAACATCCGTGGCCCTTCTGATGTGCTCGCTCCCGAAGACCTTTATCATGGACGACTCCACCATGGGCAATTCGCCCCGCGTGAGCATCCAAGCCACCCGGTAGTTGAGCAGCTTGAGCACCTCCGACTCCAAAGCCATGTCCACCAGTCTGGCCCTCACCCAGGGCTGATCGAGGACCGTCTTCCCGTTGAACGTGGTCTGACTCGCCCAGCTCGCTGCTTCTTTGATGGCACGCGATGAAAAGGAATGCGGGACCAGAGTGACGCGCTCATGGGCCAATTGCATGAACAGGTACTCCGCTCCCTTGTTCTCCCCCCCAATCAGGCTCTCTTTGGGCACCCGCACGTTCTCAAAGAATTCGTTATTCAACAGAAGGCCGCTCATGGTCTTGATGGGCTCGACGGTGATTCCCGGGGTCTTTGCATCCACCAGTAGTATCGACAGCCCCATGTAGTTCTTAGCTGCTTTGGGATCAGTCCTCACTGCCAACCAGAAGTAGTCGCAGCAGTGGCCCATCGAGGTGAAAGTCTTCTGTCCGTTGATGACGTAGTGGTCACCATCTCTGATTGCCGTGGTCTTCAAGGACATCAGATCCGTCCCCGCCTCAGGCTCGGTGTAGCCAATGGCGGCGACGCATTCGCCTCTCAATATGGCTGGCAGGATACTCTTCTTCTGCTCTTCGGTGCCCACTCTCATAATGGTGGGCCCCACTGTCATCAACGTCATCATGGGGATAGGGATATGGTAGTACCCGAGCGCCAGATCGAAGAAGATGTACTGGTCTATTGAGGACCGGCCCTGTCCTCCGTATTCTCTGGGCCAGCCGATCCCCATCCACCCGTCTTTGCCCAGCTGTCTGACAAACTGCCGGCAGAGCGGCCCCTCGCCCTCAGGGAACTCGTCTATTTCCTGGTGGAGTTCAAGGGTCGCATTCTTCTCGAAATAGGCCTTGACCTCCTTCTCCAGTTGCTTCTGTTCCGGCGTTAGCTCGAAGTCCATTCTCTGCTATTCTCCAGCCGACGGAATCATCCTTGGCCTTCCCTCTTCCATTCGCAACTCGAACACAAGTGATACAGAAACAAGAGTCGCCGGGAGCACGCTGACGCGCTCTCCGGCGACTGACGCACTAAGACTCTCCTGGCGCTTGCCAAGCCATTGGTTACCAGACCTTGCAACGGGTCTCACCATTGAAAGGGATCGCTCTACTAGAGTCCGACAATGCAAACGCTGACTACTGGTGCGTAGGGCTCGTTGCCCATGTTGTGGGCCAGAGCCAGCTTCGGATCCTTTATCTGGCGTTTTCCGGCTCTGCCCTGGAACTGCAGCCAAGGCTCATACAGCATTCTGATGCCAGATGCACCGATGGGATGTCCAAAGCACTTCAGCCCACCGTCCGGCTGAACAGGCAGCTTGCCAGTCAACTCGAATGTCCCGGCATCGACGTCTTCCTTCACCTTGCCCCTGGGGCTGAACTGGAGGTCTTCCATGGCCACAGCCTCGGTGATGGAGAAGCAGTCATGGACTTCAGCCATGCTTATCTCTTCCCGCGGATTCTTGATGCCAGCCTCCTTGTAGGCCGCTATGCCGGCACGATGTGCTTCCTCAACGTGGGTGTAGTCGTAGCTGGTAAGCATTCGGCCCGAGGTCGGGCTGGCGCAAATCTGCAGTGCTTTCACGTAGACGGGCTTGTTCTTGAAGTTCTTTACCATGTCGGCTCGCACGACGATGGCCGCCGCCCCGCCATCAGACACGCCGCAGCAGTCGAAAAGGCCCAGAGGCCAGGCGATGATGGGAGCGCCCATAACCTGTTCCAGGGTGATCTCTCTCTTCAGGTGTGCCTTGGGGTTGAGAGCGCCATTCTTGTGGCTCTTCACCGATATCTTGCCCAGCATCTTCTTGCCCTCTTCCGGGCTGAGACCGTATCGGTGGAAGTACCTGGTGGCCATCATAGCAAAGACCCCTGGCATGCTGGACTGGTAGTGGGTGTTGGTCCGGTTCTCCATGCCCGGCAAACCGCCAACGCCTTCATCCTTCAGTTTCTCGTAACCCACGGCCAGGCAGATGTCATAGACACCGGCGGCCACGGCATAAGAAGCACCTCTGACCGCCTCGTGCCCGGAGGCGCAGGCATTCTCCACCCTGGTGATTGGAATGTACTGCGACCGCAAGGCCTCGCTGACAGTCCGGCCTCCGGTCCCGCTGAAGAGGGTGCCTCCCCAGGCGGCCTGGACATCTTTCATGGTTATGCCGGCGTCAGTCAGCGCTTCGTTCACCGCGTCCACGATCAGGTCCGTGGGGCCCTTGTTCCACAGTTCCCCAAACTGGGTACAACCCATACCAACGATAGCTACTTTATCTTTAATGCTTCCTGGCATCTATCGCCTCCTTTACCTTACTGGCCGAGCCTTCCAGAAGTAGTTGGTGAGGCCCCGGTCGTGCTGCAGCTTTCTGAACGTCATCTCTACCGGCATGTCCACTTCCACCTTCAAGGGGTCGCGATCGGTAAGGTCGAAGAACGCTCTCCCGCCACCGTCGAACTCGATCAGTACCACGGAAGCCGGCGGGTCGATCACGGCGGCCAGGTTGTCTTGTGTGTAGCTGAAGACCTTCGCCTTCCGCCCGCCGAATTTGTAGTCCTCGAAGTTGTCCAGGGCCTGGCATTCGGCGCAGATGCGGATGGGTCCTGTTGTGGCCGCTCCATTGTCATACTGCACGGTGCCGCACTTCTTGCACTTGACGCCCCAGAGAGCCAGCAACTGCTTCCTCTCGCGCCAGTTGGCGGACATTCGCATGTGCTGCTTGTCAGGTCTTCGGGCAGCTTCCTGAGGAACAAGCTCTCGCCAGCGGAGATAGTCGTTGTAGTTGGCCATCACTACCTTGGAGGGGACATTCTTCTTGATGCCGCGACGCTCTCCCAGCTTCTTTATGGCGTCGGTAACTTGAAACACAAAGGCGTCTGCTCCATTACCACTGCCGGCTAAGAGTATCTTGTCACCGGGTTTGGCCTCCTCGAGGGCGCAGATCAGCATCATGGGGGCCATGGCGCAACCCGCTATGCCAACATTGAGGAACAATGCAAAGGGATCCTGTACCTGGGCAGCTTCAAATCCTGCCTGTTGGCCTGCTTTGGCGTGCCTCCTCGGATCCCCGGGAGCGTCAAAGGCCACCTTGGTGATGTCCTTCATGGTAAGTCCGCATTTCTTGAGCACGCCCTGCATGGCCATGGGCAAGAACTTGGAATAGCCCTCGTCCTGGACGAAGCGGTCTTCCCCTGAGCGAACGAACTTGTCCTCGTCAGACCGCCATGTCCCTGCCATTTCATCGGATACGGAGAAGACTCCCAGAATCTCCGCAATGACGTTCTCCTTGCCGACGAGCAGAGCAGCCGCACCATCGCCGAACTGCTGCTCCGTCATCCCCGCCGGGGCGCCCAGGCGCATGTCGGCCGCAGCCACCAATACACTGTTGGCCGAACCGGCCCGGACCGTGTCATAGGCCAGTGCCAGTGCGGTAGTGCCCGCCCGCAAAGAGGTGCCTATGTCTGCTGTCCGGATATCTTGGCGGAAGTCCAGGGGCACGGCTATGAATGCCGAGCATTGCTTCTCCTTGTACGGAGAAGTCGTCGTGGCGAAGAAGAGGCCATCCACCTTCTTCGGGTCCACGCCGGTGAGACAGTCAATCGCTGCTTCCACAGCCATGCTGACGCTGTCTTCATCGTAGTAAGCTACCGCCCGCTCGCCGGGCATGGCAAAGCCTCCCCAGGCCTTGACGCAGTCTTCACGTTTCATTCTGTGCCATGGTATGTAGGCGCCGTAGGACGTTATGCCTACCATCTCCACCTCCTATTTGAGAAATTGTTGGGGCAGGAAACGCTATGGCATCTATTATAGATGAGTGTAGTACCTATACTCAACATAGCTCAAGTTGACAAGGGTTGCGCATGGTAACAATAGCACAATGCTATGGGATGACGCTGTCTGATTATACAAATTGCCATCGAAGTAGGTCAACCTAGTTCAATAATGAAGAGGGCGGGTCGGTGAAAATCACCGACCCGCCGGTCACCCTCAATAGGGGTCACGCACAGTCGCGGAATCTCGAACTAGATCATGGCCTGCCGTTGGCGATGGTACCGAAGCACCATGTCGGCTACCTTCATTCCGGAGTCGGTTGCCTGTTGTGTGCCTACGCCAATGCCGCCGGCATCACACCCTACATAGAAAAGACCCTGTATCGGAGCTCTGACCGATGGCTTGTGAGCCCCGCCCTGCCCCACGACCTGTCCCAAGCCAATGCACTCACCACCGATTCCCGGCAGCACCGAATCGCGCGTCAGATTGGAGACGTCGTGCGGTGTGTAGTACTCCTGGGCCTCTATCGCCGCCTTCAGGTCGGGGAAGGCCTTGAACATCATCTCATCGCCCTTGTCCAGCCACGGCTTGAGATCCTTCTCCTTGAGCTTTGGATCACAAGGTCCAAGGAACCCGGTCATCACTATCTGCTTGCCCTTCGGGGCCGCACCGGGATCGTAGTTGGAAGGGACCTCGTACCAGACCGTCATCTCCTCTGGAATGTGGCCGGCCTTGGCTTTTGTCCACTTGTCAATGCTCCAGGGGCTGTCCTTGGAGAATATCACCCCAAACGGCACCCTGGGAATGATTTCCTTGTTGAGGAAATAGCGGGCACCTATGAATGACAGAGATGGCACCAGATCCTTCACATAGTTGATGTAAGACTTGTCGAAGTGTTTCTCGCCCACCAGCTTCAGCACCGTGGGTTGGATTCCAGCATTGCTGATCACGATGGGAGCGCGGAACGTCTCCTTGTCTGTCGATACTCCGACGACTCTGCCGTTGTCAACGTTGATCTTCTCCACTCGACTTCGGAGCATCGTTTTGCCGCCGAATGCCTCTACTGCCTCGGCAAAAGTCTCGGCCACCCGCCCAACGCCACCCTTGAAGAACACGCCGCCGCCGCGGAGGAACATCTGCTGGACTACGGTGATGCCCTCAGAGGCAGCTACGGAGTCCACCGGAAGCACGAAGCAGCCGTCGCAGACGGCACTGATCAGGAAGGTATACAGGCCTCTGTTTATCTTGCGTTGGCTCAGCCACTCACCGAAGCTGATGTCATCCAGAGCTGCTATGTCCTTCGGGCTCATCAGCGTCAGCTCACCGAGAAGCGTCAGCGCATCTACCCTTTCCGCCTCCGGCACCTCTAGCCAGTCGAATATCTTGTTCGGATCGGGAGTGGTGTCCTGGGGACCCACTGTCCATTTGCCTGAAGACTGCTTGAACATCGCGCCTTGAATGCCGGGGGCCACCAGTTCGACCTTCTTCTCCATGCCCAGCTCTTTGAGAACTCTCTCGAACACGTTGTCAACGGTCGGAGCGGCTATCACCACCCACGCCGTGTAAGTGAACCCTCCCTTGGAGAAAGCCATGGCTTTGCCACCGGCCTTAGCGTTCTTGTCCAGAAGCAATACCTTCAGACCTCTCTTGGCCAGGAGAGCGGCGCTGGAACTCCCGCCAAAGCCAGCACCAACCACAATGACATCATAGGAATCCGACATAGTTGTTCCCCCTTTCAGTGGATAATCGCTCGGGTTGGAGTACGGAGCACCTCGGTCTCACGGAACGCGAAGTGAGTACGCATCCCATCGACTCACCCCCCATAGCTTCAACTTCGATAGATAATATGTGCCGCACTAACCTCTGTCAAGTTGATAGACAACTGGGGATGTGAGTCTGAGTCAAGACAGTTGAGACTGGACGAAGTTGCCTCGACAGTGTCCCGCGTCCGGGGCTGGTCATCAATGACAAGTCCTGTCTCAACCCCGCGCACCTACATGCAGGAATGGCCGGGCACAACGATTGAGCGCACCAACCGGGGACTTGACTGCGACAAGGGGGTAGTCGAAGCTATGTTTCGCTGCTATAATGGCACAGGTGTCCCGCGCGACTTGTTCAGATGAATTCGAAAGGGAGGTGCCAAGCATGAGGAACATAGGAATCTTCGGGGTATCAGCATTCGGCCAGGGTCCGTGGCGACCAGGCAAAAAGGTCTGGGCGATCGCCCTTGCCGGTGGCTCTGAGATTGACTTCCGTCAGGCCCAACTTGATGAAGGCATTACGAGCGTGACATCAATCGTGATACTCGGCACCAGCAAGATTGTCACCCCTACAGATATGCCAGTGACGCTTACCGGCCTCTCTATACTGGGCGTCAGGAGCACCAAGCGTCAGTTGGCAAAGGACATACCTCCAACCACCGCCAAGGGCTTGAAGGTAAGCTGCTTCACCTTCGGTGGAACCTTCAGGATTACAGACAAGGCTTAGTCAGTCCCGGTGACCAGCAAGCGTTTGCCACGGCGCTCGTTAGCGACAGAGGGCCGTGGCGATGCAGAGTCAGTCGGTCTACTCGCGTTGTCTGGCCGATCTACTTCCGCGAGTTTTGCCAACCTCGACCAAACGGCTGATGGACTGCGCAGCCCCTCTCAGTGACAAGAAGAACGGGATGCCCTCTGCCAGACAGATCTCCTGCATTCGGCGCGATGCCTGCCATGAAGCATCCGTGACTACTGAGTGAAACACCACCACCGACGGCAGTCGGCACATCTTAACAGCAGCCAGAGTCGGCACAATGGTGGCTGCCACCCAATCGCCTACCGGTATGGGTGGTATGTCGAAGGCGAAGTGAAAGACCACCAAGTCAATATCCTGCCACTCCTCAATCAGACTTATGAAATCGCCCCACCCTTTGTCGCCCCGGGCCACGCCGGCCGGTGGGCTGCCTCCAGCAGTTGCCTGTCGGTAGAGTATCAACCTCGTCAGCGGGAAGGCATCGATCGGATTGCGCAGCATGCCCCCAGCAGGAGGTATTATCTGCTGCATCCTCTCCTGCAGAGGCACCGGGATCGGCGGCAGCTTCAAGCCGGCCTTCTCCAATTCGTCACTCGCCAGAACACTGGCCCCGCCACCGACGCCCACCACACACGTATTCAAGCCGCCTAGAGGCTTCATGCGCAGCAGCCCCATCAGCGTGTCTGCCATCTCCTCGATGCTGTTGACTCGGATGGCTCCAGCTTGCCGGATCACTCCGTCCCAGATGCCTTGGCTGCCGGCCATGGCCCCGGTGTGGGAGGCCGCAGCCCGGGTGCCAGCCTCTGTATAGCCGCCCTTATAGATCACCACTGGCTTGGCTGAGGCGGCCTTGTTCAGGGCTCCTACGAAACGCTTCCCGTCTGTTGCGCCCTCAATGTAGGCAGCTATGACCTTGGTTTCCGGGTCATCTGCCAGGTACTCCAGGATGTCGCATTCGTTGACATCGCAGGCGTTGCCATAGCTGATGACCTTGCTGAAACGCAGTCCTCTCGCTGCTCCGTTGCGGATCAGGTAGATGGCATTGCCGCCGCTCTGACAGAGAAGGCCGATGTTTCCCGGCTCCTTGGGGAAGTCCGGCGAAAAACTCATGCCTGAACTCGGACAATACACCCCCATGCAATTGGGCCCGATCAATCGCAGTCGGCCTCTGCGGGCGATGTCCAACAACCGGTTCTGCAATTCGATGCCGTCATCTTGGCCCGTCTCTGAAAACCCGGCCGTGTAGAGTTGAACCACTTTGACGCCAGCGGCTCGACAGTCCTCCAGGAGGTCCGGCGTGCGCTGCGCCGGAACGCAGGAGATGACATAGTCCACCGGCCCGGGCAAATCGCGCAGGCTGGCGTAGACGCGGAGCTTCCCTATGTATCCGCCCTTCAGATTAATGGGATATACTGGCCCTTTGAAACCTGCGTTGAGAGGCGCTTGAAGGTAGACTTGATTGAGCCAAGTCCCATGCGGGTCAGGTGAGAGACCGACCACGGCCATGGACCGAGGGGAGAAGACGTATTCTAGATTCGATCTTTCTGACGAATCAGAGAGCAGCATGAGTGGAGTGAGACCTCTTGGCCCGTGAACACAGCTCTTCCAGATCTATCTCATTGTGGTAGTGGCCAATATCTGCCAGCGAGTGAGCATCGCTGTTGGTCAAGAGCAGCAGGTCGTGCTTCTCAGCCAACGCTCTTATCATCTCATCATCCATGTCATCATCATGTGACGGGTTTCTCAACTCCAGGCCATGGATGCCGCCGTCTATGTGTGACCCAAGATCCCTTATGTAAGGATGTCCGGGATGCGCGATGAACCTGAAGGTGGCGTCGCCAGGGAGATATAACTCCACTAGATGGAACAATCCCTTATCGATGCCTAGAAACACCTTGTCCATCTCTTTGCCCGGGATGATCAGTATCTCATCGTTGAAGTACTGGTGGACGATGTCTCTCACTTGGTAGGCGTAGGTGTAGGTGTAATGTTCCGTGATGGCAATACCATCCAGCCCCCTCGCCTTGACCGCCGATACGATTCTCCTCACGATGTCCGGGGTAGGATTGGGACAGGCTGTTGCCTCACGGCAATGGGTGTGGAGATCTAGCTTCAAGCTTCCGGAGTCCTATCTGGCTGTCTGACAGAAACGGGCAAGCCCGTTGAGAAACCATGTCCATAGCCGTGGAACGGTTCGTGCAGACCAGCTACCACATCTCTACTCGGGCGCCGGGATACTTCTTTCCCAGTGATTGAACCAGGGAGTCGCGGACGGTCTTGTCCTCGATTGTATCCACTTCTGAGACTTCCGGCTTCTCCCCGCCACCGCGCACTTGTTTCTTGACCAGAAACCCCGGAACCTGAATGTAGCTCCAACTGGCACAGCCGCAGCAGGAGGATTCGATACAGGCATCCCCCAACAACAGGAGGACTTCCTTGCCGTTGTAGGGCATCACTTGTTCTTCACGAGGCACGTAATACCCGGCTAGGCTCCGGATTTCCTGCCCAAGTTCCGGATGAGTGAATTTCGTCCTTGCCATCTGTCGCCCTCCGTCGTCGCGCTGTCTTCAATTATAACACAGGCTCCGTATTCAGCTTGGCATCATCAACGGGCCAGGTTGGACAGAGAGGAATCCGGCTCAAACCAAGACTTGCGGGCTCATCAAGTCGACCGCATCGATGACTGGTGAGAAGCCTGACAACCCGTTGATGACAGGATTGGCTGGATTGCTATACAATATGGCTCGCTACTGCAATCTTGGGGGGAATCTTCTCTCAGAAACAAACGAAAGGAGGTTATTGTATGTCAGAGCATCAAGAAGGGGCGCTTAGCGTCTACCGCGTCCTCGATCTGACCGACCAGAAAGGTGCCTTCTGCACCAAGATGTTGGCAGACCTGGGCGCTGATGTCATCAAGATCGAAAGGCCTGAGGGTGACGCCACTCGCAGCATCCCGCCGTTCGCCGGTGACGTGCCCCATATGGAGAGGAGTCTGTACTTCCTCTTCCGCTATGCCAGCAGAAGGGGGGTCACTCTCAACCTGGAAGTTGCCGACGGCAGGAAGATCTTCGAGAAACTGGTCAAGAAAGCGGATGTGCTGGTAGAGACCTTCCCTCCGGGATATATGGCCAGTCTGGGGCTTGACTATCAAACGCTCAAGAAGATCAACCCAGGCTTGGTCATGGCGAGCATCACCGAGTTCGGCCAGACGGGGCCCTACAAAGACTGGAAAGGCTCGAACATCGTCAACTATGCTATGAGCAACACCATGATCACCAGCGGGTTTCAGGACGGTGCGCCCATCAACTTGCCCGGGACGCCTTCCTGCGATGCTGCGTCGCTCATCGCCGCCATTTCCATACTCACGGCGCTGTACATGCGTGGCGCCAGCGGACAGGGGAAGTACATCGACACCTCGGTGCACGAAAGCTCTCGCTTGGCCCTGTATCCATGGATGCTGCCCATGTATTCGTACAACGTGAACCCCGGGATGCCGCTGCCGCCGCCAGAGGGACGCCTTGGGACCATGATCTACCCGGTTTATCCCTGCAAAGATGGGTTCATTCGCGTGGTCGCCCTCACTCCCAGGCAGTGGGACGGGCTGGTACATGTGCTTGGAGACCCAGAAGTCCTCAAGCAACCCCAGTGGCGGGAGTTCTACTACCGGATCGGCAATGCTGCCGATATATTCGCCGTTATGCTGGAATTCACCATGCAGTACACGATGCAGGAACTCTTCGAGAAGGGGCACGAGGAAGGCGTACCGATTGTCCCGATCAACAACATAGAGGGTTTCACCAACAGCCCGCAGACTGAGGCTCGGAAGTTCTACTCCGAGATGAAACACCCCGTAGTCGGCAAGTTCAAATACCCCGGTCCTCCGTACAAGTGGTCAGGAACGCACTGTGAAACCAAGCGCCCGGCGCCGACTCTGGGACAGCATAACGAAGAAGTCTATTGCAAGGAACTCGGCTTCTCAAAGCAGGACCTGGCGGCCCTGAGGCTCGCTGAGGTCATATAGGAAGGAGATTGAAAATGGCAGACGCTCCTCTCCAGGGA
>Ga0209253_10001701_pt1 | contig 19368 bp, 17 predicted proteins | sample FrelakmetBRP12BR_FD_187145 | JGI IMG/M metagenome (GOLD analysis project Ga0209253, IMG submission 187145) | Freshwater lake sediment microbial communities from the University of Notre Dame, USA, for methane emissions studies - BRP12 BR (SPAdes)... | ecosystem: Environmental > Aquatic >... | reverse complement strand
CTTCAAACCCAGTTTTGGCTTAATTATCGTTCCTACCAAAGGTCGATCGTAGACTTTCAGCAGTTTGCGAATGCCTTTGATCCCATATTTTGGGCCCTTGAAACCTTCGAGAATCTTTTCTGGAAAATCAATGTCATTCAGTCTCAAGTTTCTGAGTGCTCTCAAGCCAAACACGTTTCCTGCAATGCTGCTCAGTATGTTAGGCATGTTTCCGGCTTCGAAAAGTTCGCTCGGATAGGCTATTTTTGCAGTGTTTCTTTCGATGTTGAATACGGTGGCAGCCAACTTTTCAACGTAGGGCTTTGCCGTGGTTAGTTCTGTCCAAGTGCCTACAGAGCTTTCTGCAGCTACGCCGCCTGTTGCTTCCTTCATAGTAATGTCTTCTGGTTCAACATAGAAAGTACAGGTAGTATCTGTCTCCTTGGGCTTGTGTCTTAAATTGACAAAATCAGTGTACTTCAATCTAAGTCTCCTCAATTTCATTAGTTACATGATTGGATTCCTTAAAACCTTTAACTACTCATCAAAGCAACATGCTATCCGTGTGAGGGCACATGAAGCTGAAAGTTAAGCTTCTCGATATTCAAGCAGGCGGAAAACGAATCGCTATATTGGACGACGAGACGGCCAGTTTTCTCGGAGTTCATTCTTCTGATAGGCTGAACATAAAATTCAAAAGCAAAACCTTGGTGGCTATTGCTAACGTGGCTGCTGATTTTCCACGCGCCAGCATTGGCGTGTATGAAGAGGTTTCTAAGCAGCTTGGATTGAAAGATGAGGAGAATGTCGAGGTTCAGGTTGCTGAGGCTCCTGAGGCTCTGAGGTATATTCAGGCAAAAATACGTGGAGCGCGACTGCGAAACAACGAGGTGGACCTGATCATAAAAGACGTAGTTGAACGTCACTTTAGCGACGTCGAGCTCGCATCATTTGTGACTGCCTTGCACATTCACGGTTTAAGCATGGACGAAATTGAAGCGTTGTCAAGGGCTATGGTTAAGACTGGAAGCACGCTGAATATTGGCAAAACTCCAATTTTGGACAAGCACAGCGTGGGCGGAATTCCAGGAGACAAAACCACGATCCTTGTTGTGCCAATAATTGCTGCCGCGGGTTTCACTATACCGAAGACGTCGTCGCGGGCAGTGACTTCTGCTGCAGGAACTGCTGATCGTGTTGAAGTTCTGTGTCCTGTTAATCTTTCAATCGAGGAGATAAAGAAGGTCGTTGAGAAGACAAATGGTTGTATGGTTTGGGGTGGAGCTTTGGATCTGGCTCCTGCAGACGACATTTTTATTCAAGTTGAATATCCCTTAGCTATTGATCCTTTGCTTCTCCCTTCCATAATGAGCAAGAAGAAATCCATAGGGGCAACTCACCTGGTTGTCGACATTCCGACAGGAAGAGGCGCCAAAATGAAGACAATCGGGGAAGCAGAGGCACTGGCAAACGACTTCATAGATCTCGGAAAACGTCTTGGCATAAAGGTCCAATGTGCCGTCACTTTCGGCGAGCAACCTGTTGGGAACGCTATAGGTTCCGCATTAGAAGCGAGGGAAGCCCTTCTCACGATAATAGGCAATGGGCCGCCTGATCTTAAAGAGAAGGCTCTTAGTCTAGCGGGTTTGCTCCTCGAAATGGTAGGCGTCAAAAACGGTAGGGCGAAAGCAGAAGCTATGTTGAAGTCTGGCAAAGCTGAGAAAAAACTGAGGGAGATAATTCAAGCTCAAGGTGGAGATCCAAAGATAAAGCCACAAGATATTAAGATAGGCGACAAGCACGCGAACGTGAAAGCGGACAAAGACGGAAGCATCCTCTGGATAAACAATGACGATATTGCCAGGGTTGCCAGAGAAGCAGGAGCTCCAAAGGAGCAAGGTGCAGGTGTCGTGCTCAAAGCCAAGCTTGCGGATCACGTTAAAAAAGGAGAAACCTTGTTCGAAGTCTATGCTGAAAGAAGCACGAAACTTCGAGCGGCATTGGAGCTGGCAGAGAAGCTTAAACCTCTGGGGCTGAGCCGAAAACCCGAGGAGAGAATGGTAATGGAACGCATACCTATCGCAACAGAACACAAAAAGGCTTTCATACTCGAACGATGACTCAAGATGGAATCGCGTCCTTGTATATTTGACACTGGAAGCTTACACATTGCTCTTGTAAGTTTAAATATCAGTTTTGTGATTAGACACTGCGAGAGGATACCATTCCATGGGTTCAAAGTCTCCAAAAGGCCTATTCGCGGCAAGAAAACTAGTTAAAAAGAGAAAGAAGCTCCGCTGGAGCGACAGATACTACAACAGACGTATTTTGGGTTTGGACGTGAAATCTGACCCACTACATGGAGCACCCATGGGGCGAGGCATAGTTCTCGAAAAAGTAGGAGTAGAAAGCAAACAGCCCAACAGCGCCATCCGAAAATGTGTAAGAACTCAACTCATCAAAAACGGAAGAACAATAACCGCTTTTCTACCTGGAGACGGAGCCCTCAACGTTGTAGATGAACACGACGAAGTCGTTGTTGAAGGAATTGGCGGCTCACGTGGAAGAAGCATGGGCGACATCCCAGGGGTAAGATGGAAGGTTATAACAGTCAACGGCGTTTCGCTGAACGAACTTGTGTACGGGCGCAAACAAAAGCCAGCACGGTGATAACCTTTGAGTCAGAAGCAAGAAACAAAGCAGCAAGACAAGGAGATAAAACTCTTCGGAAAATGGAGCTTCAAAGAAGCTAAAGTTCGCGATGTAGGACTGGAACGCTACGTTTCATTGAAACCGGTTACACTACCGCACAGCATGGGAAGACATGAACACAAACGTTTCCGCAAGGCAAACGTGAACATCGTTGAAAGACTCATCAACAACATAATGCGTCCAGGAAAAAACACAGGAAAAAAAGCCAGAGCCATAAACATAGTGAAACAGGCCTTCGAGATAGTCAACATCCGAACAGGAAAAAACCCCATTGAGGTACTAGTCAACGCAATAGAGAACTCTGCGCCGTGCGAAGACACAACAAGGATCCAAATGGGAGGCGTCGCGTACCACTTATCAGTAGATGTTGCACCTCAACGAAGAATTGACCTAGCCTTGAGACACATGACCGATGGAGCTAGACAAGCCTCAGTGAATAATCCTCGATCAATCGAAGAATGCTTGGCAGACGAACTGGTGATGGCTGGAAACCACGATATAAAAAGCTTCGCTGTTGCAAAACGACATGAAATAGAACGAGTAGCTCAAGCCTCAAGATAGGCTGGCATACTTCGCTTATTCTTATCTTGCATGAATTTCCACAATATCTCCATCCGCCAGCGCAAATGCTGCGCCAACTTTCTGAGGACTAAAAGCCAAGCGTTTGGACCATATTTTTGCAAAATTGAATCTCTTTTTGAAATCGCTGTGAATGTTCCTCGCCAGGTCGAATATTGTTGAACCTTTTTTCAAGATGAAAGGTTTCCTAGAATATTCTCTTTGACTTGGCTCTTTTGTATAGATGCGAATGATGTTTAGAGCATTGAAAAGCGTTTCACCAAGTTCCTCCAACCCTGTCCTTTTCTCACATGAAACTGCTATAATTGGCAACTGCCTACCTACATAGATTCTGAGTCGTTGCAGGCTAGCTCCAGCGTCTTCTGCGTCAAATTTGTTCGCAACTATTACCGCCGGCTTGTATATCGTATTCTCAAAAATCGCGTCTTCAACATCATCCAGAGTCACTTCACCGGAAATCTTCACTACAGCGTCATTCATGCGATAGCTTCTAAGAAGCTCCTCAACATTCTTCATACTACATCCAACAAGCTTTCCGACGAGAATAATTCTCAAGCCTGCGCCCATATACTTCTTTTCAACTTCGACTCTGCCTTTGGGTCGGCTTACAAGGATTCTGGCTTTTTCCATTTCATCAAGAATGAGCGAAAGCTGAGCAACCGGGTCTTGTGACAGATCAACCATTAGGATTAAACCGTCAGAATTTCGCGCGGTCGCAAGAGTTTGAAGTCCCCATGCTCTTCCGTCAGCAGATCCTTCCATCAAAGCTGGAGCTTCAACCATTTGTAACTGGATATCCTGATAGTCCAGAATGCCTGGAATAGGCGTTGTTGTCGTGTAAGGGTTAGGCGAGACCTCGACTTTCGCATTGGTGACAGCCGCCAAGAGACTGCTTCTTCCCACATTCGTTAGACCAATAATCGCTATTTGGGCCGCTCCTTCCTTCTCAAGAAACAATTTTTGGCCGCTTCTTCCAGCCTTTTTTCGTTTCTTCTCTTCCAGTTCTTTCCGCAGAATTGCCATCTGCTTCTTGACTTGCCCGCGAACTTTCAATGTGCCCTTGTGTTTTGGCACAACACTCAGAAATTCCTCCATGCGCTGAAGCCTTTCCTTTGGATTTCGTGTTGCTTCTACTTCAGCCCACTTTTTCAGAGCATTCGGAGGAAGGTTTGCTGGCATTGTCTGGTCGCGCCTACTCATTGAATTCAAGTTTTTGCTTTAATATCTGTTTCGACCTTGATAAATTCTCCATTCTACTTCTTCATCATAAACTTAAAATAACAGATTGAACAGTTGTGTAAACCAATTCACGAAAAATTGAAACCGATTTGAAGAAATAAGGAGGAAAGACGATTGAGTAAATCTGGGAAACCACACCTAAATCTAGTGATCATGGGACACGTGGACCACGGAAAATCAACGACGACAGGACACTTGCTGTATGCTGCTGGAGCAGTTGACGAGAGGACCCTTAAGCAGTTCGAAGAAGAAGCAAAGAAAATGGGAAAGGAATCATTCAAGTTCGCATGGGTACTTGACAACCTCAAAGAAGAGCGAGAAAGAGGTGTAACAATTGACCTCAGATTCCTCAAATTTGAGTCAAAGAAATACTACTTCACAGTCATCGACGCACCAGGACACAGAGACTTCGTCAAAAACATGATTACCGGAGCAAGCCAAGCCGACGGAGCAATACTTTTTGTATCGTCCAGAAGAGGCGAATTCGAAGCAGGCATCGGCCCAGGTGGACAGACAAGAGAGCACGCGTTTCTCGCATTCACGCTAGGCGTACGTCAGCTTATTGTAGCGATCAACAAGATGGACGACGTCTCAGTGAACTGGAGCAAAGAACGCTACGAAGAAATCAAGAACGAAGTTACAAGAATGCTCAAAATGGTAGGCTATAAAGCTGAGAAGTTCCCGTTCGTCCCGACTTCTGGATGGACTGGAGACAACTTGGTGAAGAAAAGCGACAAAATGCCATGGTACACAGGACCAACATTGATCGAAGCCTTAGATACTTTTGAAGTGGCTGCTAAACCAACCAACAAGCCGTTGCGCATTCCGATTCAGGATATTTACAGCATCACAGGTGTAGGCACCGTGCCTGTGGGCAGAGTTGAAACAGGAGTAGTCAAAGAAAACGACGTCCTCATATTCATGCCCTCCAACAAGCAGGGCGAAGTCAAATCACTCGAAATGCACCACGAACGAATCCCGAAAGCTGAGCCAGGTGACAACATCGGCTTCAACATCAGAGGCATAGGCAAACAAGACATCCACAGAGGAGACGTAGCAGGACACGTATCGAACCCGCCAACAGTAGCTAAAGAATTCCTCGGCCAGATCATCGTTATCTACCACCCGACCGCCATAGCCGCGGGCTACACACCGGTGCTTCACTACCACACAGGACAAATTGCATGCAAGCTCACTGAATTGCTTAAGAAAATTGACCCACGCTCAGGACAAGTAGTCGAAGAGAAACCTACCTTCTTGAAGACAGGAGACGCCGCGCTCGTACGGATGGAACCACTACAACCGATAGCTGTTGAAACTTTCACCGAGTTTGAAGAGCTCGGACGCTTCGCAGTCAGAGACATGGGCACAACTGTGGCCGCAGGCATCATAAAAGAGATCACTAAGAAAGGACCATGAACCCTCCAATCTCTCTTTTTTAAGATCCTTTTCGTTAGTTTTCTGAGTAATTCTTCAACTTTGATTTGCAGAATTTTCAATGTTTAATGAACAGGGCGAAGCTGAGTTCTGAATGCTCAGGCCAGAAACTAATTGAGTTTATGGAAGGCACGTGTCTGACCGCAAAAGAAAATAAGACCACGTGAGTGAAGGTCAATTCTGCAGAGTTGAGGAGTATGTCTGGTACAGAGACTTTGTTACCTTATTTGAGGGAGAAAAAGGAGAAAGAGCAAAAGCAGCCGACTATAATTGTTGACAGTCGCGAGGCTTCTTCTGCGCCGAAGATAGTGAAGGGGCTAATGGAACGGGGCGTCAGCGTTCAAACCGCCAAGTTGGAGAAGGGCGATTATGTTCTCTCCGACGTGTGTGCAGTGGAGCGCAAGACTGTTCAGGATTTCGTGTACACGCTTACGCGTCGTTATCTCTTTGAACAATTGTTCAGACTAAAAGAGGTTTATCCGAAATCGCTGATTCTTCTTGAAGGGTACTTGCCAGTAATTTATAAATACAGCAAAATTCAACCGGCCGCTGTCTGGGGAGCAATGTTTAGCCTAGCCAGAAACGGCATGGCAATGGTGTGCACCACATCTTACAAGGAGACAGTTGACTTCCTTTACGTCGCAGCGCATCAAGAACAAATCGTCGAAAAACGATCTCCCACAGTGCATGCATTCAAGAAAATTGACAGCACGTCCGACGCTCAAATGTACTTTATTGCTAGTCTACCTAACATCGGAAGAGAGAAAGCTATAGCAATACTCAAATCCTACCAGACACCATTAAACGCACTCATAAACGTTGACGGCTGGTCTGAAACCGTTCATGGACTTGGGCCCATAATATCTGGCAAAGCCAAAGAAGTGCTGAACAGCCCGTTTAAGGAGTAGAAACCTATGGAAGTCGAAATCGCGCCAACACGCAAAATCACCATACTAGGTCTGGACAAACGTTCAATCGGTAACATTGCATATTGCGCCGCAACCTACGGCGTCAACAGACTGTACTGGATAAACGGTTACCTTCTATGCCTTGAAGTATACGAGAAATCTTTTGAACAGGAACTAGAAAAGAAAGAGTTTCCTATAAGCCAAGTCTGCTACATCGAGTATCCAAAATATGAGAAAATAGTTGAGGTGGACAAGAGTTTCCAAATTCCATTGATTAACGTTTCAGACATGAAAATCTTTCAAAATATCCTGAAGGCAATCTTGGAACACGAAAATGGAACCAAAACGGAATCAAAGACAAAAGAACCTTAAGTTTTCTTCTTCACGTATTCGTAGCCCAGTTTGAATGCCTTCACGTTTGTCTCCACATGTTTTGCCGGAACCAACTCCTTCAAAGCTTCAATCAGGCTCTCATCCTTCACTGGCAGCTTTCCAGAAGCTGCTAAAACGCCAAGCAACACAATATTCCTTGTCAAGATACTTCCTGCTTCTTTAGCCAATCTTTCTGTTTCCACCGCAATCACGCTTTCCGTGAATTTTCTGATCTTTTCCAGAATCTCTTCAATGGAAGGATAGGCAATGTTCTTGGCTGCAAGCTCGGTTGGCGGAATCCTCTCGTCACTCATGATCACAAAGGTTCTTTCAGAAACAAACTTGAGGTTGCGTAGCGTCTCCAGAGGTTCGAAGCCTATCAGCACATCTGCTTGTCCCTCCAACACCGTGGGTGAAGCTACGTTTTCGCCTATTCTGACGCTGGATGTCACTGCGCCGCCTCGCTGAGCCATTCCGTGAATCTCACTTACACGCGTGTTCAAGCCGTCTTTCACTGCAGCCACACCGAGGATTTCCGCTGCAAGTATCGTACCCTGTCCGCCCACGCCTGCTAGCACTATGTTGAATTCTTTCATGTTGAAGCCTCCTCGCCTTCTATGGTTTTATAGGGACACACTGAAGCGCATAATCCGCAGGCTGTGCACAGTGTCTCATCAATGTGCACTTTCCCGTTTTCTATTGTCAACGCTGGGCATCCTAGGAGCTTTATGCAGGTCATGCAATCTGTGCACTTGTCCGTTATTCTGAAAGCCTTGACGGTCATTCCCTTCCTTCTTCTGTCTCTAATCGTCAGTAGAGTGCAAGGTGACCTGAGAATAACAACTGACGGCCCATTATGTTGAAGAGCTTCTTTAAGAACTGCCGTAGCTTCCTTAATCTCGAACGGGTTCACTGACTTCACGAACTTGACTCCACAACCTTCAGCAACCTTTTCGATGCTTATCTTCTCTGATGGGTTTCCCATTCCTGTGACACCTGTTCCAGGATGTGGCTGATGCCCTGTCATGGCAGTAGTGGAGTTATCCAAGACAGCCAGCGTTATCTTTGCGTTATTGTAGACAGCGTTCACAAGGCCCGGGAGCGCGGCGTGGAAGAACGTAGAATCGCCGATAATGGCGATAGTTGGTTCACCTGTGGCTCGGCTCATTCCCTGAGCGGTACTGACCCCTGAACCCATGCAAATCAGTAAATCGCCAACATTCAGAGGCGGAGCAATCCCCAAAGCATAGCAGCCAATGTCTGTTGGATAATTCGCCTTGTCTCCACATGCTCTCTTTATGACAAAAAAAGAAGCTCTATGTGGACAGCCCGCACAAAGAATCGGCGGTCTGGAAGGCAATTCCTTTGCCACTTCAGCGTAAGTTTCATCAATTCTCTTAAAATCCAAGGGAAGCTTCTGAACAGTTATCTGTGCTAATCCTTCCGCAGCTAGCCGAGTGGTAAGCTCACCTTTCCTAGGAAAATACTGTTTGACCGTTTTTCCATAGATCTCGATGTTTGGAGCAAGATCTTTCGCTATGGCTTTGATCTGCACTTCCAAAAATGGCTCAAGCTCCTCTATAATGATGACTTTCTTGTTTGCTTTCAAAAATTGCCCGATTAGTTTTTCGGGAAGCGGGTTAGTCATTCCGAGTTTCAGAATGTTTGCATCCAGTTTGAGCAGTTCGACAGCTTCAACTGCATAATTGTATGCTGAGCTTGACGAGACAATTCCGATCTGACTCTTTCCTTTGCGTGTAACTGTGTTGTAGGGCGAGTTTTCGCTGATTTCTCGGGCTTTCTCTACTTTCTCCAAGAGTTTGACATGCATCAGTCGAGCGTGTGCAGGAATCATCACCATGCGTTTTACGTCTCTAACAAGAGTGCCTTGTAGGCTCGGCTTTGCCACCTTGCCCATTGTGACTGGCCCACGCGTATGGTTCACTCGAGTCGTGGTTCTTAGCAACACTGGTAGTTCGAGTTTTTCGGAGATCTCTACAGCTGTTTTTATCATGTCTTTTGCTTCTTGAGGTTCAGAAGGCTCCATGCATGGAAGGCTTGAGAGCAAAGCATAGTATCGGTTATCTTGCTCGTTCTGTGAGCTGTAACATTCCGGGTCGTCTGCTGTTACAATAACGTAGCCGCCTCTTACTCCGATGTAGGCTAGTGTCATGAGTGCATCAGCAGCAACGTTCAACCCTACATGTTTCATCGCTGTCAAGGCTCTGACTCCAACGTTTGCGGCTCCAGCAGCTACCTCAACTGCCACCATCTCGTTCGTAGAATACTCCATGTATAGGCCGGCTTTACTTGCTATCTCTGATGTTGTATCGCCTATTTCCGAGGCCGGCGTGCCTGGATAAGTGGTTACCATGCTTATGCCTGCTTCAAGGATGCCTCTTACGATGGCTTCATTTCCTAGCAGAAGCATTTGTTTGCCAGATTCGTTCTTCAGCAACATAGTTGGGTCAGGCAATGTTATCTTCTCTCTTGTCTGAAGAGAGATTCTCATAACCTTTCGCCATCACATATAACTTTTGGTAAAAACCTCAAATCCGCAAGCGCAACTTGCATCTCATCAGCTTTTGCTTCTTAAGCCTCATCATTTCTGATTAAATGCTTGTAATTACTAAAATGGGAGGGTTTTGAGTAGCGAAGAGTATGTGATTCCAGAGCTAGGTTGCGGGCCCAACAGTTACAGATGTACCTGACTTCTTGCTTTTGATTTGCTTTTTCCAAAGTGGTATTATGCCTTTTTCAATCATTATGATAATTGCTAGCAAGACGAAGCTGAGAGGCACAGTGATTATTAGGCCTTGAGCAATCCAGATCAGGCTTGTTGTAAGCCATGGAACAACAGCTCCAAGTTGGCTTATGAGCGGAGATTGTCCTCCTTCTGTAATCTCTTTCAGGCTTATGCTGACATCGGACATTGTTTCTTGCTGCTGTGCTGTCGCGTTTACTTCGATCTCCGTAACGCTTATGGAGATGTACGTAACCTTGCCATGGTTACTGATTAAGGCTCTAACTTCAAAGGTGTAAGAAGTCACGTTGTCTGTGGGAATCTTGCATGTTAGCTCGCCTTTCCATACTTCACTCTCGTAAAACATTTGTAAGCGAGGCATTCTCCCACCATGAATAGAAGTCAGGTTTTTCAGTTCTCTCACTACGATTTCAAAGAAACCTTTCTGCAGTTCGCCGACAATGTTCTCTCTGATCACTTGCTTAACTGACATCGATTGCATTTCAGCAAGCGATCTTTTTTTGTAGGGGTTTATTTGAAGAGAATCTTGGTATTCTTGGCTTTGATTCCGTAGGTTGATGAGGCCTACCAAGGCTACTAAAGCGATTGATAGAACTACTGCCAAAGCTAACTCCTTTTTCATTCTTCCAATTGCTCGTTTCATATTTTAATCACCAATAAAATCTAGCAAACCTCGTCCGTATAATGCTACACATCAGAACACAATGTTCTACAAAATAGAACGATACAATTATTGAGCGCTACACTGTCGATTATGTACGTGTTGAATCAAGATAACCTTCGACTAAATGTTGGATTCTGCATTAGTAAAGAGCAAAGACCTTGTGAAAGCCAAGACTGACTTATAGCTTATTGCTGGTGATCTTACGCTAGCCCTTTTCCTTTGAGGTCGTTCAAGATTTTCTCAACGGCTATTTCAGGTGGCATGTCTAAGCTTTCAGTCTTGAACTCTACTTGCGGTACCTTCTTCTCTTTGTAATATTGCAGAATTGGTTGGGTCTGCTTTTCGTAGACTTTTATTCTGTCTTTTATGACTTCTGCCGTGTCATCCGAGCGCTGGTAAAGTTGTCCTCCGCACTTGTCGCATACACCTTCCACTTTCGGCTTCAAATAGCGAACGTTGTAAACTTCGCCACAGTTCTTACATATTCTCCGTGTGGACAAGCGCTCAATAATAATCCAGTCGGGCACAGCGAGCAAAATAACAGCACCTATTTGGGCTATCTTCTCCAAAGCTTTAGCCTGATCAATCGTGCGTGGAAAACCGTCAAGAATGAACCCTTTGCTGCTCGAAACCTTGGACAAACGTTGCTTCAAGACCTCAATCACAACATCATCAGGAACAAGCTGACCCTTCTCTACAAAACCTTTGACTTTTTTCCCTAGAGGAGTATCTTCTTTCATGATCTCACGAAAAATGTCTCCCATCGCAATAACATCTACACCAAGCTTTCCCTGTAGACGAGAAGCATAAGTGCCCTTACCCGAGCCTGGTGGACCAAAAATAACGGTCTTCATGTCATCAGTCTCTCCTATGAAATCTTAGGCTACTAACCTTCTTTCATATAAATGCTTTCAAGAAGACAAGTAATTTGGCAACAAAAACACGCTGCTCTATTTCGAAGCTGGTTGAAAAGAAGATAGTGAATTGATTGGCTACTTGCCTTTGAATGTTGGCTTTCTTTTCTCTGTAAACGCTTTGACGCCTTCTTGAAGATCTTCTGTTGAAGCCACCACTCCGAAGCCTTCACGTTCCAGAGCCAAAGCCGATCCTAAACCGATGTCTGCGCCTTTGTCAATCAGAGCCTTAGCTACTTTTAGCGCCACTGGGGCTTTTGCCGCTAATTCCAAGGCAAACTGTCTGACTGTTTCCCTGAATTTGTCTGCGGCAACGACCATGTTCACGATGCCGAGCTGCTCAGCGGTTCTTGCGTCAATCATTCTTCCAGTGAAAACAAGTTCCTTAGCTTTGCCTCTGCCCACCAGTCTTGTAAGTCGCTGTGTTCCACCCCAACCCGGAATTAAGCCGATGTTAATTTCCGTCTGCCCCATTCGAACGTTTTCGGCGGCGATACGTATATCACATGACATTGCTACTTCCATGCCTCCGCCTAAAGCATAGCCATTTAGTGCTGCAATCACTGGCTTCTCCAGATTTTCAAAGGATACGCAGAGCTTTTCTCCCATCAGTGACAGCTCTCGCGCTTTCAATGCGTTCATGCCGATCATGGCCTTGATGTCGGCGCCAGCAGAGAACGCCTTTTCGCCCGCGCCAGTCAAAATGATGACTCGAACGTTTTCGTCTCTTCGTATGTCTTCCAGTGCTTGAAGGATTTCTTCGACAACTTCTTTGCTGAACGCGTTCAGTGCTTCAGGCCTGTTAAGCGTGATAGTGGCGATTTCTTCGCTTTTCTCGTAGATGATCAGTTTAAAGTCCATATGTTTCAGCCTCTTAGTCTATTTTTGTGTCCAGTCGTAGAAGCCTTTACCGGTCTTTCTTCCCAGAAGGTTGGCTTTGGCCATCTGTTTCAATCCTGTGGTCGGATGAAACTTTGGATCAAGCTCTTTCGTTAAAACCTCTGCAATAGCCAGCGTCGTGTCTGAGCCAATGTAGTCAAGCAGCATAAGTGGTCCCATAGGCCAGTTCAAGCCCAGCTTAATCGCCTTATCAATATCGTCTCTGTCGGCGACGCCTTCCCAGTACAACGCAGCTGCTTCGTTCAATGCGGGGATTAGTATGCGATTCACGATGAAGCCTGGGCAGTCTTTCTTGACCAGAACTGTCTCCTTTTCCATTCGATGAGCTGTATCAAGAACGGTTTGCAGTGTTTCATCAGAGGTTTTGGCTCCTTTAATGACTTCAATCAGCTTCATTAGCTGTGGTGGGTTGAAGAAGTGCATGCCGCACACCTTGTCAGGTCTTTTTGTTGCCGAAGCCAATTCGGTGATGCTGACGGATGACGTGTTTGATGCGATTATCGCGTGAGGCAGCGCGTAACTGTCAACTTCGCGGAACAGCGCTTTCTTTAAGTCAATGTTTTCTGGTGCAGCTTCAATTATTAGGTCAGCGTTTGAAACAGCTTCCTTTAGATCTAGTGAGGGATGGATTCTGGAGAGGATCTCGTTCATCTGAGCCTCGGTTATTTGGGCCTTCTTGACGAAGCGTTGGAGGCTTTCTCGTATCATGTTCATTCCATTATCGACAAATCTCTGTTCGATGTCTCGCATCGTAACTTCGTATTTGCCAATCTGAGCGGCTACTTGGGTTATTCCGTGGCCCATCAAGCCAGCGCCCAAAACAGTGATTTTCTTTATTTCCATAGTTTTTCACCTTGGTTTAATGATGGAATTATTAGCTCGGAGTATTGTTAAAAAGCTTTTCAAGAAAATTCGATGTTTTCTGTGAAGCCTAGAACAGCCAATCTTGCTGCTAATGATTGCTTTAGAAATCTTAAATTGGAGAGAAAATTTAGAAGATGAAGTTTTTGCTCAGCCAGTCTGGATACCATTTGTACATTTCGAATGGTCCAGCTTTTCGCAGTCCGCTATAAGTTGCCTTGGCAAGCGCTATTGTGCCCCGGTTGTCGCGATGAAGCTTCACTAGTTCTTTTGCTTCAAGACTGTTGAGCAACTTGTCGAGTTGTTCGTCGTTGGCGTTTTCCAGTCTTTCTTTCATGTCATCTCTGGTCATGAAAAGCCCTGGATTGACGACATAGTCTTCTGCCAGAACCTTGAGTATTCCCTCTTCTGTGGCAGCAACTTTTGACAAAGGTTCTGTTGTTGAGATTGGAACGTTGAGTTGTTCATGCATTCGGCGTCGTGGCATTTTTAGGTCTTTGCCCATAGCTTTCATTCCGCCACGCATGATGACAAGTTTCATGATGTCGTTGGTTCCTGCGCCGATTTGGTTGACTTTTGCGTCTCTGAGGTATGTTTCAACTGGGTAGAATCGTGTCCATCCGTCGCCGCCCATCACCATTATGGCTTCGCTAATGAGTTTCTCGTAGGTTTCTGATGTGAACATTTTGGCTGTTGCCGCTTCCACCATTGCGTCCTTGTGCTCGTCCAGCAAATGTGCAGCATGATACACTAGTAGTCGTGAAGTGTGTAATCCTGCGAACATTTCAGCTATTTTTGCCTGATTAGTCGGAATGTCAATTGTCGGTTTGCCGAATTGCATGCGTCTCTGCGCGTAGGCTACCGCGTATCGTATTGATTCGCGCATGGGGCCAAGCATTGCTGCTGAGTAGACGATGCGTTCAAAGTTGAGGCCTGCCATCATGACTTTCCAGCCTTCTCCTTCACGGCCTATTAGGTTGTCGGATGAGACTTTCGCTTCGTTGAAGTCCATGAAACCGTTGGGCAAGCCAATCCATCCGGAAAGCTCGTTGATTTTTTCAACAGACATTCCGGGCGTTCCTTTCTCAACCAAGAATGCTGTGAGGTGCTGGTATTTGGCTTTGTCTTCAGGTTTCTCGCTTGTTTTCGCGTAAACCACATAAATGTCCGCTAAGCCGGCGTTAGTTATGAACCGTTTTTTGCCATTTAGCACATATTGATTTTCTTCTTGTCTGGCTGTTGATTCGATGCCTGCTGCGTCTGAGCCGACGAAGGGTTCTGTTATGCAGACAGCGCCGACTGCGCCGCCTTTAGCTATCTTCGGCAGCCACTTCTGTTTTTGTTGTTCTGTTCCGAAAGCTAGAAGTTGTTCGACGCCGCCGAACATGGAAACTGAATAGGCTTCGGCGAGGGCTGAGCCGATGCGGCTTAGTTCTTCTGCAACGATAGCGGTTCCTGTTACTCCCGCGTTCATGCCGCCATATTGTTCAGGGATTACTGTGCCGAACCAGCCTTTGAGGGCAACCTCTTTTAACAGTTCGGTTGGAAACTTTTTTGTCCAGTAGACTTCTTCGCCTTTAGGCAGGTTCTTGTCAGCAAAGGCCTTTGCTTCTTCCATAAGGCTTTTCTGTTTCTCATTCCACCATGGGAAAGATTCCATACTTCAACACCGTAACTGTATTGGCTAATTGGACGCATTCGATTTTAAACTTTCGCCAGTGAGAATGAGATTAAGAAGGCTCTTTGCAAGACCTTGGCTGAGATTGCTGAGAAAGAGAAAAAGAAGGCAATTCAAAATGGCGAATACATGGATGCAATTTTCTCAGGCTTTGTTGAAGGTTTCTTCAAACAAACAGAAAGGTCATTTGATTAGCTGCGCGCGCCTTGCTCGCATCGTTGGGAGTGCACCAGCAGAAGGGAAATATCGAAAAAGCACCTTTGGCACAGACGGTTGTTACGGAGTAGCGGGTTCCTTACAGGATCGTGTGCCTTTGTCCTATTAGTCCATACAGTTAGTGGAATGATATAGCGTGACGATACTCAGAAAAGCGATATTTCTTATATTTATGGCTGCAAAATAGATAGAGTGTCTCTCACCTTAATCTTGTAGGAAGGCACACATTCGTTGAGAAGATCGATATTCAAGAAACTTGAAGCACAAGGCCTGATAGCAAACTACAACAGGCTCCGAAAGAACCTTCCACCTAAGCTGCCTGAACGCGTCTTCGTGTGGGATGAAACCCTAAGCGAAGGCGTTCAAACACCGGCAGTATTCCTCACGTATGTGGAAAAGGTCAAGCTTGCCAAAATGATGGATGAAATAGGCGTCTCCATAATAACCGTTGGTCGCCCAGCGTTATCAGAAGAAGAAAAGAACAGCGTCAAACGAATAGCGAATGAAGGTTTTCAGCAAGCCAGCATAGCTGCTGAAGCACGCGCAAACAAAAACGAAATCAACATATGCTTAGAATGCGGCATCAGAGAAATAGCCGTCATCACACCATTCAACGAGCTAAACCTGCAGTACCGATTGAAGATGACCAAAGAGCAAGTACTGCACAACACCACAGAATGCATTCAATACGCGAAGAAACATGGAACAAAAGTAGACCTAATTCTGGAAGATGGCACCAGAACACCTGTTGAAGACATTACAGAGATATTTGCAGAAGCAGTCAAAGCCGGCGCAGATCGCCTCGTAATCTCGGACACAGTGGGCTTCCTGAGACCTCTATCCATGCGCTATCTAGTCTCACACGTCAGAGACGACCTTGCCGCTATGAAAGTCAAAGAGGTTCCTCTTTCTGTTCACTGTCACAACGACTTCGGCTTGGCTACAGCCAACACACTCGCTGCTGTTGAAGAAGGTGTCTCCTACGTGCACACATGTCTCGTCGGCTTCGGAGAAAGAGCAGGCTGCGCCCCCTTGGAGGAAGTTGTAACTGCTCTGGAGCTACTTTATGATGTGGACACTGGAGTAGACTTGAACAAGATCTATAGGCTAACTCAATTGGCTGAAAAAACCTTTGCCTTGCCCATACAGTTCCACAAGCCACTCGTAGGCGACAACGCATTTTCTCACGAAACAGACGAACGCGTAGAAGGTATGCTTGCCAACTCAATGACTTACGAGCCTTTCCCGCCTGAGATCATAGGGCGAGAAACCCAATACTACCTAGGCAAGCAAGCTGGAAAACGTCTCATCGAATCCCGACTGACTCAAGCAGAAATCAAAGCCTCGCCAGTTCAGCTTGAAGAGATAATGAGAAGAATGCGCAGAATGCATGAAAGTGCAGATAAGGGCGAGGCGCAAATGACCTTCTACCAGATCAAAAAACTCATGAAGGAATTGCGAAAAGGTTTGGGTGAAGAAGAGTTCTGGAGACTAGTCGAAGACGTTACAAAGCAGAAACCCAAGTTCAAGCCAAAGGAGACAGCGACACCTACTTAGATCGCGGTATATAGATTCCCTTAGGATCAATAGCTCTAAGCAATTCCAGCTCCTCATACGTAGGAAGCTCCGTCGTAGGCACATTCTGCGGAATGATCAAGTCAAAGCCAGAATTATCGACAACTTGCTGGACAGAGACTCCAGGATGAACAGTTGCAAGCCTAATTCGCTTCGTCTTAGGATCAAAATCCATCTGACAAAGGTTCGTAACCACAAGAGAAGGACCACCGCCAAGCAAGCCAGTTCTTTCTCTCGCTCCTGGTCCATCCAAGAATCCGGGACTCGTCAGATAATCAAGCTTCTTAACCATCTTTCTCTTCTCATGCATCATTATGACCACAACGCGTTTTGCTGAACTTATTATGTCGTTTCCTCCACCACTTCCCGGAAGTCTAACTACTGGTTTTTCAAAACTTCCAATGTACGTAGTGTTAATGTTTCCATACTCATCTATCTGAGCTGCACCCACAAACCCCAAATCCACATGTCCACCCTGCAACATCAAACCAAGCGTCTCAATCAACCCGATAGCTCCTGCAGCATGATACCCAAGCCGCGAATCCGCTATCGAAAGAGCAATGTCCTTAGCATTAGAATCAATGAAACCTGCTTCATAAACGATCTTCGCTCCCGGCGCATGTGTCTTCTTAGCAAGCATAGCCGCTATCAGCGGCAACCCTGTGCCAATAAAAACGACTTCACCGTTCTTTATCTGCTTGGACCCGCAAACTGCCATAAGCTCCAACGTGGTAAATTCTTCTGGTTCCACATACTTCTTAGCCATTTCTCATCTTCCTCCAATCTAATACGCAAGAGGTTTCTTGGCCTTGAGCTTCAAGAGTCGTTCTATGCCGACCTTCTGCAGAAGCTCCTTGTAATCATTAAAGGCCATGATGTATTCTTCGCAGTATTTCTGCCATCCTTCTTCCGTCTTGCACTGATCATAGTACATGCGAACATGCTCCATATCATAATCATAGTAATTGTAAACCATCATCGGATACGAACCCCACGGACACTCAACCACATGAGAAACGTAAATGTTCGGAATAACCGTCTGATCCGGCTGAGCCCTTATGAACTCAGTGTCAACAATCTCCTCAGCCATAACGATAAGCTTCTTTCCAGCCCTCGCGCCTTCAATGTCTTCACCACGTATACCATCAATCTGAGCGTTTCCTTCCTTGTCCACACGCGAAACGTGAACTATACTGAAATCCGGACGAACAGAAGGAACCAGCACAACCTTCTCACCCGTAAAAGGACAATCCATCGTGTGCGCCTTCTTTGACCTGAACCTGGACTTCGCGAGCAAATCGGTGCCCAACATGCTCTTCAAAGGCATGAAAGGAACTCCAAGCGCGCCGCCTAAGAAACGCAGCGCCATCGCCAAGTTAGAATAGTCCTCGATTTCTATGGCTCCTTCCTTGATGCGCCTCTGAATATTCGGGACAAGACCTATGCCCTCAATTGCGAAAAACGCCAGTTCAAAACGCGAAACCACCTTGGCTCCTGAAAGTATGTCTATATCCATTTCCGAGCCGCAAGTATAAATCGTCATGTTACGCTTATTCTGCCTCACAAGTTCATGCGCAAAAGCCATTGGCGGACGCTGAAAGCCAAAACCTCCCCAGAAAATGTGAGAACCATCTGGAACAAGCTTAACTGCCTCTTTCAAAGATATCCGCTTGTCCTCTACAGGTACCTCAACCAAACATTGCACCAGCCAAGTTAGAACTGAATAACGAACATCCAAGACATAAAGATTTTTCGACCGAAAACCAAGCTTACCCGACCTAGCTTAGCCATCTCGAAATGTCTGCACTCTTCTCAAGCTTCAACTCGATCCCCATGGGCTCAAACGCCTGCTCTAACGCAGTCGAAAGGTTTCTCACGTAATCATCAATATTCAGATCAGCAATGGCCACATCAGACTCTGCAGGTTTAACCGTGAAAGCCCTGCCTCGATAGTTAAAGGGCTTCACTTTAACAAAAGCGACAGTGTCCCCTCTCGCCAGTTTTCTGCCTCTATCAATAAGCTGCAAGGCGCACTGATAGGCCTGAGCATACATCTTCGCATCAGCCAACTTTTCATTTGGATCAATGTAAAGCTTCACGGAATAGCGCATATCAGCAAGCTCAAACTGTCTACTCTTCAAGCATGCTATCGCTCTTTTAACGATCTCTCTCATTCTAGAAGTAGCTTGAACATACTCTTCTTGGTTTCTGACTGAAGATAGCTCTCTGACACACTGCTCAAAAACCTTTGCAATATACATGGGCGCGTTAGATTTCATGGCTGTGACGCCTTTGATGTCTGGTTTCCCATCAGGCAATATTCCAAAGTAGGCCTTCTTAGCCTTGGGCAAGACGCACAGGTTGTATCTCTTGTCAACAGCTAGATCTAGCCGAAATCGCTCCTTGACCGCCCCGATCAACCATTGAACCTGCTCCTCAGCGGCATTGTCCAAGAACAACGAGTCTGTATCACCATAAAGCGGTCGCAATCCTTTTTTCTCGGCCATTTGCCAACTTTCTCTAAGCACGTAACGTCCATAACCTGTTATTGCCTCAGCCAGTGGTGGACA
>Ga0209253_10001700_pt1 | contig 19372 bp, 13 predicted proteins | sample FrelakmetBRP12BR_FD_187145 | JGI IMG/M metagenome (GOLD analysis project Ga0209253, IMG submission 187145) | Freshwater lake sediment microbial communities from the University of Notre Dame, USA, for methane emissions studies - BRP12 BR (SPAdes)... | ecosystem: Environmental > Aquatic >... | reverse complement strand
TATTCCGAAGAAGTCGCATTCCGCGCGCATTTCCATGGAGCCCTGCCGCCTCCGGCGCAACGTTACTGGCGTGCGCTCGTGCTCTGGACTACGGACGGCAAGAGTTGGACGCGCGGCGCCGATCCGCGTGGCAGTCTTGCCTACGAGGCGCAGGATGCTCCCCTCGCCTACTCGCTCACGCTCGAGCCATCCAACAAGCCGTGGCTACCGGCTCTCGATATACCGGTGCAGGCGCCGTTAGGAACTCGCCTGCGTTCTGGATTCGTACTCGAAGCAAGCGCCCCTGTGCGCGAACGCCTGAACCTTGAGTTGAGTGCACACACCCGCTATCGCATGGGCACGCTGAACGCGGCCGAGCGGCGCGCTGCGCTGCAACGTCCAGAGCAGATCAGCCCGCGCGTGCAGGCACTGGCGGCGCACTGGCGCGAAACGGCGGGTAGCGATGTCGAGGTAGTGCGCGCGGCGCTTGCACACTTCCGTACGGAGAAATATTTTTACACGCTGACGCCGCCACTACTTGGCGACGACCCGGTGGACGAGTTCCTGTTCGAAACACGACGCGGCTTCTGCGAACACTATGCCGCGGCATTCGTGGCGCTGATGCGCAGCGCGGGTATCCCGGCACGCGTTGTCACCGGCTATCAAGGCGGCGAGTACAACCCGGCCGGCAATTACCTTATCGTTCGCCAGCTGGATGCGCACGCTTGGGCCGAGGTGTGGCTGCCCGGTCAGGGCTGGGCACGCGTGGACCCGACTGCTGCGATCGCGCCGGAACGTATTGAATTCGGCGCCGACGGCTTGCGCCGCTTGTTCGCGCGCAACGCGTCACTCGGCGCTATGCCGCCCGAGGTTCTGCGCGACTTGCTGGCACTGGACGCATTCGAGCGTGCCCGTCAGCAACTGCGCCTGTCATGGGATGCGGCCAACACGACCTGGCAGCGCTGGGTGCTGGGCTACAACCAGGCACGCCAGCGTGAACTGCTGGCACGACTCGGATTCGAAGACGTGAATCCGCTACGCCTCGTTGGTGTACTCGCTCTGCTTATTTCCCTGGTCATGGGCGCCTATGTCATCGCGACGCGGCGGCGCGCGCCACGCCCCGACCCGGTGCAGCGTGCCTATTACGATTTCTGCCGCAAACTCGCACACATCGCGTTGGCGCGCGCGCCGCAGGAAGGTGCGCTTGATTTCGCCGGGCGCTGTGCGCGGCGTCGACCCGACCTTGAGATTCCGGTTCACGCAATAACGGATCTCTATCTGCGCCTGCGTTATGGCAGCTCTGATGCCATCGCCGACACGCTGGAGCTTGCCAAGCAGGTGGCTCAATTCAGGCCGGCGGCGCTACTTTCCGATACAAAAGGATGAAAAGATTCGGCCAAGCAGATCGTCGCTGGTGAATTCGCCGGTGATTTCGCCGAACGCCTGCTGCGCCTGGCGCAGTTCCTCCGCAGCCAGCTCGGCGCGCCGCGCTGCCAGCTGAGCCAGCGCAGCATCCAAGTGGCCGCGCGCTCGTTCAATGGCATCGAGATGTCGGCGGCGGGCGCTGAAGGTGCCCTCCCCGGCTGCCTGGTAACCCATGCATTCCTTCAAGTGTTTGCGCAACACATCGAGGCCATTTCCGTTCTGTGCCGAAATCGCAAATTCTGGCATATCCGTTGCCGACGCCACCGCGCCGGGCGCACGACCGCTGAGATCGATCTTGTTGCGCACCAAGGTAACGCGCGCCCTGCCCGGGAACTGCATCAGCAGCGCGCGCACGGCACTCCCCTCTTCTTCACAATCATCGATCACCAACAGTACACGATCTGCGCGTTGCATGGCTTCGTGTGCGCGTCGCACGCCTTCACTTTCGATCGTGTTTTCCGATTCGCGCAGGCCGGCGGTATCGAGCACATGCAGCGGCAGGCCATCGATCTGGATGCGTTCGCGCAGCACGTCGCGCGTTGTGCCCGGTATCGGGCTCACGATAGCGCTGTCGCGTTGTGCCAGTGCATTGAGCAGGCTCGACTTGCCGGCGTTCGGGGGGCCGGCCAGCACCACGGTCATGCCATCGTGCAACAACTGGCCCTGTCGGGTGGCGGCCCGCAGCGCATCGATCTGGTCAGTGAGCTGTTGTGCACGGCTGGTCAGGTTGTTGTCTGCCAGGAAATCGATTCCATCTTCCGGGAAGTCGAGCGTCGCTTCAATGTGCAGGCGCAACTCAATCAGTTGCTCAGTGATGGCGAGCACGCGCTGCGAGAATGCGCCATCCAGTGAACGCAGCGCGGCGCGTACTGCCTCAGCCGAGGCGCTTTCAATGATGTCTGCCACGGCTTCGGCCTGGGCGAGGTCGAGCTTGCCGTTCAGGAATGCGCGCTCACTGAACTCGCCGGGGCGTGCCGGGCGCGCACCGTGCGCGAGCACTGCTTGCAACAGCAGATCCAGCACTACCGGACCGCCGTGGCCATGCAACTCGAGCACGTGCTCGCCGGTGAAGGAGTGTGGGGCAGGGAAGTAGAGCGCCAGCCCCTCGTCCAGCGTGCTGCCGTCGGCGCTGCGGAAGCGGGAGAAACTGGCGTAGCGCGCGACGGGCAAGCAGCCGAGCAGGGCGCATGCAATCTCCGGCACGCCCGGCCCCGAGATGCGCACGATGCCAACGCCACCGATTCCCGGTGGTGTGGCAACGGCTGCGATGGTGTCGCGGGCGATCTGCGCGCTCATAGCAGCACGCTCACGCCGCCCGGGCGTGGGTGGCGCTGTTACTTCTTGCCCTCAATCGCACGGTTGATCTGCCACTGCTGCGCGACCGACAAGATATTCTGTACCACCCAGTACAGCACCAAGCCGGACGGGAAGAACAGGAACATGCCGGTGAAAACCACCGGCAGGGCGTACATGAGCTTCTTCTGCAGCGGATCGACCGGTTGCGGGTTCAACCACTGCTGCGCGAGCATGGTTGCGCCCATGAGAACCGGCAGCACGAAGAACGGATCGGGCGCGGACAGGTCCTTGATCCAAAGCGCCCAAGGCGCCTGGCGCAACTCAACGCTTTCCAGCAGCACCCAGTAGAGCGATATGAACACCGGGATCTGGACCAGGATCGGCAGACAGCCGCCGAGCGGGTTGATCTTCTCGGTCTTATACAGCTCCATCATTGCCTGATTCAGTTTCTGCTTGTCGTCGCCGAAGCGTTCCTTGAGTGCCTGCATGCGCGGCTGCATCTTGCGCATGTGTGCCATGGAGCGGTAACTCGCCACCGACAACGGATAGAACACGGCCTTGATGAGAATGGTGAGCAGGATGATTGCCCAACCCCAATTGCCGACCATTTTGTGCAGCCATTCGAGCACCCAGAAGAGTGGGGCGGCGATGACAGTCAGCCAGCCGTAGTCGACGGTGAGTTTCAGGCTATCGTCCATCTTCTCAAGACGATGCTGCTCCTTCGGGCCGATATAGAGGCGGGTACTGAGCGTTGCCTTTCCGCCCGGTGCAACTTGCGTCGGGGCGAGCGTCTTGTAGCCGATGGCAAACATGTTTCCCGGCTGCGCGTCGCTGTAGTACTGGTTGTTGTCTTTTGCGCCCGGCAACCAGGCACCAAGGAAATAATGCTGCAACATTGCCACCCAGCCGCCCTCGGCGTCGCGCGTCAACGGCTTGTCGCGCATGTGGTCGAAATCGATTTTCTCGTAATGCTTTTCCTGGGTGTAGATCACGCCACCTGTGTAAGTTGGCAGGGCGGTGAGTCCACCTTTCGCTTCTTCGTGGCTGCGCAAGAACTGTGCGTACAAGTAGACATCGCGTGACTTTCGTCCAGCGTTGGTCACCTCGTAACTCACATCCACCCTGTAGTCATTGCGATGGAAGGTGTAGCTCTTGGTGACACGCACGCCTTCCGGACCAGACCAATTCAGGCGAACCGTAAGTGCGTCTTGGCCTTTAGCCAGCTCGTAATGGCTGGCTTCGGCGGTATAGCGGCTCTTGTGGCTGGGGAGTGCGCCTTCATGTCCGATAAGACCGGATTGGGCAATAAAAATACGTGGACCACGGTCGTCCAGCAGGCGGAGTGGTGTCCCGGGTTGCTCGAGAGAGATTGAGTGCTTGAGCAACTCGGCCACACGCAGGTCGCCGCCTTGCGTGTCGATCTCCACGTGCAGCAGGTCTGTGTTGACGTGGATGCGTTCGCTGGTTTCGAGACTGGCTGCGTCCGGCGCCGGCGCTATGGTCTTTCCAGCTACGCTCGGCGCTGCTGCCGTTGTCGGCGCGGATGGAACTTCCTGCTTCGCTGCAGTAACGGCGGTGGGCGTCGAACGCTGCTCGGATTCCCACGCCGACCAGAGCATCAGAATCAACACCGAGAGTATTGCGAACAGGAAAATGCGCTGGTTATCCATGAAGGGTCTCTGGTTGTTTGCGCGGCGGGACTGGGTCTACGCCCCCAGTGTGCCAAGGGTGGCATTTTCCCAGGCGGAACACGGTCAGGTAGAAGCCTTTCCATGCGCCATGAGTATGAATCGCCTCCTCGGCATAGGCCGAGCAGGTCGGATAGAAGCGGCATTGACTGCCGAACCATGGGCTCAGCAGCAAACGGTAGCCACGAATCAGGAACAGAAAGAAGGTTTGCATAACTATCGGGCGTTTATCCAGTGCCGCTGCAACGATTCGCGCAGGGCGACCGGGTCTGCAGCACCTGCATTTGGCTGCGCGATGACCACCAGGTCCAGGCCGTCCAGCGTGCTCTGCATGCGCCGGAAACTTTCCCGGACACAGCGTTTGATCCGGTTACGAACCACCGCTTTGGTTGACACACGGCGAGATACTGTTAAACCAAGTCGCGGGTGTCCGAGACTGTTGGCGCGGGTGTGCACACTGAACAGATTGTCGCGGATACGTCGTCCCGTGCGGCTGATTTCACGCAGCTCGTGGCCGGAACGCAGGCGCCGGCTCTTGGGTAACCCGAGCTGCGGCGGAGCAAGCAAGCTCAGGCGCTAAGACGCGCACGGCCCTTGGCACGACGGGCGCTCAACACCTTGCGGCCACCTGGGGTACTCATGCGGGCACGGAAGCCGTGGTTGCGTTTGCGCTTGATAACGCTGGGTTGATACGTTCTTTTCATTGGTGTGCCTTCGGGTTGCCGCTCTGATGCGGGAAAGGGCGGGAAAGTTACTGATTTCGTGCAGATATGTCAATCGGAAATATCAGGGAGCAAGAAGTGCATACCTGTGGATAACTCCTTGCTTGCGCGCTAGACTCGCTGCCCCCGCTATGTTTCAGGTTACACCGTGGATCAGGTTTCGGTTTGGAAAAAATGCCTCGACCGGCTTGAGGATGAGCTGACTTCACAACAGTTCAATCCCTGGCTGCGTCCCCTACGGGCGGTTCAGGAGGCCGGACAGCTCCGACTGTACGCCCCGAACCGTTTTGTTCTCGATTGGGTGAGGGACCGGTTTCTTGTCCGCATTGTTGCCTTGGCTGAACAGGAGGCCGGTAGGACCTTGTCGGTGCTCTTGGAAGTTGGCTCACCTTCTGCACCAGTGTCAGAAAAGTCTGCGTCTGCCGTACCCATTGCTGACACTCAACCAAACAACAGTGTCCGGCGCCCTAATCTGTCGGGTAGCAGACTCAATCCGGACTTCACCTTCGACAGCCATGTCGAGGGTAAATCCAATCAATTGGCGCGTGCCGCCGCGCGGCAGGTGGGTGAGAACCCCGGAAGTTCTTATAACCCGCTGTTTATTTACGGTGGAGTAGGGCTGGGCAAGACCCACCTCATGCAGGCGGCGGGACATATTATTTCTGAAAATAACCCCGGTTCGCGGGTGATTTATGCCCATTCGGAGCGGTTTGTTGCAGATATGGTCAAAGCGCTGCGGCACGGTACGATTAATGATTTCAAGCGCTATTACCGCGGAGTTGATGCTTTATTGATCGACGATATCCAGTTTTTCGTTGGAAAAGAGCGCTCGCAGGAAGAATTCTTTCATACTTTCAATGACTTGCTAGAAGGTCAGCGGCAGGTCATTATCACGGCCGACAAATTCCCAAAGGAGTTGGTTGGTCTTGAGGAGCGGCTAATTTCGCGTTTCGGCAGCGGTTTGACGGTTTCGCTGGAGCCACCTGAACTCGAGACACGCGTCGCTATTCTCATGAAAAAAGCTCAGCACGAAAACATCGAGCTTCCAGAAGATGTTGCTTTCTTCATGGCCAAACGCGTGCGCTCCAATGTTCGTGAGCTTGAAGGTGCGCTGCGTCGTGTCATGGCGAGCTCCGCATTCACTGGGCGGCCGGTTGATATGGCGCTGGCTACTGAAAGCCTTAAGGACCTGCTCGCTTTCCACGAACGCCTTGTTACCATTCAAAATATCCAGAAGACTGTTGCTGAGTATTACAAGATTCGCGTTTCGGATTTGCATTCCAAGGATCGTTCCCGTGTTGTGGCACGACCCAGACAGGTTGCCATGGCGCTTGCGAAGGAACTCACTACGCATAGCCTGCCTGAGATCGGCGATGCTTTCGGTGGGCGCGACCACACGACCGTGTTGCATGCCTGCCGGAAAATTGTCGAGCTCAACCAGTCCGATGCGCGCATCAAGGAAGATTATTCCAACTTATTGCGGCTCTTGAGTTCCTGAATAACTTTTGAGAAGTTACAGAAATACACGTATCTAGGCATAGAACAGAGAAAGTTTCCGTGTTTACGCACAGTGACTACATGGGGCTGTACACACATGTCCACAGTTTTTTGAATCGACTATGGAGCTGATTCATAATGATAGAATGCTCTTATTCACAGTTTGTGCCCGACTCAATACATTACTACAACAAGTTTTATTTTTAACAACATAACAGCAGGCACGAAACAATCATGCACATTACCGTCAAACGCGAAGATCTGCTCAAACCACTGAGCATCGTTGCTGGTGTTGTAGAGCGCCGGCAAACGTTGCCGATTCTTTCCAACATCATGTTGCGTTACAACGGTAAAGAGCTCGTGCTTACCGGCACCGACCTGGAAGTTGAAATTAGTGCGCAAATTTCCTGTAAGGGCGGAGACAACGGCGAGATGACAGTGCCGGCCCGCAAGCTGCATGACATCTGCCGTGCGCTACCGAACGAAGCGTTGATCGATATCAGTCTCGAGAAAGAAAAGGCACTGATCAAGTCTGGCAAAAGCCGTTTTCGTTTGTTAACCATGCCAGCCACGGAATTCCCGGCGATTGAAACGGCGCAATGGGACACAAAATTCACTCTGTCGCAAAGCAAGCTGCGTTGGCTATTGGAAAAAACCATGTTTTGTATGGCGCAGCAGGACGTGCGCTACTACTTGAACGGCCTGCTGTTTGAGGTAAGTGGGCAGCAACTACGCGCGGTAGCCACCGATGGCCACAGGCTTTCGCTTGCCGAAGTTGATATAAGTAATTCAATTAATGGAGAAAAACACGTAATTATCCCTCGCAAGGGCGTTCAGGAAATGATCCGGTTTCTGGACGAATCGGATGCAGAGGTGCAGTTACAAATCGGCGCCAACCACATGCGCGCCACTCTGAAAGGCCTGACTTTTACTTCAAAACTTATTGATGGCCGCTTCCCAGACTACAACCGGGTAATTCCCGCCACGCAGAGCAAACGGCTCAAGGTGCAGCGCGCATCATTTCGCGAAACACTGAACCGCGCCGCCATTCTCTCCAACGAGAAATACCGCGGTGTGCGCTTCGGTTTAGGAAACAGCTTGATGACGATCACCGCCCACAACCCAGAACAAGAAGAAGCCCAAGAAGAAGTTGCCATTGACTACAGCGGCGAGAACATGGAAATCGGGTTCAATGTGAACTACATCAGCGAAGCGGTTGGGGCGCTGGACAACGACGAGATCGAATTTTGTCTCAACGACCCAAATAGCAGTTGTTTACTGCGTGTCCCGGGAAATTCCAGGCATCTGTACGTAGTCATGCCGATGCGGTTGTGACCGCCGCACCGTGAAATGCCACTGGTTTCTTTAGAGCTTCATAACATCAGGGTTTACGAGCGCACCCAACTCGAACCGAGTCCGCACCTGAATCTAATTTCCGGCGCGAACGCTAGCGGCAAGACAACGCTGCTAGAAGCAATACATCTGCTTGGTACTGGACGCTCGTTCCGAACCACACAAGTAGAACAATTGAGAAGAATCGGATCCCCCGACCTGAGTGTTGTTGGAAAACTGCATAAAGAGGGTGGTGAAACCATACGTCTTGGCCTAACCCACAACACCGATGGCAAAAGGGTGAGTATTAATGGGCTGGAACAAAAGCAAGTCTCAAACCTAGCGCTACATTTGCCTCTACAGGTTATTTCTCCAGACACCCACTACGATTTTCAGCAAAACGCCAAACACCGGCGCGGTGTTCTGGATTGGGGCTTGTTTCACGTGGAACCAGATTTTTCCGGCCTTTGGACTCGTTACCAGCGGATACTTCATCAGCGCAATGCCGCGTTGAAAGACCGTGGTCAAACAAAAGCCTGTTTTGCCTGGGACGAAGAGTTGGTCGTAACCGGCGAAAAACTCCACGCTGCAAGAGCGAAACTGACCACGCAGCTGTTACCCCATTATCAATCGTGCTGTCAGCAGCTTCTGGGTGAAAAATATCGCATCGATTTGATTTTAGAACCAGGCTGGGAAGGCGAAAAAGGCTTTGGTGAGAGCTTGCGCCAGGACCACGCTCGCGATAGCGCCCGCGGATTTACCCACAGTGGCCCGCAGCGTGCAGATCTACAGATCACCCTGAACTCGCAGATGAGCAAGCTAAGTGCATCACACGGCCAAAACAAGATTCTGATCATTGCCCTGCGCCTGGCACAAATCCGTCATTTTCTCGAATCCAGAAAACGAAATTGTTGTTTGCTGATAGACGATTTGGCTGCCGAGCTCGATCTTGAGCATCGTGCTCGTCTCACCAGATTTCTGGCAAGTCTGCCAGTGCAGGTGTTTGTTACCGCCACAGAATCGTCGTTAATCGAGCACGACTCTTGGTCGAGCCACAAAGAGTTTCACGTGGAACATGGGGTGATATCAGGCTAGTTATTGCCCAGTATTAGCCGCGCAGCAGTGCACAGAAAGTGTTAAAATCCAAAAACTTATTAATGGTTGTTAGGAGCGCGTGATGGAGAAGAAAACCGCCTATGATTCCAACAGTATTCAGGTCCTAAAAGGCTTGGACGCTGTTCGAAAGCGTCCCGGCATGTATATCGGCGATACGGACGATGGCACCGGTCTGCACCATATGGTGTTCGAGGCGGTGGATAACTCCATCGACGAAGCCTTGGCTGGCCATTGCAATGAAATTCAGGTCACCATCCACACTGACAACTCTATTACCGTTACAGACAACGGTCGCGGTATCCCGACCGAAATGATCCCGGAAGAGGGAAAATCAGCGGTTGAGGTGGTAATGACGGTGCTGCATGCCGGCGGAAAATTCGACCAGAATTCCTACAAAGTCTCTGGTGGTCTGCATGGCGTAGGTATTTCGGTGGTCAACGCCCTGTCTGAGTTTCTCGAAGTGACGGTCCGTCGTGGCGGCAAGATCCATCATCAGGAATTTCATTTAGGTGACCCGGTTGCGCCACTCAAAATCATTGGTGATACGGCAGAAACTGGCACTAGCGTGCATTTCCGGCCCAGCCCGGAAATTTTCACGGATACGCTTATGCACTACGACTTGCTTGCCAAGAGATTGCGCGAGCTGTCGTTCCTCAATTCAGGCGTGCGCATCGTTCTGCGGGATGATCGCGATGCCAAAGAGGATATCTTTGAATACCAGGGCGGCATCGCCGCTTTTGTGCAACACCTCAACCGGAATAAAACGCCGCTGCATCCCAAAGTGATCTACATGACGGCAGAGCGCGACCGCACCAGTATCGAGCTCGCCATTCAGTGGAACGACTCGTATCAGGAAAATATTTTTTGCTACACCAACAATATCCCACAGAAAGACGGCGGCACACACCTCGCCGGCCTGCGTGCGGCCATGACCCGCACGCTCAATCACTACATTGAATCGACCGGCCTTGCGAAAAAAGAGAAGGTCGACATCAGTGGCGATGATGCCCGTGAAGGTCTTACCGCGGTGCTGTCGGTCAAGGTTCCCGATCCAAAGTTCTCCTCCCAAACCAAGGACAAGCTGGTTTCCTCGGAAGTGAAGGGTGTTGTCGAGTCGATTGTTAACGAAAAACTCGGTGAGTTTTTACAAGAGAATCCGCAAGACTCAAAAATCATTGCACTCAAGATCATAGATGCCGCACGCGCCCGCGAGGCCGCGCGCAAGGCGCGTGAAATGACGCGCCGCAAGGGTGCGCTCGACATGGCCGGGCTGCCCGGCAAGCTGGCTGACTGTCAAGAGCGCGACCCGGCCAAATGTGAACTCTATCTGGTCGAAGGCGATTCGGCCGGCGGTTCCGCCAAACAGGCGCGCGATCGCAAGTTCCAGGCGATTCTGCCACTCAAAGGCAAAATTCTGAATGTCGAGCGCGCACGCTACGACAAAATGCTCACGTCCACCGAAGTCGCTACCCTGATCACCGCGCTCGGTACCGGAATAGGTAAAGATGACTTTGATATCAACAAGTTAAGATATCATCGCATTATCATCATGACCGATGCAGACGTAGACGGCTCGCACATCCGCACGTTGTTGCTGACCTTCTTCTTCCGGCAGATGCCGGAGCTGATCAACCGCGGCTACATCTATATTGCCCAGCCGCCGCTCTACAAGGTGAAACGCGGCAAGAGCGAACGCTATTTGAAAGACGATAGCGAACTCAACGCCTACCTGCTTGAGGCGGCGCTCGATGGGGCTGCACTCAGTGGCGCGCCCGGCCAGGCGCCGATCAGCGGCAACGCGCTGGGGCAGCTTTGCCAGGATAATCTCACTGTCGAAAACACCATCAAGCGATTGGCGCGCCGTTACGACACGCGCCTGCTCAAGAACATGGTGCATCTGCCGACCCTGAGTGCGGACACGCTTAAGGATACGAAACAGCTTGAAGGGTTCGTGCGCGAACTTCAGGGGCAGCTAGCCAGCCACGCCAATGGCGCGCGTTACGAAGTGAGCCTGGGGACCAGTACGATATCCGGGGCGAACGAGATTCTGGTCACTCGCGCAGAGCACGGCGCGATCACCACAAGCCGTATCGATGCTGAATTTGTAAGTTCCGGTGAGTACCGTGGCATGCGCAGCCTAGGCAGCAAACTACATGGCCTGATCCAGGAAGGCGCGACTGTGCAGCGCGGCGACAAGACCCAAGCGGTAGCGAACTTCGCTGCGGCGTTCGAATGGCTCATGGAGGAGGCGCGCCGCGGCCAGACCATACAGCGCTACAAGGGCTTGGGTGAAATGAACCCGGAACAGCTGTGGGAGACCACCATGGACATCACCGCCCGACGGCTGCTCAAGGTGAACATCGAAGACGGCGTGGCCGCGGACGAGGTTTTCACAACGCTGATGGGCGACCAGGTTGAACCACGCCGCGAGTTCATCGAAAAGAACGCGCTCGCGGTGAGTAACCTCGACGTATAAAAACCCGTGTCAGTGCAGCTGGCGCGGTGTGGTCAGCAGAAACGGCGGAATATCGGCATCGAACTGGGTGCCGTCGTCCGCCAGCATTTGATAGCTGCCATGCATGGTGCCGATCGGGGTTTCCAGCACCGTGCCGCTGGTGTACTCAAAGCTCATGCCCGGCGACAAGTGCGGCTGCTCGCCGACCACGCCCACGCCGCGCACTTCTTGTACCTGTTGATTGCCATCCGTGATTACCCAGTGACGGTTGAGCAGTTTCGCAGGAACCGATCCGCTGTTGGTGATGGTGACCGTGTAGGCAAAGACATAGCGTTTCGCGTCCGGTGCGGACTGCGCGTCGACATATGCTGTCCGAACCAGAATATCAATGTGGTGCTTGTGAAAGTCAGTGTTCATGGTTTTAGTCAGGCCAGTTGCTGATCGACATTATGCCTCTATTTCGACCCGCCATATACCCACTCGGTTCCGAGACGCTACTAATCCTGTTTGTTTATCCGGGAATTGCTCCGCCAGGAATCGGCGCAAGAACTTGCGGACAGGGCACTTCGGTGAATGCAGGCGCACTGCCATCCAGGCGCACGGCGGTGAGTTTGCCGCCCCACAGGCAACCGCTGTCGAGCGCGATGACGCCATCGGCATCCCACACGCCGAGTGTCGACCAGTGTCCAAAAACAATGCGCGTGTCGCGCGTCATTCGCCCCGGCACCTGGAACCACGGCAGCAGATGCGACGGCTGCTTGCCCGGCCGTCCCTTGGGGCGCAGGTCCATACGGCCGTGCGCGTCGCAGTAACGCAGCCGCGTGAAGGCGTTAATGATGATGCGCAGCCGTGCCCAGCCGCCAAGATAATCCTGCCAGTGATCCGGAGTGTCTCCGTACATGTGGGTGAAGAGTTCATTGCTGTCAGAACGCCGTATGTATTCGCTCGCCTCGGCCGCCAGCCCCAGTGCCGTCGAGAGTTCCCATTGCGGCAATACGCCCGCGTGAACCAGTACACAGCCAAGCGCCACATCATGATGTAGTAACGGGCAGGCGCGCAGCCAGCCGAGCAGTTCATCGCGGTCCGGAGCAGAGAGGACATCATCGAAGGTGTCGCGCTTTTTGCGCGGTGCCTGGCCGGAGGCGACGGCGAGCAGGTGCAGGTCGTGGTTGCCGAGCACGGTCGTCGCATTGGGCAGGGATTTTACGAAGCGCAGCACGGACAGCGACTGCGGACCGCGGTTTACCAGATCCCCGGCGAACCAGAGCCTGTCCGCGCCCGGATCGTAATTGAGCTTGTCAAGCAGGGCGCGCAGCGGATCGAAACAACCCTGCACGTCACCGATCGCATACACCGCCATGGATCAGGCCCCGGTCAGGTGGTGATGCATATCCATGGTGGCCTTGATCAGCGCGTGCACGATCCCGGGCTCGCTCGCCGAATGGCCGGCATCCGGAACAATCTCGAGTTTCGCCTCCGGCCAGGCGCGATGCAGGTCCCAGGCGTTTTCAAATGGGCACACGACGTCGTAGCGCCCATGCACAATCACGCCCGGGATGTTCTTGAGTTTGTAGGCGTCACGCAGAATCTGGTTCGGTTTCAGAAAAATGTGGTTGACGAAGAAATGCGCCTCGATGCGCGAAAGGCTCAGCGCGACGTGCGGGTCTGAAAAAAAATCCACCACCTCTTTTTTCGGCGTGAGTGTAGCGGCGCGTCCTTCCCAAATCGACCAGGCCTCAGCCGAGCGCATGCGCGCGACTTCATCGTCTCCGGTCAGACGCCGGTAGTGTGCATGCAGCAGGTCGTGGCGCTCAGGCTCCGGAATAGGATGGACGAAGTCCTGCCAGTAATCCGGGAAAATGCGATTCGCGCCTTCCTGATAGAACCAGTGTATTTCCTGCGGCCGGCACAGGAAAATGCCACGCAGCACCAGCCCCAGTACCCGCTCCGGATGAGTCTCGGCATACACCAGGCTCAAGGTCGAGCCCCAGGAGCCACCGAACAGCAGCCATTTGTCGATGCCGAATTCGACACGTACGCGCTCCATGTCCGCCACCAGATCCATGGTCGTGTTGTGCTCGAGCGCGGCGTGCGGGCGTGACCGACCGGCGCCGCGCTGATCGAACAAGACGATACGATACAGGTTTGGATCAAAATAAGAGCGATGCTTGTCCTCGCAGCCGGCGCCCGGACCGCCATGCACAAACAGCACCGGCAGGCCCTGCGGGTTGCCCGATTCCTCGACGTAAATTTCGTGCGGTGCATCGACCGCCAGCATGAAGCTGCGATTCGCCTTGATCGGCGGAAAGAGTTTATGCATGCGTCAGAATGATGCCTGCTCGACCTGTAACCAGGCGAGGCTGATGAGTTTGCCGATCTCGCTGTCGAATGTCGCCCACTTCCGATACGGCTGGAGGTCGGCCACCACTTTGTCCTTCATGTCAAAATCGCTCATGCCTTTCGCATAATATTTTTTGACCGATCCGTACAGCGCCTTGAGCCAGTCACGGTAGGCCGTTACCACGGCGCGCCCGTTGGACTTGCCGTGCCCAGGAACAAAGTGCTTGGCGTCGGTGCGGAGCGCCACTTCGCAGGCCTCGATACTACCGAGGAAGTGGCCGTCATCCAGGCGCGCGGTGCGTTCCACGACCGCGTTGTCACCCATGAACATCACCTTGTCCTCGATCACCTCAATCATGATATCGCCGTCGGTGTGGGCAACACCGGTGTGATAAATGCGGAAATGCAGACCGCCAAGTGCCAGGGTTTCATCGTTCTCAACCCCGAAGCCGGGGGCCACAGCCTTGGTGCCCTTGATACCGTCATCCGTCAACTGATTCATAAGTCTGAGCCAGTTCGCGCCTTCGCCTTGGGTCTTTTCCATCATCTTCGGGTGGGCGTAGATCACGGCCTTGGGATACGCGCGGTGTATGGCGTCGTTGCCGAGCCAGTGATCGCCATGGATGTGGGTATTGAATACCGCGATAACCGGGTCTTTGGTCACGGAGGCAATTTTCTTGAGCAGCATGTCGCCGACCTGGACACTGGAGCCCGGGTCAATCACAACCACACCTTTCCGGGCCAGCACAAAGCCGGGGTTGTTCATGAAGCCCTGGTTGGCCTTGTTCGGAATTTCGTTTGGGCCGTGAATGACATACGCCCGCTCGGTCAGTTTGGTGAGCGGGAAATCGGTCTGAATGGCTGGCGCTTTGCGATCACAGGCAGCGAGAAAGGCGGTCAGGGAGAGCAGGATGCAAAGGACAGTGAGGCGCATGAAATATGTCCTGCGACGGTTCAGGTGCCGAAATTATAGCCGCCGGCACGCAGAATAAGCATGCCTGGGAACCAATGGACGCGGCTGGCATCAGAGTGGCAGACCCTGTATCCTGCGCCCTTTTCCGCAGTCCCCCACATGTCCAGCGAAATTGCCCGCGAAGCGGCCCGGCGCCGCACCTTCGCCATCATCTCCCACCCGGATGCCGGCAAGACCACGCTCACCGAAAAGCTGCTGCTGTTCGGCGGCGCGATCCAGCTCGCTGGCAGCATCAAGGGCCGCAAGGCCGCGCGCCACGCGACATCCGACTGGATGGAGCTGGAAAAACAGCGTGGCATTTCCGTAACCTCGTCGGTGATGCAGTTCCCCTACAAGGACAAGATCGTCAATCTGCTCGATACCCCCGGTCACGAGGACTTCTCCGAAGACACCTACCGCACGCTCACGGCCGTGGATTCGGCGCTGATGGTGATTGACATCGCCAAAGGCGTGGAAGACCGCACCATCAAGTTGATGGACGTCTGCCGGCTGCGCGCTACCCCGATTACCACCTTCATCAACAAGATGGATCGGGAAGGGCGCGACCCGATGGAAGTCATGGACGAGGTCGAGCGCGTGCTCAAGATCCAGTGCGCACCCATTACCTGGCCGATTGGCATGGGCAAGCGGTTTCGCGGTGCCTACCACCTATATGAAGACAGCGTGCACCTGTACGCCGCGCATCACGGTGGCAAGATGAACGTCGGCGAGACCATCCAGGGCATCAACAATCTGCGTCTCGATGAGGTGCTGGGAGAGCAGGCCGCGGAACTGCGCACCGAGGTCGAGCTGGTGAAGGGTGCCGCGCACGCCTTCGATAAAGAAGCCTACCTTGCCGGCAGGCTGTCGCCGGTGTTCTTCGGTAGCGCGGTCAACAACTTCGGCGTGCAGGAGCTGCTCGACAGCTTCGTGGAAAATGCCCCCGGCCCGCACCCACGCGAGGCCGGTACACGGGTGGTGCAGGCGGAAGAAGAGGCGTTCACTGGCTTCGTGTTCAAGATCCAGGCGAACATGGACCCGAACCACCGTGACCGCATCGCCTTCGTGCGCATCGTGTCGGGCTGCTACAAGCCGGGCATGAAGCTGTTTCACGTGCGCATCGGGCGCGAAGTAATCGTCTCCAACGCCATTACCTTCATGGCCCGCGACCGCACCATGGTCGAGGAGGCCTACGCCGGCGATATCATCGGTCTGCACAACCACGGCACCATGCGCATCGGCGACACCTTCACCCAGAAGGAAGCGCTGCGCTTCGGCGGCATACCGAACTTTGCGCCGGAAATATTCCGCCGCACCCAGATCAAGAACCCGATGAAAATGAAGGCCCTGCAAAAGGGTTTGGAGCAACTGACCGAAGAGGGCGCCACTCAGCTGTTCCGCCCGCTCGCCAACAACGAGCTCATTCTCGGCGCGGTCGGTGTGCTGCAGTTCGACGTGGTCGCACACCGCCTGCAGCACGAGTATGGCGTGGACGCGGTGTTCGAACCGGTTCAGGTCGCGACCGCGCGCTGGATCAGCTGCCAGGACGAGAAGATGCTGGGCGATTTCGAAAAGAAGCTGCGCGACAACCTCGCGCTCGACGGCGCCGGCGAGCTGACTTACCTTGCGCCGTCGCGCGTGAATCTCCAGCTCACCATGGAGCGCTGGCCGGACATTACCTTCAATACCACGCGCGAGCAGGTCTAGTTCTCAAACATGCCATAAAAAACGGCCTCCCGAAGGAGGCCGTTTGTATTTGTACAACTTCCGGATTTGCAGAACAGGCCGTTAACCGGCCGCACGATCCGCACGCTTGCGCTCGTTTTCCTTGAGGTAGCGCTTGCGCAGGCGCAGGTGGTGCGGTGTGACCTCGACCAGCTCGTCGTCCTCGATGAACTCGAGGGCGCGTTCCAGGGTGAGCTGGATGGGCGGAGTAAGGATGACCGCTTCGTCCGAGCCGGAGGCGCGCATGTTGGTGAGCTGCTTGCCCTTCATGGCGTTCACGACCAGGTCGTTGTCGCGGTTGTGCACACCGACGATCATGCCTTCGTACATGTCTTCGCCCGGGGCGAGGAACATGCGCCCACGTTCCTGCAGATTCCACAGCGCGTAGGCCACGCTGGTGCCGACGCCGTTCGAGATCAATACGCCGTTCTGGCGGCCCTTGAGCTCGCCGCCCTTCATCGGACCGTAGTGATCGAACACGTGATAGATCAGGCCCGAGCCGGCGGTGGCGGTGAGGAACTCGGTCTGGAAGCCGATCAGGCCGCGCGCCGGAATCATGTAATCGAGACGCACACGGCCCTTGCCGTCCGGCTCCATATTGAGCATCTCGCCTTTGCGCGAGCCGAGCTTTTCCATGACCGTGCCCTGATGCTGGGCTTCGACGTCCACGGTCAGGGTCTCGTACGGCTCCTGCCTCTCGCCGTTGATTTCCTTGATAATGACCTGCGGGCGCGACACGCCCAGCTCATAGCCCTCGCGCCGCATGTTCTCGATGAGAATGCCGAGGTGCAGCTCGCCGCGACCGGAAACGCGGAATTTGTCCGGGCTGCCGGTGTCTTCCACGCGTAGCGCAACGTTGGTGATGAGCTCGCGATCAAGGCGCTCGCGGATCTGGCGGCTGGTGACGTACTTGCCATCCTGGCCGGCGAACGGCGAGTTGTTCACCTCGAACGACATGGTCACGGTCGGCTCGTCCACGCTGAGTGCCGGCATGGCTTCGACATTGGCCGGATCGCAGAAGGTATCGGAGATATGCGGCGCCTCGATGCCGGTGATGGCGATGATGTCGCCGGCATTGGCTTCCGGCACCTCGGTGCGCTCCAGGCCCATGAAGCCTAATACTTGCAGCACCTTGCCGGGGCGGGTCTTGCCGGTCGGGTCGGTAACTATGATGTTCTGGCCGGGCTTCACGCGCCCGCGTTTGATGCGGCCGACGGCGATGGCGCCCACGTAACTCGAATAGTCGAGGCTCGACACCTGCATCTGGAACGCGCCTTCGGGGTTCACGTCCGGTGCCTTCACAAATTTGATAATGGTTTCGAACAGCGGTGTCATGTCGCCGTCGCGCACATCCATATCGAGGCTGGCGTAACCATTGAGCGCCGAGGCATACACCACCGGGAAGTCGAGCTGCTCCTCGGTCGCGCCGAGTTTGTCAAACAGATCGAAGGTCTGGTCCAGCACCCAGCTCGGGCGCGCGCCCGGGCGGTCAACCTTGTTGATGACCACAATCGGCTTGAGGCCGAGGGCGAAGGCCTTGCGTGTCACAAAGCGCGTCTGCGGCATCGGGCCGTCCATCGCATCCACCAGCAGCAACACGGAGTCGACCATGGACAGCACGCGTTCCACTTCGCCACCGAAGTCGGCGTGGCCCGGAGTGTCGATGATGTTGATGCGGTAATCCTGCCAGCGCAGCGCGGTGTTCTTGGCGGTGATGGTGATACCGCGTTCCTTTTCCAGGTCGTTTGAGTCCATGATGCGCGTGCCCATCTGCTGGTGGGCGGCGAAGGTGCCGGACTGCTGGAGGAGCTTGTCGACGAGCGTGGTCTTGCCGTGGTCGACGTGCGCGATGATGGCGATGTTGCGGAGCTTCTGGATCACAAAGGGTACCTTGAGGATTACCTGCAAAAAGGCCGCGCATTATACATGAATCGGGCTAAATCCGGTCTAATTTCAGAACTTTAGCCATCGGCGGGGCCGGGCCTGTGATATGCTCCCGCGCCTTCCGCAATTCAAGTCTCCATGCCGCTACTCAGTTTCCATAACGTCTCCACCGCCTACGGTCACCACCCTCTGCTGGAGCAGGTGAGTTTCGGTATTGAGGCCGGGGAGCGCGTCTGCCTCATCGGCCGCAATGGCAGTGGTAAGTCCACTTTGCTCAAGATTGCGGCCGGAATCGTGACTCCGGACGCCGGCGAAGTGCGCCGCGAAGTTAGTACACGCATCGCCTATTTGTCGCAGGAACCTGAGCTGGACGAGGGCGGAACGGTGTTCGAGAACGTGGCGGCCGGCCTCGGTGAGCTACGTCAGGTGATCGTGGACTACCACAAGCTGGTGCAGCTTCTGAACGACCCGCAGACCGCCGGCGACGCCGATCTCGACCGTATGCACGAGCTGCAGGAACAACTCGAGCGCCGCCACGGCTGGCAAGCGCAAACCCGGGTCGAACAGGTATTGAGCCGCCTCGACTTGCCGGCCGACGTGCCGGTGGTGCAACTTTCCGGCGGCTGGAAGCGCCGGGTGGCTCTCGGCCGGGCGCTGGTGATGGAGCCGGACGTGCTATTGCTGGACGAACCGACCAACCACCTCGACATCGAGGCCATCCAGTGGCTGGAAGACATGGTGGCGGAATACCGCGGGGCGCTGCTGTTCGTGACCCACGATCGTCAGTTCCTCACGCGCCTGGCCACGCGCATCATCGAACTCGACCGCGGCCGGCTCAGTGAATATCCCGGCGATTATGCCAATTTCCAGACCAAGAAGGCCGAGCAGCTCGCGACCGAGGCCACGCACAACGCGCTGTTCGACAAGCGCCTGGCGGAAGAAGAGCGCTGGATTCGCAAGG
>Ga0209253_10001699_pt1 | contig 19376 bp, 14 predicted proteins | sample FrelakmetBRP12BR_FD_187145 | JGI IMG/M metagenome (GOLD analysis project Ga0209253, IMG submission 187145) | Freshwater lake sediment microbial communities from the University of Notre Dame, USA, for methane emissions studies - BRP12 BR (SPAdes)... | ecosystem: Environmental > Aquatic >... | reverse complement strand
CGCCAGCGGTCAGCGGGAGGCGCCGCGGAGCTTCGGGTGACGGGGTGGACGTCGGGGGAAGCCGTGCGGGAGCTGCGCGTAGCGAAGGCGAACCAGCTTCACTCCGCGGCAAGCGCGCGCGGGGGTTGGGTGCGTGGACCCAGGGCTCGACGTCCGCTGGGTCGAGTCCCCCATGTCATCAAGGTGCCGGCCATGGGCGGCCATGTGCGACGGGCGCCGATACGCTTCACCAGGAGAGCGCGTCGCTCGATCATGGGATGCTCGGCGATCGCCGCAATAAATCTTGAAATCGTCGTCGCTTCCCGGTCTACTGCGGCGCGCGAGGTCGTCCACGGGGGGGGATCTCCCGGATTCAGTCCCTCGAGGAGTCGTCCGAAACGGTCTCATCCTGGCTTCCATGAGTTGGCATCCTTCACGCACCAGTTCGCGCCACGGCCAAGCGAGTCATTCACCCGCGGGCGCGTCTCGAGTCCATCACAAGTTCCCTCAACAGCAGTAGACGGAGAGCGAACAAATGCGAACCTCCAAGTACAGTGCGCTGGCAGTCGTCATCGCCACCGCCGTGGCCCTCGCGGGCTGTTCAGGAAGTGACGGAGCCGCCGGAGCCACCGGCCCCACCGGTCCCTCGGGTCCCAGCGGCCCGCAGGGGCAACCGCCCCAGCTCGCCGAGCAGTGCGAGGCCTGCCACTCGGCCGGCAAGCTCGCCGACGCTGCTGCGTTCCACAACGAGGCGGCTCTCGGTTCCCTCCAGGCGGGCAAGATCGTGATCACGGCCGTCACCTTCCCGGCCACCACGGTGCAGCCGCAGATCTCCTTCACGGTCTACGGGCCCGACTGCGGCCAGCCGACCGGCGGCAACGCCGTTCCGACCCTCTCCCCGACCTGCGGCCCGGTGGATTTCCCGGCCGTGAACTACCAGCCCATCCCGGCCTTCAACTTCACGGTGGCCAAGTACGTGACCACCCAGCCGGCGGGCGAGAACCCGTACTGGGTCCCCTACGTCTACGCTAGCAATACAGCGGGCGCGGTGCCTTCGTCCGAGCGCAGCTGCGGCAGCGGAACCAACTCGACCACGGGCCTTGCCAACTGCCTCGCCACCACCGGGCAGCTCGTCGGGACGCTGACGAAGGTCCCCGCGACGATTGGCCAGTACGTCTACACCTTCAAGAGCAACCTCGCCGCCGCGACCGCTCCCGGCAGCACCGCGGTCATCTACGACCCCGCCGCGCTGACCCGCTTCGGCGTCCAGACGGGCAACAACCAGCAGTTCGCGAACGGCACCCTCGACGTCACCCCGCCCGCCATCGCCACCGGCGGTCCGGGTACCACGCCGACGACGCCGGCCACCCCGATCGTCAGCACCGCGGCCTGCAACCAGTGCCACAAGCGGCTCGCCATTCACGGTCGCCGCGTCCTCGAGGACTACTGCGTCACCTGCCACGACCCGAGCCTGGTCGCGGGCGGACAGTCCGGCGACATGGTGGTCATGATCCACAAGTGGCACGCCGGCAAGCAGCTGAACCTGGACTACAGCTTCGCCGGCGTGGTCGCGACGGAGATCACCTACCCGCAGGACGTCCGGAACTGCAATACCTGCCATCAGACCGCATCCGGCACGGAGCTCCCGGCCTGGTACGCCCTGCCCAGCTACACGGCGTGCTTCACCTGCCACAAGGCGTCCGGGCACCCGGTCCCGGTCACCGCCTCCACCAACTGCAAGCTCTGCCACAACTCCACCGCCACGGATGCGCTGAACCCGCAGATCGCCCACCGGATCTTCGAGCAGGAAGCGTCCAAGGCCTTCGCGTACAAGATCCTGAACGTGACCGGCTTCAAGCCCGGCCAGACGACCGTCGTGACCCTGGCGGTCCTCAACCCGATCACCACCCCGGCCACGACCTACGACATCAAGGCCGCCACCGGTCCCTGGAGCTACGCCGCGTCGGGCGCGAGCCGCCTCTTCGTGGACATCGGCTGGTCCCACACCGACATCCGCAACGTCGGTAACGGCGTCGCCTACGGGCAGCCCATCCAGATCGACGTGCTCGCGAAGGGCGTCGTGGACCCGGTCACCAAGGCGATCACCGTCACCTCGCCGCTGGCCATCCCGGCCGCGGTCACCGGCAGCCTCACGGTCGCCATCGAGGGCCACCCGGCGGTCATCAATCCGTCCATCTCGCCGGCCACCACGGTGCCGAGCCGCATCCCGGTCACCAACGTGTCCAAGGCATACAACGTGACCGGCAACAGCGCCGTGGCTCGCCGCACGGTGGTGGACATCGCGAAGTGCAACGAGTGCCACTTCAACCTGAGCCTCCACGGAAACAACCGGACCGGCGACATCACCACCTGCATGCTGTGCCACAACACGGAGGCCACGGACGGCAGCCGCCGCCCGGCCGCCGGCGGCATCGACGGCCTCCCGTCGGTGTCCATCGACTTCAAGTCGATGATCCACAAGATCCACAGCGCACAGGTCGTGGTCTACGGCTTCGGCGGGTCGGTGAACGACTTCGAGGAGGTGACCTACCCGGCGCCCCTCAGCAACTGCCAGGCCTGCCACGTGACGCCCCCGGCGGACATGTTCCCGGTGGTCTTCAGCTACGACGCGCCGGATGCGGCCGCCTGGGGCTCGACGACCAATGCGGGCGCGGACAAGGTGGGCAACGCGGACAACCTCCGCACCACCAAGTGGACGGCGGTCTGCAACGGCTGCCACAGCGAGGCGGCGTCGGTCGACCACATGAGGGTGAACGGCGCGGGCTTCGGCCTGACGCAGGCCGAGATCGACGCGCTGAACCAGTAGCCTCGTGACCCGGCCGGAGGCTCCGTCCCCCGGCCGAGCAATTCGGGCCCGCTGCCGATGCCGGCAGCGGGCCCTTCGTTTCTCGGAAGGCGCTTCGCGCTAGGATGTCCCGGTGAAGCTCCGCCGCGTCTACCCGCTCATGATCGGCTTCGTCGTGGTCCCGGCGGCGCTGATGCTGACGCTGGGCATCCTCATCCTGGTCTTCGGCTCCCAGGCCCGAGACATCGTCTTCGGGGTGCTCATCCTGGCGCTGGTGGCCACCACCCTCATCGGCGGGTTCGCGGTGCTGGTGGTGCTCTACCGGGAGGCCTACCTCTCCCGCCTCCAGACCGAGTTCGTGAACAAGGTCTCCCACGACCTGCGCACGCCGCTCACCAGCATCCGCATGTTCGTGGAGACGCTCCAGCTCGGGCGCCTCACCGACCCGGAGCGGCGCCAGGAGGCGCTCGACATCCTGGCCTCGGAGACGGTGCGCCTCTCCGCCCTCATCAACCGGCTGCTCGACTGGGCCCGGATGGAATCGGGCAAGCGCACCTTCGACCTGGTGGAGGAGCCGGTCGAGGGCGTCCTCGACGAGGCGCTGAAGTCCTTCTCGCCGCAGCTCATCCAGGGCGCGGCCGAGGTTCGCCGCCAGCTGGAGCCCGCCCTGCCGCAGGTCCGGGCCGACCGCGGCGCGCTGGCCGGCGCCATCCTCGACCTGCTCCAGAACGCCTGGAAGTACACGGGGCCGGAGAAGCGGATCGTGCTGGCGGCGCGGCGCGTCGGGCCCACGGTGGAGATCACGGTCTCCGACAACGGCCCGGGGATCCCCGGAGCCGACCAGAAGCGGATCTTCGACAAGTTCTACCGCGGGAAGGACCCGCTGGACCGGACCATCGAGGGCAGCGGGCTGGGACTCTCCATGGTCAAGCACATCGTGGAAGCGCACGGCGGCGCGGTCTCGGTGGAGAGCGAGCTCGGCCAGGGGGCCACCTTCACCATCCGGCTGCCGGCCGTGGAGCGAACATGAGCGGCGAGCGCATCCTGGTCGTCGAGGACGACCCGTCCATCCTGCGGGGGATGGAGCTCAACCTGGCCATGGAGGGCTACAAGATCCGCACCGCCCCGGACGGCGAGGAGGGGCTGCGATTGGCCCGCGCCGAGCGGCCCGACCTCCTCATCGTCGACCTGATGCTGCCGCGGCTGGGCGGCATGGAGCTCATCCGCGAGTTCCGCAAGGACGACACCGACGTCCCCATCCTCATCCTCTCCGCCAAGGGGCACGAGAGCGACAAGGTGGCGGGCCTGGCGCTGGGCGCCGACGACTACGTGGTGAAGCCCTTCGGGCTGAAGGAGCTCCTGGCCCGCATCGACGCGGCGCTGCGGCGTCGGCGCGCCCGCGGGGACGCGGGCCCGAGCCGGCAGCTGCGCCGCTTCGGGAGCATCGCCATGGACCTCTCCGAGCGGCGCGTCACCGTCGGTGGCCAGCCCGTGGAGATGACCGCCAGGGAGTACGACCTGCTGGCCTTTCTCTCCGCCCACCCGGGGCGGGTCTTCTCCAGGGAGCAGCTCACCCGCGCCGTGTGGGGCTCCCTCTACGCCGGCACCGAGCGCACCGTCGACAACTTCATCGCCCGCCTGCGGACCCACCTCGCCGACGACGCCGACCACCCCCGCCACCTGGAGACCGTCCGGGGCGTCGGCTACCGCTTCAACCTCTGAAGGCGCCCCTGGCGGCGGTGCGCGGGCTGCGGGCGACGGCGACCCGCCGGCGTCAGCGGCCGGCGTCGCCGCGCGCCGCCAGCACCGCCTGCAGGGCGGCGAGGACCAGCGCGTCCTCCCCCGGCAGCACCGTGCGCGGGTCGAGGACCAGCCGGTCCTCCTCGATGCGCCCGACCACCGGCGGCTCGGCCTGCCGCAGCCGCGCGGCATCGCGGTCGGCGTCGCCGGGCGGGAGCGCCAGCACGAAGGTGGGCAGCGTCACCTCCGGCAGCGTGCCGCCGCCGATGGCGGAGCGACCTTCCCGGACCTCGGCGCCCGCGGCCGCCGGGCCGAGCGCGTCCCGCCAGCCCTGCGCCCGGGCTCGCAGCTCGTCGGGGCGCCGCGCGATGGCACGCCACACCGGCACCTTCTCGAGGGCCTCCCCGCGCTCGTAGTGGGCGAGCGTCGCCGAGAGGCCCGCCAGCGTCACCTTGTCCACCCGCAGGGCGCGGAGCAGCGGGTGGCGGCGGCACAGGTCGACCGCCTCGCGGCTCCCCACCAGGAGGCCGGCCTGCGGCCCGCCGAGCAGCTTGTCGCCCGAGAAGGCGACCAGGTCGGCGCCGGCCCGGACGCGCTCCGCGACGGTCGGCTCGTGGCCCAGCCCGTGCGGCGCCGTGGGCAGGAGCGCCCCCGAGCCGACGTCGTCCACCACCCAGACCCCGGCGCGCCGCCCCAGATCCACCAGCTCGACGAGCGAGGTGTCGTGGACGAAGCCGGAGAGCCGGAAGTTGGAGCGGTGCACCGAGAGCAGCATGCGGGTCCGCTCCGAGAGGGCCGCCTCGAAGTCCCGCAGGTAGGTGCGGTTCGTCGTGCCGACCTCGACGAGGTCCGAGCCGGAGCGGCGGAGCACGTCGGGGATGCGGAAGCCGCCGCCGATCTCGACGAGCTGGCCGCGCGACACCATCCCCTCCGGTCGCACGCCCGGCGGCAGCGGCGCGGCCACCGCACCGGCCGCCGCGGCGCGCCGGGCCGGGAGCCGCTCGCCGAGCGCCGCCAGCGCCAGGAGCACGGCCGACGCGCAGTTGTTCACCACCAGCGCCGCCTCGGCGCCCGTGAGCCGGGCGAGCGGCCCGGCGGCGTGGCCGTACCGGTCGCCGCGCTGGCCGGCGGCCAGGTCGAACTCGAGGTTGGTGTATCCGGCTCCGGCGCCCCGCATGGCCTCGAGCGCGTCCTCGGAGAGCGGGGCGCGGCCCAGGTTGGTGTGGATCACCACGCCGGTGGCGTTCACCACCCTGCGGAGCGATCCCCGGGCCTCCCCGGCGAGGCGCTCGAGCAGCCGCGACTCGATGGCCTCCGGTGCCGGACACGGGCCGCCGGCCAGGATCTCGCCTCGCAGCAGGTCCAGGGTTTGCCGCACCGCGTCCATCACCGGCGGGTGGCCGAGGCGGGCGACCAGCCCGGCCCGGTCGGCGGCGGCCAGCAACCGGTCGGCTTTCGGGAGCTTGCGTGCCTCGGCGGCGACGTCGGTGGGGTCGGCCACCGGCGCATCATAGCCGCGCCCGCCCGATCCCGGCAGCGAACAAGGTGATTGCCTCCGTTTGCCGAAGAAGGTAATCCTTTCGCCTTCCTATGCCCTCGTTCATGAACGATCCGGCAGCGGCCCAGAGCTATCTGTGGGCCATCATCCTCCTGCCCCTCGCGGGCGCCTTCGTGAACGGCCTCTTCGGCAGGCGGCTCGGGCGCGGGAACGTCGCCTTCGTCGCGCTGGCGATGGTGGGCGGCGCGTTCCTGCTGTCGGTCATGGCCTTCGCCTACGCGGCGAGCGGCGTGAACCTGCGCTTCAGCGGCGACGTCTGGTTCCGGGTGGCTGGTCCCGCCGGGGGCACGCCGGTGTCGATCCCCTGGAGCCTGCTCGTGGACCGGCTGTCCGGGACGATGATCCTGGTGGTCACCGGCGTCGGCTTCCTCATCCACGTGTACTCGACCTCGTACATGGCCCACGAGGACGACGCCGGGTACGCGCGCTTCTTCACCTACCTGAACCTCTTCGTCGGCGCGATGCTCATCCTCGTGCTCGGCGACAACCTGGTCCTCACCTTCGTGGGCTGGGAAGGCGTGGGGCTCGCCAGCTACCTGCTCATCGGATTCTGGTTCACCGACGTCGAGAAGGCCTCCGCCGGGCGCAAGGCCTTCGTCACCAACCGCATCGGCGACTTCGGCTTCCTGCTCGGCCTGTTCGCCATCCTGTCGCTCTTCGGGACCACCGACTACGTCCGGCTCTCCGAGCTGACGAGCGGGCTGCAGACCGACGGGGTCCTCACCACCGGCGTCTTCTCGGGCTGGACCATCCGCGGGGCGCTCACCTTCGCCACCCTCGGGCTCTTCGTGGGCGCCGCCGGCAAGAGCGCGCAGCTCCCACTCTACGTCTGGCTCCCCGACGCCATGGCCGGCCCGACCCCGGTCTCGGCCCTGATCCACGCCGCCACCATGGTCACCGCCGGCGTCTACCTCGTCGCCCGCACCAGCTTCCTCTACGCGCTCACCCCGGCGACCATGGCCACGGTGGCCTTCGTCGGAGCGCTCACCGCGCTCCTCGCCGCGGTCATCGCCTTCGCCCAGAACGACCTGAAGCGCGTGCTGGCCTACTCCACCGTGAGCCAGCTCGGCTACATGTTCATCGGCGTGGGCGTCGGGTCCTACTTCGCCGGCGTGCTCCACCTCGTCACCCACGCGTTCTTCAAGGGCCTCCTGTTCCTCGCGGCCGGCAGCGTGATGCACGGCATGCGGGACGACCTCGACGTCCGGAACATGGGCGGGCTCTGGAGGCGCATGCCGTCCACGGCCCGGACCTTCCTGGTGGGCACCCTGGCCATCACCGGGATCGTCCCGCTGTCCGGCTTCTTCTCCAAGGACGCGATCCTGTCCGGAGCCCTCTTCAGCCACAACGCCGCCTGGCCGGCCGTGGGCAAGATCGCCTACGTCCTGGGGACCATCGCCGCGGCGGGGACCGCCTTCTACATGGTGAGGGCCTTCGCGCTGGCCTTCGCCGGCAAGCCGCGGACCGAGGCGGCCGAGCACGCCCACGAGTCCTCCGCGGCGATGACCGTCCCGCTGTGGATCCTGGCCTTCCTCTCGGTGGCCGCCGCGGTGCTCGGGCTGCCCCCGGGGATCGTCGGCCACCACTGGGGCGAGCTCTTCGCGCAGTTCACGGAGCCCGTCTTCGCCCAGGCCTACCGGGTCCTCGGCGTGGAGGAGCACCTGGTGCTCTGGCCCTACGCCTTCGCCTGGGCCGTGGCCCTGGTCCCGGGGTGGCTCGCCTGGCAGATGTACGCCGGGAGCCTGCGCGCCTTCCCGGGTCGGTTCGCCGCTGCCTTCCCCGGCTTCTACCGGCTGGTGGCCGACAAGTTCCGCGTCGACGAGCTCTACGAGGCCATCCTGCTGCGCCCCGTGAAGATGGCCGCCGGCACGCTCTGGAAGGTGGTGGACGTGTTCACCATCGAGGGGATCTTCGTGAACGGGATCCCGCGGGCGGTGAACGGGATCGGCGACGTCCTGCGCTCGCTGCAGAACGGCAACATCCAGCGCTACGCCGCGCTCATCGCCGTCGCGGCCGCGGCCCTCCTCTGGGTGGTCCTCGGCGTGGGGGGGAACTAGGCCATGCCGTCCCTCCTGAACGTCGTCATCTTCCTGCCACTGGCCGGCGCCATCGCCGCGGCGCTGCTCCCGCGCGGCGAGGATGCGCAGCACAAGACCTGGGCGCTCCTCGTCAGCCTGGTCAACTTCGTCCTCTCGCTCGGGCTGTGGTTCAACTTCGACGCCGGCCGCGGTGCCGCGGAGTTCCAGTTCGAGACCCACGTCCCCTGGATCTCCTCGCTGGGGATCGGGTTCCACGTCGGCCTCGACGGCGTGGCCCTGCTGCTGGTGATGCTCACCACGGCGCTCGGCCCCATCGTCGTCCTGTCGGCGTGGAACGAGGTGGAGGACCGCGTCAAGGAGTTCTTCATCGCCCTCCTCTTCCTGGAGACGGCGATGATCGGCACCTTCGCCTCGCTGGACCTGGTCCTCTTCTACGTCTTCTACGAGGCCATCCTGGTGCCGATGTACCTCCTCATCGGCATCTGGGGCTCGGAGAACCGCGTCTACGCGACGGTGAAGTTCTTCGTCTACACCTTCGCGGCCAGCGTGCTGATGCTCGTCGCCATCCTCTACGTCTACTTCCACGACGGCGGCACCTTCGACTACGTGGCGGCGCGCCAGTCGCTGTCGGTCACTCCCGCGGCCGCGATCTGGCTCTTCGGGGCCTTCGCCCTGGCCTTCGCCGTCAAGGTCCCGATGTTCCCGGTGCACACCTGGCTGCCGGACGCCCACACCGAGGCGCCCACCGCCGGGTCGGTGATCCTGGCCGGCGTGCTCCTCAAGATGGGCACCTTCGGCTTCTTCCGCTACGCGCTGCCCCTCTTCCCCGCGGCGGCGCTGCAGTTCCGCGGCGTCATCGCGGCGCTGGCGGTGGTGGGCATCATCTACGGCGCGCTCATGTCGATGGTGCAGAGCGACATGAAGCGGCTGGTGGCCTACTCGTCCGTGTCCCACCTGGGCTTCGTCATGCTGGGCATGATGGCCATCACCGCCGAGGGGCTCACCGGCTCCGTCTACCAGATGCTGAACCACGGCGTCTCCACCGGCGGCCTGTTCCTCCTGGTGGGCATGCTCAAGGAGCGGCGACACACCCGCCTCATCTCCGACTACGGGGGCCTGGCCAAGCAGGTGCCGTGGATCGCCACCGTCTTCGTGATCGTCACCCTCTCCTCCATCGGCCTCCCGGGCACGAACGGGTTCGTCGGCGAGTTCCTCATCCTCTCCGGGACCTGGCTCAGCCGGCTGCCGTCCCCGGGCTGGCACGCGGCGCTCGGCGCGACCGGGGTGGTGCTGGGCGCCGTGTACATGCTGACGCTGGTGCAGCGTGTCTTCCTCGGGAAGATCGACAACCCGGAGAACCGGCACCTGAAGGACCTCTCCGTTCGCGAGGCCTTCGTGATGGCGCCGATCCTGGCGCTCATCGCCGTCATGGGCCTCGTGCCCGAGCCCTTCCTCCGGCCGGCCCGGCCGGCGGTGGACCGGCTGATCGGGCGCATGCAGGCGGCCGAGCAACGGCTGCGGATGGAGGACCCCGGGCTGCGGCCGCTCGTCGGCACCGAGCCGCCGGCGATCGCGATGGCGCGCCGCCCGCCGCCCGACGCGCGGGCCGTCCCGGCGCTGCCCCCCGAGGGAGGGCCGGTTCCGACGCCCGGCGGCGAGGGCGCCCCGGGGGGCGCGCCGGCCCGGAACCCTGCCCACGGGAGCCACTGACATGCCGTCCACGATGGACCTCATGGCGCTCCTGCCCTTCATCCTGCTGGTGGCGGGGGCGCTGACCCTGATGCTCTCGGAGGTGTTCCTCACCTCGGGGCGCCGCTCCTACCAGCCGGGCCTCACGGTGATCGTGGGGGTGGCCGCGGGCGTGGCTGCCGGCCTCGCCCCCGAGCGGTCGCTCTTCGGCGGGCAGGCGGTGTCGGACGGCGTCTCGACCTTCGTGGCCATGGTGGTCTGCGCCGGGCTGGCGCTCTCGGCGATGGCCGGCACCTCCTGGCTGGAGCGCCGCGGCATCGAGCGCGGCGAGTTCTACGCGCTGGCGCTCTTCGGCGCGTCGGGCATGGTGCTGCTGGCCATGGCCACCGACCTGCTCGTGGCCTTCATCTCCATCGAGATCATGAGCCTGGCGGTCTACGCGCTCACCGCCTACCCGCGCCGCGGACAGCGGGCGCCGGAGGCGGCCTTCAAGTACTTCGTGCTCGGCTCCTTTGCCTCGGCGCTGCTCCTCTACGGCACGGCGCTCCTCTACGGCGCCACCGGGTCGACGCTCTTCTCCTCGTTCTCCCGCGGCCGCGGCGCGCTGGCCGCGACCGGAATGACCCTGGTGCTGGTCGGCCTGGCCTTCAAGGTGGCGGCGGTCCCGTTCCATGCCTGGACCCCGGACGTGTACGAGGGCGCCCCCACGCCGGTGACCGCCTTCATGGCGGCGGGCGTGAAGGCGGGAGCCTTCGCGGTTCTGGTCCGCGGCTTCCTGGCGATGACCGTCGGGACGCCGCAGGCCACCGCCTCCACCTTCGGCGGCATCCTCGGGGTCCTGGCCGTGCTGTCGATGGTCTTCGGGAACCTCCTGGCGCTGCCGCAGCAGAGCGTGAAGCGGATGCTGGCGTACTCCTCCATCGCCCACGCCGGCTACCTGATCATCGGCGTGCTCGCCGCGGCGTCGCCGGGCGCGCGCCAGGCCGGGCTCGCCAGCGTCCTCCTCTACCTCGCCGCCTACGCCTTCACCGTCATCGGCGCCTTCGCGGTGGTGGGGGTGCTGGAGCGGACGGGCCCGAGCCCGGACGTGGAGCCCGTCGAGCCCTGGGATCTCTCGCGCTTCGCCGGGCTGGCGCGCACGCGGCCGGCGCTGGCCCTGGCGATGGCGGTCTTCATGCTGTCGCTCGCCGGCGTGCCGCCCACCGCCGGCTTCGTGGCGAAGCTGGCGGTGTTCCAGGCGGCGGTGCAGGCCAAGGCCTACGGACTGGCGATCGTGGGCGTGCTGACCGCCGTCCTCGGCGCCTACTACTACCTGCGGGTGGTGGTGGCCATGTACATGCGGCCGGCCGAGGGCGAGGAGGCGTCGGCCCCGGCCGCCCCGGCCGTGGCGGCGGCCATCGCGCTCGCCGCGCTGGCGGTCGTGGTCCTGGGCGTCGGCACCGAGCCCTTCGTCGGCCTGGCCCGGGCCGCGGCCGGCCGGCTCTAGGACGCGGCCCCGGCCTCGATGGCCAGCCGCTTCATCTTCCGCCACAAGGTGGTCGGTGAGATGGCGAGATCCCGGGCCACCCGCCCGAGGTCGCCGTCGCAGCGCAACAGCGCCGCCTCGATGCTGCGCCTCTCCGCTGCGGCCACCGCCTCGGCGACCTCGGAGCCAGCCTGGCGCAGGACGATGGCGGTGGTGATCCGCATGTTGCGCTGGTCGTCCACCACCAGCACGCGTCCGGGTCCCGCCGGGGCGGCCTCGCCGAGGCGCAGGTCGGGCCCGCGCGCCCAGGCGGGCGAGCGCGTCCAGCCTCTCGCGATGCCGGCGGCGCTCGCGGATGTCGAGCAGCTGGCAGACCACCTCGTCCCCCGGGTCGCGACGTGCAGCTCCACCGGCAGTCGCCGGCCGTCGACGGTGAGCACGACCGACTCGCACACCGTCGGCTCCGGCTCGTCCTGCAGCCGGCGCGCGCGCCGGGAGGTCAGGCGCGGCAGCTCCTCGGGCGGGATGAAGCGGGCCAAGGGTTGCCCCACCAGCCGTGCGGCGTCGTCCCCCAGGAGCTGGCCGAGCGCCCGGTTGGCCCAGGAGACGACCTCGCCGCGAAGCACGCAGGTGGGGATGGGCGCGTCGCCGAGCACCTCCGAGCTCATGGGCGGCTCCAGTCCCCGCGCAGCACCCGCTTCTCCCCGACCCGCAGGGTCACCTTCTCCCGGTCGAAGTACTCGGCGAGCGGGATGACGTACTTGCGCGTGGCGCCCACCAGGTCCTTGAACGACTGCGTGTCGATCTCCTTCCTGGCCCGGAGGTGGGCCACGAGCCTGTCCCGGAGCGCGCGCACCGAGGCGGCGTCGAAGTAGAGGTCGGGCGAGACGCGCACCACCGTGCCCTCGGCGACGAGCAGCTTCAGCACCGCGGAGACGTCGGCGGCCGGCGCCCCGGCGGCCGCAGGCAGCTCCTGGATCCACGGCGGCGTCAGGCCGCCCCGCCGGAGGGCCTCGCCCACCGCGTCCTTGGTCGCCCCCCCGCTCCGGCTCGCCGCGGCAGCGTGACCCTTGCGCTTGACCAGGTCGCCGTCGACGACGAGATCGCCCTTCTCGGCGAGCTGTGCCAGCAGCCGCTGGAAGAGGCGTGGGTCGGTGACCGGCGGCAGCCGGCCGCGGAGCTGCTCCCGCCCGATGCCGGCGGCCAGAGGCTGGGCCTGGTGGTAGGCCTCGGCCGCGGCGACGAGCTTCGCCTGGAGGTCGCGTGCCACCTCGCCGGCCACCCAGCCGCGCCGGTCGCGGTCGAAGAGGAGCGCCTGGCCGCGGGCCCCGAGGCGCTCCAGGGACGCCTGCACCGCCCTGGGCGAGAGCGCGGTCCGCCCGGGCAGCGCGTCGGCGGCGAGCCCGGCCGGGCCGGCCATCTCCAGCACCGCGTGGAGGCGCGCGTCGGCATCCCCCCCGGCGAGTACCCGGAGCTGCTCGACCTGCTCGGGACGGCCGCGGCGTCGCTTGCGCGGCAGGATGGCGAGCACCCGCCCGCCGCCCACGGTCTTCCCGCGCCCTTCCAGCGTCCGGAAGCCACGGAGGATGAAGCGCTGGCCCGGCAGGGCGGCCACCGCCGCTGCCAGCCGCAGCTGCACCAGGGCGGTGGCCCCCGGCGCCAGATCGGCGCGCCCGTCCACGAGCGCCACCGCGCACGGGACCTGGGCGGTTCCGACGTGGAGCAGGAGCCTCGACCGGTGCTTGAGTGGCCTCGGCGCCGCCGCCAGCAGCGTCACCTCCGCGTCGAGGACCGAGGCCGGGAGCACCACCCCGGGGTGGGCGAGCACCTGGCCGCGCCAGATGGCCTCGGCCTCGACCCCGGGGAGGTTCACCGCGGTGCGCTGCCCGGCGAGCGCCGCCTTCGCCGCCTTCCCGTGCACCTGGACGGTGCGGGCCCGCAGCTCGCCCACCGCCGGGGAGGGAGGCACCAGCGCCAACGCGTCTCCCTCGGCGAGGGTGCCCGACAGCAGCGTGCCCGTCACCACCGTACCGAAGCCCTTCATCGTGAAGGCCCGGTCGATGGGAAGGAAGAGCGGACCGTCGGCGGGGCGCTCCGGGGCCTCGGCCGCGAGCCGCGCCAGCTCGGCCCGGAGCGCGTCGAGCCCCTGGCCGGTCCGGGACGAGACCGGGAGGATGGCGGCACCCTCCAGGAAGGTGCCCTTCACCGCCGCGCGGATCTCCTCCTCCAGCAGCGGGAGCCAGTCGGCCCCGAGCTCGGGGAGGAGGTCGCACTTGGTCACCACCACGACGCCGCGCGGCACGCCGAGCAGCCGGCAGATGTCGAGATGCTCGCGGGTCTGGGGCATCACTCCCTCGTCCACGGCCACCACCAGGGCGACGAGGTCGATGCCGCCGGCGCCGGCCGCCATCGCCCGGACGAAGCGCTCGTGCCCTGGCACGTCCACCACGCCGGCGACCGTGCCGTCCGGCAGCGGGAGGTGGGCGAAGCCGAGCTCGATGGTGATGCCTCGCCGCTTCTCCTCGGAGAGGCGGTCGGTGTCCACCCCGGTGAGCGCCTTCACGAGCGCCGTCTTGCCGTGGTCGATGTGCCCGGCGGTGCCGACGACGACGCGCTTCATGGAGCGGGGCTTCCTGGCGAGGCGGCGTCGGGGGTCACACGCCCTGGGCGCCCGGGTCGTCGCCTGGCGCGGCGTAGCCGTGCTGGTAGTCCCAGGGGAAGACGATGACCTCGTCGGTCTCCAGCGAGAACCAGTCCGGCCGCGAGCCGCGCGGCCGGACGACCAGGGTGGCGGAGCGGACCTCGCGCGCGCCGGAGCGCCGGGCCAGATCCCGGGCCTTCTCGAGCGTCCTGCCGCTCGAGCAGACGTCGTCCACCACCAGGACGGCCCGTCCGCGGGCGTCGGGCACGCTGGCCGTGGTCCGGCCGTTCGGGTCGCGGGCGCGCTTCTCCACCCGGACCGGCTGGAAGTCGGCGTGCAGCGGGCCGGCCAGCGCCCCGCCGAGCGCGATGCCCCCCTTGGCGACGCCCAGCACCATGTCGGGGTGGAACTGGTCGGCGATGCGGGAGGCCAGGTCGCGCACCACCTCGGCAAACTCGAACCAGGAGAACTCGCGGACTCCCTTCTGCGGCTTGGCCCGGGAGTGGTGGGCCGGGACGCCGAGCCGCCGGACCGCGAAGATGTCGCCCACGCCGACGCCCAGCGGCTGCTCGACGCGGGGGCGTGGCGTCCGGACGCGGGTCGCGCCCTTGCGCGCGGGCGCCGGGCGGGCGGCGGCTGCGGCGCTCCTCGCCGGCGCCTGCCGGGCGGAGGGCGCGCTCCTGGCCCGCGGTCCCGGGCGGGCCCGCGGGGCGGACTTCTTCGGGGTCTTGCGAGTCGGGGGAATGGCGAGCCTCCCGGGTTTCGGCCGGTGCACGGCCGGAGGGAATCTACCACGTGGCCGGGGCCGGCGGCGCGCGGCCCGGCGGGCCGGTCGCGCCCAGCCGCTCCCGTCCCGGGTCAGGCGCGGGCCATGCCGCCCCCGCCGCTCGCGCCAGGGGCGAGGCGCCGGGCGACGTCGCGCAGCTCCTGCTCGCCGAAGACGTAGCTCTGCCTGCAGAACTCGCAGTCGATGGCCACCTGCCGCTCGGCCGAGGGCTGCGCCAGGACCGAGGCGATTCCCTCGGTGCCGAGCGCCGAGACCGCGTTCAGGGCGCGTTCGCGGCTGCAGTGGCAGCGGTAGGCCACCTCCCGCTCCTCGAGGACCTCGAGCCCGGCGCCGGCGACGGCGGCCGCCACCGCGGCCGGGGCCAGCCCCTGCTCCAGGGCTGCGGGCAGCGCCCCGGCGGCGACGCGGGCGCGCATGGCCTGGAGCGCCGCGGCGTCGCCCTCCGGAAGCTTCTGCACCAGGATGGCCGCCACCACGCCGAGCGGCTCCTTGCCGGCCGGGAGCAACGCCACGTCGAAGGCCGTGTCCACCTGCTCGCTCTCGGTGAAGTAGGTGCGCAGGTGCTGGGTGAGGGTCCCGGCGCCGATCTCGACGGAGCCGCGGTAGAACTCCCCGGTGCCGAGGTCGCGGAGCACCGACAGGGTGCCCCCACCGCCGAGCGCGGCGCGGCGCGCCGCCGCCACGTCGCCCGGGAAGTTCACCTGTGGCTGGCGGACGCGGCCGCGGACGTTGCCATGGGTGTCGGCGTCCACCAGCAGCCCGCCGAGCGGTCCGTCCACCCGGAGGTGCAGGTTGACGCGGGTGTCATCCTTCTGCAGTGCCGCGAGCACGAGCCCGGCCGCCAGCGCCTCGCCGAAGATGGCCGCGCTGGTCGGTGCCAGCCCGTGGAGCATGCGCCCGAGCCGGGCGAGCTCGGTGGCCTGGACGTAGACGACGCGCAGGTCGCGGTCGGGGACGATGCCGCGCAGGAGGAGGTCGCGCATGGTTCCTGGGGAGGTGGGCCGGCTCAGCGAGACGGCAGGACGCTGCGGATGGTGTCGCGCATCGAGTGCTGCGGCGACCAGGTGGCGTCTCGGGCGAAGCGCGACCCGTCGACGGCGCACAGGTACTGGATGTAGTCCACCTCGCCGGGCGGGAAGCCGGAGAGGCGGGACTCGAAGAGGCGGCGCACGATCGGGCGCACCAGGAAGTGCGGCAGCGGCAGCGGCTCGCGACCCAGCTCCTTCATCACCGCCGAGAGCGGCACCTCGCCCGGGCCAGTGACGTTGTAGACCCCGCGCACGCCAGGGCGCAGCGCCAGCGCCAGCGCCCGGCAGACGTCGTCCTCGTGGATGAGCTGCACGATGGGGTCGAACCCGAGCACCGTCACCGGTCGCTCCAGCCGCAGGTAGTTCGAGGGGGCGTTGCGGACGGTGGGACCGACGATGTTCACCGGCCGCAGGATGACCGTCTCGACCTCGGGGTGCTTCCACATGAACCCCTGGACGTACATGTCCATCTCGATGAGGTCGCGCACCCCCGGGAAGCGCGCCGCTCCGAGCAGCGGGGTGTCCTCGGTGAGGAAGTTGGGGTTGCCGGGCAGCGGGCCGTAGACGTTGGCGCTGGAGAGCAGCACGATCTTCCGGACCCCGTGGCGGACCGCGATGTCGAGGAGCCGCTGGGTCCCGGCGACGTTGAAGCTGTGGGCCTCGGAGGACCCGGCCCTCGGGTCGTGGACGATGCCGAGGTGCGCCAGCGCGTCGATGCGGCCACGGCGGAAGACGTCCTCCACCCGGTTCTTGCGGATGTCGACCTGGTGGTGCTCGACGTCCTTGGGGCGCTCGCGGAACGGGCGGCGGTCGATGCCGACGATGTGCGCCTCACCGTGAAGTAGCTTGGCGAGCTTCTTGCCGAGGTTGCCGGAGATGCCGGTGATGGCCACCGTCCAGGGTGGCGGCGTCCCATCCAGCGCGGGGGCTGCGCCTTCCGCGGACGCGCCGGCACCCGGGCCGGGGACGGCGGGCGGGACGGTGGGGGAGGCGCTATCCGTGGACGGCATCGGGCTCACCAGAAGACGTGGCGGCGCTGCTCGAGGCCGCGAGCCATCTGCGCCGCCACCGCCGACTTCACCCGGGCCACCTTGGCCTCGAGCACGGAGTCCTCGTCGTCGGCGCTGCCGCCGAGGCGGAGCGGCTCGCCGAACCAGAGCCGGTAACGGACCGGCAAGGGGAAGGGGAGCAAGGTGGCGGTGATGGGGAAGTGCGGGAAGGCGAGCAGCCGGGCCATCGGCTTCAGGTCGAAGAGGGCCGGCGCCTGCTCCTCGGCGCCCACCACCCCGACCGGTACGATGGGCGCGTCGCTCTCCAGCGCCAGCCGCAGGAAGCCCAGGCCGAAGTCCTGGAGCCGGTAGCGCTCCGCGAAGGGCTTGTTGAGCCCGCGGGTCCCCTCCGGGAAAACGAGCAGCGCCTCGTCGGCGGCGAGCAGCCGACGGCAGTTCTCGGGCGTGCCGACGACCTGCCCGCACCGCGAGAAGATGGTGGAGACGAAAGGCAGGGTGGGGACCCACTTGTCCACCAGCGCGCGGACGGCGCGCGGCGGGTCCTTGTCGATGAGGCAGGCCATCTCGACCATCGCCGCGTCGAAGGGGAGCTGCCCCGAGTGGTTCGCCACCAGCAGCGCCCGCCCCTCGTTCGGCACGTTCTCGAGCCCGAAGGCCTCCACGCGGAAGTACTTCCGGTAGAGCCAGAGCACCGGTGCGACCGCGGCTTGCAGGTAGTCGATGTCGAACCCGTAGGGGTCGACGCCGAACTCGTTGCGCGGCGGCGTGAGCTGCTCGAGACGCTCGCGCGTCCCGGGGCCGCCGAGCTCGAGCGTCCAGCGCTTCAGCCGTTCCCTGACCTCGTCGCCCAGCCCGGCCATCCGGGACGATCTATCACGGTGGAGGCGGTGGCGCCCGGTCGAGCCCCTCGTCCTGGAAGGAGGTCGGGTCCTCGAGCGACTCCAGGTGCGTGAAGACCGTGACGTTTCGGATGGCGCCGCGGATCTCGTGCTCGATCTGCTCGAGCAGCCGGTGGCCGTTCGCCACCGTCCAGTCACCGGGGACGAGCACGTGCATGGAGACGAAGCGCCGGGCGGCCGCCTGCCGGGTGCGCACGGCGTGGAACTTCACCTCCGGCCCGGTGTGGCGCTCGAGCACCTGCCGCAGCGCCGCCTGGTCCTCGGCGGGCAGGGCCGTGTCGAGAAGCCCCAGCGCCGAGCGACGCACCAGCTGGACGCCGGCCCATACGATGTTGGCGGCGACGAGCAGGGCCACCACCGGGTCGAGCCAGCCCCAGCCGGAGATCGCCACCAGGCCGATCCCGACGAGCACCCCCGCCGAGGTCCAGACGTCGGTCATGAGGTGGTGGGCGTCGGCCTCGAGGGCGATGGAGTGATGGCGCTGGCCGGCGCGGAAGAGGACCCGGGCCACGACGAAGTTGACGAGCGAGGCGCCCGTGGAGATGGCGAGGCCGACGCCGGCCTGCTCGATGGGCTGGGGGTGGAGGAGCCGGTTGACGGCGGTCCAGGCAATGGCCACCGCCGCGAGCAGGATGAGCGCCCCCTCGACGCCGCTCGCGAAGTACTCCGCCTTGGCGTGGCCGTAGTTGTGGTCCTCGTCGGCCGGGCGGACCGCCAGCGTGAGCATCCACAGGGCGGTCACCGCGGCAGCCAGGTTGACCAGCGACTCGACGGCGTCGGAGAGCAGGCCCACCGAGCCGGTGAGCCGCCAGGCCGCGGTCTTCATCCCGATGGTGACCACCGCCGCGGCGATGGAGAGCCAGGCGAAGCGGGCGAGCGACCGCGGGGCGGCGGCCGGGGCAGGGAAGGCCGAGCCGGTGCCGGGCGGGGGGGCGCCGGGCGCCGGGGTCGGTCTGGGTTGGGTCACCGCGGGTCCTCGGGTCCGCCGAGGGTATCAGCCCTCGAGGCGGCGCGCCGCCTCGTCGAGCGTCACCCACTCCCGGCCGAGCGACCGGACGAAGGCCTCGACGCGCTCTGCCTTGGCCGTGGCGGGGACGCGCAGGCCGGGCTGTCGCGCGGCGAGCACCCGGGAGGCCACGGGAAGGTCGGAGGCGTCGAGCAGGTCGAGCCCGTGCAGCTCGAGGACGAAGAGCGGCCGGGACGCGGTCCCGGCGGAGAGCGCGCGCAGCAGGCCGGGCGCCAGGGTCGCGACGAAGGTCCCGGTGAGCGGGAAGCACAAGGCCCCGGTGGCGATGGGCAGCTCCAGGAAGGGCAGGGTGCCGCGGGCGTAGGGCTCGGAGGCCGACGGGTGGTAGGGGACGCGCGGGGCCAGGAGCGCCCGGGGGCGGTCGAGGATGGCGCTGGAGGGACGCCCCGCCGCGGCGAGCGCGCCCATCAGCGCCGCCTTGGCGAGCCAGTAGGGCGCTGCCGGGAAGGCGGAGGAGTCGTAGCGGCAGCCCTCCGCGGCGAGCGCCTGGAGGAGCGCCGCCGAGAGCGTGTACCCGGGTGCCCGGAAGCCGCGCGGGCGCCGCCCCGCCGCCCGCTCGACCGCGTCCGCGCCGCGCCGGACCTCGTCGGCGATGGCCTCGGGTGGCCGGCGCGAGAGCGCGTAGTCATGGGAGAAGCTGTGGTTGCCGACCTCGTGGCCGGCCGCGGCGAGCCGGGCCACCGCGGCCGTGGCGGCGGGTTCGGCGAG
>Ga0209253_10001698_pt1 | contig 19393 bp, 18 predicted proteins | sample FrelakmetBRP12BR_FD_187145 | JGI IMG/M metagenome (GOLD analysis project Ga0209253, IMG submission 187145) | Freshwater lake sediment microbial communities from the University of Notre Dame, USA, for methane emissions studies - BRP12 BR (SPAdes)... | ecosystem: Environmental > Aquatic >... | reverse complement strand
TCGTTCTCGAGCTCGTGGATGCACTTGACCGCACCGTTGACCAGCATCCAGGCGAGCACGTTGTAGAATCCGGAGGTGTGCTGAGAAACGCCTCGGTGTATGTCTGCCACCGCTCTCTTGCCGTGGCTGGTGAACTCCTGGGCGAGTTCCGCAACGTCCGACTCCTTGACCCCTGCCGCCTCGGCCCAGGCCTTCAGGCTCTTTGCGGCTGCCGTTTCGCGGTAGATCTGAAGGACGCTCTTGAAGCGAAATTCATTCGCTTCCCCATCCACCAGCAAATCGCCTTTCACCGGGTCTTTCTCGTCATTCGGGTCAAAGGCCTTCAGCTGGCCGCCGATAGAGACCAGGAAGGGATCGAAATTCCATTCTCCCCCGTCTTTCTTCGACCTCTTTTCCACAGGCAAGCCCACATCCGACGCCCGCAAGAACGTGGTAGGCTTCCCGTCCTTCATTTTGACCAGCCAGGCTGCCTGGGTCCAGGTCGGTTCGTTGTCCGCCGTTGCAGCGGCCTTGTTGGCATTGGATAGATACCGGCTGTCGAAGCGCTTGTTTTCGATGATCCATTGAATCATTCCCATGGCAATGGCAGCCACACCGTTCGGCCGGACAGGCAGCCACTTCCACGCCCTGGCTGCAGTCTTGGAGCACCGGGGATCGATCACAGCGATCTTCAGCCTCCCGTCGACCAAACCCTGGGTGATCTTCTGGCCCCGCAAGGGAGGTCCGTAGTTCGCCTCATAGGGGCTGGACCCCACAAAAAGAATGAATTCGGCATTCCCGGTGTCCGCCTGCCAGTAGAACTTGCTTCCGCCTGACCAGGACCCTTCGACGAACTGATCGCTCATGGCCTTGCAGGTAAAATACAAAGATCCCTGGCACACCGTGGTGTGGCCATGGGTGTTCGCAGAACCCAGAGCATTGCTCACGAAACGCCGAAGCAGCTCGCTGCGCCCTGCTTTCAGGCGGCCCCAGTTCAGACAGAACTGATTGTTCTTGGGGCCAAGGTCCGGATGATCCGGATCAATGAGGTAGTGCAGGTTGGCCGCATGTTTCTGCTTGAAGTCCTCGATGCTCATCTTTTTCGCAGCCACCTGCCTGGAGTCGTCTGCAAGCTCCTTGGCGACCTTGGGATCTTTCAGGACGCAGATGTCTTTCAGGCCTTCCACGGGACCTTCGCCGAACAGGTTGCCTCCTTCGACGATCTCCTTTAGAGCCTGGTCAAAGGAGATGGTCTTCCATTTGTTCTGGCCCCTCTTGCCGTCTCTCTTAAGGACCTTGACGAGTCTGTAGGGGTCATAGAGAGCCTGAATGCCCGCTTGACCCTTGGGGCACAGGGAGCCTTCCACAGTGGCTGCATCCGCCAAAGGCGTCTCATAGGGAAGGTGAGGGGTCAGGGTCCAGGGGCTGTAAGGGTTGCCGTCGATCTTGGCGACGAGGCCGTCCACAAGCTTGACCTTGATTCCGCAGTTGGTGTTGCACTGTTGGCAGACGGAATAGATCTGATTCTCCGGCAGGTGATGGGTGTAAGCATCCCCTACATCAAGACCGGCCCAGTCCACTTTGCCATCTGCCTCTGCAAAACGGGATAGAAGTCCGGCTGCAGCCAGAGAACCTCCCAGCAGGGCCGAGCACTTCAGAAATCCGCGCCGGTCCACCTTGGCATTGACCAAATCCAGCAATTCCTGTGTATTTTTCTTAAACATGTTCTGCTTCTCCTTTTCCTGCAACGATCAGCGGCAACCAGCGGGACCCCAGCAAGAACGCCAGCATTCCCAGAGAAAAAACCCAGACACTCACGAGCCATTCGGTCAGGTTGGGAAAGTATTCTGCAGTGCGCAGCCTTGCGTGATAGAAGGTGGCCTCCAGACCCTCCAGTTTGTAGACGGCCTGATCCGGGATGACGGCGTTGAGGCGGACGGCAATGAAGGTGATGACGATGAGAAAGCACGCCCAAGCCACCGCACCGGGGCTCGCGTGATGCCGGATAAGTAAGTAGAGAGGAATGAAGCTTCCCAGAAAGACGTGAACGACCCAGAAGACCCACCAGTATGGGCCGAAGGCGATGATGTTCAGGCTGGTGATTTCCGCGACGACGCCGGTCATGTAGCCCACAAAAAACTGAAATCCTTCGAGGAGGAGAAAGACGGCCAGCAGAAACCGAATGACGTGTCCAAGATAGTGCACCAGTTTGTCGTCGATGCGAAACACATAGGTCAGGTACGTGATCAAGGCGCCGCCTGAGAGAAGAGCCGTCACAATAAAGATCAGCGGCGTCAAAGCCCCGTTCCACAAGGGGCGATTGAGAAGGATGGCAAAGATGGCGCCGTTCACCCCGTAGAAGATCAGACCAACAGGAAGGCTGATCAGGGAAATGGTGTGCACCCGCCGATGGTCCGCCGTGCGGTCCGCTTCACTGTAGTCTTTCTTGCCGAAGGTGAGAAACCGATAGAAGCTTTGGCCGGAACGCCCTTCTTCCTTGGACCAGAGAAGGATGTTCTCCCTCAGGAGGAAGTAGCACTCCAGAACATAGATCACCAGCATGGCATTTGTGAAAATGACCATCCAGGTGATCATGGAAGTAAAACTCGGCGTGAAGAGAAACCTGAAAGTGCGAAAGAAGTGGCCCAGATCGAAGCTTATGATGATCACCTCGCAAGTGAGAGCCACCAAGACGGTGAAGGCCGACAGCGGCCCCACAGGGGCAAAGATCTTTACCCTAAACACATAGGTCAAGATGGTAATCAGAAAAGCGCCGGCAGTGAGGCCGAGGAAGAACAGATAGACGGCGACCCACAGTCCCCAGGTCACATAGGAACCCAGCGCAGTGGCGTTTTTCCCGTACGCCACGATTTGGAAGACGCCCCAGGAGCCCACCAACAGCCCTAACACTGAAAGAGCCATCAAAAACTTGAATAGATATTCCTTATGATTGCTCATGAGCCCGTTCCTTTCTTATTTCAAATAGTAGACGGATGGTTGAGTCCCCAACTCTTCTTTCAGCCGGAACACCCTCGGGGAGCCGATCTGTTCGTGAACCAGGCTTTCCGGATCGGTGCGATCCCCGAAAATGGTCGCCCGGCCGACACAGGTCGTTACACATGCGGGCAGCATGCCCACGGCAAGCCGGTGCAGGCAGAAGTGGCACTTGCGGGCGTTGCCTACGGGAGAGCCCTCACCGCGATCAGGCCACTTTTTCCCGTATTCCGCTGCAGGTCTGCTTTCGTATCCACTTGCCGTCTTTCTGCTCACCAGTTTCCCGGGAGCCTCCGGCGTCTTATTGGTATACCACTCTCCGAAATCCGAAGTTCGCGCTGCATACGGGCAAGCCACAAGGCAGTAGCGGCACCCGATGCACCGGTTGTAATTAACAACCACCACGCCTTGCTCGTTCTTGTAGGTTGCGGTTACAGGGCAGACCTTGACACAGGGCGGGTTCTGGCATTGAACGCAGGGGCGGGGAACAAAACGCCTGCCGACCGAGGGGTACGTCCCTGTCTCCTCTTCCAACACAACGCGATAGACCACGCCCGGCGGGAGCTTATTTTCTGCCACGCAGGCAATGGTGCAAGCATGGCAGCCGATGCATTTGGCAATGTCAATCACCATGCCCCACTTAATATCCTTAAGGTTCTTTGCTTTGGCCCGTTTGAGATCCCGCTGCATGCGGATCAAGGGGTCTTCTGCAGGTAAATTCACACTCATGAGTTCCCTCCCCAGTAAAGCGTTGATACCTTTTTCCTAATGTGCACGTCGTTGCATTCTTGATAGCCTCGTATGAATATCGTCAGCCTTGAATCTCGCTCTCCTTGTGAATCAAGACGATCGAAGACGGTTTTTGGCCGGTAAAGAAATTCCTCATATTTGGCGGATTTTCAAAAATATCCATCAACATACCGACTCGGGGTCTCTGGGAGCTCCGCATGGAAGGTGCCGTTGGATAGCCCTATGACGCACAGGCTTGGGTGCTCCTCTCGAAGCTCTTTGAATAGGCAATTATACAGATAAGCGTTGACACGTGCTCCTGTCGGCGAATCCGTAATTCAGCAATGAATGTAATTATTAGGTGCGGAAGGCGAAAAAAACAGATGTGATTTCGCTACCAATTCACACCAAACCTGTCAAGTAAATTCTAGCCCTCAACCTCGACGGACTCGTAAAAAGTCGTCACTCCGGTGAAAACCGGAGTCGGGGTGTTTTGTAGCTCTATGAATAAACTGGACGCCGGCGCCTGTCCCGGACACCGATCCGGGATTCTACGGAATGATGGAAAAGGGGCTTCTCCGACTTTTTAGAAGCCAATCAACCTTGCTTCACGGAAAGGACGTAGGTTTTGTTAATCACTAGCCAGTGGGGCTCAGACTGAAGGCAGATATAACTCGGCATGAGATTGAGATAGTCGCTGGTTCGCCTTGCGTCCGGCGGCAAATCGGTGAGGAAACTCCCCCTGAGCGTTTCGCCGTTAACAAGCTCGACGGTCACAGGGAGTTCCGTTAAGCCTTCCCCCTGAAGGGCCGACCCTGTCTCAAGGAGCTCCAGGTAGACGATCCGGGTTTTCCCGATCAGCAAGACTTCGTTCATGAGAATGTCTTCGATGGGAACGAACATCCGATCTGAGTTCAGGACATCCAGCAAGGTCTCCGGACCGGAATGTGTTTCAGCCTGATAACCCAAAAAGAAGTGGACATCAAGAGATCCACCGGTGCTGAAGTGGACATTTGCGCGACATTTGAATTTCTTAACTTTCAAAGGATCCTTTCCTTTCCTCAAGATTGGTGTTTCTCCTGCAGGAACGCTCGCAGGAGATCTTGTTTCTTCAGTTAGGGGACTATAAGAAAAGAACAAGAAAGTGTCAAGGTGATGCGCTCGCAGAAAAGAATTCAGCGCCTGCGTTCTTACACTTCTTGTGATTGGGCTCATGACGCCTCAACAAAACAAAATCAGAACTTAGAATTCCTCTTATTTTGAAATAGGAATTCAAGTTTCCTATTTGAGACCCTCTATCCCCACCCCATAGGGTGCACGTCAAAGTTGAAATAATATTAGACCCTTAACTCCAACCTTGAGCTTTGATCCAAGCTATCCATTACCATTCAGGGCATAAATCCTAACATATTGGGGTCCTCGTGGTGCTAGATACACAAATTATCGGAATAATCAGTTCCTGTTCCTTTTTGGCTCCACTAAAATAAATCAAATGATATCAATAACTTTAGGTTTTGGCATAATTCTAGCTTATCTATATTTAGATATATTTCTCCTTTTATTGTTTTATCTCCGCAACCTTACTCACTCTTCGAAGTGTCGCGGTACAAGGAGGATGATTCTATCACAAAAAAGACATACAGGAGGGTCATGTCAGAATGAAGCAGGACAGCCCAAGACCTAAATCCAGGAAAAAGCCACCCTGGGGGATTCTTAGTTCCTTTGATCTTTACGATTGTGATCCTCGGATCATTCGTGATGCAAAAGCCATTCGAAGATTTGTGGTTGAACTCTGCGACCTCATTGAAATGAAACGCTTCGGGAAAACCCAGGTGGTTCATTTCGGCGAGGACGAAAGGGTGGCGGGATTCTCCATGACTCAACTCATTGAGACCTCCCTGATCTCTGCCCATTTTGCCAATCAGTCCAACACCACCTATCTCGATGTGTTTAGCTGCAAGACTTACGATCCGAGGACCGTGGCCGACTTTTCAAAAAAATTCTTCAAAGCGAGAAAAGTGAAACGACACTCGGTCCTCAGGGAATGATGCAGGACTTCCCCATGAAGCAGGTTTGTCCATTCCAATCTCGTGCTGAATCGGGGAAGAGGGTATGATCAGGAAAAAAGTGGTTGCCAACCCGGAGGCTTGCAGGGCTCTCTGGGATCAGTTTACGGTTCGACGCAGCGTCACGGACCTCTGGGAGTTCCGTGACTGCTTTCAAAAGCATTTCAAAAACAAGCTCCATTTCATTATCTTAGAAGACGATCAAGGGGTGCTGGGGCTTCTCCCTCTGTCCTATCTGGCCGACAAGGGCATTTATGTCTTGTTCCCCGGCGAGACATGGAACGGCAAGACATGGCTTGAACGAACCCAGCTTTACATGCGTGACCCGGACATCCTCGGAGACCTGCTGGATGCGGCTCCTGAGCGCACCTACCTCAGGTATCTCGAATGTGATGAGAAGACTTTGATCCCTCATTTGGAAGTGGACGAGATCGGCTATCTCTTTCAGCCTCCGGAAATTGGATTCGACATGAAGAACTACTTCCAGAGGTTCGTTTGGAAGAAGCTCAAGGCCATCAAGAAAGAGATTGATTCCATGCTGGCGCCCGGGTACTCCTGGCACGTCAACTGTCTCACGGACTATGATATCTTGGTGGACATGAGCCTGACCACTTTCGGGAAAAGCTCTTACTTCTGCGACTCCCGCTTTACCGAAGGGTTCAGGGAGGTCCTTCGCTTTTTGAGCAGGAATGCCTGGCTTCGCATGGTCAGCCTGGAGATCGGAGGAAAAACCGTGGCCGTCGACATGGCCGCCGTGTACCGGGGAACCTATGTGGTCCTGCTGGGTGGTACGGATCCTGGATTCCGCGGCGTTGCCAAAGCCATGAACATGCAGCACCTTGAGTTTGCCTGCGAGCAAGGACTGTCCAGGGTGGATTTTCTGTGCGGTGACTTTCACTGGAAGAAGCTCTGGCACCTTGACCCTCAACCCCTCTACAAGTACGTCTCCCCTGCTCTCAAGGCTGAAGAAACGACCATCAAAGAGATCTCCTCAGAGACGGATTTTGTCCTTCCTCTGGGAGAGACAGGCGTTGCAGGGCTTTGAGCCGCTCTGTCCTCATCGTTGGAACCACTCCCGATTATGTCGCAAAGCTCTACGAGCGATACTCGAAGTCTCTCCTCTTTCTCATGGACCGGCGTTTTCTGGAAGATCCTCTCCTCCAAAAACTTCCTCCCTCCTCCTTGATCTTTGCCTCCCTGGAGAAATCCGAGGAAGCCTGCCAGAAGACACACGAATTTCTGAGATCCAGGCGCGTGACTCCTGATGGGATTGCCTGCTTTGACTGCGACTCTCTTCTCCTTGCGAGCAGGCTATCCTCAGAGCTTGGGCTCAGGTTTCCAACGTGGCAGGCGATTGCCCGCTGCAGGAGCAAGTTTGAGACAAAGAAAACCTGGACCGCCCACGGCGTTGCCTCTCCCCTCGCCTCCATCGCTTCGTCGCTTGCGGAGACGCTCACCTTTTTCAAAAACCACGGGGAAAACATGGTTCTCAAGCCTGTGGCAGGGAGCGGGAGCGAACTCCTCTTCTACTGCAAAAACGAACCGGACGTCAGGAAGGCTGTAACCATTCTGGAAAAGGAACTCCCGAAAAGAAGGGAAAACCCTCTTTTCCGGCCCTTTCCCAATCCTGCAGGCGGATCTCCGATCGATCCATGCAGCTGCTGGGTGGCTGAAGAATTCATCTCAGGACCCGAGTTCAGCTGCGACTTCGTACTTCACAAGGAAGAGGTCTTTTTCATCAGGGAGACGGGAAAGATCAAAGCTGAGGACAAGCCCTTCGGAAGTGTTCTCGCTTACACCTTTCCCCCTCTGTATCCGGCCGGATTTCAGAAACGGACTCTGAAAGAGATTTTGAAAAAGGCCACGAGTTCCCTAGGCTTTGATTGGGGCTACTTTATGGTGGATTATATCCTGCACCAAGGGACGCCGATCCTCATTGAGATGACCCCCCGTCCCGGAGGAGACTCCATTCCTGAGCTAGTGAGCGCCGCGACCGGTGTGGACACGCTTGCCCTTTACCTGGATTTTGTTCAGGGCCGCTTCAAAGAGCCTGAGGACCTCCACCTGGCCAGGGAATCCTTTGCGAGCCTGAACTTCTTTGCATTAAGGGAAGGACGGATAGAGGTCCTTGACGGCACAAAGGTCCGGGCTTGTTCCCACGTGAGAAAGCTTTTTTTCAAGAAAAAAGCTGGGGACAGGGTGATCCTTCCACCAAAGGACTATGACAACAGGCTCCTGGGTTACTGCGTCATTGAAGCGAAGGCTGGGCTGGATCTGGTTCTCGAGACCCGGAGGCTCGAGCAGATGATTGAGGTCAGGATAGAAGAGAATGCTTAGGAACCCTTTTTACTTCGCCGGCTTTCTGTCCAAACTCCTCAAGAACAGAGCCGACTTTCTTCCCTCGGACCTCCTTCGGGGGTATCTGGAATCCCTGCTCAAAAGAAAAGGCGTTCTTCTGGAAAGCGTGAGACGTTTCAGCACGCCTCAGTACTTCTTTGATGAACCGGCTCTGGCCCAGTCTCTTTCCAGGTTTCACAAAGTCTTCTCCAGGCACCTTGAGCGATTCCGCATCTTCTACGCAGTCAAGAGCAATTCCTTTCCAGGGCTCTGCAAATATGTTTCGGATGCAGGCCACGGTCTTGACGTGTCAAGCGGTCTTGAGCTCTCCGTGGCCCTTTCACTCGGGTGCAGGAACATCCTCTTCAGCGGTCCGGGAAAGAGCGATCCGGAACTCAACCTCGCCATTCAGAACAGGGATAAAGTCACTCTTCTCATGGACAGTGCCGGAGAACTGGAAAGAGTTACCGGGCTGGTTCAAGCATTAGATATCGAGGGAGTCCCTCTTAAGATCGGATTTCGCCTCAGGGGGCAGCACCATGGCATATGGGGCAAGTTCGGTGTTGCACCGGAGCGGTTCCCCGATCTCTTCAGTCGGGCCCTGACCATCAATGGCCTTGACCCTCAGGGGATCCAATTCCACACGAGCTGGAACATGGGGCCGGAAGCTCAGGTCAAGATGGTTGAAAGAGTCGGCGCATGCGTCAAGAGCCTTCCGGAGAGCTCCTGGAGCCGCCTCAAGTTCCTCGACATCGGGGGCGGCTACTGGCCTGAGCGCGGGGAATGGCTGAACCCACAAAACACGATATCAGGAAAGCTCCTTCAGATCCTGGACCCGGATTTTCAGTTTAAGCCCAGGCACTACTATCATCCGGCCAAACCGCTTGACTATTTTGCCCGCGAGATCTCCAGCGCCATTCGCAGCCAGGGAAAACCCCTGACTGATATGGAGATACTTATGGAGCCAGGAAGGTGGCTCTCTACCCCGGCCATGCATGTGCTCGTCAAGGTCATAGACAAAAAAGAGACTACCCTTGTGATCGCAGACGGAGGGATCAACCTTCTCGGGTGGGAGCGGCCTTTTTTCGAATTCATTCCCCTTCTCAACCTTACAAGACCTTCTTTTAGGGAATTCCCCGTGAGAGTCTTCGGGCCTCTTTGCACACCTCTGGATATCTGGGGCACTACCCTGTTCGGGGAGGGCGTCGAAAACGGAGATATCCTCCTGGTCCCTGACCAGGGATCATACACCTACTCTTTGCGCCAATCCTTTATCAAGCCGATCGCCCGCGTTGTCCGCTTCGACGGGACCAACTTGTCCGAAGCCCAACCCGAGAGCCAACTTTAGAGACGCCGGGTCGTCATCCCGGCCAAGGCCTGCGGAGCAGGCCGCGAGCCGGGATCCAGAGGTTCTATCTTTGTCCTTGGTTTTTTCGTCATTCCCGCGCAGGCGGGAATCCAGCGGGTTCACCCTCTCTGCTGGTTCCTAGCCATTGTCTTCTCTATCACCGGCACAAGCCCCATAAAATCCACCGTCATCTCTCTTGCCGTATCCTTCTTCTCTCCCTCAGAATAAGTCACGCCGAACCGCGTGTTGATCTTGATCCCTTTCTTCCTGCAGTAGCTCTCCAGCGACGGCTTGGCCATGCTCCCGACGAGATAAGCCCCGACCGATGCGCCCCATTCAAAGTGAGGGCCGTCTCCTCCGCTGTCTCCTATGAGAATCACTCTGTTCGGTGGGATGCCATACAATCGCATGACCGTTTCTGCATTCTTTACCTTGTCTTCGATCTCTCGAACTTCATATATTTCCATCTCATGTCCGGGATAGGAAATCATTGGATTGGCAGATGCCACGATCCCTTGAAGAAGCAGGCCTTTTGTGATGGCGCGTTGAAAGTATCCCTGCATGCCTGTGGTATTGATCATGAACAGGATATCCTTCTTCACGCACCACTGGATCAGATCCGTGACTCCCTTGTACGTAATAAACGCTGCTTCAAGGTACTCATCCATCTGCTTTTCGACGATGGGTTTAGGAAGCAGTGCTTCGATCCGCCGCGTCGCTTCAGACAGTGAAATCTGATTGCCGGTGTACAGGCGGAATATCCCTGAAAGGTCCGCCTCTAGGTCCGGGTACACGAATGCAATGGGATCGAAAGGCCCGCAAGGCGCTAGGCATTCATTCCAGTCCGAAGAGATCATCCCGTTATATCTGCTCTCCACCTCAGCCTCCCTTTTGATAATGACCCCTTGACTTTGTGTACTCTCTTGGTTACGCTGTAAGACAATGGTATCAGGAGGTGTTTTATGAGTACAGCAATATCCGTGCGGCTACCAAAAAATCTTGCTGATCAGCTGGACAACATAGCCGAAGAAACAGAAAGACCTCGCTCCTACATCATCCAGAAAGCTCTGGAATCCTACATAGAAGACTACGCGGATCTCCAGGTGGCCTTGGACCGACTGCATGACAAAACAGATCCGGTTATATCAGGCAAAGAGTTGAGGAAGTCCCTTGGCCTATAATGTTGGTTATAAGAAATCAGTTCAACGTGACCTGAAAAAACTATCTCGGTCAGAGGTTCGTCGCATTTTAGATCAAATCGAGGAAGAGCTTTCGAAAAACGCTGAAAGCTATCCAGTCCTCAAAGGGCGCTTTGCCGGTCTGCGAAAATATCGCGTCGGTGACTTCCGGGTCATCTATGCTGTGTTGGGGAATGACGTCCTCGTTCTCAGAGTAGGACATAGAAAAGACGTTTATAAGAAGGAAATAAAACCCTTATAAGACCCCCAGTTCTCACTTGATTCCAGATGCTTCCCTGATGTGCTATGATTATCGCCATCTGACCGACCCAATCAATGAATCGACTTGTCATGAAAAGAATATTTGTATAAAAGATTCTGATTGGTGGTTTCAGCAGATATGGAATATCCCCGGCGCATCTTTAAAGCACCACCAGGCTCCCTTCCCTTTGGACCTGGCGGTTCGATTGGTCCGAATGTTTTCCTTTGTCGGTGACACTGTCCTTGATCCCTTCTGCGGCACGGGAACCACGATGATTGCATCACTCAGGCACCAGAGGAACAGCATCGGAGTTGAAACAGATCCCGAATACTGCCGAATGACAGCCCGGTACTTGAAGGCAGAGAGCGGCGATCTATTCAGCAAGGTAGACCTGTCTTTTGAAAGGTCATCCCCAGAGGAACCGGTTCGTACGGTGAAGGAAGATCCTGCCCTCTACAAAGTGAAGCCTGCACGCGCTAAACTGGAATAATCGACCGCGGCCCCTCCCCGCCACACGTGGCATATTCGCCTGCGATAAAGGTGACCGCCAGGGAATTATTGTTTTCATCACTTGGAAATTTTGAATTAGAACGCAAGAACCGGATAGCCTCAAAACTATACAAGCCTTACAGTACCCGTGAAAACTCAAACGTGCCGGAGGCGTGTTTGGGTATGACTACAAATAAATCTATGGGTCTAATTGAACGGTGCTTGCCAATGGAACATAAGGACATGAAAGCCTTTTTGTCGGATGATGATCGTTGGGAGGCGCTGGTGCGGCGTGATCCGCAGGCTGGCGGTGACTTCGTATATGGCGTCCTGACAACCGGAGTGTATTGTCAACCTACCTGTGCGTCTCGCATGCCGAACCGTGAGAATGTGCGCTTCTTTATAACCAGCATGCAAGCGGAGCAAGCTGGTTTTCGTCCCTGCAAGCGCTGCAAACCGGAGGCGCCGAACTGGAAACAACCGCAGACCAGCGCCGTCCTAAAAGCATGCAAAATGATCGCGGAGGCTGACACGCCTCCCTCCTTGACCGAACTGGCTCATGCTGCTGGTTTAAGCCTTTTTCATTTTCACCGGCTTTTCAAAAAGATCGTCGGGGTCACGCCCAAACAGTATGCCATGGAACAACGGTCAAGCCGGCTTCGTGAGCATTTAAGGGAAGACTCGACCATCACTGACGCAATGTATCACGCGGGTTTTGGTTCGAGCAGTCGCTTCTATGAAAAAGCAACGGCAACGCTCGGCATGAAACCGTCCACCTATAAAAACGGCGCGCAGCATATGCGCATCCGCTTTGCCGTTGTTCCATGCTTTCTCGGATTGGTTTTGGTTGCCACGACCGCACAAGGCATCTGCGCCATCGACTTTGGCAATACCCCTGAAACGCTGAAAGAGGGCCTGCATCGCCGCTTCCCAAAGGCTGAATTCCAAGATCCTGACCCGGATTTCACAGCCATGATCGCGCGGATTCTGACCTTTTTGGAGGGTCCGCATCGTGGTCGCTTGGACCTTCCGCTGGATGTTCGAGGGACCGCTTTTCAAAGGCGTGTTTGGCTGGCCTTGCAGGAAATCCTCCCCGGTGATACGGTGAGCTATGCAGACATTGCCGGTCGTATCGGAAAACCGAAAGCCGCCCGAGCCGTAGCACAGGCATGTGCCGCCAATCCCATCGCTGTGGCCATTCCCTGCCACCGAGTTGTGCGGGGTAATGGTGATCTCGGTGGCTATCGCTGGGGAGTAGAGCGAAAGCGGGTTTTGCTCGAGCGGGAAAGAAAAGGGTCACCGCAAGTTGGGGCCCAAAAGGCTCCCGCAGCACGGCGGTGAGTTTTGAGACAATGGGCCGCCGGTTATCCGGGAGGAAAGAAATGGCCGAAAGATTCCCCAAAGTCAAAGTCGCTGTTGTGCAGGCCGCTCCAGTTCTTTTTGATCGCGAGGCCACCGTTGAAAAGGCCTGTCGCCTGGCTGGTGAAGCCGCTGCACAAGGCGCAAAAGTAATCCTTTTCCCCGAGGCCTTTGTCCCAGCCTACCCGCGCGGGCTTGCCTTTGGTACTGTGGTCGGTGGCCGCAGCCCGCAAGGGCGGCTCACATGGCAGACCTACTGGGCCAATGCAGTTGATATCCCCAGCCCCGCGACTGAAGCGCTGGGAGCGGCAGCCGGTCAATCAAAAGCCTATTTGATCATTGGGGTTATCGAGCGCGATAATCAATTCAGTCGGGGCACACTCTATTGCACGATGCTCTACTTCGGCCCTGATGGGCAGCTGATCGGCAAGCACCGCAAGCTCAAGCCGACCGCCGGGGAGCGACTCATTTGGGGCGAGGGAGACGGCAGCACTTTGACTGTGATTAATAGTGAGTTCGGCAAGATAGGAGGATTGATCTGCTGGGAAAACTATATGCCCCTGGCGCGGATGGCGATGTACAGCAAAGGAGTCGAACTCTACTTGGCGCCCACCGCTGATGCGCGCGATACCTGGCAGTCCACCCTACGCCATATTGCGTGTGAGGGGCGCTGTTTTGTTCTGGGCTGCAACCAGTTTGTGACGAAAGCCATGTACCCAGCCGGCCTGGAGGGAGTGGAAGACTTAGCCCACCAACCGGAGATCGTATGTCGAGGAGGCAGTGCCGTCATCTCCCCGCTGGGTGAAGTTCTCGCTGGCCCTCTCTATGATCAGGAAGGCACTTTGTTTGCAGACCTCGATCTCGCCGAGATAGTCCGAAGCAAATTCGATTTTGATGTGGCCGGTCACTATGCCCGACCTGACGTATTTAAACTCACGGTTAATGAAAAACCTGCATTACCGGTGGTCTATCAGACAACGGATGAGCCATAGTCATGGGGCTTATAAGGCATAAGGAGGCGCCGTCCTTCGGAGAAAGGAGGGTTTGCCATGTTATATCCAGCAGTCAGACCTTTTGCGGGTGCGGAGCAAAAGGGTGAGGATGAAGTCAAAGCACTCTGAGATAGATGACTTTGTGATCGCCGTAGGCGTAAAAGTTTTCCAGGGTCGCCTCCTTTCGATACCCGCAGCGGCTGTAAAAAGAACGGGTCGGCCGATATTGCTCCCGTGACGAGGTTTCAACATAGATCCGCTTTCCACCCATCTCCCTGATCTTTCCCTCCACCCTCTTCAAAACCTCCACGCCAAGCCCTGATCCTCTCAACTCTTCCTGAACAGCGATCCAGTAAATGTCATAGCTCTCCGCAGTGCAGGGAATGGGGCCGAAGCAGGAGTAACCGGCGACTTTCTGATTCTGTTCCGCGAAAACAAAATGGTAACCGCTCTCAACGCCTTTCTTGAGCCTCTCCTCAACCAGTTCAACAGCGACAACAATTTCAGCCTCTGAGAAGAATCCACTGGAGACAACAATTTCCCTGACACGCTCCAGGTCGGAAGCACGCGGTTCCTCCCGCCAGTTGATTTTTCCGAATGAATTATGCTGGGGCATGATTGGCTTCTTTTCCACCCTCCCCTTCCCCCTCCTGTCAGGGGAGGGGAACCCCAACTCTCAAAAGCCAGATCTTTTTTGCCTAGACTCCGGCTATGCCTTTCAAAAATAATCTCTTATCGTTTTAGGGATTCCGCATCCTGAATGATGCGCTCCACAACCTGTCTGTAGCTCAGTCCTGCCTGAGAGGCTGCGGCGACAAACCCGGCGTCCGGTGAGAGACATGGATTGGCATTGATCTCAAGCACCCAGGGTTGATTCTCCTCATCCACTCTGAAATCCACCCGGGCATAACCCTTCAGATCGAAAAGGTGCCAGCATCTCTTTGCCGTATCCGCCAGGTTTTGAAGCAGTGGCCTGTCGGACTTGGCGAACTCGAAACTCCGCTGGGTGTGTAAAGATTCGAAAGACGCATCGTCCCACTTGGCCCGGTAACCTACAACTTTCCATTTTCCAGGCGGGTAATCTACGAACCTCATTTCAGCAGGGGGAAGCACTTCCGGGCCTTCCTGAGATGCGAGGATGGAAAGGTTGAACTCTCTTCCGTCAATGAACTGCTCAGCAAAGCAATCCCCCCCAAGCTGATCATGCCGTTTTTCCATTTCCGCTAGAAGCTGGCCTGAGCTTTTCACAGAAAGCACAGAGCTTTCCTCCAGACCGACAGAGGCATGCTCCCACACCGACTTAATGATGTAGGTCCCGGTGAGCGGAATACTTTTCTTTTTGAGGTCTCCGGGAGAATAAAAAGGAGGGGTTGGGATGCCGGCTCCTGCAAAAATCTTCTTCGAAAGGATCTTGCTGGATGTCAGGTAGAGAGCGTCTGCCGGGGCTCCTGTATAGGGGATACCCAAGAGATCCAGAACCGATGCAGGGAAATGGATGAGGCGGCCGTGTCCTTCCACCGACTCCACGAGGTTGAAGACCAGCTGAGGATAAGCCTCCCCGATCTCTTTGAGAAATGCTTTGATGTCCATGGAAAAGGTCATGCCCACGGACTCATGGCCGAGATCCGATAGTGCCCGGCCTATGGCCTCAGCCTGAACGAGTGCGTCGGACTGATCGGGATTGCTTCCTTCTCTCGCAATTCGATCATATAGGATGACTACTTTCATGGATTGATAATGAAATGAACTGGATTGTTCCTCACTTCTTCACTCTTTTCAGAGCAGAATCCATGATCCGGCTGATCAGTTCCTGATAGGACATGCCTGCGAGATTGCACAGGATGGGAAGGTCCGATATCACCGGATTGAGTCCGGCAAGGGGGTTTACTTCGAGAAACCGGGGCATACCCTGAGCGTCTGCCCTCAGATCAATGCGGCCTCCATCCCTGCACCCCAGTCCCCGCCACGCCGCCAGCGACACCTCGACCGCCTTTTGGGCCATCGCATCGTCCACGAACCGGTATTCCACGAGCTCTTCGAACTTCTTCTTGTTGGTGTAGGAGTAGGCCCCTGGCTCCGCATCTTTGCTCAGCACGACCTCGATCGCACCAACGGCCTCAGCCTCCACACCCGTTCCTGTGATCCCTACGGTGAATTCTCTTCCCGGCATAAAGGTTTCCAGCAGGACAGGCTGGCCAAAGGAGGCGAGTAAGTTTCGGCACACCGAATCGAGATCTTTTCTTGTCATGATTCTTGATGAAGCACTGATGCCTTTCCCTGTGCCCTCTGCCACCGGTTTCGCAAACAGAGGAAAGGGAAGGTGAACGGAATCAATATCAGACGGGGTCTCCACAACGGTGAATTCGGGGGTGGGGATGCCCAAGTCGTGAATCACGTGCTTGGTCATCCCCTTATGAAGCGTCAGCGAAAGAACCAGAGGATCAGAAAACGTGTAGGGAATTTCGAAAGCATCGAGCAGAGCCGGGACCTGGGCCTCTCGTCCGAACCCCCTGAGGCCTTCCGCGATGTTGAAAACCATGTCCCATCGGTCGCCCGCTACAAGCCGGGCAGCAAGCCTCTGAATGTTTCCGATGCGGTCCGTTTCAAAGCCCAGCCCCTGGAGGGTTCCCTCGATCGCCTCGATCGTGTCGAGCCGATCGAACTCTGCCGTCTCCTCCTCTCCATATCCCTGGGCGAGGTAATCATCCCGGAGATCGTAGGTGATCCCTATGTTCACGCCACAGCCTCTACCCTCGCCTCAACTCCTGCGCTGCCTTTGGAATCCGGGTAGCGGAACACGCGATCCTGGTAGTTCTTCAGCAGGAGATCATCCCCTTCCCTGCCGAGATAGTATTCCGGAAGAAGAGGGATCTTGCCTCCCCCGCCGGGAGCATCGATCACATAAGTCGGGACAGCATACCCGGTTGTGTAGCCGCGCAATCCCCTGATAATCTCCAGCCCTCTTTCCACTGGCGTCCGGAAGTGAGCCGACCCCAGGATCGGGTCACACTGGTAGAGGTAATAGGGTTTAACCCTGATCTTGAGAAGGCCGTGCACCAGGGCTTTCATCGTGGCCGCGTCATCATTAATTCCGGCGAGAAGAACCGTCTGGCTCCCCAGGGGAATTCCTGCATCAGACAGGCGCTCGCAAGCCTGGCTCACTTCAGGAGTCAACTCCTCCGGATGGGTGAAATGGATGCTCATCCAAAGGGGATGAAATTTCTTCAGTATCCTGGTGAGAGCCGGGGTGATGCGCTGCGGAAGGACCACCGGCGCTCTGGTTCCGATCCTCAGGAACTCCACGTGCCGGATCTGGCGCAGACGTGAAAGAAGCCATGCCAGGCTCTCATCGGAAAGGGTCAAGGGATCCCCTCCTGAAAGAAGCACATCCCGAACCGTGGGCGTTCTCTCAATGTAAGCAATCGCATCCTCCCAGCGAGCCAGGTTTGTCGAAGACCCGCCCTGGTGCCCCACCATTCGCGACCGCGTGCAGTACCGGCAGTAGGTTGAGCAGAAATCCGTGACAAGGAACAGAACCCGGTCAGGATAGCGATGGACTAAACCCGGGACAGGGCTGTCATGGTCTTCTGCAAGCGGATCCGCCGCTTCGCCGGGCGAAGAGAGATGCTCGCCCGTCGTCGGCAAGACCGTTCGGCGAATGGGTTGAAAGGGGTTGTTTCTGTCCAGAAGGCTTGCGAAGTAGGGCGTGATCGCCATAGGAAGCTGATGGCCGGCATGGGTCATCGCCAGTCGTTCATCTTCGGACGGCGTGAGAATGCGGCTCAGCGCTTCGACGCCGCGGATGCGGGCGCGCAGTTGCCATCGCCAATCGTTCCACTCTGTCGGGGTTGCCTCTGGGAAGAATCGTTTGCGGAAAGCGGCAGTTCGAGGGCTGCAGCGAAACCTCGGGAAGTGAGGTACCCTCTGGATGGATATTATTTTTGGGTTTTCTTTTAGTTCCGGTGGAGAATCGGATCCAGTCTCCACCTTGTATTCTCCGAGTCCGGAAACCGGACTCGGAGGCTCAAAATCCTCCGAAGCTAAAATGTCCTTCTTCATCCTTACCCCCAGACCTTTATTTAAAAGAGGGAAGAACCCTTCCCTTTGAGGAGATCTCGTTTCGAGTTCTCCACGAAAGCTTCAATTAAATTACTTCATCACATCTTATACTTAGCATTATTTGTGCCAAAAATTTAAAGCTCTGATAATCCATATCTTTTGATTTTGACCTTAAATTATAGTGAACAACCAGTTCCGATGCAAGAGATAAAAGAGGGTTGATGTGCAAAAAGATTCCTCCCGAGGGGGCTTAATGCTTTGAAACTAATTTGGAAAACAGACTGCGAAATCCAAGTTCCGATCTTGAATGGATCGGAACTTCCAATTCCTATCTCTGCGCGGGCCATATTTGCCGGGAATGAAAGGAATAAAAATCCCTGTAGAGGAAGGCCCAAATTTAGATGTGTTTGGTTGCGGTTAAATACCTGTATTGGGTCACTGGCTTGGTTTTCTGAAGGGGGCTTTCTTCCGGCAAATCGTAAGCGGGCAAAATCCTCGCGGTTAAAAGAACCTAAAACGGGTCATCGCTGTTCGGGCCGGGATAGGCCTCGACAGCCTCCATTCCCTCTTTCACTGTGTATTTCCTTATCCTGACGATCTTCTTGCCTTCTTCCTCTCGCACCACACCGGCTGCTTCCACTTCTTTCCGAATATGGGGCAACAGCTCCGGTCCTTTCCCTTTATGGTCCACCAGATATTCATTCTCATCATGGGAAGAGATGGCAATCCCGGTGACGTTTCCCTGATCGTCCCAAGCCGTGGGGATAATCACCCCCCTGATCTGGGTTACTTTGCTTGGACCCTTAGCCAAAAAGCACACCGCCTTGTGACTTGATTGAACCCTTCATTGTATTTAAAGCATGACCTGTGCCAAAGGACTCGCGGCACCCCTGCTCCCCAGGAGTCTCCCGTTTTTCTTCCCCATGATGAATCAGTTTAACTTATTGAAAATCCATTACATTAGGGCCGAAAATTTCTTTGAACCTGCCCCAGCATACTCCCAGGGGGAATAGCAACTTGGAGATCAAGGAGCCCAACCTTCAGCACATCATCGGAACCCGCGGTTCCGTCTCTATCTTCAGGCCAGGGTTCGCTGCAAAGCTTCAGAGGGCCTGGTGGGATGGTCTCCGGCATCTCTGCGCCCCTGAGGCGAAGAGCAGATTGACCATAAAAAGCCCGCCTCTAGGCCGAAGAGGATTTGAAATCTTCTTTTCGTATAGCGTACTTTTTCATCAGCTTGTGAAGCTGTCTTGTGGTCATGCCTGCTGCTTTTGCAGAATCCTTTATTTTCCCCTTGTGCTGAACCAGCTGTTCTTTGATGTAATTTCTTTCGATGTGCTTCAAACCTTCCTTTCGCACTTCGGACAGAGTCAGCCTGGCATCGACCGTGACACTGGGGGTCAGGCTCTGGGCTTCAAAAAGCTCACTCGGAAAGCTCTCAGGGTTCAGGACAGGCGAAGTTTCCAGAATATAGGCCCTCTCAATCAGGTTCTCCAGTTCTCGAATGTTTCCCGGCCACGCGTACTGCTCAAAGGCCTCAAGCACCGCGGGATGGACATGATGGATGGCTTTGGCGTTAAACTTGTTCATTCGACGGAGAA
>Ga0209253_10001697_pt1 | contig 19403 bp, 18 predicted proteins | sample FrelakmetBRP12BR_FD_187145 | JGI IMG/M metagenome (GOLD analysis project Ga0209253, IMG submission 187145) | Freshwater lake sediment microbial communities from the University of Notre Dame, USA, for methane emissions studies - BRP12 BR (SPAdes)... | ecosystem: Environmental > Aquatic >... | reverse complement strand
CCCGCCGCCCCTGGCGGGCCACGATCGTCTCAAGATCGCCGGCCCAACGGCACCAACCCTGTCTCGGCGCATCGCTTGCCAGTTGTCGCGGCGAAACCTACAATCACCGGTTGCTGGGTCCATAGCTCAGCGGGCAGAGCTGCCGGCTCATAACCGGTTGGTCCCAGGTTCGAATCCTGGTGGACCCACTTCGAAGGGGAAGGGTTCGCGGCCCGGGGGCGTGTCGGGCCGGATTGATGGTGCCTGTAGGTGCGGGAGGTGCGTTGAAGGTGCGGGAACAACTTGCAGGGTACATCGCGCTCCAGCGCCTGCTGGACCGTCGCACCGCGCTGAAGCGGGAGCGGGACACACCGCCCGAAGCACTCACCGCCCTGCGAACCCAGTTCGCCGAACGCCACGACAAACTCGAGCACGCGCGCAAGCGCCGCGAGACCCTGCAGGGAGAACAGGCCTCGCTGCAGAAGGAGGTCGAGGCGCTGCGCGAGGAGCGCGAGCACTTCCGCAAGCAGAAGAGCCAGGTCACCAACATGAAGCAGCTCTCCGCGGTGGTTTCCGAGTTGGACCACGTGGAGAGCCAGCTCAAGGGCAAGGAGGATCGGCTTCTCGAGATCTGGCAGGAGCTCGAGGGGATCGACGGCGACATCGCCACCCTCGGCGAGGAGAGCCAGGAGGAGAGGACCCTGCGGGAGCAAGCCGAGGCCGCCTGGGAGCAGGGCCGGAAGGCGGCCGAAACGGAGCTCGCCGACGTCGAGCGTGACCTCCGGATGGTCCAGCGCGAGCTCGGCGAGGCCGCCATGGCCAGTTTCAAGAAGCTCTGGGAGTCCCGCAGGCCCAATGCGGTGGTGCCGATCGACGGCACCGGGTGTTCGGCCTGCCACGCCGACCTGCGCCCGTCCCTCGTGCAAATGGTCCGCACCAACGAGGAGCTGCAGTTCTGCGACCACTGCCGGCGGCTCCTCTACGACCCCGAGCAGTTCCAAGCCTCGGCATGACCGCCGTGAGGGCAGGCCGCGCCGCCATCGACGGGGGCGCCCGTGGCAACCCTGGTGAGGCGGGGTGCGGGATCGTGCTGGAGGCCGGCGGGCGCCGCGAGGAGCACACCCTCTACCTCGGCATCACCACCAACAACGTCGCCGAATACGCTGCGCTGCTCGCGGCTCTGGAGCGTGCACACGCCCTCGGCCTCGAGGAGCTCGCGGTTCGCTCCGACTCGCAGCTCCTGGTCGAGCAGATGAACGGCGGGTACCGCGTCAAGGCGTCCCACCTCAAGTCCCTCTGGCTGAAGGCCCGCACGCTCGCCGCGGGCTTCCGTCACTTCTCCATCGTCCACGTGCCGCGCGAGCGCAACCGCGCCGCCGACGCGCTCGCCAACAGGGCCATGGAGGACCGCACCTCCTCGCTCCCACGTCCCGAGGGGCTCCCGTGACCACCCTCGTCGAGAATCTGGCCGCCGTGCGTGGCAGGATCGCCGCCGCGTGCGCGGGCGCCGGGCGCGATCCTCGCGAGGTGCGCATCTTGGCGGTGACCAAGACCCACCCGGCCGAGGTTGTCGCCGCGGCCGTCGCGGCGGGCGTCGATGCGATCGGCGAGAACCGGGTCCAGGAGGCAGCGGCCAAGCGGTCCCAGGTGCCCGGGACCACGCCCTGGCACCTCGTCGGGCCCCTGCAGCGCAACAAGGCGAAGCTCGCGTTGGAGCTCTTCGACCTGGTCGAGACCGTGGATCGACCCGAGCTCGCCGACCGCCTCGAGACGCTCCTCGCACCCGCGGGGCGCTTCCTGCCCATCTTCATCGAGGTCAACGTCGGCGGCGAAACGCAGAAGAGCGGCGTCACGCCCGCTGACGCTGCGTCGCTGGTGGATGACTTGCTGGCGCGCTGCCCCCACCTGCGCCTCTCGGGGCTCATGACCGTGCCGCCCTACGATCCGGACCCCCGACGCGCTCGCCCCTACTTCGCGGCGCTCCGCAGCCTCGCAGACGATCTCACGACGCGCTTCGCCGTGCCACCCCTCGAGCTCTCCATGGGGATGAGCGAGGATTTCGAGGTCGCCGTCGGGGAAGGGGCCACGTGGGTGCGCCTCGGTCGCGTGCTCTTCGGCGAGCGCCGTCCGGCGCCGTGAGCCTTGTCACCGCCCCCGACACGAGGTAAGTTAATCTCGCAGTAACAGGAGGCTCTCGCCATGGACCGGCTGACGCCACTGGAGATTCAACGCTCGACGTTTCCGCGCCGGATGGGCGGGCTGGACCCCGACGCCGTGCGCGAGTTCCTCGGCCAGATCGCCGAGCAGCTCGAGGACGAGGCGCGCTCCCGCGGCGAGCTGCGCGCCCAGGTGGCCCGCCTCACACAGGAGGTCGACGAGTACCGGCAGCGCGCCGACGCCCTCAATGAGGCGATGGTGGCGGCGCAGCGGGCCGCCGAAGCCATCGTGGGCAGGGCGGAGGCCGAGGCGCAGCGCATGGTGAGCGAGGCCGAGGCGCTCGCCGACCGCGTGGTGGACGACGCCGCGCGACGCGCAGAGAACATCGAGCTCGTGATCGGACAGCTGCGCGGCCGGCGGCGCGCCGCACGCTCCGACCTCAAGCGCCTGGTGGATCTCCTGCAGGGCGCGGTGCGGGACGACGAGGCCGCAGAGCAGCGCGAGAGCGACGCACCGTCGGTGAGCTTCCTGCGCCGTCGCCAGTCCGACGCCAAGGGCGAGCGATGAGCCTTGTCGTGTCCGGGGCTACGGTCGTGGCCACCCCGCGTGGTCGGGCTGCACTCGCGGGGGAATTGCAGAGGGCGGTCGAGCTTCTCCCCGGTGCGGTGGTGCGCTGCGAAGGCACCGCGATCGTCTTCGTTGGCGACAGGCACGAGCACGACCGCCGCTTCCAGAAACCCGACGAGGTTCTGGACGCGGCCGGCGGTACGGTCATCCCCGGCTTCGTGGACCCGCACACTCATCTGCCTTTCGCGGGCACCCGGGAGGACGAGTTCGACCGCCGCCTCGCCGGGGAGACCTACTCGCAGATCGCGGCCTCGGGCGGCGGCATCGTCGCGACCGTCCAGGCCACGCGAAAGGCCAGTTTCGACGAGCTGTTGGGCCTCACTCTCGAGCGCCTCGACCGTCAGCTCCTGAACGGGACCACCACGACCGAGGCGAAGTCCGGGTACGGTCTGGAGCTCGAAACCGAGCTCAAGCAGCTGCGCGTCCTCCGCGAGGCTGCCCGGCGGCACCCCGTCGAGATCGTCCCGACCGCCATGCCCGCGCACGAGGTACCTCCCGAGTGGCGGCACGACCCGGACGGCTACGTGGAGCTGGTGGTCGGTCAGATCCACGCCGCGATCGGGGCGCAGAAGCTCGCCGAGGGCGTGGACGTGTTCTGCGAGCGGGGCGTGTTTTCGCCGCACCAGACCCGGAGGCTGCTGGCCGACGCGCGACGCTACGGTTGGCGCGTACACCTCCACGCCGACGAACTGTGCGACCTCGGCGGCGCCAAGCTGGCGGCCGACCTCGGCGCGGCTTCCGCGTCGCACCTCCTGCACACCAACGACGAGGGGATCCAGGCCCTCGCCCGGCGGGGCGTGGTCGGCGTGGTGTTGCCGGGGGTCTCGTTCTTCCTGCGAGAGCGGTACGCCCCGGTGCGCCTCCTGATCCACGCCGAGGTCCCGGTCGCCCTGGCCACCGACTGCAATCCCGGCTCCTCCCACACCGAGTCGATGCCAGCGATCATCGCCCTGGCCTGCCTCGGTGCTGGCCTCACCACCGAGGAAGCGCTGGTCGCCGCGACTTTGAACGCCGCCGCCGCCCTCGGCCGCGCCGACCGTATCGGCAGCCTGGAGGCGGGCAAGCAGGCCGACCTCGTGGTGCTCAACGCGCCCTCTCCGAAGCACCTCGCCTACCACTTCGGCGTGAACCTCGTGCGGCACGTCGTCAAGGGGGGCAAGCTCGTGGTCAGGGACGGCGCGCTCGTGCAGCGCTGATCGCTTCTGCCTCGCGAAACCGCCCCGTCCAGCGCTCGGGAGCGCCTCCGGCGATGCGCCAGCGCACGCTAGGCGAAGGAGACTATTGCCAGGATCACCGCCACAATGACGATGATGATCCAGATGATCTTCATGGTGCGGCTGCTGCTCTTCTTCTCGAGGTCGGAAACAGGTTCGAATATGTGTGCCTCCGGGTAATCGCCGCTCGGTTCCCGAAACGTGGCGCGAGCCGCGTCGCCTGCGAGCAACTGGATGGCGGCCCGACCATCCGAGGTTGTCCTCCGGCGGCACGATGCCGACGGACCCTTTTGAAACCCCGCCCCCCGGTCTCTCTCCGGCCGGAGGCGTGCGCCCCTCACTGAATCTGGCGCTCGAACCCTCTGCCTGCAACGCCCAATGAGGTTGCGACCGGGGAACCAAAACCTTCCACAGGCGTGGCTTTGGGTAACAAGTACTCGAGAAGATTTTCCCGTGGTCCGCTCAGACGCGCTCGAGCTTAGCCAGAGAGGGGATCAGCGTCTTGCGGCCGGCGCGGTCGAAGAAGACGACCAGGCGGGTCTGGGCGTCCGTCCCCTGCACCTGCAGGATCACGCCCGAGCCGAACGTTGCGTGGCGGACCTTGAGGCCGGGCCGCCAGCCGTCGGGGTGGGGTGTGCGCTGCTGCCGGCCGATGCGCGTGTCGGTACTCGGCCCAGGGGCGGGTCGTGACGGGCGAGGCAGGTGGATGCGGAACGCGTCGCGGCCGGCGAACGCAGTGCGCTCCTCCACCACCTCGCGCGGCACCTCGAGCAGGAACGGGGAGGGACGGCCGGAGAGCAGCTGCCCGTTGACCCGCCGCACCCGCGCCAACGTGAGGAATAGCCGCCGCCGCGCCCTCGTCATGCCGACGTAGGCAAGCCGCCGCTCCTCTTCCTCATCCGCCTCCCCGTTCCCCTCGCGGCGCAGCGGCAGCAGGCCGTCCTCCATCCCCACCAGGAAAACGACGTCGAACTCCAGCCCCTTCGCCGCGTGCAGCGTCGAGAGCTGCACCGCCTCTCCCTCGCGCCGCGCATCCGCATCGGTGAGTAGTGCCACCTCGTCCAGGAACCCGGCCAGGTCGAGGCCGCGCTCGACTGCCTCGGCCGCCGCGGCGACCAGTTGATCCAGGTTCGCCCTGCGCGCCCGGTCTTCCTCGTCCTCCGTGGCGTACTGCGCCGCCAGACCCGAACGCTCCAGCAACTGGCGCACCACCTCCACTGCGGGCGCGGAGCCCGCCAGCGTCTGCAGCTCGCCCAGAAGGCGGAAGAACTCCCCCAGGGCCAGGCGCGCCCGTGGCGTGAGCCGCTCGGGAAGCCGCCGCGCCGCCTCGGGCAGCGAGACCTCCCACGCGACCGCCGCTGCGTCGAGGTGCTCCATCGCCACCTGCCCGATCCCGCGTGCCGGCACGTGGACCGCACGCCGGAACGCCAGCACGTCGTCCGGCACCACCAGCAACCGGAGGTACGCGAGGGCGTCGCGCACCTCCTTGCGCTCCCAGAAGCGGGTGCCGGCCACCACCGCGTAGGGGACGGTGCGCCGCACCAGCTCCGCCTCGAAGCTGCGCGACTGCGCGTTGACCCGGAACAGCACCGCGATCTCGCCGAGGGAGACCGTGCCGCGCAGGCGCTCGATCTCGTCGGCCACGAAGCGCGCCTCGTCGCCCTCGTCGGCCGCCAGGTACACGGCCACCGGTGCGCCCTGACCAACCTCAGACGAGAGCTTCTTGGGGCGGCGGCGGGCGTTGTGGGCGATCACGGCCGCAGCAGCCTGGAGGATCGGCTCCGCCGAGCGGTAGTTGCGCCCGAGCGTCACCACCCGGCTCCCCGGGTAGGTTGCTTCAAAGTTGAGAATGTTCTCAATTTCGGCGCCCCGCCAGCGGTAAATCGACTGGTCCTCGTCCCCCACCGCCGTGAGGTTCGGCTGCTTGCCTCCGAGCAGCCACACCAGCTGCGCCTGGGCGAGGTTGGTGTCCTGGTACTCGTCCACCAGGATCCAGCGGAAGCGTGACGCGAGCCCCTTGCGCAGCCCCTTCTCCCGCTCGAGAAGCCCGACCGCGCCGAGCAGCATGTCGTCGAAGTCCACGGCTGCAGCCGTCCGCAGCTCGCCCTGGTACGCCTCGTAGAGCTCGGCGATCAGGCGCTCGTCACCGCCCCGGGCCCGCGCCGCCAGTTGCTCGGGGGTGGCCATAGCGTTCTTCGCAGCCGAGATGCGCGAGCGGGCGGCGCGCGGGGACATGCGCGAGGACGGGACGTCGAGGCGCTTGAGCACCCGCTCGATCAGCGTGCGCTGCTCGTCCTCGTCGGCGATGGCGAAGCGTGGCGGCAGTCCCGCTTCGGCAGGGTGGTTGCGGAGGAGTTGCAGCGCGAATCTATGGAAGGTGCCCACGAACCCGCCGCGCAGGGAGCCGCCCACGAGCTTCTCGACGCGTTCGGCCATCTCCCGCGCCGCCTTGTTGGTGAACGTCACCGCGAGGACCTCGTGCGGCTGCGCCAGCCCTTTGCCCAGCAGCCAGGCGATCCGATACGTCAGCACCCGGGTCTTCCCCGAGCCCGCCCCCGCGACCACCAGCAGCGGCCCCTCGCCGTGCGTCACGGCCTGCTTCTGTTCGTCGTCGAGATCGGCGAGCAGCTGTGCAAGACGTTCCAACGCCCCTCCCACAAACCAGTGATCTTACTCCCGCTGGAGTGCACGGCGTCCTATGCCTGATGCTCAGCGGTAACTTGTGCCTTCAACACCGCCGATCGGCGCTACACTCAAGTGATCGAATTCTCGACCGGATGAGGTGACCTATGGGGATTCCGGAGTTCCAGAGCTTCCTGCTCCCGGTGCTGCAGTTCGCCGGAGATGGAAATGTCCACACTGTTCGGGAATCCGTCGAGCAGGCGGCTCGTCATTTTCACCTTACCGACGAAGACATGCGCGAACTGCTGCCCAGTGGAACCCAAAGGCGGCTCGACAACCGGGTGAATTGGGCATGCAGCTACCTGAAGCAGGCACAGCTTCTTGAATCCGCCGGGCGCGGGAAGTTCCGCATCACGCCACGGGGTGCTGACGTCCTGCGGCAGGGGCTCTCCAGGATCGATATCAATTTTCTCGAGCAGTTCGCAGAATTCAGCGAGTTTCGAACCCGCTCTCGCCCCCAAGTTGACCCAGGAAAGGAAGTAAGACATGTCGATCAAGAGCAGACCCCCGAAGAGCTACTCGAGGCGAGCTTCCAGAACCTGCGTCAGCAGTTAGCTCGCGAACTGCTCGAGCGAGCTCGGCAATGTTCGCCCCAGTTTTTCGAGCAACTTGTTGTCGAGCTTCTCGTGGCGATGGGCTACGGCGGCTCAAGACAGGACGCAGGCCAAGCCGTGGGGCAGGCGCGTGATGGTGGAGTCGATGGGATTATCAAAGAAGACAAGCTTGGCTTGGACGCCGTCTATATCCAGGCCAAACGGTGGGAGAGTACGGTTGGCAGGCCCGTCGTTCAGGAGTTCGCCGGCAGCCTCGAGGGTCACCGCGCTCGTAAGGGCGTGCTCATCACAACTTCAACCTTCTCGCAGGATGCCAAGGAGTACGTCACCCGGATTGAGAAGAGAATCGTGCTTATTGATGGCGAACAACTCGCTCAACTTATGATTGAGCACGACATCGGCGTCACTGAGGTTGCCCACTACAGTGTGAAACGAGTCGATCAAGACTACTTCGGCGAAGAAGCGTAGGACAGCTGCATATCAGCGACATTGGAGGTGGACGGAAATCTCTTCGCCTTCCTCTTCGTGAAGTCCAGGTGACCGTGAGGGAAGGTTTCTGGTCGCGGCAGCGGCGCCGCCCGGATTGGGCCGGATGCAAGGAAGGCGAGGCGGCCGCACCGGAGTGTAGCCGGAGGCTACATGAGGATGCGAGACGCCGGAGCCTGACGCGGCAGACGGTCCGAGACTGGCGGCGCCAGGCTATTCGACCGTGACGGATTTAGCCAAGTTTCTTGGCTGATCGACATCGCAGCCGCGGCGCACCGCCACCTCGTACGCCAAGAGCTGCAGCGGCACGGCCGTCGCGACCGGCAGCAGCGGCCAGGGAAGGTCGGGGAGAGGGACCACCGCGCGCGCGAGTTCGGCGAGACGCGCATCTGAGGCGTCTCCGAACGCGTAGACGGGAGCCTTGCGGGCGCGCACCTCCTCGATGTTGGAGCGCACCTTCTCGGCAAGCTCGCCCGCGGGGCAGAGGGCGATCACCGGGAAGCTTTCGTCGAGGAGGGCGATCGGGCCGTGCTTCATCTCTCCCGCCGGGTAGCCTTCGGCGTGGAGGTACGAGATCTCCTTGAGCTTTAGCGCACCCTCGAGGGCGAGAGGGTACAGCACGCCACGCCCGAGGTAGAGCGCGTTGGACGCGTGCTCCAGTTCGGCCGCGACGGCGGCCACCTCGGGGGCCCGGGCGAGCATCCCATCCAGGTCGTAGGGCAGCGCCCAGGCGCGCTCCAACAGCGCGCCCGTCTCGCCGGCAGGCAGGCCCTTGGCGTCGCGCCAGGCGAGGGCCAGGGCGAGCAGCGCCACGAGTTGGGTTGTAAACGCCTTGGTCGAGGCGACGCCGATCTCCGGCCCGGCGTGCGTCGAAAGCCGCCAGGCGGCGAGGCGCTCCGCCATCGCTCCGCGCACGTTGCAGATCGCGGCCAGGCCCGCTCCCGCCTCGCCTGCGAGCCGCATCGCGGCGATTGTGTCGGCGGTCTCGCCGGACTGCGTGATCCCGACCACCAGCGTGTCGCCCCCGAGCAGTGGCTCGCGGTACCGGAACTCGGAGCCGTAGTCCACCTCGCAGTGCACCTTCGCGAGACGCTCCAGGTAGAACTTCCCGACCAGCGCCGCGTGCCAGGAAGTGCCGCACGCCACCAAGCGCGCGCTCGTGAAGCGGCGCAGGGTGGCAGGGGCGAGGCCGAGGTGCTCCAGCGACGGCCGTCCGATGTCAGGGAACAGCGCGTGCAGCGTCTCCGAGACCGCCCCCGGCTGCTCGTTGATCTCCTTGAGCATGAAGTGACGGAACCCGCCGCGCTCCACCTCGCCCGGCTCCCAGTCCAGGGTGATCACCGGGCGCTCCACGCGTCGCCCGGCGCTGTCGAAGATCCTCACCTCATTCTCACCTACCGCCGCCACGTCGCCGTCCTCCAGGTGCACGCAGCGTCGGGTGATCGCGACCACGGCCGCGGGATCGGAGGCAACCAGGTTCTCCCCCTCGCCGAACCCCACCACCAGTGGCGGGCCGTTGCGGAAGGCGACCACGCTCCCCGGGTCGTCGAGCGCGATGGCGGCCACCGCGTATTGGCCGCGCAGCTTGCCGCGCACCGCCAGCGCCGCGGCCACCAGGTCCTTGCCGCCGCGCGCGAGCAGGTGGGCGATGACCTCCGAGTCGGTGTCCGAGGAGAAGCGGGCCCCCTGGGCCTCGAGTTCGCTCTTGAGCTCGCGGAAGTTCTCGATGATGCCGTTGTGCACGACGGCCACACGGCCGTCCTGGTCGGTGTGAGGGTGCGCGTTGCGCTCGATCGGCGCGCCGTGGGTGGCCCAGCGCGTGTGGCCGAGAGTGAGGTGGCCGCGCAGACCTGCCGCATAGGCCTTCTCGGCCAGATTGATGAGCTTCCCCGGTGCGCGCAGGACCGCCAACCGGTCACCGCAGTGAACGGCGACGCCGGCGGAGTCGTAGCCCCGGTACTCGAGGTGACGCAGCGCCTCGAGCACCACCGGCACGCCCTCCCGTGGGCCCACGTAACCGACGATGCCGCACATAGGAACTCCAGTCTCCCCCAGCCCCCACCCAGCCGACAGCTGACAGCCTACAGTCCGCCCGCCCACCCAGGACAAGACCCCAAGCGAGATCCGTGCCCAATTCTAGCCGTTCGGCAGGTCGAGCAACTCTCTCGGCGTGTGGTGGTGGTGCCACGGCATGTGGCGATTGCGCACCGAACGACCGTTGCCGGTGGTCCGACCAGAGCCTACTCCGCGTCGTTGCGCCATGTCAGCGGAGGCACGGTCGAACCGTTCGCGAGGGTCACGCCTTCCAGAACCGAGTGGGCGCCGATGCGGCAGCCCTCGCCGACGACGCAGCCGCGCCGCAGGTGCACGCCCGCCTCCAGCACAGTGTCGGGCCCCACCGTGCAGTCAGCATCCACCCACGTGGTGGCCGGGTCCAGCACCGTCACGCCAGCCTCCTGGAGGCGCCGGACGACCCGTCCATTCAGCAGGCGGTGCACCTCGGCCAGGTCGGCACGCGAGTTCACCCCCGCCATCTCGGCAGGGTCCTCGAGCCGCAGCCCAGCAACTCGGAGTCCGTCGGCGACCAGGATCCCTACCACGTCGGTGAGGTAGTACTCGCCCTGGGCGTTGTCGGGCCGCAGCCGGTTGATCGCGCCGCGCAACACGGCGAGGTCGAAAACGTAGGTTCCGGCGTTGACCTCGCGGATAGCCCGCTGCTCGAGCGTGGCGTCCCGCGCCTCGACGATGCCCGCCACGTCACCCACCGGGTTGCGAACGATGCGGCCGTAGGTTCCCGGATCGGCGAGCTGCGCGGTTACGAGCGCGGCGGCCGCGTTCCGGGAGTGCCGCAGCTCGACCAGTGCCCCGAGCGTCGCGGACGTGATCAGCGGCACGTCGCCCGAAAGGACGAGCACGTCGCCTTCCCCGGGCAGGCGAGAGAGCGCCCGGGCGAGGGCGTCACCGGTGCCACGCGGAGGGTCCTGCACCGCGAGGGTCACGCCGTGGCCCGCCACGTGCGCCTCTACCTGAGCGCGCAGGTGCCCGACGACCACCACGACCGGGGAGGGAGCGAGAGGCTCGAGCGCCGCCAGGACGTGGTCGATGAGCGTACTGCCCCCGGCCTCGTGCAGAACCTTCGCCCTCTGGGTGCGCATGCGCTTGCCCTCGCCGGCGGCGAGCACAACCGCGGAGAGCCCTCCCTGACGAGTCATGGCGCTCACGAGGCCGATAGTACGCGGCCAGCCTGAGGGGACGCAAAGGCGACAAGCATTGTGGGGAGATCCTTCCCCTTCCCCCTCGCGCTGCTCGGGGTCAGGGTCAGGATGACCTCATCCCGTGCCACGGGATGAGGTCACTTCCGCGCAAGTTCATGGAGGACCTGCTTCGCGACGGCCTTCAGGGTTTCGAACACGCCCACGCCCTTGGGGGCCACCGCCTCGAACGTCGGTTCGCCCTTGAAGTTGAGGGCGCGGTGCATCACGTCGTAGGCGACCGCACCCGGCAGGTCGCGCTTGTTGAACTGGGCCGCGTACGGGAGGGCGACGAGGTCAAACCCGTTCTCGCGCAGGTTGTGCTTGAGGTTGTCGAGCGACTCCAGGTTGGCGTCCATGCGCGCCTCCTGCGAGTCGGCGACGAAGATCACCCCGTCCACACCCTTGAGGATCAGCTTCCGCGATGCGTCATAGAACACCTGGCCCGGCACCGTGTAGAGGTGGAACCGCGTGCGAAAGCCCCGCACGCTCCCGAGGTCCAGGGGGAGAAAATCGAAGAACAGCGTGCGATCTGTTTCTGTCGCGAGGGAGATCAGTTGGCCCTTGTTTTGGGGGTTGGTCCGCTCGTAGATGTACTGCAGGTTGGTCGTCTTGCCGCCCAGACCGGGCCCGTAGTAGACGATCTTGCAGTTGATCTCGCGGGAGGCGTAGTTTATGAAGCTCATTCGGTGAACAGGGCGTCGATGTCTTCGTCGGTTATCTCGGCAAACGGTGAGACGGGAGCCTCGCCCTGCTCGGCCGCCTTGGACACCATCTGGTTGAGCACCTCCTCGACCTCAGCGGCTGCCTTTCGGACCCGCAGCCGGACCAGCCCGAGCGACGAACGCTCGTCGAAGATGACCACGAGGATGAGGCGTTGGGCGACGATCGAGATGTGGATGTTGTCCCGTTCCCCCTCGTGGAAGAGGATCGAGAACTCCTTCTCTCCGATCAGGCGCGCGAGGCCGTCGGTGGCGGCGACGTTGCCGGCCGTGAGGGACGCCAGCGAGGTCGCATCGACCTTTTCGAGGTCCCCCTTGGCTGCGATCTGCTGGCCGTTCTTGTCGACCAGAAACACGATCTTGGCGTTGGCGTCCATCCACAGCCGGCCGAGGACGGAGTTGATCCTGTCGAACTCCTCCTCGTACATCACCAGGTTGGGCCCAAGCATCGTCATGACAGAAAGCCTCCGCCCGTCAAAGTGCGAGTATATCCTGCCATTACGCGTCAATCCATGCCCCGCCGGCCCGCAAGCGCCCGTGTAAGCGTCACTTGATCGGCGTAGGAGATCTCGCCCCCGGCGGGGAGGCCAAACGCGATGCGCGTGACCAGCGTACCGGTGGTGCGCAGGGCGCGCGCGAGGTAGTGGGCGGTCGCCTCCCCCTCGACTGTGGGGTTGGTTGCCAGGATCACCTCGCGGATCCCGCCCTCCCGGACGCGGGCGAGCAGCGCCGCGACCGTCAGCTCCTCGGGCCCGATGCCGTGCAGGGGGTCGAGGGTGCCGCCGAGCACGTGGTAGCTGCCACGGAACTCGCCGGTGGCCTCGACTGCCCAGGCGTTGAGCGGATCCTCCACGACGCAGATGAGGCCACGGTCGCGGCTTTCGTCCCGGCAGAGAGGGCAGGGGTCGTCCTGGGTGAGCAGGAAGCACACGCTGCAGTGCCGCACCGCGTCTGCCGCCTTCGAGAGCGCCTGCGCCAGGCGGCGGGCCCCGTCCGGATGGCGCACCAGGTACTGCACCAGGCGCGTCGCGGTGCGGGGACCCACTCCCGGGAGTTGCTCGAGCTGCTCCAGGAGCTCACGGACCGAAGGAGGCCTCAGCTCCATCAGAACAGGCCCGGCATCCCGGCGGGCAAGCCCATGCGCGCGAGCAGCTCGCGCGAGCGCTCCTCCAGGAGACGCGAGGCCTCCTGCCACGCCGCCACCACGAGATCCTCCACCAGGGTCGCCTCCTCGCCGGTCAGCGCCTTGGCGTCGATGGCGACACCCTTGAGCTCCTTGAGCCCGTTGAGGCGGACACGCACCAGCCCTCCGCCCGCCGAGCCCTCCACCTCGAGCTCGCCAAGCATCTTCTGCATCTGCGCCTGGGCCTGTTGCGCCTGCTGCAGCAGCTTCGCGACGTTCATGGCTTCTCCTCGACGCTGTCCAGGCGGCCCCCGAACACCTCGAGGACGCGCCGGACCCCCTCGTCGGTCTCCACGCGCGCTCGCAGCCCCTGCTCCTGCTTCTCGGCGGCCGGGCGGTCCTCGTCCACCCGCACGTCCCCCGGGAGACCGGCCTGGCGCGCGGCTGCGGAGAGCTGCTCCACCGCCTCCCGCAGCGACTTCCTGGCGGTCGGCGGCAGCCCGCCACAGTGCAACACCAGGGTTTCGCCGGTGATGCTCACCTCACGCACCGACCGCACCCGACCCGCGAGCAGGTGCGCGCCCATCGCCTCGAGCGCCTCGACCAGACGCGCCGTCGGGGTGGCCGGGCCTCCGCTGGACTCGGGCACCGCTGTGTCCGTGGGAGCAGGCACCGCCGGTGTCGGCAGCGGCGGCTCGCCGGCCAGCAGCGCCTCGACCCGCTGCAGCCGCGGCCAGAGCGTCAGCCGACCGACCGCCACCGCCACCGCAACGCCCGGCCTCTCGGCGCTCGCCACGAGGTTCTTCCCCTCCAGCGCCAGGGCGAGCAGCCGGACGAGCAGGGGTGAGCCCAGCTTCGCCGCGCTCGCCTGCAGGGCGGCGCGGTGGCCTGCGGGAAAGGGAACCGGCGCGCTGGAGTCGTTGGCCAGCAGCAGCAGCGCGTGGAGCAGCTGAACGAGCTGCTCGTACAGCGCGGCCGGCTCGCGCCCGGCCTGCTCCTCGGTGCGGACCACCCGGAGCGCGGCCGCCACGTCTCCACCCTCCAGGGCCTTCCAGATCGCGAGCACGGTCTCGAACGGGGGCAGGCCCAACACCTCGGCCACCGCGTTCTCGTCCACCGCACCCTCGGCGAAGGCACGCACGCGGTCCAGCAGGGAAAGTGCGTCGCGAAGGCTGCCCTCGGTCGCGCGGGCGACCAGCTGCGCCGCACCCGGTGTGAGCTGGAACCCCTCCTTCTCCGCCACCTGGGCGAGGCGGGCCACCACCAGCTCGGTGGGGATCGGGCGGAAGTCAATCTGAAGACAGCGGGAGAGGATCGTCGCGGGGAACTTGTCCTTCTCGGTGGACGCCAGGATGAAGACCACGTGAGCCGGGGGCTCCTCCAGGATCTTGAGGAGGGCGCCGAAGGCGTCCTTGGTGAGCTGGTGCGCCTCGTCCACGATGAACACCCGGTACCGGTCCCGAACCGGCAGCACCCGCGCCACCTCGCGCAGCTCCCGAACGTCGTCGATGCCGCGGTTGGAGGCGGCGTCCATCTCCAGCACGTCCATGGAGGACCCGAGAGCGATCTCCTGGCAGGGGACACACTCGCCGCACGGCTCAGGGGTCGGCCCCTTGTCGCAGTTGAGGGCCTTGGCCAGCAGCCGGGCCACGGTGGTCTTGCCCACGCCGCGCAGGCCGGAAAACAGGTAGGCGTGGGCGATCTGGCGCGAGGCGAGCGCGTTCCGCAGGGTGCGGACGACCACCTCCTGTCCCACCAGATCCTCGAACCTCTGCGGGCGCCAGCGCCGCGCCAGCACCTGATAGGAGGTCATCGCCAGTTCACCCCCCTCTCCCCACCGTGGCGAACCAAGGAGCCCGGGGGGACCGCGGCGCCCGTTGCGATCCCCTTATCGCTGCTCCCTTCCGGGCCTGACGAGGTTCGGGGGGCTCCGTCGCGCGGGACCCGGGCTCCTTGCTTCCCACGATGGCCGGGGGCGCCGGCATCGTCGAACGGCATGGCGGAGAGGGCGGGATTCGAACCCGCGGTACGGTTACCCGTACACACGCTTTCCAAGCGTGCTCTTTCGGCCACTCAGACACCTCTCCGTATCGTGTACCACAGTTCACCAACCTCTTTTGCCCGGCCTACCTTCATGTGACGTGGCGGAGAGGGTGGGATTCGAACCCACGGACCCCCGGAAGGGGGTCAACGGTTTTCGAGACCGTCCCGTTCGACCACTCCGGCACCTCTCCGCGCCGGGCGTGTGAGTCTACCCGCCGTTTCGCAACTTTGCAAAGAACGTCGCCAGCAGCGCCGCCGCCTCCTCACCACGAAGCCCGCCCCGCACCGCCACGCGGTGGTTGAGCCTGGGATCGTCGAGGAGGTTGGCGAGCGACCCTGCAAACCCTGCTTTTGGGTCGGGCGCACCCCAGACGACGCACGCCAGACGCCCGAGCACGGCCGCCGCGGCGCACATCGCGCACGGCTCGAGGGTCACGTAGAGCGTGCACCCCTCCAACCGCCAACTCCCCAGCGTCGCGGCCGCCTGCCGCAGGGCGAGGATCTCGGCGTGGCCGGTCGGGTCGCGGTCCACCTCGCGCCGGTTGTGCGCACGGGCCAACAGGCTCCCGTCCGGTGTCGCCACGACGGCGCCGACCGGCACCTCGCCCGCCTCGGCTGCCGCGCGGGCCTCGTCGAGCGCGACACCCATCGCCGAACGGTCCGCGTCTGAGAACACCCAGTCGGGGGTCAGCTCGATCATGGCCAGGGTGAGCTCTCGGGGCGGAGCCGCCCCACCTGAACGACGCTGCCGCACGGGTGCAGGTCAAACCGCGTTGAAAGCTCGCGGGGGTGGTAGTACGGCCCGTAGCTGTCGGCCAGCACCACCGGCCGCGCGGCAAGCCCGCGCTCCACCTCGGCGGCCAGCGCCACCACGGGGTCCGGCGCACCCAGCGCCACGTCCACGGCCACGGGCCGGATCTCGAGGTCGGGGCGCCACCCTCGCGCTACCTGCGCCAGCCGCAGGACCGCGCCGGGGTTGAAGTCGGCGAGCACCACCGCGTGTGTTGGCGAGCATCCGGAGAACCCGGAGAGGTACGACTCAGTGCCGGCGTCGAGCGCTTTCTTCCAGCGCCCCCAGGCCGTTGTGACACCCGGGGTGCGAGGCGTGTCTCTCCAGCTCTCCATCACGGCTGCCGGTTCGACGCGGACGCTCTTGATCGGGCAGAGGAAGTAGAAGGCGCTATTTCGACCAGGGAGCACACGGACACCCAAGCTTTGTCGGCCGGCAACGGTCAGCACCGTCGGGATGACGAGGTAGACGAGAGCCTGCAGCACGACGTGGCCGACCCTGGCCCACGCGGGCAGCCGCACCGGCAGCGCCAGCAGCAGCCCCATCAGCAGGAACGCGACCATCAGGTGCAGGCGGTAGGGGGCGTACGTCAGAAGCAACAGCGAGAGCGCCCCCAGGCTCCATGCCCAGACGGCAGAACCTCGGGTCCCGCATCGCCCCCGCCACAGCGCGACGATCCCGAGCACGCCGAGGGCGTACAGCAGCAGCGCTGCAAGAGCCAATGCGTTGCGCGGGGTACGAGCCAGCGCGAGGAAGGCCTCCAAGTGCCACCGCCAGGTGGAGGGACCGCTCGCGGCAAACCCCGTGAGCGGGTCGCGCGGAGCGCCGAAGAGCGCCAGCCAGAGCGGCGCCGAGCCCACGACCACGCCGGGCAGCAGGCGCCACGCCTTCTCCCGCGCCCCCTCCCAGGCCAGGGGGACGATCAGGAAGAGGCTCATCGCATGGATTGCGAGGGCCAGCCCCCAGAAGCCGCCGGCGACCCACCACCTCCAGCCGCGCGGCGCCGCGCCCAACGCCAGAGCGCCGGCGAGGGTCGCCGCCAGCGCCGGGGCGTATGTCTCCGCGACCGCCGCGGCCCACCAGATCGGCAACGCAGCCAGAATCAGGGCGCCCGCGGTGTGGCCGCGCGCCTTCTCGCCGCTGCGCGCCAGCACCACGAGCGCCGCGAGCGCCACTACCAGCGACCCGCACAGCGCTGAGAGCCGGTGGGCCGCCACGACCGGATCGCCGCCCACGAGGTGCAGCCAGGTCCACGCCAGAACGGTCCACCCCGCGTGGTCGCCAGGGTTCAGGCTGGGGAAGTACCCCTCGAGGGCATAGAGCGTCAGCTTGGAGGGGTCGGCCCAGATCAGGCCGCGCGCGCCGGTCAGCCAGTACAGGCCGATTGCGGCAGCAAACCATGCACCGCCAACGGCCCGCGCCTCGCGCAGGAAAGTGCTCGTGCCGACCATCTCGTGCACCGGATCATAGCCCACAGGCCGGGGCAGGGACCTGACAAATTCCTGTCCACGGGGGGACCGGACAGGCCGCTAGTCAACCGCGAACGGGAAACCGACGGTGCCTTTTCCGCTCTGGCACTCGAGGAGGTAGACCCCGGGCGGCAGCGGCTTGGTGAACCGGCACTTGAACATCTCCTTCTCGCCCTTCATCGGTCCCACGGCGATGGCGTCACTCGCCGCCGGCTTCGAGCTGTCCTCCTGGTAGTAGCCGCCCTGGTCTCTGTACGCCTTGAGGGACGTTGGCTTGTAGTCGCCGTAAAGGATGATGTAGTCGTCCATCCGCGCCGTTGCGCCTGGCTCCCCATTGAAGTAGTTCAGGGCGAACCCCTCGGGAGTGAACACCGTCTCTAACGTGACGGCCGGAAGCTCGATGAGTTTCTTGCTCTTGACGAGGAAGCAGCCCTTCGTGCTCGGCTTGATCTCCCTGCTGCACGACGCCAGCGCCAGGCACACGGTGGCCACCGCCATAAGTGTGAGGCTGCTCCTGCGCATGACCGACTCCTTTCTACCGCTCCAACGGCTTTTGGTCCTGACGCGCGGAGTATAGCAAGCGGCAGCAGCCTCAGCGTGCCTGCCTACCACTCCGGAGGGTGCAGCAGTAGGGCCTGCGTCGCCGCCCGGTCCACAGGCCTCGAAAACCAGAACCCCTGCGCGTGGGAGCACCCCATCTCGCGCAGCCGCCTCAACTGCACCGAGGTTTCGACGCCCTCCGCGACCACGTTGATCTTGAGCATGTTGGCCAGCGCCACGATCGTCTGCACGATGGCGGAGCCGTCGCCCTTGCTCTCCATCCCCGAGATGAACGAGCGGTCGATCTTCAGCGTGTCGTAGGAGAACCGCTGCAGGTAGGACAGCGACGAGTAGCCGGTGCCGAAGTCGTCCACCGAGAACTGGACCCCGAGGTCATGGAACTGCGCGAGCTTGGCGAGCGCGATATCGCCGTGGTCCATGATCACGTTCTCGGTGATCTCGAGGCGCAGGCTTGTCGGCGGGAGGCCCGTCTCCTCCAGGATCGCCGTGACCCGGTCGAACATGTCCGGTTGCATGACGACCTTGCCCGAAACGTTGACGCTCACGTAGAGAGGGGGCTGCGACGGCAGGAGCTGCTGCCACTCGCGGGCGTGTCGGCAGGCCTGGCGCATCACCCACCAGCCGAGTGGAACGATCAACCCCGTCTCCTCGGCCACCGCGATGAACCACTCCGCGTTCACCAGGCCGCGCTCCGGGTGCTTCCATCGCACCAGCCCCTCGAAGCCGACGATCCGGCCTTTCTCAAGGGAGACAATTGGCTGGTAGTGCATCACGAACTGCTTGAGCTCCACCGCGCGCCGCAGCTCGGTCTCGAGCTTCAGGAGCGCAACCGCGTTGCGATGCATGGTCTGGTCGAACACCTGATAGCAGCCACGCCCGGCGGCCTTTGCACGGTACATCGCGGTGTCCGCATCGCGCAGGATCTCCTCCGGGCGCTTGTAGCCTGGCGAGGAGAGCGCGACCCCGATGCTGGCGCAGGTGAACACCTCGCGGCCCCCGATCACGATCTTCTCCCGGATCAGCTCCTGGATGCGCTCGGCCACCCGGGTCGCGTCGCTCGCACCGTGGACGTCGTTGAGGAGCACCGCGAACTCGTCCCCTCCCAGGCGGGCAACCGTGTCGCCCGGGCGCAGGAAGTGGCTGAGGCGGCGCGCCAGCTCCACCAGCAGCTCGTCGCCGACGCTGTGCCCGAGGCTGTCGTTGATGTTCTTGAACCGATCCAGGTCCATGAAGAGCACGGCGACCACCGAGTTCTTGCGGCGCCGCGCCTGGTCCATGGAAAGGCCCAGGTGGTCCAGGAAGAGCGTCCGGTTGGGCAGCTGCGTGAGCGGGTCGTAGAGGGCGTCGTGGAGGAGTTGCTCCTGCGCCCGCTTGGTGGCAGAGATGTCGGTGAGCGACCCTGCGATACGGGTCGGCTTGCCGGCCGCGTCGCGCACTCCGAGGCCGCGCGAGAGCACCCAGATCGTGCTGGCGTCCTTGCACCGCACGCGGTGCTCGTGCTCGAAGTGCAGTTCCTGGCCCGTGAAGTGAGCCTCGAGGGCCTTGTGCAGGGCGACGCCGTCGTCGGGGTGGACCCGCGAGAACCACTCGTCGATGTCAGTGCCGATCTCCTCCTCGCGGTAGCCGAGCATCGCCTTCCACCGCGGGGAGAAGTAGGCGGAGCCGCCCCTCAGGTTCCAGTCCCAGAGCCCGTCGTTGGCGCCGTTGACAGCCAGCGCGTAGCGCTCCTCGCTCTCCCAGAGGGC
>Ga0209253_10001696_pt1 | contig 19414 bp, 16 predicted proteins | sample FrelakmetBRP12BR_FD_187145 | JGI IMG/M metagenome (GOLD analysis project Ga0209253, IMG submission 187145) | Freshwater lake sediment microbial communities from the University of Notre Dame, USA, for methane emissions studies - BRP12 BR (SPAdes)... | ecosystem: Environmental > Aquatic >... | reverse complement strand
GTTAGGAGATGAGTTGTGGGGCTTCATTCCCCAGCAGCTCTTACCGCATCTACAGTGGCTGGCGAGGACTGACTACCAGCATGTGTATTATGTCGACTTGCAACCGACGATCGCGGATGTCCGCATCTTTACGCCGGACGTGGACCATCCTAACGGCTGGGGCACGATCTTGATCGGTGGGATGCGTTTGGGCGGCAGTTGCCGCGGCGCTATTTCCCCGGCGGCTGCGACCTGTGTCGGTGGAACCGGCGCCCCGCCTATGAGTGTGACCGCGAACTTCGGCAGCGGGGTCCAGACACGCAAGTTCTATAGCGCCTATTTCGTGCTCGACATCACGAATCCGGAGGTAGCGCCGACACTACTCATGTCCTTTACCGATGAAGGTCTGGGGTTGACGACCAGTCTTCCCAAGGTTGTTCGCGTCAATCCTTCAACCGACGGTGATGTCATCAACACGAACGCGAAGTGGTATATGGTCGTTGGGTCTGGCCCGACCGGGTACGGTGGTGGCGTGACGCAAAGCGCCAAGGTCTACGCCGTGAATTTGGCTACCGGACCCGGGGCGAGCAACAGTCTGGTGCAGACCTTTCCGGTCGGCAGTCTCAATTCCTTTGTCGGCGACATGGCCTCGTTCGACCGAAATCTCGATTATCGGACCGATTCGGTCTATTTCGGTCGTGTCATCGATGATGGAAGCTTACCGTGGAGAGGCAAGCTCTATCGCCTGACGCTGGGAGAGACGATCTCCGGGTCTAATCCGCCGGTCTATGGAACGGGAGCAGCGTCGGCCTGGGGCATCTCCTCCGGCGGCAACCGGATCCCAACCGAGATTCTCGATTCGTTCACCGGCACCTGTGCGCCGGCACCCTGTTCGGCTCCAACGATTGATATGGGGCCGGTCGCCACGGCGCCCGGTATTGCGATCGATGACGCCGCAAAAGTGTGGGTCTTTGCCGGGTCCGGACGCTACTACAGCGCGGCCGATAAGACGGATACGACGCCACAGTATTTCGTCGGCATGAAAGACTCCGTCATCAATCAGACTTGCACCCAGTCGAGTTCGACCAACTGTCATGACGACGATTTGTTGAATGTCACGAGCGCCACGGTTTGCATTGTCGGGCAGGGTGACTGTGGCCAATTATCCGGCACGAACCAGGTCACAGGGGTGACCGGCGCCACGTCATTTGCGAGTTTGGTTGGGTTAATCCAAAGCAAGGACGGCTGGTACACAGCCTTACCTCAAAGTGGGGCGGCGAATGGAGAACGAGTGCTGGCCACTCCCGTAGTGTTTGGAGGCATTGTCTACTTCCCGACCTTCATTCCAACCAATGATATCTGCGCGTCATCGGGGACAAGTTATCTGTACGCGCTCTTCTACAAGACAGGGTCTGCCTATACTGAATCCATCATCGGTACGACTCCTGGTGCCAGCGGCAACGTGAACGTCTCAGGCAAGCTCTCGCTTGGAGAGGGGTTGGCCTTCGGCGGTGTGATGCATATCGGGAGTGGGTCGGATGGAGGTGCTCCGCTCAAGGTCTGTAACAACACCAGTACAGGCGCCTTGCTCTGCACCGAAAGCAACGTAGCTGGAGGTCCCAACAGTGGTATCCCAGACCCGCGTAGCCACTTTATCTCGTGGATCTATCGATAGTGCAGAGTAGAAGCTTCCTGGACCGGCTCGGAGCACGGGGTGAGAGATCCCGTGCTCCGAAGAGCGCCGATCCATTACGTTGGTCCGGCATTGTGCTTGTGGCCCTTTTGGCCGGCTGTGATTCGGAGTCTAACCAGTCTGGAGTTGCGCTTGGCTCCGGTGTTTCCCAGAGCGGGAATCGTCCACCAGTCATTCGGCAGGCCGTGGTTTTCCCCACCCCCCTTATACTGAGCGGCCCTATCGCGGTTCAGATAGAGGCCGATGATGCAGGTCGCAATCCGCTGACGTTTCGCTATCAATGGTTTGTCAACGAGCATCAAGTCGATGGGGAAACTCATCCAACGCTTTCGCCCGCACTGCTCAAGCTCGGCGACAAGGTTGTGGTAGAGATCATTGCTGCAGACGGGCAAACGTCAGGGAAGCCCTACAGGACCGAACCGGCAATCGTGGGGAATACTCCGCCGGAAGTGGTAAAGGTTTCAATTGAGTCGACTGGATCGGACCGAAGCAATATGCACGCCTTAGTCGAGGGCGTTGATGTCGACCAGGATGCGATTCATTATGCGTATCGATGGTGGAGAAATGGCACGCTCGTGGCGGGAGGAGATACCGCGACCCTTGACACCGGGATCTTTAGTCGAGGTGATTCGATCACGGTAGAAGTGATACCGCGCGATGCCGGCGGGGTCGGCAAATCTAAATTGTCGGAGCCAGTTGCCTTGGGAAACAACGCTCCAAAAATTACATCCCATCCGCCGAGCAAGTTCGACAAAGGGGTTTTTGTATACAGTGTCCAAGCCATCGATGATGACAAGGACAGCTTGAAATATCTGCTGGAGGCCGCTCCATCAGGGATGACCATCGACTCCGCCTCAGGAATGATTTCTTGGCAGATTGTTTCGGATGTGAAAGGAACACATCGGGTTCGCATCTTGGTACAAGATGGCCAAGGAGGATCTGCATCCCAAGACTTCGAGCTCTCGTCCGGCACCCCTCCCAACGTCAAAGGCTAATTTATTCCCTGCTGATGCTCCAGGTGTATTTTCGCAGCCTCTAGTTGTCCCGGCCTTTTCCCATTTGCTATAGTAGCAAATAAGGAAGGAACTCAAACCCACGGCGTGCGTAAACTTAAACTTAGAGAAGGCACCAATACCGCTGTTTTGTTCGGTCACCAGGACCAGCACCTCAAGCTGATCGAAGAAGACCTCGGTGTGCGCCTCTCGGCGCGCGGAGAAGAACTCACCCTCGACGGTACGGCAGACGCCACTCGCCACGCGGAACGTGTCCTCACGGAACTCGCCACCCTTGCCAATGACGGGATGGTCCTTCAGCCGGACGACATTACCCATGCCTTGAGCGCGCTCCGGCAGAGTCCCGAGACTCCAATCAAAGAACTCCTCTCCAACGCGGCGACTATTGTTACCAAGAAACGATTCGTCGCGCCGAAAACGCCGACGCAAAAAGCCTATATCGAAGCCATTGAGACGCACGACATCGTGATCGGCATCGGCCCCGCTGGGACCGGCAAGACCTATTTGGCTATGGCGATGGCGGTCAGTGCCCTTATGAAGAAAGAAGTGAGCCGCATCATTCTCGCGCGGCCGGCTGTTGAGGCGGGCGAAAAGATCGGCTTTTTGCCCGGCGATATGTACGCCAAAGTGAATCCCTATCTCCGCCCCCTGTACGATGCGCTGTTCGACATGATGGATATGGAACGGGCTACGCGCGCGATCGAGCGGGGCGACATCGAAATTGCGCCGCTCGGCTTTATGCGGGGCCGCACGTTGAACGATTCGTTCGTCATTCTCGACGAAGCGCAGAACGCCACGGCGGAGCAAATGAAGATGTTTCTCACCCGGCTCGGTTTCCATTCCAAGGTGGTTGTCACGGGTGACATTACTCAGGTGGATTTGCCGCCCGAACGGGTCTCCGGCCTGATCGAGGTGCGGGAGATTCTCCGCGACGTCGAGGGCATCGAATTCGTCTATTTCGACGAGCGGGACGTGGTCCGCCACAAATTGGTGCAGGACATTATCAAAGCCTACGATCAGCATCAGAACCCCGCTCAGTCTTCCGGCCCTTCATCCGGTACAAGGGGGCGACGACCGTCGTCAGCACCGCAAAATAAGCAGCCGAAGCCTGCCACTCCTGCTTCACCGCTCACGGGCCCTTGGGGCCAGTCGCATTGATTCAGGGCAACTACTAGGTAGATAGGCTGAAGGCTTACAGGGGTCAAGCATGCGTGATCACACACAACTTCGAGCATTTGAATGGCTTAATTTGTGCCTTACGAGATGATGTATAACCTTCAGCCTTCAGTCTGAACACCTGAGTCGTTACAATGCTGATCCATATGCGGAGTCAGGTTCGACGTATCACGTTTGACCAGACGCGCCTGGAACGATCGGCACGGGCGATTCTTACCGATGTTGGGGAAACGTCGGCGGAGCTGGGCATCCTGTTCGTGGGCGATCAGCGGATGCGGGGTCTCAACCGCCGGTATCGAGGCAAGGATCGCACGACCGACGTGTTGGCCTTTGCCATGCGGGAAGCCGCCAGACCTGAGGTTTCACGCCTCATACCGGATATGCTGGGGGATGTGGTGATCTCGATTCCCACGGCATGGAGACAGGCGAAAGAAGCAAGACGGACCTTGGATGAGGAGCTCGCCTGCTTGTTGATCCACGGCATTCTGCATCTCTGCGGCTACGATCATGAGCGGGGCGAGAAAGAAGCGCGCCGGATGCATCGTCGTGAACGGATGATTCTTCGGTCGATTGCGCGGTTGCCGCAATGAGTTGTCAGTCTAGAGGGTCTGTCTGGTCTATCATGTCTATCTGGTGTTCCCAGACGAGACAGACCAGACAGACCAAATGAACAAGACAGACTGTCGGATTTTTTGCATCCTGCTAATGAATTGAACGCATCACGAGTAGAATTATGGGATGGTTGCAGCGACTGAGTGACGGGCTCACCAAAACGCGCGATGTCGTTCGCGGATCCATGGATCGGCTGCTGGGCCGTTCGGCAGATCCTGCCCTGTTGGAAGAGTTCGAAGCGGCCCTCATCGCTTCCGATCTCGGGACCAGCGTTGTGGATCGCGTGATGGAGCGTCTCAAGAAACAGCTTCAAGGGACCGATGCCTCGCAGCCCGGTTTGGTGCACAGGGTACTGCGGAATACCCTGCTCGATGTGCTGACGCCCGTGCAAGGGCTATCGTTGGAGTCTCTCCTTGCAAAAGGCCCCAAGCCCTTTGTCATCCTGGCAGTGGGCGTAAACGGTGTGGGCAAGACCACTACGATTGCCAAGATCGCACAACGGCTGGTGCACGCGGGAAAGGCGCCGTTGCTGGTAGCTGCTGATACTTTTCGCGCGGCGGCGATCGATCAGCTGCAAGTCTGGGCCGACCGAGTCGGCGTCGACGTGATCCGTCATCGCCATGGAGCCGATCCAGCCGCCGTTGCGTTCGATGGGATTGCCGCAGCGAAAGCACGCCAGGTGGATGTGGTCTTGATCGATACAGCCGGCCGGTTGCACACGAAATCGAATCTCATGGACGAACTCCGCAAAATCACCCGCGTCATTGGGCAGGAATGCCCCGGCGCACCGCACGAGGTGCTCCTCGTGCTGGACGCCACGGTTGGGCAAAACGCGCTGTCCCAAGCCCGTCAATTCCATCAAGCGGTGGGTGTTACCGGTTTGGTCCTGACGAAGCTCGACGGCACTGCCCGCGGAGGGATCGTCGTCGCGATTGCCGAGGAACTCAAGTTGCCCGTGAGGCTCATCGGAGTCGGGGAGTCAGTTGAGGATCTGCAGGATTTTCAGAGCGACGCGTTCGTGGACGCGCTCATCGGGACGACAGCCTCGCCTTCTGCGTAGTTCCCGGTGAAATCCTGTCATTTTCTTCTCCGCCGGTCATGCCTGTGTTAGGCTGAGTTTGCGAATTATCTAGACGCTCCACGCCCCGCATTCTTGCCCTTGAGGCTGAGATATGGTCAAGCTTTTGGTTATCGATGACGATCGCATGAACTGCGATCTGATTAAGTCCGTCTTCAACCGAAATGGGTATCAGGTGCTGTCGGCGACGAGCGGGGTTGAAGGACTGACCCTCTTCCGTGAGCATGCCCCGCGCGTCACCATTCTTGATCTTCGCATGCCTGAAATGGACGGGCTGACCGTCCTCAAAGAAATCCGTGCATACGATCCCCATGCGGCGGTAATCATCCTGGGTGGCGGAGCGACCGAGGAACAGGAAAATCAGGCGCGCGGGTTACGCGTGACTGACTTTATCCGGAAGGGCCTGTCGCTCGATGTGCTGGTCGCGTCCGTCAATCAGGTGGTGCAGCTTCCGGCTAAACCTCCTTCATCTCTGCGGGCATCGAGCAGCGTAGCCTTAGCCGATATGGGGGAAACGATCCTTGTCGTCGATGATGAGCCGTTGATCCGAGACTTGCTCGTTCAGTTTCTCAGTCTCCGCGGCTATCGGGCACTTGGCGTGAAAGATGGATCCGATGCCCTCGCGATGGTGGAGCAAGCGCCTCCAGATCTGATCCTTCTCGACCTGTTCTTGCCAGGGATGGACGGCGCCGAGGCGCTCCGGCAACTCCGCCAACGCGACTATGCCGGCGGGGTGATCCTCATCACCGGGAGTCACGATGAAGATACCCTCGATGAAGCCTGGGCCCTGGGGCCGCAAGAAGTCATCGGGAAACCGATCGACTTGGAGCAATTGTTGACCTCCATCCAGCTTGTGCTCGTCTGTCGCGAATGCTAAAACTCTTCCGATGCCAATCGGAAGCAGAGTCGTTGCTTTTTCCTGTCTGTTTCTCGCCGCACTCCTCAGCCATGGTGTGATCGATATTGCCTGCGCCGCCGATCCGGTCCTGCAGCGAGTCGCCATCCGGCACCACGAGTTATTCGTGCAGATCGTCCCCGATCAACATGCCCTCATCGCCAAGGACCGGCTGACTCTTGAAGTGCCGCAGCAGAAGATTCCGATTCGTTTCTCTCTCGCCCCCACACTCCAGCTCGATCGCCTGACACTCATACAGACATCGGCTGAGGCGAAGGTCTCGCTTCAGGATGTGCCGTTTGAAATCGAGCTTGGTTCTACACCGGAGTCGGCGCAACTGATTCTTATCCCTTCTGAGGCCGTGCCAGCCGGACTGGCGACGCTGGATATGCACTACCATGGCGTCATCTACGATCCGCCGCGAGATCCGCGCCATCTTCGATTTGTGACGCCCAGTGAGACTGCCGGACATATCGGGCCGGAAGGCGTCTATATCAGCAGCGAAAGCTCCTGGTATCCCGATGTTCCGGAATCGCTGAGTACCTATGCATTGCAAGTCGCCGTGCCGGCTGGGTGGACGGTTGTGACCCAGGGGAAGGCCGGTGAATCGCACGCTTGCCCCGCCTCGCTCTGCCGCGACGATAACATGGTGATGACGGAATGGGACGTAACGCAGCCGAGCGAAGCCCTCACGCTCGTGGCGAATACATTTGTCTCAACGTCACGCGACTGGACGGCCAAAACCGGCCAGCGGGTTCTGCTCTCGACCTATCTCTTTCCCGAGGATGCGCATCTGGCAGAGGAATACCTCGATGCCACTGCGCGTTACTTGGACGCCTATATCCCTCTGTTGGGCCCCTATCCGTTCGAGAAGTTCGCCGTGGTGGAGAACTTCTTTGCGAGTGGGCTCGGCATGCCTTCGTTTACCCTGCTGGGGAGCGGCATCATTAAGCGGCATTATGTGCAGCCCTACGCACTCGGTCACGAGATCGTACATTCGTGGATCGGTAACGCTGTTTTCAACCGCGCCGAGCGCGGGAATTGGGTGGAGGGTCTGACAACGTACCTGGCCAATTATTACTGGCATGAATTGATGGGAGACCGCACTCAGGCACAGGAGCAGCGCCGTCTGATGGTGCAGAGCTACAATCTCCACGTGCCGCCGGAGCGGGACTATCCAGTCGCACAATTCACGCAGAAATTGGACGAGCATGATAATGCCATCGGCTACCAAAAGGCTGCCATGCTGTTCCACCTCCTACGCCAGGAGGTGGGAGAGGAGATATTTTGGCGGGCCCTGAAAAATTTGGTAGCGCAGTATCGTGGCAGGCATGCGGAATGGCGTGATCTTGAACGAGTCTTCGTAGAAGAGAGCAGGCAGGATCTCCGGTGGTTTTTCGCGCAATGGCTGGAACAGGATGGGGCGCCGGTTCTGTCATTGCTGGAGGCCACTGCCCGTCCGGTGGTGGGGACGCCGACCTATCAGCTGGAAGCCACGATCGTCCAGTCGAATAAGCCCTTCCGTCTTCCCCTCCGGGTGCGGATTCGGATGGAGGATGGCCGCGAGCAGATCCTGACTGTGCCGTTGCGTTCCCTGCGCGAGGCGATTTCTGTGACCTTGCCCGCGCGACCGGTCACGATAGATCTCGACCCTGAGTTCATGACTTTCCGGCGGATCGCCAGACAATCGCTGTCACCGGTGCTCAATCATTATGTCACCGATCGTCGCCGATCAGTGCTGACAGCGTTTACGGATGAGCCGGGCCACCCCTCACCGTTTCGTGAAATAGTTGCGCGGATCGAAACCCAGGAGCAGACGAAACCGGCCGGCGAGCGAACGACGATTGCCTCGCTGGCTCAGGATGGACTATTGCCCCAAGAAGGTTCGGTGTTAGTATTGGGCGGTCCAGAATCCCGTTCGGGGATTCAATCGATCCTGGCCCATCACTGCGGCGAGCGCGCAGCCTTGAACGAGAGGGGTGTTACCGTGATGGGGACGGAGCACGAAGGGGCAGGGTTGGCCCTGTTGGCCAGTTGTCATAGGGTCGATCGTCCAGGCAGCGTCGTGACGGTGTTGTATGCAGCCTCGCAGCAGGCCGTGGTAAAGGTAGCGCGGCTGCTCTTTTTTTACGGATGGAATAGTTTCGTGCTGTTCAAAGATGGAGCGGTGGCTGCCCGCGGGGAGTGGCCGCTCGCCAGCGATCGTATGGAGGTGCGTCTCGATGCAAGCAATCCCATTCGGTAAGCGGTGCGTGATCGGACTTGTCTGTCTGGTCCTGGGTGAACAGGCGGGACAGGCAGAGGATCTTGTGTCGAAGGCTCTGGTGGTTCCCGCTCATCAGGCTGAGCGGCATTTGAAGAATATTCGCCAGCTGACGGTGGGCCGGCAGAATGCCGAAGCCTACTTTTCCTTCAGCGGGACCAAATTGATTTTCCAGTCCACGAACAATTGGGTGAAAGATACCTCCGCAGCCCCGCTCAAACCGGCCGACGCCGGGTTGGGATGTTATCAAATGTATGTGATGGACATGGACAGCGACCGTGTGCGATTGGTGAGCACCGGCACGGGGGCCACGACGTGCGGATACTTTTTCCCGGGGGATCGACGCGTGCTCTACTCGTCGACCCATGCGTCGGGGCCGAACTGTCCGCCGAAGCCGAAACGGGAGGGGGCCTACCGTTGGGCGTTGGACGATTACGATATCTATGCTGTGAACATTGACGGCCAGGAGCTGCAGCGGCTGACCTCCACGCCGGGCTACGATGCGGAAGCGACCATATCGCCGGACGGCAAGACGATCGTCTGGACGTCCGTGAAAGACGGAGACCTGGATCTCTATGCCATGAATCTCGACGGCTCGAAGCCCCGGCGGTTGACGCACGAAATCGGCTACGATGGCGGAGCATTTTTTTCGCCTGATAGCAAGCGTATTGTCTATCGGGCGGCGCATCCCACCGATCAGGCAGAGATCGACAAGTACAAGGACTTGCTCAGGCAGAGTCTGGTGGAGCCGGGGCAACTTGAAATTTTCGTCATGAACGCCGATGGAAGCGGGCAACGGCTAGTCACGTCGAACGGCGCCTCGAATTTCTCGCCGTTTTATTTTCCCGACGGCAACAGGATCATCTTCTCATCGAATATCGAAACGAAGGGTGAGGGAGGCCGGCCTAGCTTCCATCTCTACGCGATCGGAGAGAACGGGCAAGGCCTCGAACGGCTTACGTTCGATGGACAATTCAACAGTTTCCCCATGTTCTCTCCAGATGGTACCAGGCTGGTTTGGGTCTCGGATCGACAGGCCAAGGCGCCTGGAGAGTTTAATGTTTTTCTCGCCGACTGGGTACCCTGAAGCCGTCAATCGTTAAACGTGAGTCGCTAAACGTGTAGACCGATTCTCATGGCTCTCCCGCGATTCACGATTCACGATTCACGATTCATGCGAGCTGCTGTCGTCCTCCTCTCCGTCTGCGCTCTCATCCTTACGTTTGTGGGATTATTTGAGTGGGATGTACCGCTGACCAGGTTTGTCCGCTCCCTCTACCCCCCGCCCGGCTCTGAACCCAACCCCTGGCTGATCCAGTTCAGCAATATCGGTGACCGCCTGGGCAAGGGAGAGTCTCTGGTGATCCTGAGCCTCGCGCTGCTGGCGGTTGGGTATGGATTGAAACATCCGCAGTGGAAAGATGCAGGCTGGCAGAGTCTCATTGCGCACGGTCTTGCCGCACTGAGCGCCAATATCTTGAAACATGCCATCGGTCGCCCTCGCCCAAAGTTCATGCATGCCGGCAACCTCGAACTCTCTCCAGTCAGCGGAAGCGGATGGGACTCATTCCCGTCCGGGCATGCGGCGGCAGCGTTCGCGGTTGCAACCTTGTTGGCCGTAAGGTTCCCGCGAGTGAGATGGCCTATTCTTGCTGTGGCAGTGGCCATTGCCGCCAGCCGAGTCATTCGCGGATCTCACTATCTGACTGATGTGGCCGGAGGAGCGGCTCTCGGCTGTATCATGGGGATGGTTGCAGCCTATTCCTGGCGCGAATGGCGTCCTGCGATTGGAATGGCGGTCTGTCGGATGACGCCATTTTTCGTGGCGACGCTCGCATTCGTCTGGACGATCGTGCATCTCCCGTCGGAAGCTTGGCCGTTCCAGCAGCTTGTGTGGGGCGGTCTGTTGCTCGCCCTGGCAGGACTCGTGGGCCATGTCTTATGGAGGGTGAGATGGTCACGGTGTCCGGCTTGGCTGTCCGGTTCACTGGCTCGCGGGCTCGTGGGATTGGGGTTAGGGATGACGACAGGCTCTCCCTTTGTCACGGTCATCGTGTTGCTTGTCTGTGTTGCCCATTGGGTGGATGGTCTCCTTGGTCAGGTCGAGTCCATGGCCGAGGGTCATCCGGGGGCATGGCCAGCCATGGCGGAAGGCCTGTTCGTCGCAGCGACGCTGCTGGTGCTGGTGGCGAGCTATGCTTTGAAAGGAATCGTGCCAATGTAAGCGTGGCGCGCGGGAAGAGCGCGAAAGGCGCGACGTGAGCAGGCTAGATTCCTACCTCGCCCCGCCAGTCTCGCGCGTCTCGCTTTTTCAATGGCCGAGGATGGTGGGCGGCGGTGGAGGCGGAGTGGCGCCTTCTGGAATCGTCACCATCGGTTGGTTGGCCAGTAACACGTAGCCGTAGCGTTTCAAGATGGGAACCAGTCCATTTGCCTCCGTCGGCAACTTCGATTGTGCGCTCTCCGGCAAGAGAATCATCACTTTCTTCGACTCTTTCAGGGCCGCCCGTATCTTGTCCTCTTCCCCAAAGGGGACGAAGAGCGTCTTACGTTTCGCGTAAAATACGGACGATGGTCTTACGGTGCCATAGGCAATGAATTGATCCTGGCGATCCAAGTTCAGTCCTGCGGCATAGGCGAGTTCCTGCGGTGGCGCGATCACATATCGATTGATGTGCGGGAATGTGATTACGATGACAATCAGAACCAGGCCGGCCAAGGTTCCCCCAGCTGCCCAGAACGCTCCTCCGCGCCGTTCGTCATTCAATCCAAGATATCCCACCAACGTCATCCCGACTAACAACAGGGCTGCAATCAGATAGGGACCGCTGCCGAGATCCACCTGTCCGGCCAAGGGGAACTCCCTCACCATCTTGGAGGCGTAGGTTGCATAGAGAGTGGGGAGGCAGGCGAAACCGATTGCCAAGAGATACCCCACTCCCATCATGAGATGTATGGACCCCCGAATCCCTTTCGTCGTCGGATCACTCAGGCACCGGGACCAGTACGAGGCTGTCAACAGGGCGGCGGCAGGAAACAATGGACCGATATAGTGGGGCAAGCGGGTTGCAGAGGCCGTGAAGAACACAAGGGTGCCTACAAGCCATAGAGCGGCAAAGAGGTCAAGTTCGGATGTTTCTGCAGGAGCTGGATGAGTACGCGAGCGGCGTATGAGATACCAGTCTTTGAACGTGCGATAGAGCGGGACAGGAAGGAGTGCGCTCCAAGGAAAGAAACCTAAGAGCAAGACCGGGAGGTAAAAGAAAATGGTGCCCTGGTGTCCCTCCATCGGACTGAGGAACCGGCCGATCGTATGGGCCTTTGCGCCTGAGGCATAGGCGTCGCCATGCACGAGGAACATGGCCGCATACCAGGGGGCGGCGAGCAGAATGAACAGTAGGGTGCCTGTAAGGGGAGCCCCCTTCTGCCAATAGTCCTGCCACCGGCGCGTCCAGGTGAGGTAGAATATCGCCACGACGAGGGGCACGGCGAATCCGACCGGTCCCTTCGTCAGCGTGGCGAGCGCCATGCCGATATAGAACATCCAGACCCATCGACGGGCACCGCCTGTTCCATGCAGGCCAAGCCAGAATCCGTACAGCGATGCCGTGGTAAAAAAGATCAAGACACTGTCGGTCAACGCCATGCGTCCGAGTCCAAGGATTTCCAGGTTGAGCAAGAGCATCAGCCCGCCAAAGAGCGCGACGGTTCGATCTCGCTGGTTCACAAGAAACAGGTAGTGCATGAGGATCAACCCCACACCGAAGAGAGCGGAGGGGAATCGTGCAGCGAACTCGTTGGAACCGAACAGACGATATGATTGCTCCATCAACCAATAGAGCAAGACCGGCTTTGCGACGCGCAACTCACCGTTGAACGTCGGAGTCAAGCGATCACCCGACTCGAACATTTCCCGACCAGCCTCGGCATTCCGTCCTTCGTCACGGTCCGTCAGCCCCATGTCGCCGAGTCCCAAGAAGAACAACAGCCCAGACAGGAGGAGGAGGGCCAGAAGGAGCAGGGCATGGGGAGAACGATCAGTTGTGGTCATAGAATCGTTGGGATCGTCTGGTGACTGCATACGTTGAGCGGGTTAGATATCAAAATTATGTTCGTGGAGAGGAGGGGTTGACCGGCCGGTTCCCCTGGCTTGCGCGAGAGATCAGCATCAGGTTGCGAACATAGACGATCGATCCGATGCTCTGTCCTGCGATGAAGACCGGATCTTCCCGGTAGATCGCATAGGCGAGCGTGATGAGCCCGCCTATCAGGCTCATGTACCAAAACGAGACCGGAACCTGGCTCTCCGCCTTCTTTTCAGAAGCAATCCATTGAACCACCCAACGGCCGAAAAACAGCCCTTGGCCGAGAAATCCGATGGTGAGCCAGATATTTTCGAGGCTCATAATGAAACCGTCATGTGCGATGGTCGAGACGCGCGTGAAGTGCGGGATGCGTAAGGTAGCCGAATCTCACGGCCCATAGAGTCTCGCTTGTCGCGCATTTCTCGCTCTTCTCGCCTGTCCGCTCGTCACTTGTCGCGGAATGTATATCGCAACACCCTGGTTTGCATCCACCGCACGGCAATCAGGTCATAGAGAGATTTGAATAATCGATTGCCCATGCCGTACTTGGAGACGCCGTGAATGCGCGGATAATGCCGGACCCGCACCTCCGTGACCGTGAATCCGTGCATGATCGCGAGCGCGGGAAAGAATCGGTGCATGCCTTCGAAGAGGCGCAGCCGCTCCAGCACGGGCCGCCGGAATACCTTGAGCGGGCATCCAGTATCGTGGACGCCGTCGTGGGTAAAGAAGTTCCGCACGCGGTTGGCGATGCGGGACGATAATTTTTTCACCAGGCCATCTTGCCGTTCCAGCCTCCATCCACACACGAGATCGTGGGTGTCAGTATGGGGCAGAAGTTTCAAGATGTCCGCACTGTCCTGCTGGAGGTCGCCGTCGATTTGAATGATGATGTCTCCGGAAGATTGATTAAAGCCCGCGTCGAGCGCACAGGTCTTGCCGTAGTTTCGGTCGAGGTGGAATACCCGAATCTGGGGGTGTTGCCCCGCCAGGCGGTCCAGCTCTTCGCCGCTGCCATCACTGCTGCCATCGTCCACAAAGATAATTTCAAACGGTCGAGTCCGCGAGGTCGCATGTGAGTCCATGACGGCCAGCAGCCCCTCAATCAGTGGAACGAGATTATCTCGCTCATCCTTGATGGGGATGATAACGGAAGCCCATGGATGGGATGGCACGGTCATGCGGGGCAGATATTCCTGATGCAGAAGGGGGTCCACAGGCTCACGTGGGCATTCTACAGAATGATGGAGAGAGCGTCAAACCGCGCCGCGTGGTCGGCGCGGCGGACGTGAATAGCGAGAGTAGCGGGACATGCGAGAAGGGCGGGACCGGCGAGAGCTGCGAGACACGCGCGATCCGATGTTCGACGTTCCGAAAACCTCGAACTTCGGACCTCGAACCCTCGCCCGGCTTGCCAGTCTTGCTATTCCCGCTACCCTCCTGACGGCGCGGCGACTGTGAAGCGCATCGCGCCCATCAGACTCATCTCGTTGATCTGTTCTCCTACGTGAATTTCCACTTTATATCGGCCGGGCTTCCAGGCGCCGAGTGGAGGGGAGAATGTGAGATAGCCGGTGTCGTCTTCGAGCGCAACGTACATCGCATCTTGCCCGATCGAAACGGCGGGATCGAGGCCGGCTACCGCTTCAGGGAAACAGCGTCCGATCACCTGGAATCCCTGATAATGCTGGTGCAGGAGGAAGACAATGAAGACTGCCTGGGTATTGGGGCGGAACCGGTCTGTCGGGTTCACCGGCACAATTTCGTGCGTACGGTGGAGGCCCAGTTGCTCGTCAAATCCTTCTGCTGTTGTAATGGTGCGGAACAGGCCTTGCGGTGGAGCATCGAAGTTGTAAGGGGTGACGTCTTGGGTGCGGTTCTGAAAATCAGGGATGGGGGGATTCTTAGTGATCGGCAGCTCCGCTGCCTGGATTGTCGGCAGCGGCGACAGGGCCATGATAATGACCGCCGCGATTAGCCCTCGCCCCGCTCGTCTCATGCTGTTCGCCATAGCGTCTTGGTACACTGGTCGATGGGAACTGTCAAGGATATGGGAAGCTATAGCGATCAGCCTTCAGCAGTTAGTCAGGGCAAAGAAGGCGTTTGAGCCATCCATTCTAGCTCCGGAGTTGAGGGCCGAAAGCTGATTGCTGACAGCTATGAAAAGGCCCGTTGCGGCTGTTTCCCGTCATCTGCTAAAGTTCCTGTTCTTTGAAACTGAAACGAGAAGGGCAGGCCGTACCAGGATTGTGATGTTGCAGGACGCAGACGCTTTACCCCAGCTCATCGGCGACTACAAGCCGGTCGATCAGTGGCAAGTCCACATCAATAGGCTTTTCTACCGTTTCCGGGGCGATCAGGTCCGCAGTTTCTACCAAACATTTGCTTCAGCCGACTATCGGCTTGCCCATGCTCTCGCGGCGGACTATTTCGAAAAAGTCGTGAAACGCGAAAAGTCACGGGCTACGCCCCTACCCCCTGCGTCGCCCCTCACGATCTTAGAACTTGGGCCCGGCAACGGCAATCTCGCCGCTTGCTTCTTGAGCCATCTCAAGGTTCTCGATAAAGATGGACTGGTGTATCCCCGCATTCGCTATGTGCTGGTCGATTGGGAACAAGCCGTGCTCGACGCAGCCATGGCTCATCCGGAACTTGCGTCCCACCGCAACCGGGTCGAGATACATCGAGGGACTGTTGATCGGCTCGATGCGGTCGCGGATGGCAGCGTCGATCGTATTATCTGTAACGAACTGTGGAATGATCTCTCAACGAAATTGATGTCGCGCCAGGGGGGAGACATTGAAGAGGAGTTCATGCGGCCGAACTTGAGCGAGGCCGCACATGCGAAAATTTCAGATTGGCAGGCCTTTGTCCGATCGTTCGAAACCATGGACATGGAGGCACTCAGAGGTTTTCCTCCGTTTCTCGACGACCTGGTGTGGGAGCGTGAATATCGGGCGGTCGAATGGAAAGAGGTTCCCTACCGGAAGACGATAGCGGATTTTCTCAAACGTATCGATGAGCGAGTGCTGGTTCCCGTCAATCTGGGGGCCTATGCCACGATCAAGGAAGCCAAGCGTTTGTTGGCTCCCGATGCGATTGGCTTCAGCAGTTTCGATGCAGGTACAGCGGATATGGAGGTGCTGAACGATCCGGGAAAGCCTTGTTATGGCCAATTTGGCGGGCAACAGAGCTTTATGGTCAACTTTGCGTTGGCCGAAGCGGTCGCCAGGCAGTTGGAGGCCGGCACGATGACCATAGAAAGCCAGCGTGAATTCGTAGGGCGCAGCTTGGGGACCAACGTCTTGACCCTCATGGATCTCATTGCCACCCATCCTTCCGCCGGTACAAAAATGGCGCCGTGGGAGCAGGACCGTCTGATGCTCAAGACCCTCCATTCACTGAACGAGACCTATCGGAGCCCCTACGCACGCCATCTGGATTTCCCCATTCCGTTGGAGGTGCCGCCGGAAGAACGTGAAGCGCTTCAGGCCCTTGTGCGCGCGCTCACGCCGACAGGCATTCCGGACACCGTTGCCTATCTCACGGAGGAAGAGCTGGCATTGGCCTCGAAGGATCTCGAGGACATCGGCTACGATCCGGATTCGTTTATGATTGCCTTGACTGCACCACCGAGCCCTGTGGATTACTTTCACGCCTCCGTCCGGCCTCGTTGATCCTTCTTGCCTCTGGTCCCGAGTCTCGCCCGGACATTGGCGCGTGCAGCAGCGCTCATGAGCAAAGAATGCGGAATTCTGCTTGACTCAGTTCTTGTTCTGCTATAGCCTTTATACACTTCCCCCTCGTATGAGGAAGGTTCTCACCGTTCGATTGGTTCAACGCCGCAGAGCAAGCGGGCTTGGGTGGGACAAGAAGAGAAAGCGGGTGATTGATGTTTGGATCGTTCGGATGGATGGAATTGGTCCTGATTTTGGTCATTGTCTTGATCATTTTCGGCGCCGGCAAGATTCCGCAGTTGGGTGAAGGGCTCGGGAAGGCCATCAAAGGATTTAAGAAGAGCGTCAACGAGGCCGATGCCATCGACGTGACGCCTCCTCCGTCCGATGCGCCAGAAGCGCCACCCTCGCAGGTTGCGCAGGCTGCTCCGCAGGCCACGGCGCCTGTTCAATCAGGGACGCAGGTCAAGCAAGGGTAAGGGGACGTGACGCGTGAGGCGTGAAGCGTGAAGCGCCAAGAGGAATCAGACGCTTCCTTTTTTGCTTTTCGCATGACGCGTGACGTTTTACGTATGACGAACAATGTTCGGATTGGGCATCGGCGAAGTTCTTATTATTTTGGTGATTGCGTTCTTGCTGTTTGGCCCCAAGCAGCTGCCTGAAGTCGCTCGCCAGGTCGGGAAACTGGTCAGGGGGTTCAAGGAGACAGCAGAGGACTTGAGAAAGTCGGTGGAGCCGGAACTCAACATGATCCAGCAGGAAGTGAAGATGGTCGAGCAGGACTTTCAGGCCTCGATCAAAGATGCTGAAGAACAGATTAAGGCTGTGACGGCGTCGGCAGAGAAACAGGTTGATTCAAAGGGACCAACCAATCAGGCGTAACGGTGCGGAGAGAAAAATAGAACAAGTGAGACGAAAGCTCCGGCCACTAGGCCGTCGACCGACCGGTATTTACAGCCGGCTCGGCTTGATGGTATAAGTCCCCCCCATGTTATATATACGACCCAAGCTTCACGGAGGCTGTCTCGACAGCCATGGTTTTTGTATTGTCCGGATGTTGCCTCTTGTCCAGCTTGGCGTTGACCGTCAGTTCTGCCCTCGTTCTAGTCTTTTCGACTAGCTGCCCCACTACCTCATGATGTACCCACGGCTACCCGTTCCCATCGACTGGAGCATCACATGAAAATCATCAGGCTGGCAGGGTGGGCTAATGTGGCTACTTTTTGCAGCATGGTTGTGATGGCAGTGGGGATGCCATTCATGACGGCCCCGGCACAAGCCGCATATGAATTGCCGGAGGGAGCAAAAATCACCCATGCCGCAGTCGTTGCTCGAGCGATTCCGGACAAAGAAGCATACGAACTCTACGATCCGAAGATCGGGAAAAACTTCGACCTCAATAAATTCTGGATGCGCGCCGATCTTCGCGTGCGGTATGAAATGCGGAACAATATCTGCTTCGGGAGCGCCATGGCTGGTAATACCTTTGGGGCCTGCAATTCGTTCAACGGCCAAACCTCTGCGAACGGTACCCCTGGCAAGGCAAACGACAGCTACGCTCTACAGAAGGTGCGTTTGGGTTTCGGCTATGACCTCTCCTCTGACGTGAATTTCTACATGGAACTCCAATACGCATCCGTGTGGGGCGCTAACGGGCTACAGGGTACCCCGGTTCAAGACAACCAGAGGGCCCAGAATGGCCAGAACTGCCAGGTTGCGGGCGCGGCTTGTTTCGGGAACGGCGGCGTCTTGGGCGTCCGGGCCGCCTATATGTTGATCCGGAACTTCGCCGGGATGGAAAACCTGAGCGTGAAGGCTGGCCGGCAATATGTGATCTTCGGCAACCACTCTATCTTCGGCGCCTTCGACTGGTCCAATACAGGATTTTCCTTTGACGGGATCATGCTGCAATATAGCACCAAGGCCTGGGATAGTTGGGCGGGGTGGTTCCGCACTTCTGAGTCCGATCTCGGGCAAGGAGAGCCGCTCGGTGCCCTCCATAATAACCTTCCTGTCGGTGGTGGCACCAATCTGAATAACGGCAGCGCAAACATTGATTCCGACGTGTTTCTCTTCTACAACCAGATCAAGTCGGTGCCGGGCTTCGTGATCGAGCCCTACTACATCCTCTATTCCAACCGGTACAACTCGGGGGACAACCGGAACCAGGGTCTCGGTACACCGAAACACTCGAATCAGACTCGTCATATGGTCGGAGGCCGGATCGAGATGCGCAAAGGCAACTTTGACGCATGGAACGAGACAATTTGGCAGTTCGGCCAAATGGGCGACAACGGTGGGCCCGAGGCAGGCTATGGTAACCAAAAGTATCTCTCCATCAATGCCTGGGCGACTCGAAGCTGGATTGGCTACACCCATTACGAGTGGGAATGGAAGCCTCGGTTGGCGTTCAACTTCGACTATGCCTCCGGTGATGGCAGGGCAAACTGCACGATCGGTGGCGATACGGGTTGTAAGACCGCCAACACCTTTGAGAACTTGTGGGGGACTAACCATATCCACATGGGCTATATGGATACCATCGGCTGGAAGAACATGATGAAACCCTCGATTAATTTGCAGTTTCGCCCGACCAAGAACGACCACATCGAAATCTGGGCCACTAGCTTGAATCTGGCCAACACGAAGGATAACTGGTATCGCGCCGCCCAGACTGTCTATGTCTATTCCAAGACGAACAACACCACGAGGCACATAGGCAACGAATTGGATATCATTTGGACCCGCTTTTTCATGGAGGGCAAGTTATCCTTCCAGGCCGGCTATGGGCACCTCTTCGCCGGCAACTATATCGAGGAGAACCTGGGCACCAGCACCGATCAGGATTGGGCCTATGCTCAGCTCTGGGTGAATTTCTAGCAGGATGATCAAAAACCACGCCAGCTTTCCGAAGGTTAAGGCTCAGGTTGAGGCTGAAAAGAA
>Ga0209253_10001694_pt1 | contig 19430 bp, 15 predicted proteins | sample FrelakmetBRP12BR_FD_187145 | JGI IMG/M metagenome (GOLD analysis project Ga0209253, IMG submission 187145) | Freshwater lake sediment microbial communities from the University of Notre Dame, USA, for methane emissions studies - BRP12 BR (SPAdes)... | ecosystem: Environmental > Aquatic >... | reverse complement strand
TTGATGGCCCCGGCGTTGGCCCCGACCACGAAACCGAGCAGGATGAGGCCGGCGAGCGCGACCGTCTTGGTCACCGTGAAGACGCCCTGGATCATCTTCCCCGTGCGCAGGCCGCGCATGTTGAGGGCGGTCAGGACGATGATGCAGGCGATGGCCAGGAGCTGGGCGGCCGTGATCTTCAGTCCCAGGACGGCGAGCAGGACGTGCTTCTCGCTGAACCAGGGGATGAGAAGGCCGGTGAACTTGGCGAAGGCGACGCAGATCGCCGCGATGGTCCCGGTCTGGATGACGAGGAAGGTCGTCCAGCCATAGAGGAATCCGATGAGCGGATTGTAGGCTTCCCGGAGATAGACGTAGAGCCCTCCGGCGTGGGGCATCATGCCGGCCAGCTCGCCGTAGCTCAGAGCCCCGATCACGGTGACGATGCCGGTGACGAGCCAGACGATGAGCAGGAGGCCGGGCGAGCCGACCGTCCGGGCGATATCGGCGCTGACGATGAAGATGCCCGAGCCAATCATGGCCCCCATGACGATCATCATGGCGTCGAAGAGGGTCATCTCGCGCTTGAAGCCGGCGGGCTCGGGGGCCGGGACGGGGGCGGCGGCGGCCGGGTCGGTCATGTCCGTCTCCTCAGCTTGCTTTTCCGGATGCCGTAGGTGAAGTAGATGACGAGACCGATCCCCATCCAGGCGATGAGGCGGATCCAGGTGTCCTTGGGCAGGTTGAGCATGAGGTAGAGGCAGGAGAGGATGCCCAGGACGGGGACGAACGGGACGAGCGGGGTCTTGAAGGGCCGGGGGATGTCGGGGCGCGTGTAGCGGAGGACGAGGACGCCGCCGCACACGATGGCGAAGGCGAACAGCGTCCCGATGCTGACGAGCTCGCCGACGATGCCCATGGGCAGGAGCGAGGCGGCGACGCCGACGAGGAGGCCGGTGCCGATGGTCGTGACGTGGGGGGTGCCGTATTTGGGGTGGACCTTGGCCGCCGCGGGCGGGAGGAGGCCGTCCTTGGCCATGGTGTAGAAGATCCGCGGCTGGCCGATGAGCTGGACCATCATGACCGACATCAGGCCGATGATGGCGGCGATCTTCACCAGCGGCGAGAGCCAGAAGAGCCGCATGGCGTCGATGGCCACGGCCACGGGCGCCGGGACGTTGAGCTCGGTGTAATGCACGACGCCCGTGAGGACGAGCGAGAAGGCGATGTAGATCGCCGTGCAGGCAAAGAGCGAGCCGAGGATGCCGATGGGCATGTCCCTCTTGGGATTGCGGGCCTCCTGGGCGGCGGTCGAGACGGCGTCGAAGCCGAGGTAGGCGAAGAACATGATGCCGGCGCCGCGGAGGATGCCGCTGAAGCCAAAAAAGCCGGGCTGGCCCGTGTTCGGCGGGATGAAGGGCTTCCACAGGTCCGGCTTGAGGAAGAACAGGCCGGCCCCGATGAAGACCAGGATGATGCCGATCTTGAGGAAGACGATGATCGAGTTGATGGTGGCCGATTCCTTGATCCCCCGGACGAGGACATAGGTGATCAGGGCGATGACCAGGGCCGCGGGCAGGTTGATCACGGCGCCGGTCCTCGTCCAGTCGCCCGTTTGCGGATCGAAGGAGAAGGGCGCCTGAGCGAGCGTCGCGGGGAAATCGATCCCGAGCCCCTTGAGGAAGCTGACCATGTAGCCGGACCAGCCGATGGCCACCGTGGTCGCGCCGAGGGAGTACTCCAGGATGAGGTCCCAGCCGATGATCCAGGCGAAGAACTCGCCCAGGGTCGAATACGCGTAGGTGTAAGCGCTCCCGGCGATGGGGATGAGCGAGGCGAACTCGGCGTAGCAGAGGCCGGCGAAGGCGCAGGTCAGGCCGGCCAGCATGAACGAGATCGTGACGGCCGGGCCGGCGTACTGGGCCGCGGCGTGGCCGGTGATGACGAAGATGCCCGCCCCGACGATGGCCCCGACGCCGAGGAAAATGAGGTGCCAGGGGCCGAGGACCCGCTTGAGACCCGAAGCGTCGGACGAGGCCTCGCGCGTGAGCTCTTCGAGGCTCTTCGTGGCGAACAGGGCGCTCTTCATGGAGCCGACTTATAGCACAGCGGCTCGCGAGAAGTCAAAACGCTCAGTTGCTTTAGCCGCGGAGGGGCTTCGGGGATCCGCTCCGTTCGCTGCGGCCATTCTTCACGCCGTCCCGGTCCGGAGCCCGTTCTTAGGTCTCCGTCCCGATGACGGCTAAATGGCCGCTTTATGCTCGCTCCGCGATACCCCTCACCCCCTTCTTCCGCGGCCTTCATCTATCTCCCGTCCTTCATCCCTACATTCCGCTCAGGCCGGCTGCCCGTTTTTGACCGAGCCAGCTATATAGAACGGGCAGCACCAGGAGCGTCAGGAGCGTCGAGGAGACGAGTCCGCCGACGACCACGACGGCCAGCGGCCGCTGGATCTCCGATCCCGGCCCCTGGGCGAAGAGGAGCGGCACCAGGCTGAAGATCGTGATCGTGGCCGTCATCAGCACCGGGCGCAAGCGGTTGAGGCAGCCCTGGACGATGGCCTCGCCGACCGTCCTCCCCTCCTCTTGGAGCTGGGCGATGTACGAGAGGAGGACGATGCCGTTGAGGACGGCGATGCCGAAGAGCGCGATGAAGCCGACCGAGGCCGGGACAGAGAGATAGAGCCCCGAAATCTCAAGCGCCAGGACCCCGCCGATCAGGGCGAAGGGCAGGTTGAGGATGACCAGAAGCGAGACCCGGAGCGAGCCGAAGGTCACGAAAAGAAGGAGCAGGATGAGGCCGATCGTCGCCGGCAGGATGATCGCCAGCCGCTGCATGGCCCTCTGTTGGCTTTCGAACTGTCCTCCCCAGTCGAGAAAATATCCCGGGGGCAGCGCGACGTCGCGCGCGATCGCCCCACGGGCCTCGGCGACGAAACCGCCTAAGTCGCGGCCGGTGATGTTGCACTCGACCCCGATCCGGCGCTGGCCGGACTCCCGGCTGATCTGACTGGGTCCCTCGAGCATGGCGATGTCCGCCACCTGGCTCAGGGGGATGCGGGCGCCGCCCGGGGCGCGGACGAGGATGGCCCCGATCGCCTCCACGGAATCCCGCCGCGGCGCCGGGTAGCGGATCTGCAGGTCGAAATATTTGTCGCCCTCATAGATCTGGGTCACGGTCTTGCCCCCGACCGCCGCCTCCACGACGGATTGGACGTCCTCGACGTTGAGGCCGAGGCGGGCGATCCGGGCCCGGTCGGGCCGGACCGTGATATAGGGCTGTCCCGCGACCTTCTCGACGTTGATATCGGCCGCGCCCCGGATCCCGCCGAGAACGGCGGCGATCTCGCCGGACTTGTTCTTGAGGACGTCCAGGTCCTCCCCGAAGAGCTTGATGATGAGCTGGGCCCGCGTGCCGGCCACCAGCTCGTCGATACGGCAAGCGATCGGCTGGCTGAACGAGATGGTCATCCCGGGGAAGCCTTCGACCGCTTCCCGCATGAGGTCGATGAGCTCCTCGCGGTTCCGGGCCGACGTCCACTCCTGCCTCGGCTTGAGAACGCCGACATAGCCGGTCTTCTCGACCCCCCGGGCCTCGAGCGCGATGCCGGTCTGCCCCGTCTTGCCGATGATCGTCACGACTTCGGGGAATTCCATGAGGCGGGCCTGGACCTTCCGGCTCATGGCCAGGGACTCATCGAGGGAGATGCCCGGCAGGAACTGGATATCGGTGTCGAGCGCGCCCTCGTCCATAATGGGCATGAACTCCGTCCCCAGCCTGGGAATGAGGGCCCCAGTCCCCGCGAGGAGCATGATCGAGACCGCAACTAGATAGGGCTTGCGTCTCAGCCCCCAGCGGAGGAGCGGCAGATAGGCCTTCTTCGCCCCCTCGACGATGAAGCTCTTCCGTTCCGGATGAGGCTTGAGGACCATGTAGCAGAAGGCCGGGATCGCAAAGAGCGACAGCAGGAGCGAAGCGATCAGGGCGATGATGTGGGTGAAGGCCAGGGGCAGGAACATCTTGCCTTCGATGCCCTGGAGCGCGATGATCGGGATGAAGGTCAAGGCGATGATGAGCTCGCCGAAGATGGACGGCTTTCGGACCTCGAGGATGGCCTTGAGGACCGTCGATAGCTTATGCGTGCCGACCCCTTTCTCTGAGAGGTGCCGCTGGACGTTTTCCACCTGGATGATGGTCGCGTCGATGATCATGCCGATCGAGATGGCCAGGCCGCCGAGGGACATGAGGTTGGCCGACAGCCCGAAGACCTTCATCGTGACGAACGTGAACAGGACCGAGAGCGGCAGGGCCAAGACGACGATGAACGCGCCGCGGAAGCTCCGCAGGAATAGGACCAGGACGATCACGACGAGTAGGGACCCTATCAGCAAGGCTTCGGTCACGGTGTGGATGGCCCGGTTGATGATGTCCGAGCGCCTGTAATACGGCTCGATGCGGAGCCCGAGCGGAAGGACGCCGGAAGCGTTGATCTCGCCGACCCTGTGCTCGATGGCCCGGACGACCGCCCGCCCGTTGGCGCCCCGGAGCATCATGACAACAGCGCCGACGACCTCGCCTATCCCGTCCTTGACCGCGCCGCCCTGGCGAACGGCCTGTCCGGCCTCGATCCCGGCGACATCTCTCAGGAGCACGGGCACGCCCCCCTCGGTCTTCAGGGCCACGGAACCGATATCCGCGACGTTCTGGAGCAGGCCGATCCCCCGGACCAGGAACTGCCGTTCGTCGCGCTCCAGGATATTGCCTCCGACGTTGAGGCTGTTCCGGCGGAGCACGTCGCCGATACCTCCGAGAGTGAGGTCGTAGGCCAGGAGCTTCTCCGGATCCACGATGACGTGGTACTGCTTGATGTACCCGCCGAAGGAGTTGATCTCGTTGACGCCGGGTATGGACTTGAGCAGGGGGGCCAGGATCCAGTCCTGGGCGGTCCGGGCCTGGGTCAGGAATTCGATCTCGCTCATCCCGGCCGGCCGGTCCCCGAAAAGCGTGTACTGATAGATCTCGCCCATGGCCGTGGAAATGGGGCCCATCGCGATCTCCGTGCCCGCAGGGACGCGCTCCCTGGCCTCGATCAGCCGCTCGAGGACGAGCTGCCGGGCGAAATAGATGTCGACCCCGTCCTCGAAGACGACGGTGACCACGGACAGGCCCGACTTCGAGATCGACCGGACCTGGGCGAGCTGGGGCAGGCCGCGCATGGCGATCTCGACGGGAAAGGTGACGAACCTCTCGACTTCGGGAGGCGACATGCCGGGGGCCGCGGACAGGACCTCGACCTGGACGTTGGTCACGTCGGGAAAGGCGTCGATGGAGATGCTCAGGACGGACCAAACGCCCAGGGTCATGAGGAAGAGAACGCCGACGACGACGAAGGCCCTCTTACGGAGCGAGCGCTCGATAATGCCGTCAATCATGCCCATGTTCGTCTCCCAGCCCGCCCTTGCGCATCTCGGATTTCAGGAGGAAGCCGCCCGAAGTGACCACGGACTCCCCTTCCGTGAGGCCGCCGAGGATCTCGACGTACCCGGCGAACCGTTCGCCGGCCTCGACCTCGCGCCGGGTGAACGTCCGCTCCCCCGTTTTGACGAAGACCACGGCGTGGCCTTCGTCATCCTGAAGCGCGGATTCCGGCACGGCGAGGACGGCCCTTTCGCCGGCGGCCGCGACCGATGCATCGACGTACATTCCCGGTTTGAGCCGGCCTCGCGGGTTGGGAACCTCGACCCGGCCCTCGACCGTCCGGGTCCCGGCGTCGACGACATCACCGACGAGGACGAGCCGGCCGCGGAAATCCTCGCCGGGATAGGCTTGCGTCCTCAGCACGGTCTCGGCCCCCGCCTTCACGGACGCCAGGTCCTTTTCCTGGATATGAAGGCACGCCCAGAGGGTGGTGAGGTCGGCCAGCCGGAAAAGGTTGGACCCGAGATCGACCCAGTCGCCGGCCAGAACGCCGGCTTCGATGACCGTCCCGGACAGGGTCGCCCGGACGGAGAGAAGCGGCCGGGGCAGGGACAGAGCCGCGAGCCCTTCGATCTCGGCCGGAGACGCGCCCACGAGGAGGAGGCGCTCACGGGAGCTGTCGAGGAGCGCCCGGGCCTGGCCCGCTTCGGCCGGGTCTCCCGCCAGCCTTTTGGCCCGCTCGGCGGCCAGGAGATATTCGGCCTGAAGGGTCAGATAGTCCGGACTATAGATCTCCGCCAGGACCTGGCCTTCGCGGACCCGATCTCCGGGGACGACGAGGACGCGCTCGACCCGGCCCGGCGTCCGGGCCGTAAGATGGACGAGACGGCGGACATTGAATTCGAGATCGCCTGCCGCGAGTACGCGCCGGGCGAGAACACGCGTCGCGGCCGGCTCGGTCTTGATGTTCGCGGCGACGACACCCTCGGGAGTCAGCGTCACCGAAGTCGGCGCCGTCGCAGGCACGGCCCCTTCGGCTTCGTGACCGGATCCAACCGGAGCGTTATCGCGGCAGGCGGCGACGAATAAGACGGCCGGAAGGGCTGTTATGACCATCCATCGGGCGAGATTCTTCATGGGGATTCTCCGTTATTCCGTTTCCTCGCCGGCGACTTCGAGGTCTGCCAGAGCGAGGTTGTAAGACAGGAGGGCGCGCAGGTGCTCGACCTCGGCCACGACATACGTCCGGTGGAGGTCGAGAAGGCTGAACGCCTCGACCTTGCCGTAGCGGAAATACTCGAGCTGGATCTTGAGCTCACTGTCAAGCTCTGATAGCAAGCTCTTTTCAAAGACGAGGACCTGCTCCTCGGCGGCCTTTGCGGCGGCGTAGGCCCTCTCCAGGACCGACCGGACGCGCCTGTCCAGGGCCTCGGCCCCGATCCTGGCGAGCTCCGCCTCTGCGCCGGCCTCCAGCGCCAGTCCCCTGGCCCTTCCCGGGCGGAGAAAGGGCATCGTCAGGCCGAACGAGATCCCCCAGGCGTTGGGCCGGACGCTGGGGAGGAGGAAGCCGGCCAGGAAATCGGGGCGACGGCTGAGCCCGGCCAGCTTGACGGCCGAGGCCGCGCGGTCCTTCAGCAAGGCCGCGATCACGAAGGACGGCCGGGTCGCCCGGGCATCCTCCCAAAGGCCGGGGAGGTCCGCTGTGAGCGGCGTGAAGGACATGCCGGTCAGGAGCTCGATAGGCACGTCGGAGGCCCTCCCCAAGAGCACGTTCAGCTCCGATCCGGCGGCATGCCTCTCCTTTGTCTGCTCGATGATCTGATTTCGCAAACGGGCCTTTTCGGCCCGTGCCCTCAGGATGTCGGCGTAGGAGGCGGCACCCGTCCGATATTTCGCCTGAAGGTCGGCCAGGAGGGCGTCGAGCCGGGACTCGGACCGTCCCAGGGCGTCGGCCGCGCTATCGGCGAAGGCCGCCTTCCAATAGGCCTTCTTCACCCGGGCCGCGACGACGAGTCGGACTCTCTCGAGCTCGGCCTGGGCCAGGCTCTCCCCCTGAAGGCCGATCTCAGTCCTCAGAGAGCGCTTTCCGGGGTACTCGAAGATCTGCTCGATCCCGAGGTTGATCTCGGTTTGATCGCCTTCTTTTTTGAGTCCGGGAATGGGCACGCCCTCGACGCTGGCCAGGATCGACGGCTCCGGCCGGGCCTTGAGCTGGAGCATCCGGCCTCGGGCGGCCTCGATCGCGGTCCGGGCCGCGAGGACGTCCGGATTGCGGGATTGGGCGATCTCCACGGCCTTTTCGATGGTCAAACCGCCTTCCTGGGCGGAAAGGGCGGTGACCAAGATCATCGCCGCCAGGGCGGCACGGAACGCGGCGTTATTTCGCCACATGAGAGTCCTCCTTTTCGGGGCGTCGAGGGGAAACCGGCGGAAGGCTCAGGCGGGGAGGATTCGGGGAGGGTGGGCGATGTCGGCGCCCAGAGAAGCGCGAAGACGGCTTTCGCCGGGAGGGGTCAGCATGATCCGGAAGTCCGTGGCCCGGACCCAGTCATCGGCTTCGGGGCCGGCAAGCGCGCTAACGAAACAGAGGCATGTCGATCCGCTTCCATGATGATGATGAACGTGGCTGAATCCGCCGTCGGCCGGGGGGAAGCGGACGGCGCCGTGGTCCTCGCCATAGAAATAATGGAACATCGCGGCGGCGAAGACGAGGATAAAAACAACGGCCACAGCCTTTTTCATGCTTTGGCGATTATCCCATCTTTAGGGGATGGGGTCAATTCGCGTCCTTTTTATCCTCGCCCGAGTTCTGTTAGAATCAGGGGGACCTGAAGATGAGGGAGGCCGCGCGCGGGAATTCGTGACATGAGAGCTCTGATCACAGGGGCAAGCGGGTTCATCGGCCGCCGTCTGGCCGGGGAGCTCGCTTCTCGGGGGGCCGAGGTCGCGTGCCTGGTCCGCCGGACGAGCCTCACGGCCCCCCTCCGGGACCTCCCCGTCGCGCTCGTCGTCGGCGACATCGCCGATCCGGCCTCGCTCGACCGGGCCGTCGCCGGCCGTGACCGGGTCTTCCACCTGGCCGGGGTCGTCCAGGCGGTCGACGCGGCAGCCTTCGAGGCCTGCAATGCGGGGGGGACGCGGAACCTCGTCGAGGCCTGTCTCCGGGCCGCTCCCCGGCCCGGCCGGTTCGTCTTCGTCTCGAGCATCGCCGCGGCCGGCCCGAACGTCTCGGAACGGCCGGCCACCGAGGGAGACCCTCCCCGCCCGGTCTCCCCGTACGGGCGGAGCAAGCTGGCCGCCGAGCGCGCCGTCCTGGAAGCCGCGGCCCGCATGCCCGTGACCGTTGTCCGTCCGCCGAACGTCCTTGGCCCGGGATCGAAGGAGCTCGAGCAGGCGATCCGGCTCGTGCGCCGGAGGATCGTCCCGACGATCGGCGACGGACGGCCGAGAACGAGCCTCGTCGACGTGGACGATCTCGTCGAAGCCCTGATCCTGGCCGCCGAGAGCCCCCGCAGCCCGGGCCAGACCTATTTCGTCACGGACGGCCGGGCCTATGCCTGGCCCGAGATCACGGCGGCCATCGCCGAGGAGCTCGGCGTTCGCGGCTTCAGGGTGCGCGTCCCCTTCGCCGTTCAGCTCCTGGCCGCGCGCCTGGCCGAAGCGGCCGCCCGGCGAACCCGGCGGCCTCCTCGGCTGACCCGGGAGATCGTCCGGGCCGGCCGCGACCACTTCTGGATCTACGACGGATCGAAGATCGTGCGCGAGCTCGGCTTCCGGCCGCGATACGGCATGCGCGAATCGGTGCGCCGGACGGTCGAAGCGCTCGGGTTTGCGGTCCGGCCCGCGGGCCCGGGACCGGGGACGGGGGCATGATGTCCCAGCGACGCCTCGTTCTGGCCGGCCTCGAGATCCGGCTGACGGACGTCGTCACGCTCGGCGGGCTCGTCGGCCTGACGCTCCTGGCGGTCGCCTTCGCCGGACGCCTCGAACGGCCGGTCTTCGTCATCGGCGTCAACCTCCTGTTCATCGCTTTCTATGTCGGGTCCTTGCTCGTCCTCAAGCGCCTCCGCCGCAAGGAGCTCCGGTTCCTCGTCCGGACCGGCTCGGTCCAGTTGACCTTCATCCAGATCTATCAGACCTGCAACTACCTCCAGCTCCTCTTTTTCGACTGGCAGGACGGCCGTGTCCTCGCATGGGAGAAGGCGCTATTCGGCCTCCAGCCCGTCGTCGCCATCCAGGAGATCACCTCGGTCCTCCTAACGGAGTGGATGCTCTTCGTCTACGTCGTCTACGTCGTCCTCTACCCCGTGCTTGGCGCGATCATCTTCTTCAAGCGCGGCGAGGAGGCCAACGAGGATTACCTCTTCCATCTCGGCCTGGTCAACCTCCTCTGCGGGATCGGCTTCATCCTCTTCCCTGTGGCCAGTCCGATGTACTGGCAGGAGGTCAGGACCCTCCTGACGACGCCCCTGGCATACGGGCCCTTCGGCGCCGCGGCCGAATGGATCCGCGTCCATATCCACCAGGCCGGAGGCTCCATCCCGAGCGCCCATTGCGCCGTAGCCACGGTCATGTGGTTCATGACCCGGAAATACACGAAGCGGGGCTTCCTCTGGCTCGCCCCGGTCATCCTCTCGCTCTACGTTTCGACGGTCTACGGCCGCTTCCATTACGTCTCCGACGCCGTCGCCGGCATCGCCGCGGCCGGGCTCTGCCTCCTGGCCGCCCCGGCGATCCGAAGGGCCTGGGACGGGCGGCGGGCCGTCCGTCCGGGAGCCGGGCCATGAAGCGGGTCCTCGTCACCGGCGCCAACGGATTCGTCGGGTCCAACCTCTGCCGCTGGTTCCGCGAGCGGGGCTGGGAGGTCGACGCCCTCGTCCGCGAGTCCTCCGACCTCCGCTTCCTCGAAGGCCTCGACGTCCGCCTGGTCAAGGGGGACCTCCGCTTCGCCGAACGGATCGAGCTGCCGGCCGGGACGAGCCATATCGTCCACGCCGCGTCGCTCGTCTCGGACACGGCCGGCGACGAGGACTGCGCCCGGAACATCGCCGACATGACCCGGAGCTTCGTCCGCAGGATCCGGGAATCGGGGACGCCCCTGCGGCGCTTCGTCTACATCTCGACCGCCCTGACGCTCGGCTTCGACGGCCGGGCGATCTCCGAGGACCGGCCGGGCCGGTCGGCGGCCTTCGTGCCCTACGTCCGCCACAAGATCCGGACGGAGTGCGAGCTCCGGGACGAGCACGCGCTCCGGGGCTTCCCCGTCGTCATCCTGAGGCCGGGCGACGTCCTGGGGCCGAACGACCGGGTCACGTCGGCCAGGCTTCTCGCCGGCTGTGAGCGGGGTCTGCCGCTCGTCGTCGGGCACGGCCGCTGGCGCTTCGCTTACTGCTATGTCGGGAACCTCTGTCAGGCGGCGGAGCTGGCCCTCATCACCGGGGGGATCGAGGGCCAGGCCTACACGGTGACGAACGGGGTCCTGCCCACGTGGCGGGACCTCTTCGAGGCTTTCCAGCGGGGCGTGGGAAAGAGGCAGCGGATCTATGTGCCCGTATTCGCGGCCCGGCTCGCGGCGGCGGTCTCGGGTCTCGTCCGTGCCCTCCTCCCCCGCTTCGAGCCCACGGTCAACCGCTACCGTATCCGGCGCGTCACCTCGGAGACGACATACGACATCTCGAGGACGATCGAGGAGCTGGGTTACCGGCCCGATGACGATCATGTCCGTCAGTTCGCCGAGGTCGTCACCTGGTACCTCAAGGAGAAATGCCGTGGCCGGACAGCTTGAGCGGGCCGGCGGGCCGGGCAGCCTGGCCGTGGCCCTCATCGCCCTGGCGCTCCTCGCCGGCCTGATCCTCGTCGCCTCGGTCTTCCACTTCCGCAGGGCCCGGGAAAAGCCGGACGTGGAGCGGGCCGCCGTGCGGCGCTATTTCGTGGCCTTCTTCGTCCTTCTTCTCGCCCTTCCCTGCGGCCTGGCGATCCTCGTCTCGCCCCGGCCCGGGGAGACGCTGGCGGCGATCGGCTGGACTCTTGGCCGGGCGGGACTGGGGCTGACCGTCACGCTCCTCGGCCTGCCCCTGGCCGTCCTGGCCGGGTTCGTCGGCTCGCGCGACGAGGGCCTCCGGAAATTCTATCCGCTGGCCAAGGCCGCCTTCACCGACGCCCGGACGTTCGCCGGGTATGAGATCTCTTATGTCTTCCTCTATTATCTGCCCTATGAATTCGTCTTCCGCGGCGTCCTCTTCCTGCCCCTCATCCCGGCGATCGGGCTCTTGCCGGCCCTGGCCGTGCAGGTGACGGCCTCGACGCTCCTCCACATCGGCCACCCCGGCAGCGAGGTCCTCGCGGCGATCGTCGGCGGCCTGGTCTACGGGCTCATCGCCTACTTCACCGGGTCCTTCTTTTACACGCTCGTCCTCCACGCGGCAACGGGGATCTCCACGGACACGTTCCTGTTCCTGGGCCGGCGAAGGGCGGGCGAATGACGGTCCTGGTCACCGGGGCGACCGGGTTCGTCGGCTCGGTCCTCATGCCCGAGCTCGTCCGCCGCTATGGGGCCCGTTCGGTCGACGCGTTCGTCCTTCCCGCCGAGGCCGTCCCGGAAAGCTGGCGGGACGCCGGCGTGAGGACGTTCGCCGGCGATATCGCCGATGACGCGGCTGTGCGCGCGGCCGTCGCCGGTCACCGCGTCGTCGTCCATATGGCCGGCCTCATCTCCTACTGGAAGGGCGACGGGGAGCGGCTTCGGCGGGTCAACGAAAACGGCGTACGGGCGGTCGTAGAGGCCTGCGTCGCGGCGGGCGTCGAGCGTCTCGTCCACGTGTCGTCGGTCGGCGCGGTCGGTTTCCGCGAGGACGGCTCGCCCGCGGACGAGACGGTTCCCTTCAACTGGCCCGAGGACATCCCCTATATGGTCTCCAAGCGGCGCGGCCAGGACATCGTCGAACGGGCGGTCCGGGAGCGGGGCCTGAGGGCCGTGATCCTCAACCCCGCTTCGATCATGGGACCGGGCGACCGCGATCCGGCGACGCCGCACAACGCGCTCTACCGGAGGATCTCGGGCCGGACCCAGATCGGCTCCTTCTCGGGCGGCCTGGCCATCGTCGACGTCCGCGACCTCGTCGCCGTCATCCTCAAGGCGGTCGAAGGGCGGGGCCGCGACGGCGAGAGCTACCTCGTCGTCGGGTCCAACCTCGCCTACAGCGACGTCATCCGCCGGATCGCCCGGGCCGGCGGCCGCAGGGCTTTCCCGTTCCCCATCCCCGCTCCCCTGCTAGCCGCGGCCGGCCGCTTCCTCGAATGGCGCAGCCGGCGGACCGGACGGCCGCCTCTCCTCACCGCCGCTTATGGCCGTCTGAGCGGCTGGACGGCCTACTATGATAACGCCAAGAGCCGCCGGGAGTTCGACCACGCCTATATCGACCCCGACACGACGATCGCCGACGGCCTAGCCTATTTTCAAGAGGGGGTCAAACCTACTTTTTTCGAAAAAAAGTAGGTTTGACCCCCTCTTCGCTTCTCAGCGGACGCGGACGGGAAGGATGAGGCGCGAAGGGCGCGCCGAGGAGCGGTACACGCGCTGCGTCGCCGCCCGGTAGTCCGCGGCCTTGGCCAGGAAGATGTTCTCGACGAAGGTCTGGGGATTCCTGTCGATGAGCGGGAACCAGGTGCTCTGGACCTGGACCATGATCTTGTGCCCTTTGAGGAAGCGGTGGTCGGCGGCATGGAGGTCGATCGTGAACTCGTTGATCTCGCCGGGGATGAGGGCCGCGGGCTTCTCGAAGCTCGACCGGAACCGGCCTCGGAAGACCTCGCTCGCGATCATCAGCTGGTAGCCCCCCATAGACGGATCGGCCGGATAATCCTCGGGATAAACGTCGATGAGCTTGACGATCCAATCGCTGTCCGAGCCGGACGTCGACGCGAACAGGCGGGCGAGGATGCGGCCGGTCACGGTGACGTCCTCGGCGAGCGGCTCCGTCTCCCAGCTGAGGACGTCGGGACGGAGGTGGGCGAAGCGCTGGTCGCCGACGAGCCAGGTCCCCCAGCCCGATCCGCGAGAGTCGTAGGTCGCCTCGATGGGACGCGGCCTGTAAGGCACCGGGCGCGCGGGATCGGAGACGTAGCTGTCGAAGGCGCCTTCGTCGCTGGCAGCCGGGGCTTCGAACGCCAACCACCCGTCCTCCCGGAAATAGAGGCCCCGGTCCTCGGTCAGGCGGCGCGGCGGCCACTCGTCATAGACCTGCCAGGAGTTGGCCCCCGTCTGGAAGGTGATCGCTTCGGGGACATCCCAGCCGGCCTTGTCCTTGAGATAATAGGCAAAGAACGGCGCTTCGATCTTCTCCCGGTAATACCTCGAAGCGTTGGCGCCGAACTTGATCCGGCCGAGGGAGCTGCCATCGCTTCGGGCCCACCCTCCGTGGTTCCAGGGTCCCGCGACGAAGAAGCTGACCTCGCGGGCGTCGAGCGGCTCGAGCGTCTCATAGAGCTTCTGCGGACCGTAGAGGTCCTCCTGGTCCCACCAGCCGCCCACGGTCAGCGTCGGTACCGACACCCTCGTCAGATAAGGGGCCATGGCCTGCCGTTGCCAGAAGGCGTCGTAGTTCGGGTGGGCCACGAAGTCGTTCCACGTCGGGATCCGGCCGAGCAGGTGGATGTCGTTCGCGGCCGCGAGCGGTCCGAGCCGAAGGTACCACTCGTAGGTGTCGTAGCGGTCGAAGCGGAAGTTCGTCTGCTCCTTGGTCGTTTCCATCCTCGTCGCGTACTCGAAGCCGTAGCTCAGCCGGAACGCGCCGTTGTGATGGAAGTCGTCGCCCAGATACATGTCCGCGGGCGGCGCCTGAGGCGAGACGGCCCTGACCGCCGGGTGCGGATCGATCATGGCCATGGCCGTAAGCCAGCCGTCGTACGAGATGCCCTTGAGCCCGACCCGCCCGTTGTGGCCCGGGACGTTGGCGAGGAGCCAGGCGACCGTGTCGTAAGCATCCGTGCTCTCGTCGACGGCCTTGGCGTCGCGCCGGTCGCGGGGCGGCCGCATCATGACGAACTGCCCCTCGGATTTGTAGCGGCCGCGGATGTCCTGGAAGACGAAGATGTAGCCCTCGGCCGCGAGCTCGCGGGTGGCGTCCCCGGCGAGCGGCCGGGCCGACCCGGGGACACCATAGGGCGTTCTGACGAACACGAAGGGCAGCGGCGCCGCGGCCGCCTTCGGAGCGAAGACGACCGTGTGGAGCTTCGCCCCGTCCCGCATCGGGACCATGGCCTCGCTCATGGTGAACTCGGGCGCGCCGGCAGGCGTTTGGCTGACCGCTCCGACGAGGCCCAAGGCCGCCAACATCACGACAAAGGCCGGGACGATCCGGATGACCTGATGTTTCGACGGGGCACTTCTCATGGCTGGCTCCTTCGGTTCCGACTGGGGCCGATAATAACCTCGGCATACACCCAAGTCAATCGCCGGAAGAGAGGGTCAAACCTACTTTTTTCGAAAAAAAGTAGGTTTGACCCCATCCGCCCCGCGTTGACAGGCGTCCAGCCTGCGCATAAAATGCCAGGCGGACGCGAGACATGAAGATCGTCCTCTCGGAGACCCTCAGCTACTGCTTCGGCGTCCGCAAGACGCTCGAGATGACGAGCCGCCTCCTGGCCGACCGCCCCGACCGGACCTACTACATGCTCGGCGAGATCGTCCACAACGAGCACGTCGTCGAGGCCCTCAAGGCCGAGGGCCTGGGCATCGTCCAGAGCCTCGACGAGGTCCCTCCGGGCGGCGTCGTCATCCTCCAGAGCCACGGCTCGGCCCGGGAGCGCTACCGTGAGCTCGAGCGCCGCGGTCTCGAGTACGTCGACGCGACCTGTCCCATGGTCAAGATCATCCACGACCGCATCCGCGAGGTCGAGGCCGAGGGCCGCACGCCCGTGGTCATCGGCCAGGTCGGCCACGAGGAGGTCCGGGGCATCGTCGGCCAGGTCGCCCGGGCCATCGTCGTCAAGACGCCGGAGGAGGTGACGCCGGAGCTCTTCGCCGGCGTCTCCCGGGCCGGGATCGTCGCCCAATCGACCTTCATCGAAGAGGAGGCCCGGCGCATCGTCGAGCGGGTCCGGGCCCTCGTCCCCGACGTCGTCTTCCACGACACGATCTGCCGGCCGACGAAGACCCGCCAGCGCGAGGTCGATGCCCATACCCGCAGGGCCGACGATGTCATCGTCATCGGCTCCCGCCACAGCGCCAACACGCGGCACCTGTTCCGTATCGCCCGGGCCATCAACCCGCGGGCCCATCTCATCGACAGGCCGGAGAGCGTCGACGGCCTGGCCATCCCTTCCGACGCGACGGTCTTCATCGCCTCGGGCGCCTCGACGCCGATGGAGCTCATCGTCGAGGTCGTCCGGCGGCTCGAGGCCCGGGACCGGGCCCCGGCCCGGAAGGACGGCGCCTCATGACCTACGCCGCCTATTTCGGACGGACGCGCCGCCGGCTCCTCGAGGACCTCGACCGGTTCCTGGCCGTCAAGCGGAAGGACCTCGCCCCTCTCAGGCCCTGGGGCCGCGACGTCGTCCGCCGCCTGGCGAAGTTCACCCGGAAGGGCAAGATGATCCGCGGCGGGCTCGTCGCGCTCGGCTGCGAGATGGCCTCCGGCAGGGTCGCCCCCTCGGCGGTCCGGGCCGGCACGGCCATGGAGCTCATCCAATCGGGACTGCTCATCCACGACGACATCATGGACCGGGACGCCCGGCGGCGCGGCGCGCCGTCCATCCACGAGCAATACGCCCGGCTGGCCGAGGAGCCCGGCGGTCCGGCCGCGGCCCATTACGGGACGAGCCTGGCCATCTGCGCCGGGGATATCGCCATCTTCCTCGCCTTCGAAGCCATGGCCGGCCTGCCCGGCCCCGCGGAACGGGCCGCGGCCGCGCAAAAGCTCTTCGCCGCCGAGTTCGGGCTGGTCGGACTCGGCCAGATGCGCGACGTCGAGGCCGGAAGCTCCCGGCGCGCCCCTTCGGAACGGGCGATCCTCGACACCTACCGGGTCAAGACCGCCCGCTATTCCTTCTCCCTGCCTATCGCCCTGGGCTGGATCCTGGGAGGCGGGGGCGCGGCGGCTCTTCCCGTCCTGCGCGGCCTCGGCGAGGACCTCGGCCTGATCTTCCAGATCAAGGACGACGAGCTGGGCCTCTTCGGGAGCCCCAAGGCCACCGGCAAGCCGGTCGGCTCCGACGTCCGCCAGGGGAAGAAGACCCTCTACGCGGTCCGGCTGATGGAGCGCGCGGCCGGCCCGGACCGGTCCCGGATCGGGGGGATCTTCGGCCGGCCGGACGCCCCGGACGCGGACATCCTTTTTGTCACGGACCTGGCCGAGCGCCTGGGGGTCCGGGAAGAGGTCCGTCGGATCATGGCCGGCCTGGGGCGGCGCGCGGCGGCCTTGATCCGCTCGCTCGACGTCGACGACCGGCGCCGGGCGGCCCTGCTGAGCGTCCTCGCCCACGGGCTCAGCCGGCGGAGCTGACGCCCCTCAGGCGAGAAGGGTGAGATATCACCTCGCGAATCACCCTTAGAGGTGATTGACCGCGGTCACCTCCAGGGCGAAAATCGTCGCGGAATTCATCCTAGCCTCGTGGGAGGACGCGGACGATGGACAATCGCAAAGACAAGCGGTTCATGGAACGGAACACCGTATTCATCAAGTCGACCTCAGAGAACAACGAGATCCTCTACGGCCAAGGCATCAACGCCCACACCCACGATCTCTCCCTGTCCGGGGCGAGGATCTGCACGCCGCACTACTTCCCCGTGGGCAGCGTCGTCCGCATCGTCATCGACCTCGAGAGGACCCACCAGTCCATCAAGGTCGACGGCGAGGTCAAGTGGACCAAGAAGAGCGAGGAGGACGACGATCTTTTCGAGAGCGGCGTCGAGTTCCTCCACAGCATCTCCCAGACGCTCCTCTCGCTGATCAAGCACCTCTACGCCGAGCGGAACGGCGGCATCCCCACGGCCATCTCGAGCTGATCAGGCCCAAGCCTTCTCCCGGGCCTCCCGGTTCTCTTCTACCCGTCTCCCCGTCTTTCCTGCGCTTTCAACGGATCTCATTCCCGGGCGAGCGGGCTTTGGCTTATAATGGGCGGGATGACCGATCTCGGGTCCTTCCTCTCGGCCGGCGTCGGGCTTCTCGGAGGCCGCGTCGAAGAGCTCGTCCGTTTCCACGAAGCTCTCTGGCGGAACGCCCCGGACGAGCCGCGGCGGCTTGAAAAGAGCTTCGGCCGCGCGGAGAAGAGGGCCGTCGAGCGGGAGCTTTCGGACGTGGTCGGCCGGCTGTCCTCCGAGCCGGTCAGGTCCGCCTTTCTCGCGGGGCCCATCGAACCCGCGCGCCTCGAAGAGATGGCCGCGGGGCTCAGGCCGGCCTTCAAGAAGCTCCTCGGGCTCATCGGCCTGCCCCTCGAGGCGGTCTATGACGCCCGTTTCATCGAATCGACCCGCCTGTTCATCCGGGACGCCCGCGACTTCGATCCGGAGCTCCGGCTGGATTCGGCTTACCAGGCGCTCCGCAACGTCTGGATCATGAACTCGCTCCAGTTCGACCTCGGCATCGCGGTCGAGCCCACGGAGGCCGTCTTCGCCTACAGCATGGTCTATCCCTATCTCGACAACGTCCTCGACGACGACCGGGCCGCCGAGGCCGCCAAGCTCGACCTGGTCGCCAAGCTCCGGGACTGGCTCGAGGGATCGGACCGGCCGGCGGAGGCCCCGGCGGAGAAAAAGCTCCGGACGCTCGTCGACCTCATGGAGCGGCACTTCCCCCGGAACGGCTTCCCGGACGTCTACCGCTCGCTCCTCGCTATCTACAACGCCCAGGTGAAAAGCCTCCTCCAGCAGAGGCCCGGGACCGCCCCGCCGCCGGACGAGCTCCTGGCCATCAGCCTGGAAAAGGGCGGAACGTCGGTCCTGGCCGACGGCTACCTCGTGGCCGGGACGCTCGCGCCCGCCGACCAGGAATTCTGCTTCGGATTCGGGACGATCCTCCAGCTCGCCGACGACCTCCAGGACATCGCCGAGGACTCGCGCCGCGGGCACCGGACGCTCTTCACGGCCGGGGCGGGCCGCGACGCCCTCGGGGCGACGTCGGCCCGGCTCGAGAACTACCTCGCCGCGGTTATGGAGCGGGCCCGCCGGGGGGCGCCGCCGCGACGGAAGGCCCTCTGCGACGCCATCGAAAGCGGATTGACCCTGATGTTCCGGGAGTCGGTGGGGAAACATCCGGAGTATTTCCGGAGGTCCTTCGTCCGCCGGGCGCGGCGGGGTTTCCCGGCCCGCTTCTCCTATCTCGAGAAGCTCCGTGGCCGGATCAAGGACAAGACGCCTCCGGGTTGCGACCGGCTGGCCGACCTCGACGCGGGCCTGGTCGCCCTGATGGCCCTGTCCTCCAGGGCCTTCGCCCTCGATTGAAGCGGGAAGATCCGCGCTACTTGGCGATCGGAACGGCCGTCTTCGGGTCCCGCTTGGCCGTCCACTTGACGGGCGCGGCCTTGGCGTCGCCGGACGGACGGACCGTCCCGGTAATCGTGTCGCCCTGGACCGTGCCCTCATAGTCGAAAGAAGCCATCTTCCCCTCGGTCTCGGCGTCGAGCCGGAACTTGATCTTGTCCCCGACGAGGACGACATCGTTTACGGCGACGAGCCACGTGCCCTCCGTTCCGGACGCGCTCACGGACTGGAACTCCTGGACCGCCTGGATCGCGTAGCGGCGCTTCTTCGCGCCGTCGGGAAGGTCCCATTCCCAGCGCCCGCTCACGTTGGCCGGGACGATCCAGAAGTGGACGTCACGCACGTCGCCGTAGCTCGTCTCGATGAGCGAGGTCTTGTCCGCCTTCCACTCCCCCATGTCGAAGCTGTGGGAGACGAGGCGGGTCCCCGGCTTGAGCTCGGCCAGGAGCTTGGGCCGGAGGCGCAGGTTGACCGAGGTCAGGAGGTACATCGTGACGACCGTCGCGTCCTTGAAGTCCGCTTCGAAGAGGTCCTGCTGGATGAAGCGGACCTTGCC
>Ga0209253_10001693_pt1 | contig 19430 bp, 22 predicted proteins | sample FrelakmetBRP12BR_FD_187145 | JGI IMG/M metagenome (GOLD analysis project Ga0209253, IMG submission 187145) | Freshwater lake sediment microbial communities from the University of Notre Dame, USA, for methane emissions studies - BRP12 BR (SPAdes)... | ecosystem: Environmental > Aquatic >... | reverse complement strand
AAGACGATCCTGTTTGTCACCCACAGCGTGGATGAAGCGGTCTTCCTTGCAGACCGGATTGTTGTGCTGACCCCACGCCCCGGAACAATCTGCGAGGTTATCCCCATCGATCAGCCACGGCCCCGGGACAGGACAAGCGTCGAGTTTGCAAAAGTGCGCAGGTATGTTCTTGACATGATAAACCAGCCGAAATGCACCCTCCAGTAAGGTTTAATACCGCCCATTTCCATTTTATACAAGCAGTTTATGCAGCAAAATGGCATGATCATCTGATCATTTTTACGGATTTTTATGCCCGCTAAAACATACCCTTTAAAGGAGTAGGACGCGATGGTCAGAAAACCGGCAAGGATGTATAGGAATATTTCAAAGAAACCCTACACGCGGCGTGAATACATGGGCGGGGTTCCAGGAAGCAAGATCGTCCAGTTTGAAATGGGGAACCTGGCGCAGGAATTCCCGACACAGGTGGATCTCATCGTGGAAGAAGCATGCCAGATCCGCCATTCCGCGCTTGAGGCGGCGCGTATCAGCATCAACCGCAGGCTGATGAAGGAGGTCGGCAGGGCGAACTTCCATTTCAAGGTGCGCGTCTTCCCGCACCATGTCCTGCGCGAGAACAAACAGGCGACCGGCGCCGGTGCCGACCGTGTCTCGGAAGGGATGCGCCTTGCATTCGGCAAAGCGGTCGGGACTGCCGCACGGGTTGCAGAGAACCAGAGGATTTTTTCCGTCTTTTCAACCCCCGCATATCTTGAAAAGGTCAAGGATGCACTCCGCCATGGCGGGCATAAGCTCCCTTCGCCCTCGCACTTGAAAGTGAGCACTATCAAGGTCAGCGGTAGGATCGTTACACCAAAATTCGCTGAAGAGAAGGTTGTTGCAGCACCGGTCGTTGTCGCCGAGGAACCCAAGGAAACAGATGCTGTAAAGGGCAAAGAACCGGCAAAGGGCGGTAGGGAGCCGGCAAAGGGCAAGGAACCCGCAAAGACCCCTGAGGACAAGAAGGGAGCTGCCCCCGTGGTAAAGGCTGCCGAAGAGCCAAAGGGCGGCAAGCCGGTAAAAGGTGGGAAAGAAAAGAAATAATTTTTTCACATCTTCAGGGTATCCTTTTTATTATCATGCACCTGGTCAATCTCCGGTTTCTTTTTAAAAAAAACCTGACGCCCGATCTGCATTTACAAATATTTTCAGGTATTCTCTGATGTGAAAATGCGCATAACCAAATCATTATTTCCGTTCTTTTCTCATTACTGTTAATGTGCAGTACTGACAGCTCCGCCATGCTCCGGGCGCTTGAGATGGCAACCACAGACGCTTTGCGTGAAGCAGTGATCCGCCTTCCACCCGATGTGAAGCGTGTGATCGAACGGGCGGCATCAGCGGAAACGAATCCGGTTGCGAAGGGGGAATTGGCAAATATCGCCCGCAATATCGCTGCAGCGGAGGAGCTTGGCGTCCCCCTCTGCCAGGACACGGGCGTGCCGGTGGTGTACCTGACACTCCCTCCGTCAATTCCCCTGACAGAAAACCTGTACGATGCTGTAGCAGAAGGTGTACGCAGGGCAACTGCAAACATCCCCCTCAGACCCAATGTGGTCGATCCGCTCACAAGGCATAACACCAATGACAATACCGGCGCGGGGATGCCGGTGATCCATGTGAAACCGGGTGATCGGTTCACCGTGACCGTACTGCCCAAGGGCGCCGGTGCGGAAAACGTCTCGCGAATCGCGATGCTCCTCCCGTCCGAGAACGACGGGATCGAGAGATTTGTTGTCGAGACGGTGCTTTGCGCCGGGGGTAAATCCTGCCCCCCTGTCGTGCTCGGTGTCGGGATTGGCGGGACGTTTGATGGTGCTGCTGCCCTCGCCAAAGAGGCGCTCCTCCAGCCGATCGATCACATGGATCCCCTTGAGCAGAAATTATGTGACGCCGTTAATTGTCTTGGCATTGGGCCCATGGGGATGGGTGGCGATACCACCGCACTTGCCGTGAAAGTGAAAACCGCTGCATGCCACACGGCCTCGCTTCCTGTTGCGGTGAATGTCCAGTGCTGGGCATGCAGGCGTGCGACAAGGGAGGTGGTGTGGTGACAACGACATTACAAACACCCCTTAACGATGAAGTGCTCCACTTACATGCGGGTGACAGGGTGGAACTCTCCGGCATCGTGTATACGGCGCGGGACGAGGCACATCTCCGCATGAAAAAAGAAGGGATTCCCTTCGACCCGAAGGGTGCAGCTATCTACCACTGCGGGCCCGTAATCCAGAACAGCCGCATTCTTGCCGCAGGGCCCACAACATCGGCACGGATGAACAATCTCTCGGGCTTTTTGCTCGATCAAGGTGTCAGGGCGCTGATCGGTAAGGGAGGGATGGGGCAGGAAGCGCGCGAACAGCTGCGCGACCGTGCTGTCTACCTTGCATTCACGGGGGGGTGTGCCGCGCTCGCTGCTTCGCACATGACGCTCCGGGGGGTTTTTTTTGAAGACCTTGGCATGGCGGAAGCGGTCTGGGTCATCGAGCTCGATTCCCTACCGCTTACTGTCGGTATTGATGCACAGGGCAATGATATCTTCGAAACGGTCCGGGCACATGCGGACAGAAAATTCCAGCGATACTGTACACAGGGGAGCTGATTACCGGCATTTCCCAATAAATAGTTTTTTTCTTCTGGACAGTCACATACTACGATAGGACGCATTGCATGAAACTTGCCATCGACGAGACCCGTTGCAAGGGATGCAACCTCTGCACGAAAGTCTGCCCGTACAAGATTTTTGTAGAGGGAAAAAAATCCAATCCCCGCGGGATCGTCGTACCTGATCTCGACCGCCCTGAACGCTGCGCGAACTGCCGGCTCCAGCGCCTGTACGGCAGGACATTGTGCGGTGTCTGCCAGCTCACCTGCCCCGACCAGGCGATCCACTGGGTGGATGAGCAGCCGTACGAACCAAGGAAGGTGGCGATTGAATATTGACAAAGACTGAATTCTGGCAGGGGAACACTGCCTGTGCAGAAGGGGCGCTTGCTGCAGGGTGTACGTTTTTCGGGGGGTATCCGATCACCCCCTCGACAGAAGTTGCTGAACACATGGCCCTCAAGCTCCCGAAGAAAAAAGGTATCTTTGTCCAGATGGAGGACGAGATCGCGAGCATGGCGGCAATCATCGGGGCGGCGTGGACTGGCGCACGGGTGATGACTGCGACAAGCGGACCGGGCTTTTCACTCATGATGGAGAATATCGGGTTTGCCGCGATGACCGAGACGCCCTGTGTGATTGTGAATATCCAGCGGGGCGGCCCCTCCACCGGACAGCCGACCATGGCGGCACAGGGGGATATGCTTCAGTGCCGATTCGGTTCGCATGGTGATTACAGTATCATCGCGCTCTGTCCTGCAAGCGTGCAGGAGATGTATGAACTTACGGCACGGGCATTCAACCTTGCCGATCAGTACCGGGTGCCGGTCTTTCTGATGGCTGATGAGATTGTCGGGCACATGCGCGAGCGGATCACGATTCCGGAGAACCTTGAGCATATATCCCGCAGGGAACTTGTACCGGGCAGACTCCCGTTCCAGGCGGAAAACGACCTGATCCCCGGTTTTGCAACGTTCGGGAAGGGCCATGGCGTCCATGTGACCGGGCTGACCCATGATGAGCGGGGATATCCCTGCGCGACCAATCCCGGCGTGCATGCCGCGCTCGTACAACGGCTTGTGCACAAGATCGAGGATGCAACGAACGCGATCGCAGACTATGATGTAATCAACCCGGATGCAGGACAGGTCGTTGTTGCATATGGCGCTCCCGTCAGGACAGTCCAGCAGGTGCTCCATGACGGCGGGGGAACTGATACAGGGTTCCTCCGCCTCCGGACGGTCTGGCCATTTCCAAAAGATGCGCTCGAGAAATTTTCAAATGCGCAAGTATTCGTTGTCCCGGAACTGAACATGGGGCAGATCGCCCGGGAGATCGAGCGGCATGTGAAGGTTCCTGTCATAAGCCTGCCCAGACTCGGGGGCGACCTCCATACCCCGGCGGAGCTCATCAAAGCGCTGGAGGCGCATGCATGACCTTTGAGGACTGGTTCCGGAAGGACCGGCTCCCCCATATCTACTGCGCCGGCTGCGGGAACGGCACCATCATCAACTGCACGCTTGGAGCGGTTGACGCGATGGGCTGGAAAAAAGAGCAGACTGTTTTTATTTCCGGGATCGGGTGCTCATCGCGGGCGCCCGGTTATATCATGACCGACTCGCTCCATACAACCCATGGCAGGGCTCTTGCCTTTGCCACCGGTGTCAAACTTGCAAACCCGGCGCTGAATATTGTCGTGTTTACCGGTGACGGTGACCTTGCCGCGATCGGCGGCAACCATTTCATCCATGCCTGCCGGCGCAACATTGACATCACGGTCATCTGCATGAATAATCAGATCTACGGGATGACCGGCGGGCAGGGGAGCCCGACGACCCCGAAGGGGCGCCTCTCGACCACAACACCCTACGGCAGTGCAGAACCTGCATTTGATCTCTGCGAACTTGCGATCGCAGCCGGTGCCAACTATGTCGCACGCTGGACCTCCTATCATGTCAGGGAACTCGAACGGGCAGTGAAGGCGGGGCTTGAGAACCCCGGTTTTTCCTTTATCGAAGCGATGACGCAGTGCCCGACGAATTTCGGGCGCCGGAACAAATTCAAACAGGTAGCAGATCAGGTTGAATATATCAAAACCCATGCGCTCCTCAAGGCAAAGCGCGACCGGATGATCGAACAGGGAGAGAAGGTGGCAGACGATCTATTCGTTATCGGGGAGCTAGCCCGGCGCAACCGGCCGGCAATGGGGGTGAAACCATGAGGCACGAGGTCAGGTTCTCGGGATTTGGCGGACAGGGTATCATTCTCTCGGCAGTCATCCTCGGCAGAGCGGCAGTGATGTACGACAACAAGTTTGCTGTCCAGACGCAGGTGTACGGTCCAGAAGCACGGGGCGGAGCTTCCATGAGTGCGGTGATCATTGATGACGAACCGATCCTGTTTCCGAAAGTGACAACCCCTGACATCTTTGTGATCATGTCAGAGGAAGGGTTCGAGAAGTACGGTGCGAGCGCACCCGAAAATGCTGTGATGGTGCTGGACTCGTCCCTTGTACACTCGCGCCCGAAATGCACCTGGTACGAATTCCCCGCAACCCGGGAGGCAAAAGAGACACTGGGCAGAGATATCGTGGCAAATATCGTGATGCTGGGGGCTCTCATTGCAACAACCCATATTGTCGGGGAAACGGCACTGGAAAAGGCGATCCTCGATTCCGTGCCAAAGGGAACCGAGGCACTCAATATCAGGGCGATGAAGAAAGGAATTGAGCTTGCAGCAGCGGGAAGCACCAAAGCATGAAATTACGGGAATACGAAGCAAAAAAAGTCCTGCGTGACTACGGGATACCGGTACCTGCGGGTTTTTTAATCAGATCCGCAGATGAACTTGCGCCCCGCATACACGAGCTTGGCGCACAGATCGTGCTCAAGGCGCAGGTGGATGTCGGCGGCAGGGGCAAAGCCGGAGGGGTCCTTAAAGCAGACCATGAAACTGCAGTCCCGGTTGCCAGAGACCTCTTCAATAAAAAAATAAAAGGGCTCCCGGTTCGCGAGATCCTCGCCGAGCAGTACCTCGAGATCCAGCACGAGTACTATCTCTCCATCACAATTGACCGCTCAAAAAAGCAGCCGCTCATCCTCTTTGCTGATTCCGGCGGTGTGGAAATCGAGACTACCGCACGGGAGCGCCCCGCGGCAATCCGCAAGGCGGTTGCGATGCCGCTTATGAAGGATATACCCTCATTCATGCTCCGGGAGCTGACCGGCAGTGCGCCCAGGGAGATTGATCAGGTAATCAATAAGCTTTACCACGTCTTCTGCGAAAAAGACGCGCTGCTTGCCGAGATCAACCCGCTTGTCACAACCCCAAAGGGCGTGTTCGCGGCGGACGCGAAGATCATTATTGATGACAACGCGCTCGCCCGGCAGGGGATCACGGTGAACCGGGATCTCTCCGAACGCGAGCGCGAGGCGGAGAGGCATGGTTTCTCGTATGTCGAGCTCAATGGCTCGATTGGTGTGATCGGCAACGGCGCCGGGCTCACGATGGCGACGCTTGACCTGATCGAGCACTATGGCGGAAGGGCGGCAAATTTCCTTGACGTGGGCGGCGGCGCCGAGAGCGAGCGGGTAAAAAATGCGGTGCGTCTTGTCGCAAGCGTCCCGTCTGTCAGGGTCATTGTGGTCAATCTGCTGGGAGGGATCACCCGCTGTGACGAGGTGGCGCGGGGGATTATCGCCGCTGGCATACCCCAGAAAGTGATCGTCCGGCTTGCCGGCACAAACGAAGAGGAGGGGAAAAAGCTCCTTGCCGGAAAGGGATACGAGATGCTCGACACCATGGACCTTGTCGTGAAAAAGGCGGTGGCGGTAGCAACATGATCTATGGCGATAAAAACACAAAGGTGATCGTGCAGAATATCACGGGCAGGCAGGGAGAGTTCCATTCCGGCCTGATGAATGAGTACGCACAGCAGGTCGGCGGCAGGGGGGTTGTTGCCGGCGCCACGCCTGGCAAGGGCGGGCAGCAGGTGCACGGCATTCCGGTCTATAACACGGTTAAAGAGGCAGTCCGCGACCACGATGCAACAGCGAGTGTAATTTTTGTTCCCGGTGCTGCGGCAGGTGACGCGATCATGGAAGCGGCAAACGCGGGGATCGAACTTGTGGTCGTGATAACCGAGCATATCCCGGTGCATGACACAATGAAGGCGATTGCCTATGCACGCTTGTCAGGATGCAGCGTGATCGGTCCCAACTGCCCGGGGCTTCTCTCACCCGGTGAACTGAAGATAGGGATCATGCCGGCGCAGCTCTTCTCCAGGGGGAGGATCGGGGTCATCTCCCGATCCGGCACGCTCACCTACGAGGTGGTCGACGAGCTAACCCGTGCCGGCCTCGGGCAGAGCACCGTGATCGGCATTGGCGGCGACCCCGTGATCGGGCAGACGTTTGTTGATGTGCTCGGGCGGTTCGAAAATGACCCGCAGACAAAAGCGGTCGTGCTGATCGGTGAGGTTGGCGGGAATCTCGAAGAGGAAGGGGCACAATCAACCAACCTCCCCGTCGTTGCATATATTGCGGGCAAATCCGCACCGCCCGACAAACGGATGGGGCATGCCGGTGCGATTGTTGAAGGCGGTGAGGGCGATGCAGGGTCCAAGATCAAACGCTTAAAAAAGCTTGGCGTCCCGGTGGCATCCCGTCCGTCAGAGATCCCTGAGATTGTGAAGGGACTGTTCACGAACCGCTGTTAGGGTCGCCCCTTTTCCCTGCCCTTTATTTTCCCGCAGGTTTCTTCTCCCTGTCCTGCGATAAGCAAATCACGCACCGTCCATGAGTGCGGGGACTCGATCAGAGCATTTTTCTTATGGGATGAGAACATTATAGTTACCTACTCTCTAGATCCTGAAGACGGGGTATAGTAATGAAGTGCCCTCATTGCGGAATTGAAGTCAGGGATACAACGGTCGAATGCGGATACTGCGGCGGCAAAATACCTCAGCGGTCCGGTAAACCATCACCTGCAGCAGGGACCAGGCATGGCCCGGTAGCAGGCACGGTGCAGAAACCGGCAGCTGCAAAAAAACCCAATCTTAACGAACCGGAACCTGATGAGGAAGGGGAAGACGGGCTTTCAGCGTACCTGCAACCGGGCGAGCAGGTGCTGATCGGTTCGCTCAATATTTCAGTCAAAAAATTTTTTTTCCACGCATACCTTACAGACCGGCGGATATTCTTAATTGATACGCAGGAAAAAAAACTCAAAGTCACTGCAAAGGACATCCCGCTCGAGTCGATTGCCGGAAGTATTGTCGAGTTCTCAGAGAATTCCGATCCCGTGCTTGTTCTCTCGATACGGTCTGCAGATGAAGAGATCAAGACGATGAAACTGATCTTTGCGCAGGACGGGATGGACCGGTCATCTGAAATTGATGAATGGATTGACCTCCTGCAGGAGCAGACCCGTCCAAAAAAGCAGAAAAAACCGCCCCTGCCGCAGGTGCCGGAACCCGTACCGGGAACCAACGATGAACCGGCGCGGGCACCGGTGCCCAAACCTGCGGCCCTGCGGCAGGACCTGTATCCAGCAAAAAAACCGGTCAAGGATCATGAAAAACAACCGCCCGTAAAACGCTTATTGTCCCTGTATCAGGTCTCAAAACAGAAGGAGCCGGAACCACAGGAACCAGAAGTTCGGGGTGCTGATGTACGGACGCCCGAAAAAACGGTCCGCAAAATTCCCGGGCAGCCGGTGGCGTACCGTGAAATCCCCCCAATCCGGCAGCCGGTAGTCCAGCCTGTAAAAAAAGATGAGATGCAGTCGGCGATGAAGGGTGCTATTGCGGGTGCAATGCGCCCAACCCGGCAACCGGCAGCCCAGCCTGAAAAACGGCCTGTCGCTGAGCCGGTAAAAAAGGTCCGGATGATCCCTGAGATCCCGGTTCTTCCTGAGCATGAAAAAGAGCCTGCTGAAAAGGAGCACGAACCACAGGAGGAGGGAGGGGCACCCCTGTTCTGCCACAACTGCGGCAAAAAACTTCCTGCTGCCGCACATTTCTGTCCGGGGTGCGGTACAAAACTCGGTCACCACAAACCATCGCAATCAGGTGCTGCTGTACATGAAAAGAAATCGGGTAAGCCGGATCAGGTGCATGATGAGGAGAAAGGCGAACGCCGCCCGTCAAAGCCGCCCGTGCGAAAAGCTCCAAAGGGAAGCGAAATGACCATCCTGCATAAATTTTTACGGCGTTAAAATTCATTTCAGGAAATGCAATCTCGCGCCGGAATTTTCATGGGTACCCCCCGGTGAAGATGAAGAAAATTGTTATAAGACTGCCAGTCCTTTTCATTAGTACGATTGATTAATACTTCGAGGAACCGGATGAAAAGAAATATCAAAGTCGAAGCACTGGACCAGATCCCGCTGGAACAGCAGCAGATTGAACTTGTTGAACGCAAATGTCTCGGGCATCCCGACAGCATTGCGGACGGCATCGCCGAATCGATCAGTATGGCCCTCTGCAAGGAATACCTCGAACAGTTTGGTGTTGTCCTGCACCACAATACCGACCAGGGCGAGGTCGTTGCAGGCGAATCCATGCCGAAGTTCGGGGGAGGCAAGGTCATACGCCCCATCTTTATTCTGATCGATGGGCGTGCAACAAAGAAATTCAACAATGTCTCGATCGCTGCAGATTCGATTGCAGTGGAAGCGACCCGAAGTTACCTCCGCAGACTTTTTACAACCTTAAACCTCGAACGAGATGTGATCATGGACTGCCGGCTCGGCACAGGTTCGACCGATCTCCGTGATGTGTTCAAACCAAGACAAGGAAGGGTGCCACGATCAAATGATACCTCCTTTGGTGTCGGGCATGCACCATTTTCAGATGTGGAAAACATCACCATGAGCATCAGCAATTTCATCGATGACTGGCTCCGCCCCCGGTATCCCGCGATAGGGCAGGATATCAAGATCATGGGACTGCGGGACCGTGATACCATCACGCTTACTGTGGCATGCGCCATCGTTGACAAATACTGTGCCGGTATATCCGAATATGCTGAATACATGGCGCTCCTTTCAGACGAGATCAGGAACGTGGCACAGAAACAGACAAAACGAAAGGTCGTCGTCCACGTCAATACAGCAGATGATATCGGGAGCGGAAGTGTGTACCTCACGGTAACCGGGACCTCCGCCGAGATGGGCGATGACGGTTCCGTCGGCCGCGGTAACCGGTGCAACGGTCTCATTACCCCCAACCGCCCCATGAGCATGGAGGCAACGAGCGGGAAAAACCCGATCAACCATATCGGCAAGATCTATAACCTGCTCTCGACGCAGGTGGCAAACGACTGCGTGGCAAAGGTTGACGGTATCGATGAGATGTATGTCCGCCTCCTCTCCCAGATTGGAAAGCCTATCGACCGCCCGCTTGTGGCTAGTGTCCAGGTGCTGCCAAAACCCGGTGTCAGGATGCAGGCAATCAAAGGTGAGATTGAGGGAATTGTTGACGACTGGCTCGAGAATGTGACCGCTATCACAGAGAAGGTAATCCGTGGTGAGCTCAAGACTTTCTGATACAAAAACAAGAAAAACCGGCGCAAAAAAACCTCACGTGAAGAGTTTTTCCGCTGATCCTTCGATTGTCCGCCTTGCGATACCGAACAAGGGACGGATCGCGGCGCCGATCATGAGCCTTGTGGAAAAGAGCGGGCTTCACTTAGCTGAGAGCGGGGGCGAACGGCGCCTGATCACTCAGACGCTCGACCCCCATGTCGAGATCCTTTTTGCCCGCCCTGCTGATATACCGGAATATGTGGCAACAGGAGCGGCAGATCTCGGGATCACGGGTCATGACATTATTGTTGAACGGGGTTCCGGTGCAAAAGAACTCCTCGATCTCCATCTGGGGAAAGCAACACTTGTCCTTGCCGTGCGGGAGGATTCGGATATATCCTCGGTGAGCGAGCTTGCCGGGGCAAAGGTCGCGACCGAATTCCCCGCGATAACGCGAAATTTTTTCAGGAGGCACGGGGTGGCTGTCAATGTTGTGCTTGTCGGGGGTGCGTGCGAGGCAACGCCTCACCTTGGCATTGCCGACGCGATTGTGGACCTTTCCAGTTCAGGAACCACGTTAAAAACAAACCGGCTCCGCGTCCTTGAGCCCGTGCTTGAGACCAGTGCCCGCCTGATCGCCAACAGGGAATCGCTGAAGACCAAAAAGGAGAAGATCGATGAAATCCAGCTTGCCCTTGAGAGCGTTGTCCGGGCACGGGGCCAGTGCTACCTGATGATGAACGTGAAGCGGACGGCTCTGGGGGCGGTAAAGAAGGTGCTGCCCGGTCTGTCTGGGCCGACTGTTATGGATGTTGCATCAAAAGAGGACCTTGTCGCGGTGCATGCAGTCGTCAACGAGGAGCGGGTCTATACGCTGATCAACGCACTCAAGCGTGCCGGGGCAAAGGACATCCTCGTCATGTCGATCCAACGGATGATCCGCTGATTGGTATGAGAATCTTCCCTGCTGTTGATATACTGGAAGGAAAGTGCGTCCAGCTGGTGCAGGGCAGGCGCGAACGGGCGACGGTATACGGCGAACCACTCGCATGGGCGGAGCGCTGGATATCGGAAGGGGCAGATGCGCTCCATGTGATCAACCTCGACGGGGCTTTCGGGAGCTCGGAGAAGAACGCCGGACTGATCCGGGACCTGATCCAAAAGACCGAAATCGAGATCCAGCTGGGCGGCGGGATCCGGTCGGTTGAGGATGCTTCCCGCTGGCTTGAGACCGGGGTTACGCGGGTCATCCTTTCGACAGCCGCAACAGAACAGCCGCACATCATCCGCACGCTTGCAGACGAATTCGGAAGCCGGCGGGTGATGGCGGGCGTGGATGCGAAAGGCGGGCAGATCGCTGTCGAGGGCTGGCAGAAAACTGCCGGCGATGTTATTTCCTGGGTGAAGCGGTTCGAATTGCTCGGCGCCGGCTCGTTCCTCTATACCAATGTGGATGTAGAGGGACTGCAGCAGGGCGTCCGGTTCGAACCGGTCAAAAAAGTGATTGAAGCAACAAAACGTCCTGTCGTTGTCGCCGGCGGGGTAAGCAGCGTGCAGGACATATCGGGGTTACAGGTGACGGGCGCCTGCGGTGCGGTGCTCGGGTCGGCCCTCTACTCCAACAAGATCAGCCTGCCGGCAGCACTGGAGGTATGCAGATGAGAAAGGTTCAGCTGGAAAGAATGACAAAAGAGACGGATATTAAGGTGGCGCTCAACATTGACGGCACCGGCAAGGGACTCGCAAAGACAGGCATCCCGTTCTTTGACCACATGCTTCATTCGATGGCAAAGCACGGCGGCTTTGACCTGACCTGCACGGTCAAGGGGGACCTTGGGGTGGACTGCCACCACACCATTGAAGATACCGGGCTTGTTTTGGGCGATGCGATAAAACAGGCGATTGGTGACGGGAAAGGAATCCGGCGGTTTGCCCATGCGGTCATACCCATGGATGAATCGATCGCTGAGGTGGCACTCGACTGCGGGGGGCGGGGCTATCTTGTCTATACCGGCTCATTTGGCGGCGATTCCATAGGCTGCATCCAGAGCGACATCATCGAGCACTTCTTCCACACCCTCTGCACCCGTGCCGGCATCACGGCCCATATTTCGTTTTCAGGGCGGAACGACCACCACCAGTGCGAGGCGGTGTTCAAGGCGTTTGGCATTGCTCTCTCGCAGGCGGTGGCGATGAGCGGGAGAGATGGGGTTTTAAGCACGAAAGGAAAACTTTAATTACATTTTTTAATGATGCAAGAGAAAAAAGAGTTGATTTAAGATTTTGCTGCCAGATCAACATCCTCTTTCTTGATCGTCTTCCTCCCCGCGTGCTCGGCAAGCTTGTTGGACTCCTTGGTGAGCTGGGCGATGTACTTCTCCGCTTTTATGACGAGCGCCTCAGCCGCATCGCTGCCGACACGCTCCGCACCATTCTTCTTTGCAATGCGCACAACTGCGGCAATGGGTAAATCTGCCATGTTTTGTACCTCAAAAAAGAAGTATATCGATAGATATATATACTTTCTGGAAAAAAGCCTCATTTTACCGTCCATTGGGACATCGGAAGGCATGCCGCCACGTTCAGAGAAATCTAACCACATAACTTCGCAGAATATTTTTAATTCAGATTAAATCGAACAATTTTCGAAAATAATGGTTTATATCGGTTTTAAATTAATCCAACAACGATGCGGCAAGCAATAGCGCATTGGTGTAATCTGGTGAGGCGCGCGAAGTATCCACGAATATTTTACCGATATTTAGCACAGGCGCGCCATGCCCGTGCCCCCCTCCCAGAAATACCAGCGTCCTGAAGATTAAATTCCCGGAAATGCCATCAGGCGCGATGATCACCCCGCAGCTCTTTACGGCATCTTCAATCAGGATCTCGCAATGCCGTGCGGCACTCAGGCGGGCGACAAGTTCAGCATCTGCCATCGACGCGTCAACCTGCTGGTGCCTCCCGACATCCCCGAACCGCCCGCCGGAGAGCACGCAGACATCCTGCGAGAGGCCGAACCGTTGTGCGATCTGTTTTCCTTTGTCGATCAGCGCCAGTTTCTCAGCAACAGTCCACCCTTCATCCACACCAACCGGAGCGAGGAGGAATTTGTGGCCGTCCACTGTTTCCAGAAGGGCTATGCGTTCAAGATGATCAACACCGGCTGCACATTTCAGGAAAGAAAGCGTTGCATTCGCGGGTAATGTGCCCCTGACCGCGGCATCGATCGATCCTGACATCAGGTCAGCAATGAGTGCTTCGTGCGGTTTTGCATGGGTAACAATCGTTATAAAATTTTCCGGCCCTGTTTTTCTGTCCACTGTCTGAGGACGGCAATAGCAGGAAACGATTGCACGGCCATAAACAGCCCGTGCACTTGCGATCACCTTGCCTGCATCATCGCCGATACCAATGCCAATGCGTTTCAGTGCAGGTGACATGGCAGATCTTCAGAGAACAGGTGCATGACACCATTGTGGATGAAGTCAAAGACCTGGGTTTCATCTCCCTGGTAACTGATCCGCAGTTCCTGTGTCGTGTCAACGGTCCCGATTGCCTTTGCCACCATACCGACCGAGCCAAACCGCCGGATGAGTTCCGGAACATTTGCTTCCTTTGCCGTAAGTACAAAGCCCATCCCCGGATACATCCTGACCCACTGTTCAAACGTCATGTTGTGTGCGGCAAGGTCCGGCCTTGGGATGAGCCCGAGATCGATGACTGCACCCTTTCCGCTCACTTCCAGGAGCATGCCGAGCGTGCCGATGATGCCCGGGTTGGAAATATCCTTTCCTGCAGTCACCAGGTGCTCCCTGCCGATCTGTTCCAGTAGTGCAACCTGCGCCCTGACAGCACCTGCGGGTTTCATGGTGACTGAGTCCCAGTTAAGCATGCACGAAGGGTGGACCCTGCCCGTGAGATCGATCGCGGCAAGCACGCGGTCTCCTGCCTGTGCGGTATGGGAGTAGATGACCGAGTCAAGCCGGGCGCACCCAAGGATCGAGACATCGATCACGCTGTAGGGTGCATCGGGGTGCAGGTGCCCCCCCACAATCGGGACGCCGAACTGCGATGACGCGTCATGCATCCCTTTTACGACCTGTTCCTGGATGTGGCTCTCTTTCGGGATGGAAAACACGTCAACCATTGCCAGCGGACGGCCCCCCATGGCAGCGATGTCGTGGATATTGACAAGCACCGAGCAGTAGCCCGCCCAGTAGGGGTCAGCCTCCATCAGCCGGCTCCAGATCCCATCAGCCGCCAGCAGCAATGCCTCACCGTGGTGCTCGATGACGGCTGCGTCCTCGCCAAACGACGCGACAACGTGGGGGGCATCAATCTTTAACGAGTTTACCATCTCGCCGATGGCATGTTTCCTCTTTACGCCCTCGTATTCCTGGACGACCTTCGCTATGATCTCAGTGGAGCAGCTCTTTTCCACGACACCACCCGCACACCCCGTGTTATGTATGATTGTGTGTAATGGTATGTACGGCTCATCAGAGATAATTTATTTGATATACGGTCAACGTGTTGGTATGGACTGGGCTGAAAAGTACCGCCCCCCGCGACTGTCAGATATTGTCGGAAACACTGCGGCCGTGCGGCACATGGCGGAATGGGCGCGATCATGGACGAGAGCCTCACGCCCGCTCCTTCTTTATGGCAAGCCCGGGATCGGCAAGACCTCCAGCGCCTATGCACTTGCCCATGACATGGGCTGGGAGGTCATTGAACTGAATGCCAGTGACCAGCGGACGGCGGCGGTCATCGAACGGATTGCCGGCAGCGGAAGCACTACAAGGAGCCTGACCGGCGCCGCACGGAAGCTGATCGTGATGGATGAAGCCGACAACCTCCAGGGTACCGCTGACAGGGGCGGTGCCCGGGCCATCATTGACTGCATCAGGATGTCTCAGCAGCCCATAATCCTGACTGCAAACGAGCTGTACGGGTTACCTCCCGAACTCCGCATGAGGTGCGACCCGGTGCAGTTCAAGGCGATCCCTGCCCGTTCGATCGCTCCGCACCTCAGATATATCTGCGGGTCGGAAAAGATTGAATGCAGTGATGCAGCGATCAGACAGATTGCGGAGAGCGCGGAAGGGGATATCAGGTCCGCGGTCAACATGCTCTACGCAGCTGCCATCGGACGGCAGCGGATTGATGATACGCAGGTGCACACGTCGCAGAAAGATGAGCGCACCTCAATTTTTGCCCTGATATCAGCCCTTGCATCGAAGGCAACTGACGAAGACCTCTCCCGGCTCTTTTATGAGGTGGAGGATACGCCGGAGACTATTGAGCAGTGGATCGACGGCAACATGCACCTGCTTGTCGATCCAGCTGCGATGAAAAAAGCATACCGTCATCTTGCGCGTGCAGATGAGTACCTTGGCTATACCTACCGGCGGCAGTACCACACGCTCTGGCGGTATGCGACCGCGGTGATGCTCCTTGGCGTTGCTGATGCTGCCGCGGGAAGGGGGATCCATGCGAAGATTATGCCACCGGCACGCTGGCAGAAGATGGCAGCTGCAAAAAAGCACAAGGCGATCCGGTTGGCCCTTTTTAATAAAATCGCAGGCACCATGCACATCCCTCAGATTACCCTGCGCCAGGAATACCTCGGAACGTTCTCGTTGCTTGTTGAATACGATCCTGTCACATTTACGCGGGAATTTTCCCTCGATGCCGAATCACTGAATTTCTTTTTGAATAATATGGAAAAAGCGCAGGAGATCGCAAAAAAAGTTGCACAGGAGCAACGGGACCATGACAGGGTAAAAGAGGACCAGGCACAGGCAAAAAAGACCGAGAGAGAGGGTGTCCGGAAAAGGGAAGAACCCCCCTCATCCCCGGACCGTCCTGAAACGAAGCAGCCGGCGCGGCATCAGCAAACACTCCTTGACGGGTTCTGACGGCGGTAATACCGGTGGAGGACAACACCGCAGTCGATCCTTTCGCCCCCGTCCTCATAGCATTCAAAACCGAGGTGGTAGATGAGAAGATCAGCATTGACCCGTTTCGCAAGGGCGATCATGGGGGGAACCATCTCGACAGCAGGGCGGATGGCATAGATAACCTCGGTCCCCTGGTACATCTCAGGGTCAGGAGAAAAGACATCATCGACAGCAAAGGCAGGTTGCCCGTTCATCGGCACCATGCAAATATCCGTGCACCTGATGGTTTTGCCTGCTCCCGTTATGATAAGTGCCGCAGTCGTGTTTTTTCCGACTCCGATCTCAACAGCGGTATCATACTGTGCAGCAATATACTCCCCGATGCAGGTCTCAATATGTTTATACTCGCCCATTCCAACAGATCATAGCGATGCGTATCCATATCTTTTGGGATACCCTTTCTCCTGCAGGGTTCCAGGTGCCGGTTGCGCGCAATATATCTGCCATGCTCGGTGTGCGGGCGAGCATCAGCGAGAACCCGGTGCGCATGATGGGGTATGTTGAAGAACGAAAGCAGATCAACGCCCAGGCACTGCTCGACAGCGTCCAGGCGTATAAACGCCGTCATACAGTGACGGACCCGGTCCTCCTTGTCATCTCCCAGGACCTGTTTAAAGACGGGCACCGGTATGTTTTCGGACTTGCACGGGAACCGGTCGGAGCCGCGGTCGTGTCATCAGCCCGGCTCGGAAACGAATTTTACGGCAGGGAAAGGAGCGATGACGACCTGATCGACAGGCTCTCAAAAGAAGGGGCGCACGAGATCGGGCACCTGTTCGGGCTCGACCATTGTGCAGACCGGGAATGTATCATGTTCAGGCCCGATACGCTTGATGAACTCGACCGCAAGAAAAAGGGGTTCTGCGATCATTGCAGAAAACAATTTGCCACTCACATTGCAGCAGAATCCCCGTGATGCAACAGTATTACCCTTTTATATGCAGATTGACCTCCGGATTACATTTGAACAATACAACCATCCAGTACCACTGAAGAATATCCGTAATGCGTTGGAAACCTGCAAAGGTTGAAAAAAAATATCAGATGGATGGCTCCGGCATCTTTGTCGTGAAATAGTAGCCATGAAGCGCCAGCAAGAGATAGATAGGTAAGAGTGCCTCGTAAGTAAATTCTTCGCCCAGGTATTTAAACGCCCAAACCGTTCCGAAGATGTCGATCTCGAAGATCATGACACCCCACCATTTTCCAAGATACGAGTACCCGAGCCCGGGGAGCATGAAATTCAAAAATCCCGAAATCAGGGGATTTTTCTTCAGTTTGGGGCGGCGGGAGAGACCCCGTGGAAGATACATCAACTTTATGCCGCATTTTTGTGACGCAAGCACGGCATTCCACCGCACCTCACTGTTTTCATCAGCCAGGGATTGGATCAGCGCGGGAGTTGCCTGGGTGCTCTTGAGCTCACCAAGGCTCTCGACAGCCCTGATACGGACATTACTGTCCCGGTCATGAAGGATATGAGTCAGTGCGGGAATGGCAGAATCCCCGATTAACCAGGTCGCCTTCCATTCCTGCATTCCCACAAAAAGGAATGCCTTTTCCTCATCATTGGGAGGTTTCCAGCCAATCCTGACAAGAGAAAATGCGGCGCCGTATCTCACATGTTTGTCATGGTCGCGAAGGCACGTGATGAGTGGTTCAATAGCCTGAGGGTCACCTATCTCGCCCAAAGCAATTGTGGCTTCCCACCGGATCTCGCTGCTCTCATCTTTCAATGTGTCGATCAGCACCGGGATTGATTTGGGATCCCGGATCTCAGTAAGAGCCTGGATGATCACGAGCCGGGAAGCCTTATTTTTCTTCTTTAACGCCCGGATCAGCGCATCCATTGCCGCAGGGCCGAGGCTACCCAGTGCCTTTGCAGCCTGGGACTGCGTATACAAGTCGTCACTTGAGTGGAGTGCCCTGATCAGGCCAGAAATGTCTTTGGCTGCAGTTAATTTTTCAATATCCGCCTTTTTTTGTCCAAACAGGGCCGAAATGTCAACCATACACGCTCACACGGACAGGGTCCACTCCCTTTTTGCGATATAAAATGTATGTACTGCAAATAATGTCGTGATCGGAAACGCGATGATGAACGGCATATACGGGTCCCACAGGATCTGACCAAGGACGATCAGGAGCATGTAAACCTCCCATATTACCAACCCCCACCATTTCCCCAGGTAATCATACCCAACACCCAAAAAGAAAAAATTCAGCAGTGTGGCACCAAATATACTGGGTCCGGTCCGCGGCCGTTTTGAAAGCCCCAGGGGCAGCTGGCTGATCGGCACCCCGCACCGTTCGGATGAGAGCACTGCGCGCCACCGGACATTCCCGTCAGGGTCCCGCAACACCTTTTCACAGGTTTTTTTCGCTTCAACACCCCCGATAAAGCCAAGGATCTCAACAATCTGAGCCCGTATGGCGGGGTGCCGTTCCTTGAGCAGTTCAATCAGGGGCCCGGTTGCGGATTCTCCCAGTTTTTTTATCGCAGCCCAGTCCTGCAGAGCAATATAATAGAATGCCCGATCCTTGTCCGTTTCCGCTGACCATCCGATCTGTTCGAGTGCTTTTGCCGCTCCATACCGGACATAGCGGTCATCATCACTGAGCGCGCTCATAAGAGCAGGAGCAACGGTCTGGTCTCCGATCTCCCCGAGGGCAAGGGCTGCCGCCCACCGGAGTTCATTTATTTCATCGGAGGCAAGGATGACCTGCAGCCTCTTGATCGCCGCAGGATCCCTTATGGAAGCGAGGGCTTCAATCGCCCCGAGCCTGATATTAATATCCGGGTTCTGGATGGCTAAAAGAAGGGGAACTGTTGCATCGTTTCCCATCATTCCCAATGCACGTGCGGCGCGCCACCGGGTGTCAAAATTCCCGTGGTCCAGTAACCTGATCAGGGCGGGGATATCCCGGGATTGCTGCAGTGCCCCGATATCCGGTTTTTGGAAAATGCCCAAGAGGGAAAATGACATATCTTTTATCCGTCCGTGTATTCTTTGTTGTCTATTTTGAATATGATATTCTGTAATTAATGTAATTATGGATGGCATGAAAAACATTCGATACCTCTTGAAAAGAGTATGTATTGACGCGGTAAAATTTTAGTAAAAAACCTTTTTTTGACAATTGATATATGGTGCCGGCTGCAATGCACTGATCGGAACCCAAATGCGCTGCTCTGCCATCACCGGCACAGTCTTTTCCTCCCATGATGTTGCCGGTCACCCCGAATGCAATGCACGTCTCCTGACGGCATGCACAGGGCTTGATCCCCGG
>Ga0209253_10001692_pt1 | contig 19436 bp, 19 predicted proteins | sample FrelakmetBRP12BR_FD_187145 | JGI IMG/M metagenome (GOLD analysis project Ga0209253, IMG submission 187145) | Freshwater lake sediment microbial communities from the University of Notre Dame, USA, for methane emissions studies - BRP12 BR (SPAdes)... | ecosystem: Environmental > Aquatic >... | reverse complement strand
GCCCATCGACCTGCAGGCCGTCGCGCAGCAGCGGCAGCAGCAGCCGGCCCGTGCCGCAGGCGACTTCGAGGGCGCGGCCGCCGTTGGCGCGCAGCCGATGCTCGTAGAACGCCTGGTCCCAGTAAGGCTCGGCGCCGAAGTAGTGGTCGTAGGCCGCGGCGACGATGCCAGAGTAGTCCCAGATCGTCGGCGGCGCGGTCATCGGGCGCGACGAACGCGCAGCAGCTCGTCGAGGATCAGCAGCGCGGCGCCGCAGACGATCGCCGAGTCGGCGACGTTGAACGCCGGCCAATGCCAGCCGCGCCAGTGGAAATCGAGGAAGTCGATCACATGGCCGTGGGTGATGCGGTCGATGACGTTGCCGATGGCGCCGCCGAGGATCATCGCCAGCGCCAGCGAGAACAGCCTCTGCGTGGCGTGCCGGGCGAGCAGGTAGAGGATGGCGAGCGAGGCCAGCAGGCCGATCACGATGAAGAACTGCTTCTGCCAGCCGGAAGCGCCGGCCAGGAAGGAGAACGCAGCCCCCTTGTTGTAGGTCAGCACCAGGTTGAAGAAACCGGTGACTGGGTGCACGTCGCCGTAGCTGAACACCCGCTCGATGGCGACCTTGCTCAGTTGATCGACCGCAACGATCGCCGCCGCCAGTCCGAGCCAGGGTGCGAGCTTCTGCAACCAGGACTTCTTCGAGCTCATCGCGCGACCTCCTCCTCGCTGCGCTCGAAGGGCTCGCGCTTGGGGCGGCCCGGCACGCTCGCGGCCATCAGGCGGTCGTCCTCGCTTCGCCGGCGCCGAACAGGTTCTCGACGCAGCGGCCGCACAGCGTCGGATGCTCAGCCGTTGCCCCCACGTCCGCGCGCCAGTGCCAGCAGCGGTCGCACTTGGCCTGCGGCGAGGGCGTGACGACGACCTTCTCGTCGGCTTCGGTGGCCACCACGTGCAGCGTGGCGCGGCTGGTGATCATCACGAAGCGCAGGTCCTCGCCGAGCGTGGCTAGCAGCGCGTGCCTGTCGCCGGAGAGGCTCAGATCGAGTTCGGCCTGCAGCGACGAGCCGATCCTGCCCGCCTCGCGCTGCGCCTCGATCGCCTTGAGCACGTCGGCGCGCACGGCGCGGATGCGGCCCCATTTGGCGAGCAGGGCCTCGTGACCGGCCACGCCGGGCAGTTCGTGATAGACGTCGGTGAAGATCGTCCCGGCCGCATTCGGCGAGAACACGGCGAACGCCTCCTCGGCGGTGAAGCTCAGGAACGGGGCCATGATCCGCAGCAGGCTCGCGGTCGCGTGCCACAGTGCCGTCTGCGCCGAGCGCCGTGCCTGCGAGTCGGCCGCGGTCGTGTACAGCCGGTCCTTGAGGATGTCGAGATAGAAGGCGCCGAGATCCTCCGAGCAGAACGTCTGCAGGCGGGCGATCACCGGATGGAATTCGTAGCGCTGGCAGCACTCGAGCACCTCGGCCTGCATCTGCGCGGTCAGGGCGAGCGCGTAGCGGTCGATCTCCAGCATCTGCTCGACGGGCACCGCGTGGCGGGAAATGTCGAAGTCGCTGGTGTTGGCGAGCAGGAAGCGCAGCGTATTGCGGATGCGCCGGTAGCTCTCGACGACGCGCTTGAGGATTTCGTCACCGATCGACATCTCGCCGGAGTAGTCGGTCGCCGAGACCCACAGCCGCATGATCTCGGCGCCCATTTTCTGCGCCAGTTCGACCGGGTCGATGCCATTGCCGAGCGACTTGCTCATCTTGCGGCCCTGCGCATCGACGACGAAGCCGTGTGTGAGCAGCCCCTTGTAGGGTGCGCGGCCGTCGATCGCCGCGCCGATCAGCAACGACGAGTGGAACCAGCCGCGGTGCTGGTCCGAGCCTTCGAGGTAGAGGTCGGCCGGGTAAGCGAGGTCGGCCGCGTGCGAGCCGCGCATCACCGTGCGGTGGGTGGATCCGGAATCGAACCACACGTCGAGTATGTCGTTGGCCTTGTCGTACTCGGCCGCCTCCTCGGTGGGCAGGAAGTCGGCCACAGTGGCGCGGCTCCACGCCTCGACGCCGCCCTGCTCGACTTTCTGCGCGGCCAGTTCGAGCAGTTCGAGCGTGCGCGGGTGCAGTTCGCCGCTGGCCTTGTGCGTGAAGAAGGGCAGCGGCACGCCCCAGTTGCGCTGGCGCGAGATGCACCAGTCCGGGCGGTTGGCGATCATGCCGTGCAGGCGTGCCTTGCCCCACGAGGGGAAAAAGGCCGTGGCCTCGATCGCGTGCAGCGCGCTCTGGCGCAGCGTCTCGCCGGCCGTCTCCGTCTGCATCACGCCGCCGGTCTCGCGCGTCGCGCCATCCATGCGCACGAACCATTGCGAGGCGGCGCGGTAGATGAGCGGCGTCTTGTGCCGCCAGCAGTGCATGTAGCTGTGGCTCTGCTGCTCGGAGTGCAGCAGGCTGCCGGCAACGCGCAGGGCATCGACGACCTTCGGGTTGGCGTCCCAGATCTTCATGCCGCCGAACAGCGGGAAATCGGCGGCGTAGACACCGTCACCCTGTACCGGGTTGAGGATCTCGTCGTCGGCCAAGCCGTACGACTTGCACGACTCGAAGTCCTCGACGCCGTAGGCGGGCGACGAATGCACGATGCCGGTGCCGGCATCCGCGGTCACATACGTGCCGAGGTAAACGGGCGAGTCGCGCTCGTAACCCTTGTCAAGCAGCGCCAGCGGATGGCGGAAACGCACTTGCTCCAGCTTCTGGCCGACACAGGACGCGGTAACGCGGCCCTTCAGGCCGTAGCGCTGCAGGCAGGACTCGACCAGCGACTCGGCGAGGATCAGCAGGCGATCGCCGCAATCGACCAGCGCGTAGGTGAATTCGGGGTGGAAATTGAGCGCCTGGTTGGCCGGGATCGTCCATGGCGTCGTGGTCCAGATCGCAGTGAAGGCCGGCTTGCCCAGCGCCGCCACGCCGAAGGCGGCCGCGACCCGGGACTGCTCCTCGTCGGCCAGTGCGAAGGCCACGTCGACGGCCGGCGTCTTCTTGTCGATGTACTCGACCTCCGCCTCGGCAAGCGCCGAGTTGCAGTCGAAACACCAGTTCACCGGCTTCAGCCCGCGGTAGACGAAGCCGCGCTCCATCATCCGCCCCAGCGTGCGGATCTCGTCGGCCTCGGCCTTGTAGGTCATCGTCCGGTACGGGTTGCCCCAGTCGCCGAGCACGCCGAGCCGCTTGAACCCTTTCATCTGCAGCGCGATCTGCTCGGTGGCATGCGCGCGCGCTCTGGCCTGCACCTCCGCGCGTGGCAGGTGCTTGCCGAACTTCTTCTCGATGTGGATCTCGATCGGCATGCCGTGGCAGTCCCAGCCCGGCACGTACACGGCGTCGAAACCGGCCATCGAGCGGGTCTTGACGACGATGTCCTTCAGGATCTTGTTGACCGCGGTACCGAGATGGATCTCGCTGTTGGCGTAGGGCGGGCCATCATGAAGGATGAACTTCGGCGCCCCGCGGCGAGACGCGCGGATCGCGCCATAGACATCGCGCTTGTCCCAGTCGGCCACCCAATGCGGTTCACGCTTGGGCAGGTCGCCGCGCATCGGGAACGGCGTGTCGGGCAGGTTGAGCGGGTACTTCTTGGTGGCGGGGTCGGCGGGCGGCTTGCCCCTGGATCCCTTCTCGGCGTCAGCCATTCAGTGCTCCTTGGCCCCCTCGGGCTCTTCAAGGTCGGTCGAAAAGTGCGAAGTGTAAGGACAGCGCGCTGCGGCGCAGCGCAGCCGCGGCATCAGGCCAGCGGATCCACCGGCGCGAGCAACGCGCGCGCATTGGCGGCGTCGTTGCGGATCGCCGTCGTCAGAGCTTGCAGCGATTCGTACTTCGTCTCGTCGCGCAGCTTGTGCACGAGTTCGACACGGACCAGCTTGCCGTAGACCTGCTGCGCGAAGTCGAACAGGTGCACCTCGAGCAGCCAGCGGCCCGTGTCGTCCACCGTCGGGCGCAACCCGATGCTGGCCACCCCGGGCCGAGGATGTTCGCCCAGCCCGTGCACCTTCACGGCGTAGATGCCATGCGCGGCCGGCCGCTTGTGCGCCAGGCGCAGGTTCAGCGTCGGAAAGCCGATCTCGCGGCCGAGTTTCCGGCCATGCAGGACGCGGCCGGAGATCGAATACGGCCGCCCGAGCAGTGCTGCGGCGTGCGCGAGATCGCCGGCGGCAAGTGCTTCGCGCACCTCGGAACTGGACACGCGCACGCCGTGTTCCTGCACGGTGGCCAGTTGCTCGACCACGTAGCCACGCAGGGATGCACGGCTGCGCAGCAGTTCGACGTCGCCGGCGCGACGCGCGCCGAAGCGGAAGTCATCGCCGACCAGCAGGCAGCGTGTGTCCAGCCCTTCGACCAGGACGTCGTCGATGAACTGCTCGGGGGCAAGCGAGGCGAAGCGGCGGTTGAAATGCTGGATGAAGACCCGCTCGACGCCGGCAGCAGCGAGCGCCTCGATCTTGTCGCGGATGTTCGCCACCCTCGCCGGGGCGCTGCCCGGCGCGAACAGCTCGCGCGGGTGCGGCTCGAAGGTCATGACCGCAGCGCTGAGGCGGTGCCGGCGTGCGGCTGCGACCAGTTGCGCGAGCAGCGCCTGGTGGCCGCGGTGGACGCCGTCGAAATTGCCGATCGCCAGCGCCACCGGCACGCGATCGCCGCTGCGAGCGATGCCGCGAAAGATCTTCATCGGTTGAGGGAGGCAGATGGCGCACCGATTATACGAACGGCCCCTCGCTGCCCATGCGCTGACGGCCGCCGAGCACATGTCAACGCGTAGAATCCGCGCCGAATGAAACGCATCGTCTGCCTGATCTCCGGGCGCGGCAGCAATCTCGAGTCGATCCTGCGCACGGCCGAATTGGAACACTGGGAAACGGATGTGCCAGCGCGGGTCGTCGCGGTGATCAGCAACCGGGCCGACGCTGCCGGCCTGGCCATCGCCGCCGCGCATGGTGTTCCCACCACCGTGATCGAACACCAGCGCTTCGCCTCACGCGAGGCTTTCGACGCGAACCTCGCCGCGGTGGTCGACGCGCACACGCCGGATGCCGTGGTGCTGGCCGGCTTCATGCGCGTGCTCAGCAGCGCGTTCGTGGCGCGTTACGCCGGCCGTCTGATCAACATTCACCCGTCGCTGCTGCCGGCCTTTCCCGGGCTGGCAACTCATCGGCAGGCGCTGGCCGCCGGCGTGCGTGTGCACGGCGCGACGGTTCACTTCGTCTCCAACGAGGTCGACGGCGGCGCGATCATCGCCCAGGCGGCCGTCGGCCTGCTGCCGGGAGACACCGAGGAGACGCTGGCTGCGCGGGTCCTGCAGCGCGAACACGTGCTGCTGCCGCGCTGCCTGCGCTGGCTCTGCGAAGGCAGGATCGCGCTCGTCGGAGGCCGGGTGGCGTTGCGCAACGTGCCAGCCGACGAACTGGCACTGCTCGGATGAACGATCAGCGCATCACTTCGCTGGTTGTCGATTCACTGGCCCAGCTGCTGGCGCAGGTGCTGCGCTTCGACGGCCCGGCCGATGCGGCGATGTCGCGCTACTTCAAGCAGCGCGCCAAGCTGGGCAGCCGCGAACGCAGCCTGATCGCGGAGGCGGTTTTCTTCGCGCTGCGCCGCTACGCGAGCCTGCGCTGGATGATGCAGCCGGCGCATCCGGAGCGTGCGCCAAGGCTGGCGGCGTTGATTACCCTGGCGCGGCAGCATGGCGCCGAGGCGCTCGATCCGCGCGCCCTGCGCAACGATGAGCGGGCGGTGCGGCACGCGCTCTCTCGGCGTCTCGATCTGGCGCCGCGGCACGTGCAGAGCGAGGTGCCGCCCTGGCTGTTCCAGCGCATCAGCGACCAGTATCTGGATGCGACTGCGCTGCTCGCCGCCATGATCGGGGCGGCGCCGCTCGATCTGCGCGTGAACACGCAGCGCGCGCAGCGCGATGACGTCCTGGCCGAATTGCGCGCGGCCTCGCGGCAGCACGCGCCGCTGCATGCCGAGGCCACCCAGTATTCACCCGAAGGCATCCGCCTGCTGGAGAAGCCGGGGCTGACGCGCTGGCCGCTGTATCAGGACGGCAAGATCGAAGTGCAGGACGAAGGCAGCCAGCTCATTGCACGCCTGGTGGCGCCGCGTCGCGGGGAGATGGTCGTCGATTTCTGCGCCGGTGCCGGCGGCAAGACGCTCGCGCTCGGCAGCCTGATGCGCTCGACCGGACGCATCTACGCCTTCGACATCCACGCCCGCCGGCTGGCCGGGCTCGGTCCGCGGCTGAAGCGCAGCGGGTTGTCGAACGTTCACCCGGCCGCGATCGCCAGCGAGAACGACCTGCGCGTCAAGCGCCTGTCCGGCAAGATCGATCGCGTGCTGGTCGATGCGCCGTGTTCGGGCAGCGGCACGCTGCGGCGCAATCCGGACCTGAAGTGGCGCTTCGATGAAAGCGAGCTCGCACGGGTCAACTCGGTGCAGCAGAAGGTGCTGCGCGCGGCCGCCCGGCTGGTCAAACCGGGCGGAAGGATCGTCTATGCGACCTGCTCGCTGCTGGCCGAGGAGAACCAGGCCGTGATCGAGCGCTTCGTTGCCGATCAGCCGCAGTTTGTGCAGGTGCCGGCCACGGAGGTGCTGCGTCCGCAGGGCATCGAGATCCCCGGCCTGAAGGACGCTGCACCGTACTTCGTCATGCTGCCGCACGTGCATGGGACCGACGGGTTCTTCGCCGCCGTGCTGCAGCGTCGGTCCTGAGCAGCGGGATGGAAGACGGGCCGGGAAGGCGGCCCTGCCCGGTCGAATCCGGTGCTTCTGCACTCGGAGGGGCGCCCGTACAATGAGCAACTGATGCTTTGTCGCCCGGCCACTCGGTCGCAGGCCCTGCTGGAGGCCAAATGTATTTTCTGGATTTCCTTGATGGCGGCGTGCTGGAGCTGTCGTGGTGGCAGGCGGTCGTCGCCACGCTGCTGCTCACGCACGTCACCATCGCTGCGGTGACGATCTATCTGCACCGCTCACAGGCGCATCGCGCGCTCGACCTGCATCCGGCCGTGGCGCACTTCTTCCGCGCCTGGCTGTGGCTGACGACCGGCATGCAGACCAAGGACTGGGTCTCCATCCACCGCAAGCATCACGCCAAGTGCGAGACGCCCGAGGACCCGCACAGCCCGCAGACGCGCGGCCTGAAGAGAGTGCTTTGGCAGGGCGCCGAGCTGTACCGTGCCGAAGCCCTCAACGGCGAGACGCTGGCCCGCTACGGCCACGGCACGCCGGACGACTGGCTGGAGCGCAACGTCTATTCGCGTTTCACCTGGCATGGCGTCGGGGTGATGCTGATCGCCGATCTGGTGCTGTTCGGCGTCGCCGGGATTGCCGTGTGGGCCGTGCAGATGATCTGGATTCCGTTTTTTGCCGCCGGCGTCATCAACGGCATCGCGCACTACTGGGGCTATCGAAACTACGATAGTCCCGATGCCGCGACCAACATCAGCCCGCTGGGCATCCTGATTGGCGGCGAGGAACTGCACAACAACCATCACACGTACCCGACCTCGGCCAAGTTCTCAAGCAAGCCTTTCGAGTTCGATCTCGGCTGGCTCTACATCCGCGTGCTGGCGGCGCTGGGCCTGGCCAGGGTGCTACGCCGGGCGCCGGTGCCGAAAGTGGTGGCGCCGCGGCCGGGGGTCGACGTGCAGACGCTGCAGGCGGTGATTGCCAACCGCTACGACCTGATGGCGCGCTACGCGCGCGGGCTGCGTGCGACGTTCAACGAAGAACTGCGCCGGCTGAGCCTGCCGGCAGCCGAGAAGCAGCGGTTCGCGTCATTGCGCCGCTGGCTGCGCAAGTCGGATGTCGCCGCGATCCCGCCGGCACAGCAGCAGACGCTGCGCGAACTGCTGGGGAGGAGCGGGGCGATGCGTACCCTGGTCGAGATGCGCGCCGAACTGGCGGCGATCTGGGAGCGCGGCACCGCCTCGCGCGAGCAGATGCTGGCCAACTTGCAGGACTGGATCGCGCGCGCCGAGGCCAGCCGCATCCGCGCCCTGCAGGAGGCCGCACTGCGTATCCGCAGCTACGCGCCGACATCGGCCTGATCGACCCACAATTCGCGCCCAACAAAAAACCGGCCTTGGCCGGTTTTTTGTTGCGTCCTCTCGGGACTACTTGAGCTTGGTTTCCTTGTAAGCGACGTGCTTGCGCGCCACCGGATCGAACTTCATGAACTGAAGCTTGTCCGGCGTCGTGCGCTTGTTCTTCGACGTCGTGTAGAAGTGGCCGGTACCGGCCGTCGATTCCAGCTTGATCTTTTCGCGGGCGCCCTTGGCCATCTTCGCTCTCCCGTGCTATTTCAAATTTCGCCGCGGCCGCGCAGGTCGGCCAGCACCGCATCGATGCCCTGCTTCTCGATCGTGCGCAGGCCGGCGGTGGTCAGGCGCAGCCGCACCCAGCGCTTTTCGCTTTCGACCCAGAAGCGGCGGTCCTGCAGGTTCGGCAGGAAACGGCGCTTGGTCCGGTTGTTGGCGTGCGAAACGTTGTTGCCGACCATCGGCTTCTTGCCTGTGACTTGACACACTCGTGCCATGGCTTTTTCCTCGATCCAGTTCTGCCGTTCAGGGCCGCTGCGCCCCTGTCGGGACACCGGCGACTGAACGAAAGCGCGCGAGTATAGCGTCTTGGTGAACGGCGATCCAGTCGGCGCCGGGCCAGGAACGCCAGCGGGGCTCAGAGCAGTCCGCGTTCGGCAAACGACACGCTCGAGGCGCCGGCGACGATGACATGGTCGAGCACGCGCACGTCGACCAAGGCCAGTGCATCGCGCAGGGTGCGGGTCAGCAGTTCGTCGGCCCGGCTGGGCTCGGCGAGTCCGGACGGGTGATTGTGCGCAAAGATCACCGCCGCCGCGTTGCGGTCCAGCGCGCGCTTCACGACTTCGCGCGGGTAGACGCTGGTTTGCGTAAGCGTGCCCCGGAACAGTTCTTCGTCGTCGATCAGCCGGTTCTGCGCATCGAGAAACAGTGCCGAGAAGACTTCGTGCGGCAGCCGCCCGATCCTCAGGCGCAGGTATTCGCGAACTTTCGGTGGTGAATCGAGCAGGCGCTCGCGCCGCACTTCCTCCCGCAGTGCGCGCCGCGACAACTCGATCACCGCCAGCAACTGGGCACACTTGGCCGGCCCGAAGCCGCGCATCTCCTGGATCGCCTTGGGCGGGGCGCTCAACAGGCCGTTGAGCGAACCGAAGCGCTCGATCGCGCCCCGCGCCAGGTCGAGCACGCTTTGCCCGGGAAGGCCGATGCGCAGGAAGACCGCCAGCAGTTCCGCCTCCGATAGCGACTGCGGACCCTGCTGAAGGAGCCGCTCGCGCGGCCGCTCGGTCTCCGGCCAGTCGCGAACCGTCCGGCGGGGACCGTTGGCTACAATCGCACGACTGCGTCTGCTGCTTCCCATGGCCCGGATCGCGCCCGATTCGCACGTGACCCTGCATTATCGTCTTGCCGCCCTCGTCGGGGGCGCGGAGCGAGAGGTGATCAGCACGCTTGGCGGGCACCCGGCGACACTGCAACTGGGCGGTGGGCACCTTGCCGGCGGCCTTGAGGCGCGGCTGCTGGGACTGGCCGAGGGGGACGAAGCCTCTTTTGAAATTGGGCCAGCCGAGGCTTTCGGCGAACGCAGCCCGCAACTCGTCCAGGCGCTGTCGCGCGCCACCTTCGACGCGAATGCCGACCTGGGCAGCGATTACGCCCCCGGCGACGTCGTCGAGTTCAGGCGTGCCGATGGAGGCCGCGTGGCGGGCGTGCTGAAGGAGCGCGATGAACAACGCGTGGTTGTCGATTTCAATCATCCGCTGGCCGGCGTGCCGCTGCGCTTCTCCGTCCGCGTGATCGGGGTGCTGTGATGGAAGTGCTGCTGGCCCAGCCGCGCGGGTTCTGTGCCGGAGTTGACCGGGCCATCGAGATCGTCGAGCGGGCGCTGCAGGTGCACGGCGCGCCAATCTACGTCCGCCACGAGATCGTGCACAACACGCACGTGGTGTCCGATCTGCGCGCCAAGGGCGCGGTGTTTGTCGATGAGCTTGATCAGGTTCCGGCCGGCGCCACCGTGGTGTTCTCCGCGCATGGCGTGTCCAGGGCAGTGCGCAACGAGGCGCAGGCGCGCGGCCTGCGCGTCTTTGATGCGACCTGTCCGCTGGTGACCAAGGTCCATGTCGAGGTCGAGCGGATGCGGGCGCAGGGCCGGGAGGTCGTGGTGATCGGTCACGTCGGCCACCCGGAAGTCGAAGGCACGATGGGTCAGGCCGATAATGGCATCTACCTGGTCGAATCGCCTGGAGACGTCGTGCGGCTCGAGGTCCGTGATCCGGAGCTTCTTGCCTACGTCACGCAGACCACGCTGTCCATCGACGACGCGGCGCAGGTCGTTGCTGCGCTGAAGCAGCGCTTCCCGAACATCGCTGCACCCAAGAAGGCGGACATCTGCTACGCGACCCAGAACCGCCAGGATGCGGTGAAGTTCATGGCGCCACAGGTGGATCTGGTAATCGTGATCGGCAGCCAGACGAGTTCGAACTCCAACCGGCTGCGCGAGGTGGCGGAGCGCTTCGGCATTGCGGCGTATCTGGTCGACAGCGCCGACGACGTGGATCCGGCCTGGTTGCAGGGCAGGCAGCGGATCGGCGTGACAGCCGGCGCATCGGCGCCGGAGTCGCTGGTGGAGGGGCTCATCGAACGCCTGCGCTCGCTCGGAGCGGGCCGCGTGCGAGTGCTCGAAGGCGTCGAGGAGCACGTAGTCTTCCCCCTTCCCAAGGGGCTCGGGCGGTTGGTGGGCGCCGAGCCGGTCCGAAGTGAACTTTAGGTTTTTCAAGGAGGCACCGATGAAGAGAATCCTGGCAGCACTGCTTGTTTCCGTTTTTTCGACCCTGGCACAGGCGCAGGCGGTCGACATCGAAGGCGTGAAATTCGAGCCGACGATCCAGGTCGGCGGTCAGCCGTTGCAACTGAACGGCGCCGGGGTCAGGACTCGGGTCATGTTCAAGGTCTATGCGGCAGGACTGTATGTGCCGCAAAAAGCGAACGCAGCGGCGGCGCTGCTTGCCCAGAAGGGACCGCGGCGGGTAGCGATCGGCATGCTGCGCGACGTCGATGCCGACACGTTTGTCGGCGCCCTGAACGATGGGCTGAAGGCGAACCTGAGCGAGCAGCAGCTGGCCGGCTTCAAGCCGCAGATCGACACCCTCAACGCCAACTTCAAGGCGGTTGGCGAGGCGAAGAAGGGCGACCAGATCAACTTCGAGTTCACCCCGGAGACCGGCACGCGCATCATCGTCAATGGCCAGCCGCGCGGCGCGGCGATTCCGGGCGAGAGCTTCTTCGAAGCGGTCCTGCGCGTGTGGATCGGCGACAAACCGGTGGACGCCGGCCTGAAGAAGGGCATGCTCGGCGGTTGACGGTGCGCCGCTGCGCGGAGCAAAGCGCGGGCGTCGCCCGGGCTTTGTCCTTTCGGGGCTGACGCGTTCGTGGCTGCAGGCGGGTCGCGCCGGAGCCATCGGCGATGAAGGCGGCCCGGACGGCGGCGCAGACCTCCGCAGCGCCGCTGATCGACCGCTTCATCGACGCACTCTGGCTCGAGGACGGACTGGCGGCGAACTCGCTTGCCGCCTATCGGCGTGACCTGCAGCAGCTCGCGGCGTGGCTTCCCGGATCCGATCTGCTGGCGGTGGGCGAAGTCGACCTGCAGCGCTTCTTCGCTGCAACCTTCGCCGACTCGCGTGCCAGCACGGCCAATCGACGGCTGGCTACGCTGCGCCGCTTCTATCGCTGGACGTTGCGTGAGGGGATGATCGATCGCGATCCGACGCTGCGCCTGGTGGGGGCCAAGGCGCCGCCGCGTTTCCCTCGGGCGCTGACCGAGGAGCAGGTCGAAGCGCTGCTGGCCGCGCCTGATCCCGAATCCGACCTCGGCTTGCGTGATCGGGCGATGCTCGAATTGCTGTATGCGACCGGGTTGCGGGTGACGGAACTTGTAGGCCTGAAGCTCGTCGAGGTCTCGCTGGTCGATGGTCTGGTTCGGGTCACGGGGAAGGGCCAGAAGGAGCGAGTCGTCCCGGTGGGCGAGGAGGCGCGACTGTGGCTTGAGCGCTATGGCGGGCGGGCGCGGCCGGGCCTGCTGAAGGGCCGCACAGCCGATGCGCTGTTCGTTACTCGCCGCGGCGGGCCGATGACGCGGCAGATGTTCTGGAAGCTGATCCGCCGTTACGCGCTGCAGGCGGACATCCGCGCGCCGCTGTCGCCGCATGGCCTGCGGCACGCATTTGCCACCCACCTGCTGAACCACGGCGCGGATCTGCGCGTGGTGCAGATGCTGCTCGGCCACGCCGATATCTCGACCACGCAGATCTACACGCATGTGGCGCGCGAGCGGCTGCAGGCACTGCACGAGCGACATCATCCGCGCGGCTAGACTGCGCGGCGATGAGCAAGGCGACCCACGTTTCCGAGACGCCGGCGACGGCCTGGCTGCGCCGACAGGGCGTTTCGTTCGTCGAGCATGTTTACGAGTACGTCGAGCACGGCGGCACGGCAGTGTCGTCGCAGTCGCTCGGGGTACCCGAACACCAGGTGGTCAAGACGCTGGTCATGCAGGACGAGCACGGCAGGCCGCTGATCGTGCTGATGCATGGCGACCGCAAGGTGTCGACCAGGAACCTGGCCCGCCAGACCGATCGCAAGCGCATCGAGCCGTGCATTCCGGAGGTCGCGCAGCGGCATACCGGCTACCAGGTCGGCGGCACTTCGTCCTTCGGCCTGCGCAAGCCGATGCCGATCTTCGTCGAACGCACCGTACTGGACCTCGACCGGATCTTCATCAACGGCGGCCGGCGCGGGTTTCTGGTGGAGATCCCGTCATCGGTCCTTGTCGCGGCACTGAAAGCGGTGCCGGTCAGTTGCGCGCTGGAGTCCTGAGGAGGAAACGATGCAGGCTCTCGCGTGGATCGTCGCGGTCGCCGGTGCCTACCTGCTTGGTTCGGTCTCCTTTGCTGTTGTCATCAGCCGCCTGTTCGGGCTGGCAGATCCGCGCAGCTACGGCTCAGGAAACCCGGGTGCGACCAACGTGCTGCGCTCGGGCAGCAAGGGGGCCGCCGCGCTGACACTGGCGGGTGATGCGGCCAAGGGGGCGGCGGCCGTGTGGCTGGTGCGGGCTCTCGGAGCGCATTTCGGGGTCGGCGAGCTGGGGGTCGCCCTGGCAGCGCTGGCCGCCTTCGTCGGTCACCTCTATCCGCTGTTTTTTGGCTTCAAGGGCGGCAAGGGTGTCGCCACATTCCTGGGCGCGCTGCTGGCGCTGAACCTTGGCGCCGGACTGCTCGTTTGCGCGACATGGCTGGCGGTCGCTGCGGTGTTCCGCTACTCGTCACTGGCATCGCTGTGCTCGGCACTCGCCGCACCGGTCGCCCTGCTCTGGCTGACAGGGGTGCCGGTCCTGTCCCTGGTCATCGTGGCGATGAGCGTGCTGCTGATCGCGCGGCACCGGCAGAACATTGTCAACCTGCTCGCCGGCAGGGAACGACGCATTGGTGAGAAGTCGGCGCCTGGCTGATGCGCCGCAGAGGATCAGCTGCTGCCGCCGAGCGGCCAGCGCGGGCGCACGCTGAAGCTCAGTGGTGCACCGGCCGCACCGGTCTGCAACCGGGCGAGTCCGGCCATCGCGATCATTGCCCCGTTGTCCGTGCACAGTTCCAGGGGCGGAAAGAAGAGCGCCATGCCCGCGCGCTGCGTCTCGCGCTCGAGCGCCTCGCGTAACTGGCGGTTGGCGCCGACCCCGCCGGCGACCACCAGTCGGCGCATCCCGGTCTGCTTCAGGGCGGCCAGCGACTTGCGTGCCAGCACCTCGACCACCGCATCGACAAAGGCCCGCGCGATGTCAGCGCGCACCTGATCGCACAGGTTGCCGGCGTTGCGCACTGCCGTGAGGACCGCCGTCTTCAGGCCACTGAAGCTGAAGTTCAGGTCGCGACTGTGCAGCATCGGCCGCGGAAAATTGAAGGCACCGGCGACGCCGAACTCGGCCAGCCTGGAAACGGCCGGACCGCCGGGATAGCCCAGGCCGAGCAACTGCGCAGTCTTGTCGAAGGCTTCGCCGGCCGCGTCGTCCTGCGTCTCGCCGAGCAGCTGATAGGCGCCAAAGCCGTCGACCTGCATCAGTTGCGTGTGCCCGCCGGATACCAGCAGGGCCACAAACGGGAAGTCCGGTCTCGGTTGCGCCAGCAGCGGCGACAGCAGGTGTCCTTCCATGTGGTGCACGTCGATCACCGGCTTTCCCAATGCGTAGCCGAGCGCGTGCCCGAAGCTCGCCCCTACCAGCAGCGCCCCGACCAGGCCCGGGCCGGCGGTCACGGCGATGGCATCGAGCTGCGGCAGTTCGAGTCCGGCATCCTCCAGCGCCCGCTGCAGGAGCGGCAGCAGGCGGCGGATGTGGTCGCGCGAGGCCAGTTCCGGGACCACGCCGCCGTAGTCGCGATGCATGTCGACCTGGGAGTGCAGGGCGTGCGCCAGTACGCCGCGCTCGCTGTCGAGCAGCGCGACGCCGGTCTCATCGCAAGAGGTTTCCAGGCCGAGGACGATCACAGGGTGGTCTTGCGCTGACGCCGCGATGGCACCGGCAGGGGAGGAGGAAGGGTCACGCCCAATGCCGCGCAGTCTAGCCAACGACTCGGCCACCCCCGCTGGCCGGGGCGGCGGCAGCGGGTCCGGCCGTGGGGCTTGCGGCGGCTGGGTCCGTACGTGCTATATTCGCCCGCTTTCGAGAGCCAGAGTGGTTCTGGCTTGGACTACATACCGACTTCATGCCTACTGTTCGCGTCAAGGAAAACGAGCCCTTCGAGGTGGCGCTGCGCCGCTTCAAGCGCACCATCGAGAAAAGCGGTCTGCTGACCGAACTGCGTGCCCGGGAGTTCTACGAGAAGCCCACGGCCGAACGCAAGCGCAAGAAGTCCGCGGCGATCAAGCGCCACTTCAAGCGTCTGCGCAGCCAGATGCTGCCGAAGAAGATGTACTAGAGCGCGTCGGCCCGCGGCCGGCGTAACTGGATTTCCTGAGAGCGCGCCCACCGGGCGCGTTTTCGTTTGTGCGCATATTTGGAGCGGTGAGGGCACGATGAGCCTGAAGGATCGAATCACGGAGGACATGAAGGCGGCGATGCGCGCGCGGGATGCCGAGCGGCTTTCCGCCATCCGGATGCTGCTGGCGGCAATCAAGCAGCGCGAGGTCGACAGCCGGATCGAGGCGGACGACGCCATGGTGCTGTCGATCGTCGAGAAGCTGATCAAGCAGCGCAAGGACTCGATCGCCCAGTTCGAGGCTGGGGGACGTGCCGACCTGGTCGCCAAGGAAACTGCCGAAGTGGCTGTGCTGGCCGCGTACCTGCCGCAGCAGATGAGCGAGGCCGAAGTGAACGCCGCGATCGAGGCGGCGCTCGCCGAAGCCGGCGCCACGGGCGCGGCGGCGATGGGCAAGGTCATGGGGCTGCTCAAGCCGCGCCTGGCCGGGCGGGCGGACATCGGCCAGGTTTCGGCGATGGTGAAAATGCGCCTGCTGGGCTGATCGGTGCCGCCGGTTGTGGCCGCAGCGCGGGAGCGGTGGCGTCGTTGCACAATGACCGCATCAGGCATTGAGCGCGTACTGCACGAGCCGTGATCCCGCAGGGATTCATCCAGGATCTGCTGGCCCGCGTCGATCTGGTCGACGTGGTCGGTCGCTATGTGCAGCTGAAAAAGGCGGGCCAGAACTTCCTCGGCCTGTGCCCCTTCCACGGCGAGAAATCGCCATCGTTCACGGTCAGCCCGAGCAAGCAGTTCTTCCACTGTTTCGGATGCGGCGCCCACGGCACCGCGATCGGCTTCCTGATGGAGCATCGCGGCCTCGGATTCGTCGACGCCGTGCGCGAACTTGCGCAGCAGGCGGGCATGAAGGTGCCGGAGGAGCCGGCGGGGGTGGCGCAGGCAACCAGCCGCGTCAAGGCGCTGACCGAACTGCTGCAGCTTGCCGCCGATTTCTACCGCCAGCGCCTTAAGGGCGGCGACGAGGCGATCCGCTACCTCAAGGGGCGTGGTCTCACCGGCGCAAGCGCCGCGCGCTTCGCTCTGGGTTTCTCTCCTGACGAGTGGACGCCGCTGGCATCGGTCTTCGGGACCTACGCTGACCCGCAGTTGGTCGAGGCGGGGCTGGTGATCGAAAACGAGGGCAAGCGCTACGACCGTTTCCGCGGCCGGGTGATGTTCCCGATCCGCAACCGGCGCGGGTCGGTGATCGGCTTCGGCGCGCGGTCGCTGGACGGATCGGAGCCCAAGTATCTGAACTCGCCCGAGACGCCGGTGTTTCACAAGGGGCGCGAGCTGTACGGACTGTTCGAGGCGCAGGAGTCGATCCGCCGCAAGCGGCGGGTGATCGTCTGCGAGGGTTATCTGGACGTGATCCAGCTGGCGCAGGCGGGTTTTGAGGAGACGGTCGCCGCGTTGGGCACGGCGGTGACACCGCACCATGTCGGCGAACTGCTGCGCCTGTCCGAGCAGGTGATCTTCGCTTTCGACGGCGATGCGGCCGGGCGCAAGGCGGCGCGGCGCGCACTGGAGGCGGCACTGCCGGTGCTGGCGGACACGCGGCGGATCGACTTCCTGCTCCTGCCGGAAGGCGAGGATCCGGACAGCCTCGTCAAGTCGCATGGTGCTGAGGCCTTTGCCGCAGAACTGGGACGGGCGCTGCCCCTTTCACGCTGGTTCATCCGCTCGCTGACCGAAGAGAAGGACCTGGGCACGGCCGAGGGCCGCGCCGCGTTGCTGGCCGAGGCCAAGCCGCTGGTCTCGACGATGCCGGCAGGGGCGATGCGCCTGCAACTGGTGCGCGAACTGGCGGAGGTCGCGCGCAGCGCGCCGGGCGAGGTCGAGAACCTCTTTGGCCTGAAGCCCTGGCGGCGCCTGCCGGAGACGCCACGCGGGGGCGATCGACGCCAGTCGGCGGAAACAGCGGACCTGAAGCAGCACATCTTGCAGCGGCTGATGGCCTACCCCGACCTGGCCAGCGAGTTCAATGAAGCCATTACGACCGAATTCTCCGAAGGTGGCCCAGCGCTCGATCGGCAGGTCCTCGAAGTCTGGCGGACCGCGACCGCAGCCGCGGGGCTGACCTGCGGTTCATTGCAGGAACTGCTCGCCGACAGCGAATTCGCGGAGCAGTACCGGGAGGCGGCGACGCGGGAGCTCTCGACCGACGCCGACATCGACGCCGCCCGTCTGGAACTGGCGGGCGCATTGGCGAAGCTCGAACTGCGGCGACTGAACAGCGACCTCGAGGCCCTGGCCGGGCAGCCGCAGCCCGACGCGGACGCGCTGGCGAAAATCCGCACCCTCTCGGAGCGGCGGGCGCGGCTGATGGCCGGGACGGTTGCCGACGGCCAGGGCGGCAAGATCGCACCTTAGCTGGGTCGGCAGATTGGCCTGGGCTGATACAATTTCCCGTTCCGCAGTCAGCGTGGTGCCAGGGTCTTCGGCCGGCCGAACGGTTGGCAGGCTTCGGCAGGGCACATGTGTGGACGCGGCGGCGGACCGCGTGCCCGCGGCGCTTCGGCGTCTCTGCCGGCGGGCGCGTCGAGGCAATTGACCTTTGGCACTGCAGACCCCATAACAGGCTCTGCCATGCATGGCGCCCGGCAGGTTGAATCAGCAGGTACTCAGGTGGCGGCCAACTGCGGTCGCGCCTCGTGGAATTTTCTGTCGCAGTGCACTTCAGTTCAGGTGAGCGGATGGCAAACAAGATGGCTCCGGGCAAGCGAGTGGTGAAGAAGCCGGTCCCTCGGACGAAGGCGGGTGCAGGCGTCGCCGCGAAGAAATCCGCAGCGGCCAAGCCAGTGGCCCACAAGGCCAAGGCGAGCGAGGACGCCGTCGACAAACGCAAGGTCGCCGCCGTCAAGGGTGCACCGGTTTCGCCGCTCGCAAAATCGGCTCCGGTTGCCGTAGCTGGCAAGGGAGCCCCGGCTGCCGCCGCGGCCGTCGTTGCCAAGGGCAAGCCCGGGCGCAAGCCGAAAGCGCAGAAGGACGTGCAGGCGATGCCCGCCGACGGCGTCGATGCCGTGCCCGAGGCGGGTGACGACACGGTCGACGAGGCGGTGCAGGTCGCGGAGAAAATGACACCGCGGCAGAAGGCCAAGGATCGTCGCGCCAAGGAAAAGGCGCTTCAGGAGGCCTTGAAGCGCATGCCGCCGGGTCCGCAGGAGGACTTCGAGGCGCGCCGCAACAAGCTCAAGGCGCTGATCAAGCTGGGCAGGGAGCGCGGCTTCCTCACCTACTCGGAGATCAACGACCACCTGCCGGACAACCTCGTCGACGCCGAGGCGATCGACGCGATCATCAGCACGTTCTCCGACATGGGCATCCAGGTCTTCGACCAGGCGCCCGATGCCGAGACGCTGCTGATGACGGAGAACGCGCCATCGGCGACCTCCTCCGAGGACGCCGAGGAAGAGGCCGAAGCGGCGCTGTCGAACGTCGACGCCGAATTTGGCCGCACGACCGACCCGGTGCGCATGTACATGCGCGAGATGGGTTCGGTTGAATTGCTGACCCGCGAGGGCGAGATCGAGATCGCCAAGCGGATCGAGGACGGCCTGAAGCACATGGTGATGGCGATCTCGGCCTGCCCGACGACCATCGCCGAGATTCTCGAGCACGCCGACCGGATCGCTGCCGGAGCCACGCCGATCGACGAGGTCGTCGACGGCCTCGTCGACGACAGCGAGGGCTTCCTGTCGAGCAGCGCTGGCGCGGGCGCTGGCGAGGACGAAGACGACGAGGGCGAGGAGACCACCGATCTGGGCGCCAGCGGCATGACCGCCGGCCAGCTCGAGCAACTGAAGGCGCGCGCGCTGGAGAAGTTCGAGCTCGTTCGCAGGCTGTTCGACAAGATGCGCGTGGCCTTCGAGAAGGAAGGTTACAAGTCGCCCGGCTATGTGAAGGCGCAGACCAGGATCCTCGACGAGCTGATGAGTCTGCGCTTCACCGCCAAGATGGTCGAGCGGCTGTGCGATTCGCTGCGGCGCCAGGTCGAGGAAGTGCGCAGCATCGAGAAGCAGATCTACGAGATCATGGTCAACAAGTGCGGCATGCCGCGGCCGCAGTTCCTCAAGCACTTCCCCGGCAACGAAACGAACACGCGCTGGGTGACGCGCGATGCCGAGGGCGGCCATCCGTACTCGGAGGTTCTTCTGCGCAACCTGCCGGCGGTACACGAACTGCAGGGCAAGCTGTCGGACCTGCAGAAGCGCATCGTGCTGCCGCTGAAGGACCTGCGCGAGGTCTACAAGCAGATGGCCACCGGCGAGGCCAAGGCGCGCAAGGCCAAGCGCGAGATGACCGAGGCCAATCTGCGCCTGGTGATCTCGATCGCCAAGAAGTACACCAACCGCGGCCTGCAGTTCCTCGAC
>Ga0209253_10001691_pt1 | contig 19436 bp, 19 predicted proteins | sample FrelakmetBRP12BR_FD_187145 | JGI IMG/M metagenome (GOLD analysis project Ga0209253, IMG submission 187145) | Freshwater lake sediment microbial communities from the University of Notre Dame, USA, for methane emissions studies - BRP12 BR (SPAdes)... | ecosystem: Environmental > Aquatic >... | reverse complement strand
AAAAATGGTGATAGTCTTACCCAAATTATTCATAAATTATTCTGTTAAACTGAAGATAGAGTATTGTCGCTCATTCTCGGTCGTTCCTCCCTGCGAGGCTTTTGCCTCTTTATTTTCACATGCTGTATTTGACTATCAGCAAAAGAATCCGCTCTAATACTCTATCCTCAGCCGTTATTAACAATTTCATGAATAATATGGGCTAAAATATGTCGTACCAAACTTTAATTGCAGTTACAGAGACAATGAACGCCAGAATCCATCTGAGAGACTGCGTTTTTGTCTTTCTACTCACCATGCTTCCTAATCGTGCTGAGGGAATGGCGCCAAGCAGAAGTGCGAACGCCATGTAAAATGGTACCTGCCCGGTTGCGACCTTCCCTATCAATCCGGCTGTGGCAGAGAAAAGACCGATTGCGAGAGTGCTCCCGAGGGCAACTCTGAGAGGGATTTTCAGTCCATACAGAAGTATAGGAATAAGAATGAAAGCCCCGCCCTGTCCGACCATTCCGAGCAGAAAGCCGATGATAATGCCTGTAATGATCGCAGCGGGTTTATGGAATACAACCTTATCTTCGGTCAGGTCATCTTTCAGATAACTGCGCGGCATAAACATCAGAATTGAAGCGACAAAAGACAGTATGCCAAAAATGAACAAGAGATACCTGTCTGAGACTCCTTTTGAAATGATAGAGCCAATCAATGAGGAAAGGAACAAAGAAAATCCAAGGGTCAATGCGAGACTTTTGTTCACAAGGTTTTCTTTGTTATAAAAAAGAATCGCAGAAAGGGATGCAAAAAAACCCTGAACCATGGTGAGTCCGGTAATGTTTTTTACCCCAATCGCATCAAATCCTAAGAGCGTAGGGATATAGAATAAAATGGGGAACATGATAATCCCACCACCGATACCTAACAGGCCTGAGAAAAAACCGCCTATTGAGCCTGCACAAAAAAGGAAGATATAAAAAAGTGGCATGTATCAGTCTACGAATATACGTTTAGTGTCTTCTGAGCCTTCACTGATAATATCGCCGATATGTGCAGCTAAGATGCCTTCTTTCCGGAGTGCGGAAACAAGCGTATCCTTTTTTTTCTTTGGAACAAATATCAGGAGACCGCCTGATGTCTGTGCATCATTCAATAATAATTTTTCTGTATCTGATACATCCTCGCGCCATTTTACATATTGTTCGAAACTTCTGCAGTTAGCCCTTGAACCGCCGGGCACTTTATTCAATTCTGCAAGTCTCACTGCATCAGCAAAGAAAGGCACGTTGCTTGTATAAAGACGTGCGCTCAGATTACTTGCAGAAAGGACTTCGTGCAGATGTCCTATGAGGCCGAATCCTGTTATGTCTGTTGCTGTGCTCACTCCGACTTCAAGCATGATCTCTCCGGCTTTCTTATTCAGAAAAGCCATAGAAAGCGTGAATTCTTCTATGGTGGCTTCACTGCACATGTTTGCCTTAATCCCTGTAGAAAGAATACCTGTGCCTATCTTTTTCGTGAGTATCAGAGCGTCTCCTGGACGGGCCTTAGTATTATCAAGGATCCTGTCAGGATGAATAACACCAAAGACTGAGAAACCAAATTTCGGCTCTTTATCTCTGATCGTATGTCCCCCGATGATTGTTACACCTGCCTCGGTCATCTTATCGATCCCGCCCTGCATTATTTTCTTCAGGTAAGGGAAAAACTCAGTTTCATTTGGAAACATGGCAATATTTAATGCAACTAATGGTCTGCTGCCCATTGCATAGACGTCGGAGAGTGAATTCGCTGCGGCAATCGCACCATACCAGTAAGGGTCGTCAACAATCGGTGTGAAAAAATCCGCTGTTAAGACAACTGCTATCTCATCTGTAAGGCGGTAGACGCCTGCATCATCTGCATTGGATGACCCAATGAGTACATTCCTGTCAGTAATTGGAGGTAGCTGCCCCAGCACCTGGAGCAGGTCCGAAGGACTGAATTTTGAAGCTCAACCGGAGCAGCTTGAAAGACTTGTTAATTTAATATCCATTTTACCTCCTTGATATATATCACGTATTGTCAAAACTTAACCACAGAGATCACAGAAAAGTATTAACTATCAAAAGGATATTCTTTTTGAGAACACAGAGAAACCCTCTGTGCTCTCTGTGGTTTCATATTTTATAGATATTTTACTATTATATGTAAATTAAGTCTAAGTTGAGCGATTTAGGTATAATTAATACAGCAAAGTGTAAAGCATAAAAAGTTTAAGAGGAGTTATCAATCAGTGGAAGATTTCAGAGGGAAAATTGTTGTTGTTATCAGCCTCATCGTCTTTGTCATCGGGTTTGGCACAATAGGTTATATGAGCATCGAAGGGTGGTGTTTCTGGGACTCCTTCTACATGACTGTCATAACCCTTACAACAGTCGGTTACAGAGAGATTCATGAATTATCTTTTAACGGTCAATTATTTACTGTTGTGCTGTTAATTGGAGGAGTGGGGACTATGCTCTACGCTCTGAGCACAGGCGCAAAGTTTATTTTGGAAGGTGAATTGCAGGAAATATACGGGAGGAAGAGATTGGAAAAGAAACTAAGAGATTTAAAGGATCATTATATTGTATGCGGATATGGCAGGATGGGAAAAATAATAGCAAGGGAACTGAAGCACAACAAGTTAAAATTTGCTGTTATTGAAAAGAATGAAGTCCTGGTGGATCCAGATGAAAAAGAGGAATTCTTAATAATCCAGGGAGATGCAACCAAAGATGAACTTTTGAAAAGGGTAGGGATAGAAAGGGCGAAGTGTCTAATTTCGGTTCTGCCTACTGATGCAGAAAACCTTTATGTTGTTTTAAGCGCCAGGGGGTTGACCCCGAGTCTGTTGATTGTCGCGAGGGCCGGCGAAGAGGGGTCAGAACAGAAGCTTCTCAGGGCAGGTGCAGACCGTGTGGTTTCACCATACCACATCGGTGGATTACGCATGGCTCATAGTGTCCTGAAACCTGCGGTGGTTGATTTCATCGAGTTCGCCACAAAAAGCGGTAATATTGATTTGCAGATAGAGGAAATAACTATACAGGAAGGCTCTGACCTTGTAGGGAATTCGTTAGATCACTGTGGTATAGGCAGGGACCTCGGAATTATTGTTGTTGCCATAAAGGAGAGGGGCGGAGAGATGAAATTTAATCCGACGTTTCGGACTATCATAGAAGCAGGCGACACACTGATAGCAGTAGGAGAAACATCAAAACTTGAGATACTCGAAAACATGGCAGTAAAAAAGAAGTGAAGTGATCCTTATGCAATTACTAATGCGGTCGTTAGTATGGCGACATTGTTTTGTCTCGGAGGCTGTGTCGCAATGGTAGTCGCAGGCTTTAGCCTGCGTATATTCTGCGCTTGCAATTGACTTCGCAAGAAACTAATCATTATAATTTTACTTTGATTTAAAACCATGGAAGAAATTAACGAACTAATAGAACAGCGCATCAGGAAACTTGAGGAACTGCGGCAGTCAGGCGTAGAACCTTTTGGCGGTTCATTCTATGCTGAAGACCATGCATCTGACCTTCATGATAAGTTCAGCGCAGTATCAAAAGAAGCCCTTGAGGCTGACCCTGTTGCCGTTTCTCTTGCAGGCAGGATTGTTGCCATGAGGAATTTTGGCAAGGCAGCCTTTGCGCATATTCAGGATGCTACAGGCAGGATACAGGTTTATTTAAGAAAAGATATCCTGAATGAAAAATATTCATTGGTCAAAAAACTTGATATTGGGGATATTGTCGGTTTGAATGGAAAACTCTTCAGGACGAAAACCAACGAGCTTACTCTTGAGGTTAATGACGTGGTTTTGCTTACAAAATCGCTCAGGCCTTTGCCTGAGAAATGGCATGGATTGAAGGATATCGAAACACGATACAGGCAGAGATATGTTGATTTGATCGTTAACCCCGAGGTTAAACAGGCATTCGTAAAGAGAAGCATTATCATTAAGGCCATAAGAGACTTTCTCGAATCAAAAGGTTTTATTGAAGTAGAGACCCCTATGATGCAGCCGATTCCCGGTGGTGCAACTGCGAGACCTTTCAAGACACATCATAATGCACTCGATGCAGACCTTTATCTCAGGATTGCCCCGGAACTTTATTTAAAAAGGCTTCTCGTTGGCGGATACGAGAGGGTATATGAACTCAACAGGAATTTCAGGAATGAAGGCATATCAACAAAGCATAACCCTGAATTTACGATGCTCGAATTCTATATTGCTTACAGGGATTATAATTTCCTCATGTCATTAACTGAGGAGCTTATTGCAAATATTGCTGAAAAAACTCTCGGAACATTAAAAGTGCCATATGGAGATGATATCATTGATTTGACGCCTCCCTGGCCAAGGATAACGATGCTTGAGGCATTAACGCGAAAGGGTGTTCCTGCAGAGATATTCGATGACAGCGAAAAAGCGGGCGCATGGGCAAAAGACAATAAAATAGTGTTAGAGAAGGGCGCATCACTTGGGAAAATACTTGATGAGATATTCAAGGAGAAAGTGGAGCCTGAACTGATCCAGCCTACATTTATTATTGACCATCCTGTTGAACTGTCACCATTGGCCAAAAGAAAGGCTGACAACCCTGCCCTCGTTGAGAGGTTCGAACTCTTTGTTACATCAAGAGAGATTGCAAATGCGTTTTCTGAGCTGAATGACCCCATGGATCAGAGGGAGAGATTCCTGAAGCAGGTTGAGGCAAAGGCCGGCGGCGATGAAGAGGCGCACAGCATGGATGAGGATTTTGTCAGGGCACTGGAATACGGAATGCCGCCTGCAGCAGGGGAGGGCATTGGAATTGACAGGCTTGTTATGCTGCTCACAAACTCACAGTCTATCAGAGATGTAATACTATTCCCTCAGTTGAAACCAGAACAATAATTTTATGATGCAGACATTGTTCATAAATTTATTCACAACATCTGTATCTGTCAGTTTAACATTACAATGAACCTCCCATATCAGTTATTTGTAGCACTCAGATACCTCAGGTCTAAGAAAAAACATAAGGGCATTTCGGTCAATACGCTCATATCCATAGGAGGTGTCGCAGTTGGCGTAATGGCGCTGCTCGTTGTACTGTCAGTAATGAGCGGGTTTCATGAGGATTTGCAGAAGAAGATTCTCGGAGTGAACGCGCATATGGTTATTATCAGCTACAAGGGGATAATATCAGACTATAAAAATGTGAACGAAGGCTTGAAAAATGACAAGGATATTATTGCATCTGCGCCTTTTATATTGGGACAGGTGATGGTGTCATATGGCAAAAGGGCACACGGGGTCTATTTGCGGGGGATTAACCCTGAAACAGAGATTAAGACAACGGAGATAGGAATGTTCATGAAAGAAGGCACTCTCGCAAAACTGAATGCAGGAGATGGAATGCCCGGAATAATCCTGGGCAAGGAACTCGCAGGCAGCTTGGGGGTTTTTCAGGGGGATGTCATTCATATTCTGTCTCCTGTCGGCAAAATAGGCCCTTTGGGAATGCTTCCAAAAATCAAACAGTTCAGGGTTGTGGGGATATTTGAGGTCGGGATGTTCGAGTACGATTCAAATCTTGTTTTGACTGATATCGGTGCAGCCCAGGAATTTTTTGACATGAAAAAGGATATAACAGGAATTCAGCTCAGGCTCGCTGATATTTATAAGGCATCTCTTGTCAGGGAGAGAATACAGAAGGAATTAGCCTTCCCTCTCTATGCAAAAGACTGGATGCAGATGAACAGGAACCTCTTTTCAGCCCTGAAACTCGAAAAATTCGCCATGTTTGTCATCTTAATCCTAATAATCCTTGTTGCGTCATTCAATATTGTGAGCACATTAATCATGAATGTCATGGAGAAGAGGAGAGAGATAGCTATTCTTAAGGCGATGGGAGCAACGGACAGCGGCATCATGAATATCTTTATGCTGCAGGGAATGTTTATAGGCGTAGTCGGTACGATTATCGGGGTGACCGGAGGATATCTCTTGTGTTATATCTTAAATACATACGAGATTATCAAACTGCCGGCTGATGTATATTATCTGAGCCATCTGCCTGTTAAGACAAAATTTATTGATTTTGTAACTGTATCTCTCTCTGCGATCATCATCAGTTTCCTCGCGACTATCTATCCGGCATGGCAGGCTGCGAAGATGAATCCTGTGGAGCCGCTGAGGTATGAATAGGAATGGCAACCAGGCAGGATAAAGCATTTCTGCTCATTCTCGTCCCGATCAGATCGGGACTCCGAGGTGAATTCTTTCAAAAAAAGAATTCAAATCCGCAAAAATGCTTTATCCTGCCTTCTTTTTTTGGGGAGAGGTATGTTTAAACTCATAAGACGAATTATAGGGATTGCTATCCTTGCTGCGATTGTTTTCCTTGCCCTTTCATTATGGCAGGGGGGGAAGCCTTTCAGATGGTTTGGCCAGAAGTCGGAACAGGCAGGAGAAGTTCTTAAAAATAAGAGCGAGGAAGTTGGCGAAGAGGCTGATAAGATAAAAAGAAAAACAGAAGATATGAAAGAAACTACAAAAAAAGTGGGTGAAGGTATCAGGAAGACAGGAGAAAAAATAAAGGATATTACAGGCACAAAAACTGAAAAGTAAGAGGATATGTATTGAAGAGCTTAATTGAGACAAAGGACCTGAAGAAGGTATTTATAACGGATGCTGGTGAGCTTAATGTGCTGAAGGACATAACCCTCTCCATAAAAGAAGGAGAAATGGTGGGTATAGTAGGCGCATCAGGGGTGGGTAAGAGCACCCTGCTCCATATACTTGGGGCGCTGGACAGGCCGACTTCCGGTAATCTCTATTACAGTAACACGGATGTTTTTTCGCTCGACAGAAATTCTCTTGCAACTTTCAGGAACAAAACAATAGGCTTTGTCTTTCAGTTCCATCACCTCCTCCCTGAATTTTCAGCCATTGAGAATGTGATGATGCCCGGACTGATAAACAAAGGGTTAAGAGGTCAAGGGGGCAAGGGGCCGGGTTATAAAGAAATCCAAGACAGAGCAGGTAGACTCCTCGATGAGATGGGTTTGTCTGAAAGGAAAAAGCACAGGCCCGGGGAACTCTCAGGCGGGGAGCAGCAGAGAGTTGCAGTTGCACGGGCATTGATACTCGAGCCGAAAGTAGTGCTTGCTGATGAGCCTACAGGCAATCTCGATACAGCGACCGGTGAAGAACTGTTCAGAATCTTCATTGATCTGAATAAAGAAAAGGGCATCACTTTCGTGATCGTCACCCACAACGAATCCCTCTCAAGCCGCTGCCACAGGATTCTCAAGATGGTGGACGGAAGACTGACGGATAATTCTTCTAACCCATAAAGCTTTTTATTCTTGTTTTTTAGTTAAAAAATAACTATTTAGCAACTACAATTCAAATTATAAAAAATCATTTTTAACCCTTTTCACGTGCTAAAATTGCCTTTGCCCTTTGAGTTAATTTCTCAGGAGATGTAACCATCTTGAACAAAAATTCATCTGCTCCCGCATTCATAGCCTCATTCATAAAATCCTGATTGCCATGAGAAGAAAAGATAATTATGGGAACATCTTTCAGTTTCGGTAAAGATTTCAAGATCCTGAGGATCTTAAGCCCATCTATCTTTTCCATATAAATATCGAGAATTATTAAATCAGGGTTGAGTGTTTTCATCAACTTAATAGCTTCTAACCCGTCCTTTGCTTCAATAACAGAAAAACCTTCCATAGAGAGTTTACTTTTATGTATTTGTCTGTTAAAAGTAGTATCATCAATAAAAAGAATCTTTCTGCTTGTTATTTGAGCTGGTTTAGTTTTTGTTTCTACAATACTAACTATTTTATTTATTACTACTACCTGCTCATCACTTAAGTCTATAAACTGTAGTCCCATCCCTAAATCCGGGTGACTATGTTTTACTCTTGCTTTAACTGTGAAAAACTTCTTATTTTTTAGTGGGAAAGTCACATCGATTACACTGTTTTCCCTTAACGCACTACATGCATGAACATAAAGACCACCTTCACTGACGTCGATAGTTTTACACAAGATGCTGTTATTTAATATAACGCACCCTGAGCAATATCGTCTCTTCTTTCTTCTTTGTTCTATGTTTTTCATATTTTATTCTGATTGCATTATATAAGAAATATTATCGGTTTGACAACACACACAAAATAGTTCCGGGTATTGAATTTTAAAGGTAATGTTAGTTTAATCAGGTTATAAAATTGGGATGGAAACTAAAAGGGAGGAGAAGGGAGATAATGTTATTCAGGTTTTTCTAAAGACTCAACAATGCGGCTTAAACGAGTTTTCGGCGGGCCTTCAAATACTTTTTTTAATTCTTCAGCAGAAAAGTTTTCCTTCAAAAAAGAGATTACATCAGTTCTCTCTTTCCAGCAGCCGATAATATTCCTGCATGGCAAACTCTCATTCATCGAGGTACAATAGGAAAATTCAACCAGCATCCCTAATTGATTGCAGTAGATATTCATAATTATAGATTACCATAAGGTGGATATAAGAAAAGACAGGATTTTAGTTTGACAAAAAGGGGAGCTTTTGCTCCCCTTTTTGTCAGCAGTATTAGGGTTTCGGGAATTTTTCCAGATCCTTCAAAAGTTTCTTTATCTCGTCGTCAGGCAGAACGTAATCTTCGAGTTTACCCGATAAGTAAGCATCATAAGCGGCAAGGTCTATAATGCCGTGTCCGCTCCAGTTCATAAGGATAACCTTTTCTTTGCCTTCTTCTTTTGCCTTTTTTGCCTCATCTATCGTACAGGCAATTGCATGGTTTGTTTCAGGAGCCGGAATAAAACCTTCTGTTCTCGCAAAGGTAATGCCGGCTGCAAAGGTTTCAAGTTGTGTATACGACTTCGCCTCTATAAGCTTATCCGCAAACAACCTGCTTATGATGGGGGCCATCCCGTGGTATCTCAGACCACCGGCATGGATAGGAGCGGGGACAAACCCGTGTCCCAGAGAGCACATGGCTAAAAGCGGTGTTGTCTCGGCAGTATCTCCAAAATCATAAACATATGCGCCTTTTGTCAGAGAGGGACATGAAGCAGGTTCTACAGCCATTATCTTCACATTCTTGCCGTGTATCTTATCCCTTACAAACGGAAGTGCAAGGCCTGCAAGGTTGCTTCCTCCTCCTGCGCATCCGATTACGATATCAGGATACTCACCGATAGATGAAAGTTGTTTATGTGCCTCAAGACCAATGATTGTCTGATGCAAAAGTACGTGATTTAAAACACTGCCGAGGGAATATCTCGAATCTTTTGTAGTGACAGCATCTTCTATTGCTTCACTAATGGAGATGCCAAGGCTTCCCGGATGTTCCGGATTCTGTTCAAGGAATTTTCTCCCTGCATTTGTATCAGGGCTGGGGCTGGGCACACACTTTGCACCCCAGGTTTCCATCATGAGTCTTCTGTAAGGCTTCTGATTGTAACTTATCCTGACCATATATACTTTTAATTCCAGGCCGAACTGGTTACATGCAAAGGCGAGGGCGCTGCCCCACTGGCCTGCTCCGGTTTCTGTTGCAAGCCTTTTTATACCGAAAGCTTTATTGTAATAGGCCTGAGCTATGGCTGTATTGGGCTTATGGCTGCCCGGAGGGCTTACCCCTTCATTTTTGAAGTATATCCGCGCAGGTGTTTTAAGGGACTGTTCCAGAAAGCGCGCCCTGTATAAGGGTGTCGGCCTCCAAATGAGGTATTTTTCGAGAACCTCATCCGGTATATTAATCCATCGTTCAGTGCTGACCTCCTGTTCGATAAGATTCATCGGAAATACCGGCGCAAGCATGTCAGGAGTTATCGGCTGTCCTGTTCCGGGATTGAGCGGAGGTGGCACAGGATTCGGCATGTCAGCCTGGATATTGTACCACTGTTTTGGAATATCCTTTTCGTTTAATATAATTTGTCTGTTCACGTTTACCCCCTTTAATTTTTTGTGTTTAATAACAGGTGATATTTTACTTATTGGGGACATTTTTTTAAAGTGCTTTTATAATGTTGCCTTGACAAGAAAATGTTTATACATTAAATTAACACGATGCGGATACCATTTATAGCTGCAAACTGGAAAATGAACAAGACCATTTCCGAGACTCAGGAGTTCATAAGAAAATTAATTCCTGAGGTAAAAGCAAGCTCTGATGTAACCATAGCAATAGCGCCTTCTTTTACGTCGTTACCGGCAGCAGCAGCGATGATTAAAGACACCAGCATTATCCTTGCTGCACAGGATCTGTTTTATGAAGAGAAGGGGGCATATACAGGAGAAATATCACCGCTTATGCTCGTTGATATTGGCTGTACATATGTCATTATCGGTCATTCTGAAAGAAGGCAATATTTTCATGAAACAGATGATACAGTAAACAAAAAAATAAAGGCAGCGAAAAAATCAGGGCTCGGAGTTATCATGTGCATAGGAGAATCTCTGGAAGAGAGGGAGGCAGGAAAGACCTTTGAAATATTACAGAGAGAGACAGAGAAAGGACTTGATGGTGTCGACCCTGAGAGTATTGTGATAGCATATGAACCCATATGGGCAATCGGTACAGGAAAAACAGCCACCATTGAACAGGCTCAGGAGGCACATGCTTATATCAGGGAAAAACTGAGAGTTTCATATGGAAATAAAGCTGATGAATTATGTATAATATACGGCGGCAGTGTAACGCCGGACAATGTAGATTCTCTTATGGCTTGCAGGGATGTAGATGGTGCGCTTGTTGGGGGTGCAAGCCTTAAGGTTGACAGCTTTAGCAGAATCGTTAATTTCAGGAGATAAAAATGACCATTTTTTTAACTATTGTTCATATTACAGTTTCGCTCTTCCTTATTGCTGTAGTCCTGCTTCAGAGCGGCAAGGGAGCGGAGATCGGTGCAGCTTTCGGAGGGTCAAGCCAGACACTTTTCGGGAGCCGCGGCGCAGCGACTTTTCTCAGTAAAATGACTACGATATCAGCAGTTGCTTTTATGGTTACATCATTTTTGCTGGCGATTATTACTACTAAAGGCAGTTCAGTTGTGAAAAAGGTACCTATTACACAGGAGCAAAAATCAGTTCCTCCAACAGCCGGGACTATCCCAGGTGTTGATACAAAAGCAGTCCCGATGCCTTTGCAGCAGAGGAAACCAACCCCTCAGCCCGCAGTACCACAGGCACAGCAGATACCGCAAACAAAGCAGGTAGTAGTGCCACAGACGCAGCAACCAGCACCACAGATACCGCAAACGCCAACGAAATAATTGAAACTTAAGAAAGGGTAATTTTTAAGGATATTTGAGTTGCAGTCTCTGGACGGCGGATGACTTTCCGGTTTCTTCATCAATCTCGATAACGACAGCAGAAAAGATGCCTTCACCTTTAGCTGTTTCAAACCTCATCGGCATATTTGTTAAGAACCGCTCTATAATCTGTTCTTTTTCGATACCTATGACAGAATCATATGGCCCTGTCATTCCGACATCTGTTATGTAAGCAGTCCCGCCAGGCAATATCTTTTCATCAGCAGTCTGGACATGTGTATGGGTTCCGATAACAGCGCTTACTTTGCCGTCCATATAATATCCAAAAGCAATCTTTTCTGAAGTTGCCTCTGCGTGGAAGTCGATGATTATCATTTTTGTTGTACTGCGCAGTTTTTCTACTTCATCTTTGCCGGTTCTGAAAGGGCAGTCAATATGTGACATGAATACTCTTCCGGAGATATTGATCACCCCTACTTTAATACCATTGTGCAAGGAATACAGCAGACTCCCATAACCAGGCACGCCAGGAGGATAATTTATTGGCCTGAGCACCCTGTTTTCCTTTGAGATCTGAGGGATAAACTCTTTCTTGTCCCAGACATGATTTCCTGTTGTAATAACATGAACACCATGGCTGAAAATCTCGGAGGCTAACTTGTCTGTTATTCCAAACCCGCCTGCTGCGTTTTCACCGTTCGCAATAACAAGGTCTATCTTGTATCTGTTAACAATCGCCGGAAGGAGCGCCTTTGTTGCGTTTCTCCCTGTCTTGCCTACTATGTCACCGATAAAAAGAACTTTCATGAACAGCTATTTGGCATACTCAACATACCTGGACTCTCTGATAACGGTAACTTTTATCTGACCAGGGTATGTCATCTCAGACTCTATTTTCCTGGCAAGTTCCCTCGATATCATAGATGATGTCTCGTCGGTCACATCCTCAGGCTTGACTATTATCCTTATCTCTCTTCCCGCCTGGATTGCGTAACATTTCTCCACGCCTTTGTATGAGAGAGCCATCTGTTCAAGTTTCTCAAGGCGTTTGAGATAATTTTCTATGCTCTCTTTTCTGACACCCGGGCGCGCAGCTGAAAGCGCATCCGCAGCAGCAACAAGAGCAGCCTCAACAGTTATTGCGTCGCCTTCACCATGATGCACCAGTATGGCATTTGTTACCTTGTTATTCTCTCCATGCTTCTTTGCCATGTTTGAGCCTATTTCCTGATGAGATCCTTCTACTTCATGGTCTATTGCTTTGCCGATATCGTGAAGTATCCCTGCCCTCTTTGCGAGCTTAACGTCCACTCTTAATTCTCCGGCCATCATGCCTGCAAGATAAGCTACCTCCCTTGAATGCTGGAGAACATTCTGGCCATATGATGTTCTGTATTTGAGCCTTCCGATCAATCTTATAAGTTCGGGGTGGATGCCGGAAAGACCAAAGTCAAAGACAGCTTTTTCACCTTCTTCTCTGATGTATGTCTCAACTTCTTTCTTTACCTTTTCGACTATCTCTTCGATCCTTGTAGGGTGGATCCTTCCATCAGTAATGAGCCGTTCAAGCGAGAGTCTGGCTATCTCACGCCTTACAGGGTCAAAGGCAGACAGTGTTACTGTCTCAGGTGTATCATCTACTATAAGGTCAACACCTGTTGCAGCTTCCAGCGCCCTTATGTTTCTGCCCTCCCTGCCTATAATACGGCCTTTCATCTCATCATTCGGAAGGTTAACAGATGTTACGGTTGCATCAGTAACATAATCGCTTGAATACCTCTGTATAGAGAAACCTATTACCTCTTTTGCCTTTTTCTCTGCGTTTTCTCTTGCCTCATCTTCGATCTTTTTGGCAAGTTTGGCGCCCTCAAACCGTGATTCTTCTTCGATTTTCCTCAGAAGCTCCTGTTTTGCCTCTTCAGAACTCAATCCTGATATTTTCTGGAGCAGTTCAGTTTGCTCTTTTATTAACCTGTTGAATGTGTTGTCCTTTTCCTGAATATCCCGTTCCTTTGATGTGTAATCTTTTTCTCTTCTGTTTAATTCCTGCTCTCTTCTCTCGATCTGTTCAAACTTTTTATCAAAACTCTCTTCTTTCTGCCTCAGCCTTTTATCAAGATGGTTTAATTCTGAACGCCTTTCCCTTACCTCTTTTTCAGCCTCTGCTTTGGCCTGGTAGACAATATCCTTGGCCTCAACATGTGCCTCTTTCTTTATCCTTTCAGCTTCTCTCTGCGCCTCATCAACTGCTTTTGCCTTTGCCTGCTCAATTTCAATTGTCTTGTTTTTGATTTTTGCCTGGGAGATAAGAGCGAAAACTAAGCCGGCAACGAGACCTGTACATACTGCTATGACTATATATACTATCGGTTGCATATATGTTAAACCCCCTTTTCAATCTTCCCTTAGCATCGAGGGATTTCGTTAATGAAGCATAAAGGCTTCTTTTTTTAAGATAACGAGTTTAAAGGTTGGGCTATGGTTTTGACCGGAATTTTGGAGGTGAGAAAATTTTAATTGTGAAGATAAATTTCCATTTACTCTCTATCATATAAAATTTATTTAAAATCCTCCAAAAAAACATATGCCCCATAAAAACCAACCTAATACAATAAACCCACCCTGCCGTGTAAGGAGAAATTAGATCCGCCTATAAAATAGGTGGGTGCCCTGAAAGAGTCTTTAGGCTTTCTCCTATAAGGAGACATGCACACCAACTCTTTACCCAAGCTCCCAAAAGATCTAATTTGCCGGATCAAATGTTCCCCCTATCACAAACAGGGCAGGCAATTCTACGAAATTAAATAATTTCCTCCCTGAGAGTTTTTGTATATGAGTAAGATAAACTAAAATCGCATCATATGGCAAGTGGATTTTTTGATCTGCTGAATTAATAGTTTATAAATAAATTTTAGAATAATTAGAACTTATAGCGTTCGTAAGTCACAGAAGGTTCTATGGAACAGGAAATAGTGATATACAGACGTAAAAAACAACACTTTTGTATATAAAAATATATTTCCTGGATAATTGTAGGGATAACTTAAACTAATTGTTTAAAAATTAAGTTTTAAGGATGTTTTTAGGAATGGAATATGTGCAGGAGAGATTTCCATCAGTAATGCATTCATCACGATTTACTTCTTTTCCGAGAATTTCCTTAAATGCCTGGAGATGATATCGGCAGGCCTCTTTGTATTCTGTTGCTAACTTAAAGATCGGGCAGTTGAAAAGTTTTAAATTATAATGGTTGTTTGTTTCGGAAAGCTCAGCGTAATATCCTTCAGATTCAAAGTAATCCTTAAGGCCATAAACCTTGTCCTGAACGGTTATTTTCTCCGCTATAAAATCCCTGGCTTCCTTCATGAATCTGTTTCTGTGCCATTTGAAAATCTCATCTATCTTTTCTTTTCCGTCATGCTTCTCAATGTCTTTGAATAAATCCATGATAAACTTATCGTATGCCTTGGGAAACAGAGCTTCTGCTTTATCAGTAAGTCTATATAGAAAGGCCGGTCTTCCAATTCCCTGTCTTTTGGCTATGTAGTCTATGAGGCCTTTTCTCTCCAGCGAGAGAAGGTGTTGCCTTATGCCCATAGATGTTATACTCAATTCCTTGCTGAGATCATCTATTGATAAAGGGCCTCTTCTTTTAAGGAGGAGAATGATCTTTTCCCGTGTAGGATTTTCGTTATAAACTGCCCACATATTTAAAAAATAACATAAATTGAATTTTTTGTAAATAAAATACTAAAATTAAAACTATTATTTCAGAAACAACCATACGCAAAATCTATATCATTCCGCAATCTCTACTCTGTTACGCCCATTTGCCTTAGCTGCATAAAGTGCGGAATCTGATACTTCAATAAGTTTTTCAGGGGTGTCTATAGCAGGTCCGGGAAGACTCGCAATCCCGATGCTAACGGTAATCTTTCGTTGGATTCCAGTAAATTTATGGCCTGAGATTTCTGAAAGTATCCGGGATGCAGCGTTTAATGCATGTTCCTTGTCGGTTTCAGGAAGGAGCACGATAAATTCCTCACCACCCCATCGTGCTGCTGTATCCACTTTTCTCAAACAATTCTTTATTATTTTTGCGATTTCCTTAAGGACAATATCTCCCACATGATGTCCGTATTCATCATTGATATTCTTAAAGTGGTCAGCATCTATCATGAGGCATGCAATGGAAGTTTTGAATCTTACATATCTTGCAAATTCATTTTCAAGGACACCCCAAAAGTGCCTTCTGTTGAATATTTCCGTCAACGGATCAGTGATAGAGAGGGTTTTGAGTTGTGTAAGCACCTCCTCTAATTCTCGATTTTTCTTCTTCAACTCATCCTGTAAGGCTTTTGTTCTCATGGAAGCATATATCCGTGCATTCAGTTCGATTTCGTTGTAAGGCTTTGCGAGGTAGTCATCAGCACCTGCCTTTAACCCTGTAACCTTATCCATCGTTGTGCCTTTGGCGGTAAGCATGATTATAGGGATAGCCTTGGTATCTTCATCGATTTTTAGCCATCGGGAAACCTCGTTCCCATCCATATCAGGAAGGACGAGATCGAGGATGATAAGGTCTATATGTTGTGTTTTAGCTACCTTTATTGCTGAAGTGCCATTTTCAACATGTATAATCTCATAACCGTTCTTCTCCAAATAATCCTTTGTGAGCTTTGCCTGGAGTTTGTCGTCTTCAACAAAAAGGATCCTTGTCAGTGCCATGGTATTAACCTCAAATTTAGGCTTTAGCTTATTTTATCAGATTTTCAAAATTTTGTAGCTAATTATAAATCAGATTCTGCCTTGTATTTAAAATATGCCGCAAAGGGAAAACTATCCATAAGCAATGTCAAACATATTCTTGTTCATATAAGTGACTATTTGCTAAACTTCACTATGTTTTCTGATATCCTGAACATCATCCCTTTAGAAAAAAAACTGTACCAGCTGATTATCAGCAGACTGAATGGAGAAGAGATTCATGTAAAATCTTACCAGAAAAAAATATTTGAGCTGATAGAAAAGGGTATTGGTGGTTTTATAATCTTCGGTGGTAAAAAGGAGGAGGTAAGGAATTTCATCGGCAAGATGCAGTCAGTTTCAGAAATGCCTCTCTTTGCAGCATCGGATATAGAACGTGGAGCAGGCCAGCAGATACAGGGTTGTACATCTTTCCCATGCCAGATGGCTATGGCAGCGGCAACTGATACTGACAGACTTGAGGATTTATTGAAACTGAGAGATACGGTAAATGCAATTGCAGATGAGGCAAAGGATGTTGGAATAAACATGCCCCTTATCCCTGTCCTTGATGTAAACAGAGATCCTGATAATCCTATTATTTGCACAAGGGCATTTTCTGATAGTCCTGAAGATGTGGCAAGGCTGGGATCAGAATATATAAAGATATTGGAGAGTTCAAATCTTATCAGTTGTGCCAAGCACTTTCCAGGACATGGTGATACATCTGAAGATTCTCATATCTTACTTCCGGTCATCAATAAATCTTACAAAAATCTGATCGAGACAGATATAATGCCATTCAAAGAGGCAATCAGCGCAGGAGTAAGCAGCATAATGATCGGACATTTGAGTATCCCGGCAATTGATCATAAACCTGCAAGCATATCCAAAAAGATCATTTCCAATATATTGAGGGATGAGATGGGTTTTGATGGGCTCATACTGACAGATGCCCTGACCATGAAAGCACTGCAGGATATAAAAAATGTCTACTCTCAATGTATAGAAGCAGGCGCCGATATACTGCTTCATCCTGCAGACCCTTATTCAACAGTTAAACAACTCATGCACGCAGTTAAGACACAGGAGATTACTGAAGATCAGATAGAGGCAGCGTTTCAACGGATAGTAAAGGCAAAAAAGAAAATAGCAAGTATAGAAAGACGAGAGGTTGATTATCACAGGAATGCAATATTCTCAATGCAGATTACAGACATGTCAATAAGTCTATTGAAAAATACTTCCGGAATATTGCCGATTTCAGATAAAAATAAAGTTCAGCTGATATTTGCCGGAGACAGTGAACTATTTGAAGCATCGCCGCTGAAAAACTATTTTAAGAATGTTTCGAAAATCGATGAAAGGATAGAATTAATAAACAGGCTTCCAATATTTGCTATTTTTACGAGCATTGCTGCATGGAAAGGAAGTTCCGGGATAGATGACAATGAAAAGAGCCGCATTGATGAACTCATAAAACAGGCAAGGCATTCCATTATTATCTCGTTTGGAAGTCCGTATGTTTTACGACATTTCAAGGAAGCTGAGATTCTTATTGCTGCATATGACGCAACTGAACAAGCTCAGAGAGCTGTTATAAAGTGCCTGGAAGGTCACCTAAATTTTAAAGGACATCTGCCTATTAAGATCGATCTTTAGCGTTCCATGAAATTAGATATTGTATCGTATCACGGCAGCATTGATAAGCCGGCTATTGTATTTATCCATGGTCTCGGGATGGATAAGAACATCTGGGTAAATCCTTCGGAATCCCGCATCCTCGGCGGAATGTTTCCTTTAAAGATCCTGCTTGACAAAAAAAACACACTGGAAAATGTTGAGAAGATTCAAACGCTCTTCGATGACCTCCGGCAAAGGGATTACAGTGTAATAACGTGGAGTCAGAGGAGGCCTGCCGGTCCAATTGATTCTGCTGTCAAGGAATTACATGAAATTATCATTGAAGCCCGGAAGATGACAAATGCAGGCATCATACTCATAGGCCATAGCAGGGGAGGGCTGATTGCGAGGAAGTACATTTTTAAACAGGATAAGTCGATAAAAGGTCTTATTACAATCTCTACCCCGCATAAAGGCAGTTCAGTAGCAAAGATTGTAAAGTATTTATCACCGCTTGTATCTATGATAAACCCTCTTGTTCCAAATGGTGATAAAGGCACATTATCGTTTTCCATAAAGAGGATACTGGATTTCCTTAAAAGCAGGGCTCTTAAGGAGCTTCTTCCTGATTCAAGTTTTTTCAAGTCAATCAAAGATGGACCGATCGACGGGGTACATTATGGCTCTGTTGGAGGTACAAAACCAACACTTTTCAATCTTTATAATATTTCTTTCCCTGATATCTTTGAGAAAGTAATACCCGAAAATCTGTATCCTGAAGAGATGAAAATGGGAAAGGGTGATGGCCTGGTATCTGCTGAAAGCTCAAAGATGCCATGGTCTCATGAGCATTATAATTTTGCGTTTAACCACGCAGAGATATTGTTTGATAATGGTGTAAGAGATATGCTCGGCAAAATAATAGAAAGGCTGACATGATATCATTCACAAAAAACTGTTTGCCATTATCAGATAAGATTTGATATCGCAGACACATAGATTATATTGCAAAATAGACATTTTCCGGCGCATAAGCAAGACTACTTTATAATATCGCCAAGCACTATTTCTTGTGTTTCAGCTCCTTATAATCCTCGTTTCGATTAAGAATATGGCCGACTTTTACAGTTTTGTTCTTTTCGTCTATAGCGTAGATAATGCGATATTCTCCCTGGTCCACGCGGTACCCCTTAAAGCCTGCATAATTGAAATTCTTCAGTTCTTTGCAGTCCTGAGGCTTTGGGTTTCGCCTGAGTGACAGGATTTTAATAAAGACCTGCCTTAGGAGTTTTGCGTTAGACATGCCAAAGTCTTCGAGCTTTGAGAGCGCATCCTCTGAAATATCGAGCTTATAACTCAATGTTCAGCCTCTTTGCAGCGTCTTCGTAGGAAACAAACTTCCCCTTTTTTAAGGACTCTTCAAGAAGCCTGGATTCATACATGTCTTCCAACGTTTCAAGTTTTCTGTACTCCTCATATCCTATAATCACTGCAGCAGGCTTGTTGTGCTTTGATATTACTGTGCGTTCTTTTTTATACTCGGCATCGGTAACGACCTGAGAGAGTTTTGCCTTTGCATCGGCAAGACTTATGGCTTTCATAAAATCACCATCCTTTTTTAATCTAATTAAATCCTATTATAGTCATAATAGTCATAATAGTCAATATTGGATATAAAACTATGACAATTTGGGAACTTGCGCGTTCCTTCCTGCTTCCTGAAATCAACGCCATTGTCTTAACCTTGTAGTCTGTTAGTTATTTCCGGAAAT
>Ga0209253_10001690_pt1 | contig 19438 bp, 25 predicted proteins | sample FrelakmetBRP12BR_FD_187145 | JGI IMG/M metagenome (GOLD analysis project Ga0209253, IMG submission 187145) | Freshwater lake sediment microbial communities from the University of Notre Dame, USA, for methane emissions studies - BRP12 BR (SPAdes)... | ecosystem: Environmental > Aquatic >... | reverse complement strand
GATTCTGTGTGGTTGATACCAAACAGTACCATTTGACTGGTATGCACGAATCATGCGATCCCAGAAAGAAAACTTGATAACTGGAACGCCATCAAACATAAGTGTTGGAATTCCATCAATGTTTGCCATGTATGAAGATTCAATTGCTGTGTATGATTTATATTCACGTTTCAATTGATCATAAACAGATTTAGTCACTAAGAAAACTTTGTCTTCACGATCTGACAAGCGAACATCTGCATTGTCTAAAACATTTTGCATGTTGCCCATGATCACTTTATTTGACACATCTGTTGCATCAAAAGCTTGAAGCGCAAACGTAACACCAGCATTCTTTGTGATTGTTGCAGCTTTTGTTGCTGGTGTTGTAGAAACAATTGCATACATCTGTTTGAAGAAACCATCAATTGCATTGAAGAAACTTAAATCAGTTCCAGCAGTGATCACACCAGCTGGTGAATCAGTTGTTGTAGCTGCATCAGTATCACCAAACCAAGCGAAACGCAATTTTGCTTCATCAAGTGCAACAGTAGCGCGTTCTTCAATGAAAGCCATTACATCTGTATTTGTTAAGTCAGCACGTTTGATTCCTTTGTTTTGTGACCATACAAAGAAAGAAGCATTGTAAGTTTCCCAACATTCTTCAAGACGCATTTGGATTGAAGCTGGCATCCAGAATTTTTCAGTCATGTCAGCAGTTGCTGTGTCAGAAGTTGGATCACAACCTTGACCAGTTTTTCCAACTAAACCTAATAAACCTAAATAAGCAATTTGTTGTTTTGCAACAATACCAGTCACAATTGTGTGAACTTCACCCAAACCTGGATTGATAAAGATGCTTTCAAAGATAGCTTCATTCAAAGCCATAACTTCTTTTCCATTCCATGTGATTTGCGCTGGATTTAAAACACCAAATGCAATTCCAGTTGCTGGAAGAATAACAGACACGAAAGCCAAACCAACAACCGCTGGAATGAAACTTGCTGCTGAAGTGAATGACATTGCAACACACAAAAGTGTCAATGTCAAAAATGATTTAATTGGAAATTTTTTCATGTTGTTTTTTCTTTTATTTGTTTACTGTTCTTGTTTATTATTGATTGATTTATTTTCCTTTGTTATATGAAGCCTTTCTTGCTTTCAATTCTTCAGATGGATTTGATTCATCTGTTTTTGCACCCTTGTTGAAGTTCTTCACTTCTTTTGGTGGTGTGTAGTTGCTTGTGATGTGCTTCTTGATGTTTGTCAATTCAAGTTCAATTGCACTTTCATTGCTTTCTTTTTCTGCTTTTAAAGCATCAAATGAAGCTTGCAAGTCAGAAACTTGTTTCTTCAATGCAATAACTTCTTCAGAATCCTTGTTGTCTTCTGTTGCAACAGTCACAGCTGTCACTTTTCCTGTGGCATCAATCGCATAAACAGTTCCATCATTTGTTGTGTAATCACCTTCAGCTGGAACATTTCCATCAATAGTGCAAACGTCATCAACAGAAATAAGTCCTTCAACTTTTGGTGATTCACAAACCAAGATTCCTTTGTCTGTTTCCACTTCTATTTTTTTAGCAACAATTGTTGCGTCTGCTTTAATTCCAAGACCAGCTTTGATTTCAGCAATAAAATTTTTGATTTCGTTTTTCATGTCGAATTTATTATTATTTGTATTTATTTTTTGAGTTGTGAAAATTTTTGCAGCAGCAGCAAGCTTTACTTCTGTTATGAATCCAAATGACTTCGCTTGTTCAGCAGTCATGCTTGTGTCAGAATCCATCATTGAAGCAATGTCTTCGCGCTTTGCGTTTGTTTTTGAAACATAGAAGTCAATGATTTTGTCAGTTGCTGTCTTCACAGCGTCTGCATATTTCTGAAGTTCTTCAGCATCACCCATTGCACCACCCCAAGCATTGTGAATGAAGAAGGTTGAATTTTCTGTCATTTCTCTGGTTGAACCAGCAAGTGCAGCAATTGTTGCAATAGAAGCGCACATTCCTTCAATGATTGTTGTGATCTTTTTTCCAGAAGTTGCAAGGATGTCATGAATTGCAAATCCTTCATCAACGTCACCACCTTGTGAATTTATATGAATGACCAATTCTTCAGCACCAGAATTTTCAGAAACGAAATCAGCAACTTGTTTTGCTGAAACAATTCCCCATTCCGCTGCAAAAGCACCAGGTTCATTTGCTATACATCCATAAAGATAAAAGTGAACTTTTTTCATTTGAAAAGATTGCATGACTTTACTATACAAATACAAAATTAATTAACATTTGAAAAGTTGAAGTGACTTGATTTTGTCAGTTTATATTTTTATTGTATAATTGCAACATGAAAATAAATGTGCTATGTCTTGGAAATAGTGTTCACAGATATAAAGTTGACAATGACACAACCATTGGTGTGAATGATGTCAACAAGCTATTCCCAGATACACCAGTTGACTATCTTGTTTGTGTTGATCTTCCTTCTGCATTTACAAAAGAAAGGCTTCACACAATTGAAATATCACATTGCAAAAAATTCTTTGCACCATTTGATGAATGGAAACACCACAGCAAGTTTGAAAAGATAAAGCTTGCAAATGGAAGAAGCAATCTTTCAAAATTAAAAGATCCAGAACTTGTTTGCTATTCAAACAATTCTGCTTTTGTGGCTTGTGTCATGGCTTACAAACTTGGTGCAACAGAAATTGTTTTGTATGGTGCAGACTTTACAAACCACCCAAATTTCAAAGGTTCTTCATTCAATAGGGCAATTGAAGACTTCAGAAACTTATATCAATTTTTTAAAGAAAACAAAATCAAGATGACTGTTCCCTTAGAAAGTATGCTTGCTTTATTTATACCAAGTTTTTAACATGTCGCACATTTACACTGGAAATGAAAGGAACAGACCAACATGCACAAATGAAAAGTGCAAAAGGTTGATGCAAATTAATATCATGAAAGGTGGAAAAATTATTTCCTGGAAGTGTATTTTTTGCAAAGATGTTTTGATTGAAGCTTCAGCAATTGAAGTGCGTCAAATCTTGAAGTAATTTGGAACAACTTTCAAACCGCGTCCACCAAAGTAATCAAGTTTACTTTCAATACTTGCATTCACATATTCATCCAAATAAATTTTTGCTTTGTCACCCCATCTTGAAGATGCTGCTGCATTGTTGAATTTGTTTTCAATGTCATTCCTTATCATTGAAAAGTGGTGCATCATGATTTCCTCTTCCTTAAATAAATACATTGATGAATCTGTGTTGATTCTGACTGAAGGATCAACAAGAAGTGACCACTTCTTTTTCACATATTGTGTTTGTCTTTGAAGCTTGCAAATGAATGGCATGTAATAAGATTCAATAGGTTCAATTTGCCATGTCACATTTTTGTAATATGTGAACATTGAAGTCAGTGTCACATCAAAATCACCATCAATTGCTTTCTGTTTTGCTGAAATGAATTCATCTGTTCTATAAAAGTGATCAACAGCAGACAAGAAAAAGTGTGTGCAGTCTTGTTGTTTCAAGAACTGAAGTCCAAGATTGTGCTTGTTCAATTCATTTGTCTTTGTGTCAATTCCAAGATTTGGAATGAATGGAATGATGTGGACTTTCTTTGAATCAATCAAATGGTGCTGAACAATTTCTGCAACTTTATATCTGACATAAGGATCTGTGAAACCTCTATTGCTTGTTTCTTGATATACAATGACAATGACATCAACATCATTGTAAATCTGTTCAATTGATTTTTTTAATAGTTCAATACCATTAAAGACAGTGTAAATTGCACCAAGCTTCATTTCTTTTTGTTTGCTTTTTTTAGTTCTTCTTTGATTCTTCTTCTTCTTTCATTTCTTGTTTCAGCACTTCCAAAACAAGGAATGTTTTTTTCTTGTGGAAGAACAACTGTGCATGTTGATTTTTTCATTTTGTTTTTCTTGCTATTAAAAAGATTCTTTCATTTTTATTGTTTGTACACTTACCAAATTGACCAGATTCTTCCACAATATATCCACACGATTCAACAAGATCAATCAATTCTTCTTGTGTGAAGTGTTTGATGACAGTCTTATCTGGTTTGTAGAAGTCATTTTTGTTGTCTTCAATCCAGCTTTTGTTTGGTGTTATTACAATGATTCTTCCAGTGTTCAATGTTTTTAAAACAGAATCAATGTCTTCAATGTGTGCAATTGAATGTAAAAAATAAACAACATTAACTTTTGCAAGTGGTGAACAGTAGTCAAAATCTGGAAGAAATTTTGTCTTGTCATAACCTACAAAGACACTTGAAGTTCTTGCATTCAGAAACTTCATTGCTGTGTTTATTCCACAGCCATAATCCATCACAAGTTGTGAATCATTTCCAAGAAGTCTTTTCAAGAAGCGCACTTCTGAAATGTACTTTTCAGTGCTGTTGAATTGTTTCAGCTTATCTTTATAGTCCATAAATTCTTTTTAAATAGTTTCCAGTGGATTGATATGAATGGAATTCATTCACCCATACAAATGTGTCATTCTTTAATTTGTTGATTTGAAAGTCTGTCAGTGATAGCAGATATTTGATTGCTGCTTCAAGACCACCATGTTCTTCAATCAAAATCAATGGTGGCTTTGTTCCATAAGTTGTTTCATAAACTATGACAGTTGTATGATTTGTGATGACAATTTTTGCAAGTGATGCTGCTTCAAGTGTTGTGATTCCCCAACTTCCATATTTTTTTCCACCTTGTTCTGCTGAATTCATTTCAATGTAAACATCACAAGACTTCATTCTTTCAAGTTGCTGTGCATGTGAAACACGTTCACTGGAATAATCAAAAAGAATCTTTTCTGAAAGCTGTTCAACAGATCTGCAAATGTTGTGTGAACCTTTCACATCTGGATTGCTTGGATAATGCGCAAAGCGCAAAGGCTTAATGAAGTGAAGTGATTCTTGTCCAAGTATTTCAGTTGCACCAACAATGTATGTTTCATTTTTTGAACCAAGTCCAGCAAATTCACCAAGCGCAATGAAGCTTCTTTCAACAAATGGATTGAACAAAGCATTGAACTTTTCTGGATGCTGTCTGTATCTTGTCCCAGTATGATAAACAACTGTTCTTTTTCCTTTGCAATATTTTAAAAGTGAAGAATCTGAATGGAAGATTTGAATCAAATCTGCTGAAGAAATTGCTTGCTTCAAATTATCTTCGATCACAATCTTGCTTTCACTTGCATAATTGAACACATGTGGTTGAAGCTTAACATCAAAACAATTCACACCAACAGAACGCAAAGCTTTTGCATTGTCATGTGAAAAGTTTGCATAGTCATCACAGCAGATGTTCAGAATTTTCATGCAGTTGGTTTTGTGTATAATGGTTTTTTATTCCTTGCAATTATAATGTTGTAAATTTTGCGCTTGTATGCTGCACCCAATCTTTTCAAACTTCCACCAGGAAGATTTTCATTGTAAATGTAAATAAATTCCCTTATCAATCCAATTCTTTTTTTGCCACACATTTCAAGACAGCTGAACATGACTTCAGATTCTGTTGTTGTGTTGATCCACGTTCCATTGATTTTGAAATCTGTTTCTGGAATCATGTCAAACAGAAACTTCTTAAATGTGTTTGGTGCTGTGCTTCTATATTTTACCTTCCTATAAGATCTGTCAGCATGTGTCTGTTCATCAAATTCAAGTTGAAAGTCTTCTGGAAGTCCATTTCCATTTTGATTCTTCCAGTTTCCATAAGTCATCCAAACACCTTCTTCATATTTCTTTGCAATTGTTTCAAGTGCATTTGGAAGAAGATGGTCATCAAGACCAAGAAAAACAATGACTGTTTCTTGTGATGGTGCATGTCTTTTGATTGCATCAAATCTTCTTTTTGCTGCACCTTGATTCTGTGGATATGCTTCACAGATTATTCTTTTGTCCCTTCCAGATAATCTTTTCAGTTCAACTTGTGTTCCATCAATGCTTCCATCACTTATCAAGATAGCTTTGAAGTTCTTGTGTGTCTGTTGTGTCAGACTTTCAAAGCACTTGTGAACATATCTTCTGCAATTGAAACCAGATGCAACAACTAAAAAATCTTGCATAGTCCCCAGATTAAAAGTGTCCACCCAATCACAGAAACCAAAAGGCAAATCAAAAGTCCATTTCTTATGTCCTTGAATTTATTGTCCTTCATAGAATTTAAAACTTTTTTTGTCAATAACAGATTTCAAATATACAAAATCTTTGTCATCCTTATCATAAGGGAATGAAAGAAGGTGTCCTTTTCCACCACAACTTCCAATTCCATGCTTTATTCCAAGACAGATTTGTTCATTTGGAATGAATGCAACATGGTTCATTTTAGACCGCCAAAGATAAACATCAAAAAAAGCTTCTGTGTCAGCACAAAATTCATGCTTCAACACTTCACTTGTCACCATTGAACAAAATGCACTGGAACGCGCTGGGTGTATTAATTGCTTGTATTTTTTTAGTCCTATGTGATAATAAACAGAAGTTCCAATTCCAAGCAAATCTGGTCTTCCAACTTGTTCCCACTTCTTCAGCATCTGTTCAATGTAGTCATGGCGATACCAGTCATCATTTTCAATCATGAAGCAAACATCACAGTCATACTGATTGAAAATTCTTTCAAAGCCTTTTTTATATCGCCAGGTAATATCACAACCATCAATTCCGCTGTCTTCATTTACAAGACAGATGTGATCTGGTTGGATGCTTTGGCGTTCCATCATATCAAGACAGTGTGCCAAAAATCCAGGTCTGTCATTTTTATCTGGAATTATTACACCAATTTTCAGCATTCTGTTTGATTGAATTTTATTGCTCGGAAAACAGTCCTTTCAAGAATTCTGAATTCTTCAGCAGTGTTTGAAACAGATTGCATGACACAGTTCTTTTCACGTCTGTTCTTTTCCAGTTCTTCCAAATAGAATTGATAAATTTCAAAGTATGTCAACACCTTGACTGGAACAATTCCAGTGGAAACAAGTTCTTTCAATCTGCTTTTACCAGATGGAACTGACTGTTGTTGCATTTCTAAAAGTAGTTTGTATATCATATATCTGCACGCGCTTCAACTGTTGACACTTCAGAAGTTTTCTGACTTATATCTTGAACAAAAACAACTGGCTGTGGAAGACTTTGTGCAACAACAAAAGCTTGATTCTGTGCAGCAATCTGTTCATCAATGTTTCCAGAAAGACTGTTTGCATACATTCCACCATCAACAACACCACCACTTGCAAAACCTGGAACACCAATCTTTTTGAATGTGTTTGATCCACCAAGCATCCTTTGTTGTCTTTCATTCAGAATCACTTCACCAGTTTTCACTGTTGCAAGAAGATTGTCGCCATTGCTTCTTCTTATTGACTTACCATCACCAGAAGAAATCTTTTTTCCACTTAATGCTTTTCCACCTTCAGCAAATGCTGGTGTTGGTTGTGATTGAATCACTGCTGCTTCAAGCGCACCAGTTGCCAAAGCCAGTGCAACATAGGCTGCAATTTCATAAGGTGTTGCAGCATTGAAAGCAGTCATCACACCTTGTGCAGTTTTGATTGCAACTTGAATCAATGCAACTTTCTTGCTTTCTTCAAACTGCTTCTTTTTGATGACAGATTCTTGTTTTGCAGCGTCCAACTTTATTCTGTTGGAACGCGTTTGAAATTCATCTTGTGTTATAATTCCAGCATCTGCTTGTGCTTGAAGGTTGTCAATCTTCAGCTTTGTTTCTTCTTCAATTCCAATGATTTCTTTTTCACGCGCGTTTGCTCTTATTTGTGCAATTCCATCAATTGCAGTTTTTGTTGAATCAAAGCTTTCTTGTTCAAGTCTTTTGATGGAATCTTTGAAAGCCTTTTCAGCTGCTTCTTTCTTTTTTATATCTGCAAGATATTCGTCTGTGACAGCATTAAGACTGTCAAGCTTTATCTTTTCAATTTCATCTTCAGAATCTTGTGCCGCTTTTATTCTTGGTGCATCTGACTTTATTTGGTCTTGAACAGCTTTGTCAAATTCTGCTTGTTTAATTTTAGCATACTTTGCGCGGATGTCAACAACTTGCTTTTCATAAGTTTCTTGCTGTGACAACCATGCTGTGAACTTCACATCATTGTCAGCTTTTGATTGATTGATTTCTGCAAGTCTTCTTGAATGATCAAGTGCTGCTTTTGCAAGTTCACGATCTTCCAGGTTTTGAATCAATTCAATTTGTTGGTCTTGAACTAGAAGCATGTACTTTTTATTTTCTGCAAGACGTTCTTCATTGAATCTTTTCATTTCATCAAGTGCAGCTTGATTGTCTTTCACTCTTTTTGCAGTGACTTCTGCAGTCAGCTTTGCATCTTCATTGAAAGCTTTTATTTTGTCAGCAGATTGCTTCTTGATTGAATTGATATTTGCTTCACCAATGTCAGCAATGTTTTCAAGTTGCTTTGCCCTTAATTCATCTAGCAACTTCTTTTGGTCATCTGTCAAACCAGTATGTGTTGCTTGAAGCTTTTCAAGAACAGCAATTTGTTTTGCCACACCTTCGCGCACCAATTGAAGTTTCTTCATTTCAATTTCTTCCACATTTTGACCAGCTGCTTTTCCAAGTCTTGCTTGTATGTCATAAAGTCTTGTGTATCTGTTTATTACAGAATCCAAAGCATCAACTTGTTTCTGTGCATTTTCTTGTGTTTCTTTTGAAGCCATATAAAAAGCAGCAGCAATTGCAGCAATACCAGCAACAACCCAGAAAATTGGAAGCGCCATCATTGCTGCACCAACTTCATAAATTGTGACAGCAAAAGACTTTGCACCACTTATGACACCACTGAATGACATTCCTTTCAGTGTTCCACTCAAACCTTTTGCACGCTGTGCTGCTTCATCAAAATCAAGTTCAGCAAGTGATTGTCCAACACCACCCAATTGTTTTCTGAAGACTTGCAGTTGTGAACCAGTTCCAAATTCTTTTGTTGCTGCATTCACGTCATCCATTTCATCCTTCAGTTTTCCAGCACGTTTTGCAGCTTCCTGGAATTCTTTTGATCCAACCCCAAATGCTGCTGCTGCTTCAAGTGCTGCTGACTTTGCAAGCTTCAATTCAGCTTTCAATTCAGACAAAGCACCTTTATAGTTTCCCACATTCCTTCTGTTGTCACCAACTTGTGATTCATTTGCTTTCAGTGTTTCAGTAAGTGCTGAAACTTGTTTTCCCATTTCAATTCCAGCAGAAGAACTTGTTCTTTCTTCTGCAGATAATTTGTTGTATTGTGATGTCAGAATTGAAAGTTGCGCGCGAAGTTGTTCATTTGAACCAGATTGTGCTTGATTTGCCCTTGTAATATCTTGAACAGTCTTATTGTTTTGGCGCAATTCATTATTCAATGAAGTCAGCTTTTCTTTATTCTGTTGGTATTCAATAGACAATTCTTTTCCAGAAGCCTTCAGTTCTTTCTGTGTCTTCTGAAGTTCACTTGCTTGCTTGTTCAGTTCAACTGACTTCTTGGTGTATTCGTTTACATCAAGATCAATTTTTATGATTATGGTTTTTTCAGTGTCTGACATTTACTTGTTGCATTTATAGTAATTATTGACTATTGTTGGAACACCATTGATTGTGTCATTGTAAGTGTTTGAAGTTGAATTCATTCTGTCAAAGTCAGAATCACAAAACTTGCTTCCATTGATTTCAAATGTTGAATCATTGTGGGAATAGTGTTCAATGTAATTGCACACACCACAAGAATGCTGTTCTTCTTTCTTGCATCCAGAAAACAAGCATACAAATGCAAGTATAATTGTAATAATAATCAAACCAAGATAAACATTTCTTTTCATTTTTATAGTCTTATAAGTTCAACTTTTGTTGCTTCACCGCCTTTGTATCTTTCAATCTTATTCAAATAAAAATATCCATTCACCTGGATGTCATCTTTGTGAACATCAAGGAAAATTGGTTCAATGAAATCAATGTCTGAAATATCCACAGCATTCAGATTGAAGAATGTTGATATTTTTTTGTATTGATCTAGTATGTTTTGAACAACTTCATAATTGTCAAGAAGTGATTCACCGGTTGGAAACTTGTAAAAACTTAAAGTGGCATTAAAAGCTGCAGCAAAACGCGCACCAGAACTTGTTGGATAATACGTTGTAACACCACCAGCAGTGTAGAATCTTGTCAAAAGAAGAACGCGCGGTGTAAACTTATCAATTGAATAGTCATCATTCTTGTAAGGAATTACACTGTCATAAGTTCCAGAAAAAGGAAGTGTCACAACAGTTGTTTCTTCATTCAATGACATGTCATCAACTTCAAGTGTTCCATCTGTGCTGTAAGTGTAATTTTCAGCAATCTTTGCAATCATGTCAGCATCATTTGTGTACTTGAAAAGATTCTTTCTACCAAAAGCAGTGTCACGATATGACACAGAAAAACCTTTCTTGACATCAATCTTGTTTGACCAGTCCTTTGCATTTGGAATGTTTGCAGTGATGTCATTCATCTTGGTAAGTGTCACCACCTTTGTTGCTGTGTTTGTTTGTGGAATACAACAATATTGATTCAAGATTCCTTTGACAAAGTCTTTCTGCTTCATATCGTGCATGATGTCTGACATAGTTATTGAAGCACCAAGATAAGGAACAAATCCAGGTGCAACACTAGCATAAAAGACAGAACCAGCAAGAAAAGCAAACTTATAAAGACCTATTGATGAATAAGTCTGTGCAAATCTTATTTGAATTTGATCACCTATTGAAAGAACTTGTCCACCAATTGAAACTTGGAACGTGTAAAATCTTTCATCACCAGCACCAATGTCAGTGTTTGGATCAATTGAATCTGTGTCAAGGATTGTGACTGTTGTCAAATTCACAATTTCAATTGCTGCAATGTCAGCAAACTGTGAACCAGAACCAGTCAAACCAAAACGCATTGGAATGACAGCAGTGAATCCAGCAGTCATTGCTTCAGTCACTGTGTAAATTCCACCAACAATGTTTCCAGAAGAAGGGAATCCAATATTGTAAACTGAAGTAGTTGGTGAACTTATGATGGTTGAAATTGGATTGTCAGCAATAAGTGTTGTCTTGCTATTTTGAGAATCTTGCCATGCTTCATTTTGATTGAAGTTGGTTGAAAGTATTTCATTAATGAAATAGTCATCAAGCAGCAAATCACCAGCTAGTGTGTAACCAATTTCAGAAAAGATTCTTGTTAATAGTGTGTGAACAAATATGAAAGCAACGCGCCCCATGTTTGAAGGTGTCAATGTGCTTCCCACCTTTCTAAAGTCAATAGAAGGATAAATGAAACCATCTGTGTTTGTCATGGAAGCAACTACTGTTGCATAGTCAAAGTTATGATCAAGGTCTGACAAGTCCAGGTCTTGTAATGTTTTTGATTCCATCAATGCAAATGGATCTGTGTTTCCAGAATAGACTGAAACATGATACCCTTTTGAAAAGCTTTGGATGACAGCAAAACCATTTGTGACAACTTCAATTCCATCTTCAATGTATTTCACACCATTGATTTGATATGGAATATTTGTGTCAGAATTGATGTTGCTCGAATTTTCAAGTGCTGTTTGATTTGATGGTGATCTTGGAACAAAGAATTCATTTGTGAATGAACCTTGCTTGTTTTCCAAGTTAGTCAATGTATAAGCTTGAACTGTCAAACCAATTCTTGACTGGTCTGAAAGTTCAATGAATGAATCATTGATATAAAGTTCTTTAATCATTTAACAACTGACATTGACTTTTGTTGAACCACTTCTTCTTTCTTCCACAGCTTGTTCCATGAATGCTTCAAGCGCACCCAAAGGAATATGAATTTATATTGAAATTCGCGTCTTTGTCTTTGCTGTGGTGTTTTCCCTTCAACAATGAAAATGATTCTTAAAATTGCAGCCTTTTCTTCTGGTGCAATTGGCTTTGTCACAATGTTCCTATATCCATCACGTTCCCAGATGTTGCGCCATGATTCATGAGCCAAAACAAATGCACCATATTGTTTGTTTACTTTTTCAACCAAGCGCACCCATTCATTGCAAAATGATTCATAAATCTTTTTTACTTCATCTTCTTTTTTGTCAAGTGATTGCAGAAGAAAAGCATGTGTCATTTTTGCAAGGTGTTTTTGATAGTGATTATTGAAAGCACTTTTTGACAGAATTTTTTTCATGTTTTATTGTCCTTGTATGTTTATTTTTGGAAGCAACAAGCTGAATTCAATTTGTGCTTTTGTTTGATTTGTTTCTAGTATCTTGAATGTTCCAGGTGCAACTTTCACGCGCATCCACTTTGGATCTTCTGTTGTCCACGTTTCTGGATTCATTAACATTGCAACATCAATGGATCTTATCAATCCTTTAAGTCCTGGTGCATCTGAAGGCTTCACACCAATTCCCAAATCTTCAACATCAATATAACCACCAACAATCAATGATGGTTGTGATTCCTTGTCAAGTGTTTCTTGATTACTGAAAGCATCTTCAAGTTCACCAATATATGGAAAAAATTCAGAATTAACACCAGAAGATTCAACTTCTGTTTGAACTGTTGCAAACAGCCAATAATTTATTCCACCATTTGTTCCGCGCCATTGCAAATACACTGGATTTGTTTTGCAGTCACAGTCAATTTTTACTGTTTTAACTTCTGTTATTATTGCCATGTCTTTATAATTTAACGCGCATCACCAGGATCAACTTCAATTGCTCCACATAATTCTTCAACATAATCTTCAGCAACATAATCTATTAATACATATTCCCTACATGCTGCACCATCTGTTTGAAGCCAAACATCAACTTCTTTTGTTGCACAGTCATAATCTTCTGCAAGCATCAATCTGTTCACTTGTTGCAAATAAGAAGGATCAAGATTGATTGAAGCTGTTGAAACAGTTCCACCATTGATGTCTTTTTGTACTTCAAACTTCACCAGTTGTGAACCAGCAACAGCATCTGAATAAATAAATGACAAGCTAAATGGATAACCTGGAAAATATGTAGGCTTGTTGAAATCTGAAAGAAACTTTGCTTTTGGTTCTGTTGTGAATGCTGTGTCAAATGGAACATATTCACCCATATTTGAACCATAGATTTGTTGAATCTGTTTTGCTGCATTCACATAGTAGTACAAATTTACTGAACTAATTCCAGACCATGCGCCAGTTGTTCCAGTCCATGATTCACGATATTGAATATTGAATTGACCGCCTTGACTTGCATCACTTTTGTTCAGCTGGTTGTATTTGAAGGTATCTTGATATGAAACAATTGTCTTCAGAAATGCAGCAGCATCAACTTTCAAAAGTCCAGTTTCATTTGGTCTGTTGATTGATGTCCCTATTTCAAAGTAGGCTGGTGTTTCATTTACACCATAGATTTTTGTTTCAACATAATAGTTTGCACGATTTGTGACAAAGTTCATGAATCCACCAAGTTGCACATAAAGTGAAGCTGTTGAATAAAGAACACGTATTGTTGACAGTGTTGGTGTGTTAAGAACCACAGAAGAAACAACAGCTGTTCCAGAAAAGATTCCACTGACAAAGTAAATTGAATCACCAACACTTCCTTCAAATGCAGCATCAAACTGAATTTGCAAAAGTGTTGCACTATATCTTGCCGAAGACAGAACATTCACGTCCTTTCTTTGCATTTCATATTGGATTGCATGATGAACAGCGTTCCACTTTGAAACTTCAGAAGACTGTTCATTGACAACCTTGCTTGGATATTTGGAAATATTAATCATTTCAATCTTTTTATGATGTCAGATTCAACTTCAATGGCTTTATTCTTTACTAGCATAGCAACAAGCAAATCAATTCTTGCATCTGTTATGACTGTTTTGAATAAGTCATTGCCACCACCCATTTGATAAAGCCTTGTTCCATTTCTGTGAATTGACCTACTGATTAAAAAAGCCAGTGTTTCAATTGTCATTCCTTCTTCTGGTTGAATCCCTTTGTTCTGCACCCATTCCAGAATGATTTCATTCAAATCTGGATCACCTTTTGTTGCAGAAGCGCTTGTTGGTCTTCTTCCATCAATCAAAGTCACAAGACTTGCATTGGCTGTGATTTCAAAACCAGTGTCATAAACACGATTTGAAACACTTTCAGCTGTTTTGCCAGTCACCTTTGGAATTGCTTCTTTTATATCAACAACCAAAGCATTGGAATACTGTTTTAGTATTTCAATTGTTTCCATTATGTCAAGCAGACTGAAGCAGTGATTGTTGGTCTTATATCCATTTGAACCAATATCCCAGAACAACAAACATCAAAAATGCACTTCACACGATTTGCTGAAGCAATCTTTGTGATTTCAAGAATTCTGTTTCCATTTATGTCTTTGTTTCCTTGAATCCTAGAAATCCATTCACGCATGGCTGTGTTTGCTTTTTCAAGAACCACTTCATGCTGTGCGCCATCCCAATCCAATTCGGATTTGTAGGCAATGAAAACTGTCAATGGATATGTTTCACCAATGAATCCAGATTTTGGTGTGTCATAAATTACAGAAGGTAAGTCATAGCAGATCACTGGAAACTGTGCTTCATCAATCTTCACATTTTGCCAGGCATTTGTTCCATAAATTGAAACAAAGCTGTCACCATTTGAATTCATTGCTGCTGTGATTGCGTCAAGTTCTGCTTTCATTGATTCTTTGCCCTTATTATTTTTTCATAATTGCGTTTGAACTTTGCTTCAAGCTTTGTTCTTTTGAGTTTCAAAAATACTAAATTATAGTTCAACTTCACAATTTGTTCATATTTTAATATGTCACCATGTGCTAATGAATCAATGATGTTCTGTGAACCAAACTGTGAAAACATATCAATCCCAGCGCGCCTTTGTTCATCTGTTGTAGGGTTTGACAGTTCTGCTTGTTCAAGTTCAATAAGTTTTTTCAGCTGTGAAAAGAAGAAGTTTGCAACTGGATAAATTTCACACAGTTTCAATTTGTTAATAAGTGGAATCATTGCCAGTGCTTTTGAATAGTCAAATTCTTCGCCAGTGTATGATGGTTGAAGATATATTGCAATAGCCTTTTCAATTTCATTTGGTTTGACTTGTTCTTGCAGCAACAACTTCTGTCCAAAGGTTTCATTCTTGATGTCAATGTTGATTCTTATTTCAACACCTTCAATTGTGATTGTTCCTGGAAGCTTCCAGTCTTCTGGTTCAAATGGTGTTTGCATGAAGAACATGAAAGGAAGCAACTGATTCAACAGTGCTTCATTTACGTTCATCCCAGAAAGAACTGAAGCAATGTGCTTCAAGTCTGTGGAATTTTCAATTTGTTTCCATTGTTCCATTGTAAGTTCACCCCACATTTGCGGAAATGAAAACTTGACTTTATTTGCTTTTAGGTGTATCAATTTCTTCTTGTCACATGTGATCTGACACCACTTCCAAATGGTTTCAATTCAAAGTATTCACGCATCATTAAAACATCCCTCCAATCTGGTGAACGTCCAATCAATTCTTTCACTTTTTCTTTTGGAATTATCTTCACCTTACCATCAAGATCTGTTTTGTATGACTGAATGCTTTCAATTTCTTCAATGATTTCTTCTTTGTGTTTGTCAGACAGTTCTGCTGCAAAATGAATTCCATTTGCATTCACTCGGTTTGCAAAGTACACAACACACTGTGCTTGAAGATTCTGAAAGTTTGGTTTGTCTTTCAATCCTTCATCAATTGGTGAAGAATTATTCACAAAGCCTTTGATCCCACAGTTATCAACCACACCACCACCAACACCATCTTCATCCGCAATCACCTGGTTCTTTGGTATGACATGCTTCATCCTTAGTGCATTGATGCAATCTTGAATCTGTGTTGTTCTTGACTTGTCAAACACATGATATTCAATCACAGTCCAGTCATTCCAAACAACAATGATTGCTTTGTCACTTCCAAACCTTGCAACATCTGCTGTGATGAACTTTTTTCCAGATGGTTTGATTTGATCATTGGTGAAGATAGCAAGAATTGAATCATATTCACAAAGTGCATTTGGATTGTCATCATATTCCCAATTCCCAAGCAACAGACGCTGTTTTTCGTTCCTTGACAAGATTCTTTCAAGGTTCAACAAGTATTCCTTTGACAGCATCTTGTTGTCTGTTGGAAGTGCTTGAATGAATCTTTTCCAGTGTTCAAGTGTTCCTTCCTTGTATGGCTTGTAAACATCCCTATAAAGATAATTCTTTGAAGGATTGCAAGTCTGAAGAAGTTTTCCATTGATTCCATAAAGATCATTCTTCCACCTTCCAATGGATGCTTGAAGATTGTTCTTTGCTTCCAGTGTAAATTCACCAGCTTCTTCAATCCAACCACGCGTCATCTGCATTGAACCAAATCTGTAAAAATGTGGATCACTTGGAAGATATTTTGCATCAAGAAGAAACACCTTTGATTTGTTGTATAATTCAAAGAAGTTGTCTTGTCCATTGTATTTGAAGTATTCTTGTCCAACCTTCCACAGCTGCAAAACTTCATGAATGGATGGTATGGTGAACTTCCTTATATCATTTAGATTCTTTCTTGCAATGAAGTAGTGTGTTTCTGGATAGATGAAAGCATCACCAAAGATCAATGAACAACCAGTGAATGACTTTGCAGAACCTTTTGAACCACCATAAGTGATTTCAGTCACTGTGTTGTCAATCCAAGCTTGGACACATTCTTTTTGTTTAAGATTGTCTTTGGTGTCAAAAAGTAATTCCATGCTGTTTTTTTAACCGTTTGATTTAAAGACACTTAGTCTCACTTTGTCAGTAGCTGAAGACAACTTTTTTTACATGACTTGCATTCCAGTTATCTGCTGAAGTCCAAGTGTTCCAGAAACTTCTGTTTGAACCTTGTCACCATAGGACTTTGGTCTTCTTTTGGAAGCCATCCATCTATAATGTTGTGCTAGTTCACGCGCTTTGACTAATGACCATTGATTCATTCTGGCTTTGATCATGATGTCTTCAGCCATTTCAGCAAAGGTGTCAGCAGATGTTGTCAATGCTTCGCGCACGCGCGCGGAATGTTGCTCTGAAGAAGTGAAATTATGAAGGTTGTGCAAATCAATGTGCAGCTTCTTTGCAATTGCCCTATAAGACAAACCATCAATGATCATTTTTATAATTATCTCAATGTCTAGGTCTTTCTTCTTTGTCTTGGTGTTTGGTTTGGCTGCAAGGAACTTCTTGACTGTTGGGTGAAGAACCAACTTCTTTGTTCCTTTTGGCTTCTGTGAAACATTTGGCTTTGACTTCTTTGGTTGTTTTGACATTGTATGGTGTTTTTGTGAGGTTTGGTGAACTTATTTGTCTTCTGCAACTCAATGTGTCAGAATCCATCCATCATTCCAGATTTTGTCTGTTCTGTACTTCCAGAAACTTCCATTGATCTTTCCCAGATCAAAGCCACATTCATCAATGATTCTTCCACCTCTGACTGAAATCCATTCACCTGGTTCAAAGTATGGATGTGTAAGAAGAAAACCTTCTTGCATCTTTTCAATGGCTTGTTCCTTTGTGAATGTTTGGATGGTGGTAGTTGTTTCTGACATGGTTTGTTTCTTTGTTGCAAAGATAATCAATTGAAAGATGAAATCAATTTTTATTTATAAATATCTTATTTATTTATTACTTTCTTTCTTTAATGCTAAAGGGATGCTAATAGCCACCCTATTGTATAGGCTAAAAAAAGACAGTTTTTGTTTGTTTGAATGAAGAATAATTGAAAATTTTAGTATTGATTATCAACACATTAAAGATTCTTTGTCAAAAAATCAACAAAAAAACTTGACAAGTCATAAAATAAAAGTAATTTAGCACCGAATTAATAATTAACAACTTTAAAATCATGACACAAACATCACAACCAGAAAAAACAGTTTTAGTTCATTATGGAAAACTTCTTCAGATGAACATGATTGATCAAGGTAGATCAAAAGAATATGTTAAGACACTACTTGGATATGCTTCTTATGACACATTGAATGCAAGATTGAAGGATGCAAAGTTTTCTTTTGATGAATTGCGCACACTAACTGAAAAAGGTTTGTTGTAATGGGAACAGCACTTTTGTTCATTGCACTAATAGCATTGTATGCAATGCTAGTGACCAGCCAAATAAGAAAGGATAAAAATGAAAAGTGAAACAACACCACACACCATCTTATCTGTTCACTATGGAACACACACAGCAAACAGAGTGACAACAATTGAAGAATTCAACAAGGATGCTGAATTCATGATTAAAGTCAAAGCTTTGTTCCTGGAAGCAGAAAAAAGGTGGCGCAATGATCCAACTGAATTCAGAAGGAATGTTGCAGACAGAGTGAAGAAATGGTGCTTCACTAAGTCAAATGAATTGAGAAACAAACACTGGAAAAAAACAAATTGAAATGGAAACACTTTTAAAGGATATTTTGAAACTTGAAGAACAACTGAAGAATTTGAATCCACATTCCAAGATCAATTGTTCTGTCACTGCAAACAGTATTGGTGAACTTGCTGCACTAGCACAATGCAATAGATTCAAGAAGCTTAAGGTTTACACACCATTTCAACATTCAAAATCTCAAAACTATTATTTTTTTATGTATGCTTTGCCAGAAAGACCAAACACAATAATCACAATAAAAGCAAATCTTGAATAATTATGGTACACCACACACTTGAGTTCATAAATAAAAAGGATATAACAGAAACATTCAACAAGTTCTGTGAACAAGTTTACTTTGGACGTGACATCCTTTTGATGGAATCAAAGATGCACACAATGAAATTTCTTGCTGAAGTTTCAAATGTAAGGATGCACACAGTTGTTCAATGTTATGATAATGCTTCACAATTTACTTTTCTAAACTAATATGGACACACAAACAAAAATTGACCTTCCACTGTTAAGGTTTGAAGGTGACAGATATGCTGAAGAATTAGCATTCTTTGAACTGAAGAAGAAAAACAAAGACTTGCATCCAATGTTCTTTTGTTTCCTTCCAAAGAAAAGAAAATACTTTTCCTTTATTCTAACAAATGAAAGCCTTTTGAAATCCTTTGGATTTGAAATAATACACAGCCAGAATGATTGTTGATTTTCTTACACTAGCTGTGTGAATTGGTGGCGAAAGTGAAGGTTTCTTGGTTGAACAAGGAAGCCAATTCAAACGAATTAATAATTAAATAACCCATGAAAAACATGAACAACACAGAAATCACCAAAGCAATTGACAGCAAAGTTCTGTCAGTTATTGGAAGCAAAAAAATTGCAGGATTTGAAAAAGCACACTTAGTTGCAAGCGCCATTGAACATTTGAAAACAATGTTGACACCAGAGTACATGAAACCAATCATGGCTTTGCAAGGAAATAAACTAGGTTTCAGAACAGACAAAGACAAGAATGGTGGATATGACATGACCA
>Ga0209253_10001688_pt1 | contig 19444 bp, 17 predicted proteins | sample FrelakmetBRP12BR_FD_187145 | JGI IMG/M metagenome (GOLD analysis project Ga0209253, IMG submission 187145) | Freshwater lake sediment microbial communities from the University of Notre Dame, USA, for methane emissions studies - BRP12 BR (SPAdes)... | ecosystem: Environmental > Aquatic >... | reverse complement strand
CGGCGATCGCCAGGCTCTACAAAGAGTTTCTGACCGACGGGCCATGCGGCCACACCGCGCATCACCTGCTCCACACGCACTACACTCCGCGCGGCAAGTACATAGCGTAGGTTGGGGGTCACGCTCTCCCAAGGGGTCGAGCCGATGCGCTGGCCCGACCCCTTGCCAAGCCGTCTGGAACGCCCTAGAATCCTTTTGAGGATTGTGCGTTCTTTCACAAGCCGGGGCGGATCGTTGGATCCTGAGGGGGTTTTCTCGCGCCCCTCGAGGCTTTTGCCGAGGCGTCGGCCGCGGTTGACGCCCGCAGCCCCGACAGACGAGTAACGCGGTACGGGATGCCCAGGGTCTTTGGGCGGCTCGCCCGCAGCTGACAGGGGGCCTGGCAGTGGAGAGCGTCCTTACCACATGCCCGTTCTGCGCGTGCGGCTGCGCCGTGTACGTTCAGGCCTCCGAGGGCCGGCCAGTCGGCGTGGCGCCGAGCGAGAACCACCCTGTCTCGAGGGGGAAGCTGTGCGCCCGCGGGTGGAACGCCCACGAGGCGCCGGCCTGGGGTGAGCGGCTGACGAAGCCGCTGGTCCGGCGTGGCGGCAGGCTGGAGCCCACCAGTTGGGAGAACGCGCTCGAGTTGGCGCGTGCGTCCCTCACCACGCTGCTCGAAGGCGGCAAGAGCGTGGGCGTCCTGGGCTCGGCCCGCGCAACAAACGAGGAGAACTACCTCGCAGCCAGGCTGGCCCGCGGCGCCCTGCAGACCGGGAACCTCGACTCCTGTCTGCGCGCCACCTACCAGCCTTTCATGGCGGGCATCGCCGTCGTCGCCGACGGGAGAGCCCCGGCGGGAACGCTCGCGGACGTGGAGGCCAGCGGCTGCATTCTCGTGCTCGAGGGCGACCTCGCGAGCAACCACCCGCAGGCCGCCCACGCGGTCATCAAGGCGATCAAGGCCGGCGCGAAGCTCATCACCGTCGGGTGTGCGCGCACCCAGCTTGCACGCCTCGCGGCGCTCCACCTCCCCACCCTCCCCGGGGAGCGGGCGGTTCTGGTCGCGAGCCTGATCGCGGCGGCGACCCGGGAGTCGGCCGGCGCCCTTGAACCGTCGCTGCCCGGCCTGGAGGCGCTCAGAGCCAGCGTTGCCGCTCTCACCGCGGGCGACCAGCTCCGCCAGGCCGTCACGTGGCTCAGGCAAGCCGATCGGGCCAGCATCCTGGTGGCCCCCGAGGGTGGCCCGCCCGAGCGGGTCGCCCGCGAGGGGACGGCCATCGCGACCCTCGCCGCGGTCACCGGGCACCTGGGGCGGCCGGGCTCGGCGCTCCTGCCCCTGCCGGCCCGCGGGAACCTGCGCGGCGCCTGCGAGATGGGGGTGGCGCCGGACCTCCTGCCAGGGATGGCGCCCCTCAACGACGCGTCGGCGGTTGCGCGGGTGGCTCGGGCCTGGGGGCGCGCACCGGCGCTCGCGACTGGCCTTCCCGCCGAGGCGATGGTCGGAACCGTGAACGGATTGGTAGTCGTGGCGGAGGACCTCTCTGCCGTGCTGCCGGCGGGTCAGCACGCGCTGGAGGCTCTCGCAGAGACCGAGTGTCTGGTCGTCCTGGACGCCTTCGTAACCCCGACCACGAGGGCTGCCCACATCGTCCTGCCGATCGCGAGCTTCGCCGAGAGCGAGGGGACAACAACGAACCTGGAGGGACGGGTGCAGCGGGTGCGCCCGGCCGCGCTGCCGCCCGGAGATGCGAGGCCAGGCTGGCAGGTTCTTGCCGAGCTTTCCGCGGTCCTGGGCCTTCCCCGCTCGTATCGTTCCGCTGACGACATCCTCCGGGAGATCGCCAAGGTGGTCCCCGCTTACGACGGGGTGAGCGAGCGGGTCATGGACGAGGCGTGGGGCACGTTCGCCTCGCCTCTCCCCGCCGACCGCGAGCCTACCCTGCAGCCGATCGCGACCGACCGGGTCCTCTTCGCGCTGCCTGCGGTGCTCGCGCTCGACGGCGTGTTCGACTGGGGCAGCGACCCCCTGGTGAGCTTCTCCCCCACCCTGTGCCGGGACCACGTCTCGCGGCGCAAGCTCTACCCCAGCGGCCTGGTGCAGATGAACAAAGCCGACGCGGACGGGATCGGGGTACGGCAGGGCTGGCCGGTGCGCCTGATCTCGGCCCACGGCGAGGCGGTGCTTCCGGTGGTGTTGCGGGGCGAGCTCGAGCCCGGGGTCATGCTGGTCCCCTACGCGTTCAGGGAGCTTGTGACCGGCGTGCTCGGGGGCCGCAGCGAGGCCCCCGTGAGGGCGGAGAAGGTGCAGTAGGAGGCGCAGAGCATGGCGAACGGGGCACGCACGATTGCCAAGCGCAACGTCGCGCACTGGCTGGCGGCGCTGATGCGGCGCGCTGAGGTGATCGCGCCCGTTGCGGCGCACGGCGGGGATGTGGCGTTCGCACCGATCGCCTCGCCGGAGCAGGTGCTGTTCGAGTTTGGCAACACCCTTCACCCGCCCAAGCAGTTCGTGCTCCCGCAGACCGACCCGCTGGCCGTCATCCGGCGCAACGGCAACGGGGTCGAGATCGAGCCCGTGCACGACGACCGCCCGCGGGTGATCTTCAACGTCCGCAGCTGCGACGCCAGGAGCCTCGCCTTTCTGTATCGCATGCACGCCTCGGACCTCCCGGACGGGAGCTACCTGGCCCGCGCCGGGAACGTGACGCTGGTCAGCCTCGCCTGCACGGTCCCCTGCGAGCTCGGGTTCTGCACCTGCTGCGACGCCGGGCCTTTTCTGAAGGAGGGGACCGACCTCCAGCTCACCGATCTTGGCGAGCACCTGCTGGCCGAGCCGGGCAGCGACAAGGGGTTTGCCCTGCTCTCCGAGGCGGGCGACCTCTTCCGGCCCGCGCGCCCCGAGGAAACGGGCCTCCGCATCGAGCTCGAAGAGAGGGCGAAGAGACTCTTCGGAGAGGAGACCTGCCACTTCGCCTCGGCGATGCGCCGCATCTCCACCGGTCGCGTGGCGGAGAAGCTCTGGGAGGCGATGAGCGACTGGTGCGTGGAGTGCGGGGGCTGCAACTTCGTCTGCCCAACCTGCTACTGCTTCTCGATCAAGGACATGAGGCAGGACGGCTCGTGGGTGCGCTGCCGCACCTGGGACTCCTGCCAGTACCAGGCGTTCACCCTCGAGGCCTCCGGCCACAACCCCCGCGAGCGGCGTGCGGACCGCATCAAGCGCCGCTTCTTCCACAAGGTCTCCGCCCAGTACTATCTGCGCGACGGCACGGTGGGCTGCGTGGGCTGCGGCCGATGCGTCAGGGTGTGCCTGGGCACCACCGACATGCCGGCAGTGGTGGCGGCGATCCGTGAGGGGGCCTGGAATGGATGATCTCTTCCTCCCCCGGGTGGCGCGCATCGCTCTCGTGCGGGACGAGACCCCCGACACCAAGACGTTCGGGTTTCGCTTCCGCGACCCGGCCGATCAGCGCGACTTTCGCTTCCTCCCCGGCCAGTTCCTCGAGCTCTCGGTTTTCGGCTTCGGGGAGGCCCCCTTCTGCTTCGCCTCCAGCCCGACCCGTCCGGAGCTCGTCGAGGTCACGGTGCGGCGCACAGGGCAGCTCACCGACGCCCTCCACGCCCTGGGGCCCGGCGAGGAGGTCGGCGTGCGCGGCCCGTGCGGCAACGGCTTCGACCTCCCTTCGGCCCAGGGGAAGGACCTGCTGTTCATCGGCGGCGGCATCGGCCTGCCCCCGCTGCGGGGGTTGATCTGGAACGTCCTGGACGAGCGGGAGCGTTTCGGGCGGGTGACGATCCTGTACGGCGCCAAGACCCCGACAGACCTGGTCTACAGGGACGAGCTCCGGGAGTGGGCCGCGCGCGGGGACGTCGAGCTGCTGGTGACCGTGGACCGCGCCGACAACGGCTGGGACGGCAACGTGGGCATGGTGCCCACCCTGTTCGACAAGACCGAGCTGCGCCCGAAGACCACCCTGGCCTATGTGTGCGGCCCGCCGGTGATGATCAAGTTCGTGGTCCAGGACCTGCTGATGCGCGGCTTCGGCGAGGACGCGATCATCTCCACCCTCGAGCGGATGATGCAGTGCGGAGTCGGCAAGTGCAACCACTGCGCGATCGGGCACCGCTACGTGTGCCGCGACGGGCCGGTGTTCACCTTCCGGCAGATCAAGGAGCTTGTGGAGTGAGATCGCTTGTCCACCAGCATTGGAGCCTCTGTGGGGCATGCGCTCCGCGCGTGCCAGTCCTGCACTGCAGGAAGCGCCGGCCCCACGTCGCTCAGAGGATCCCGGCATGAGCTTGCGCGAGGAGCTCGCCAGGCGCCTTTCAGGTCGGGTCGTCGTGATCGGGGTCGGCAACCCGCTCCGCGGCGACGACGCGGCCGGTTGCCTCGTGGCGCGCCGGCTGCAGGGCACGCCAGGCGTGCGCGTGGTCGAGGCCGAGGAGGTGCCCGAGAGCTTCGTGGGCGACATCGCGGCCGCGATGCCCGACGTGGTGGCGCTGGTGGACTCGGTGGATTTGGGCGCCGAGCCGGGCGCGGTGGCCATGCTCGAGCGGGAGCAGGTGGCAACGTACGCGCCCACGACCCACCGTATGCCGCTCTCGCTCGTAATGGAGGTCGTGCAGCGGAGGACCGGCGCCGATGTATTCCTGATCGCGGTTCAGCCGCTGACCCTCGCCTTCGGCGCCAAGGTTAGCCCGGAGGTATCTGCGACGGCCGAGGTGCTGGCGGCGGTGCTTTCGGAGCTGCTGCGGGCGCCAGGCGTTCGCCCGGGGGATCGGCACGCCACAGGAGCCGTGACGGAGGGGCTGCCATGACGGCCGTCCTCCTCACGATGGTGGTCCTGCCCGCCCTCGGTGCGGTTTTGGCGGCCGTGCTCGGCAAGGGGCGCGCCCGGGTGGCCGCGGTGGCGGTAGCCATGGTCGTGGCGGTGCTCGCGGTTTGGAGCGTGGCGGCGGCGTTCGGGACTTCCTACCGCGACGCGGTGGGGACGCTGCCGTGGCTGGCCGGGGCCGTGGACGGCCCCGTGTTCGGGATCCTCCTCGACCCGCTTGGGTCGGTGCTGTTGCTGGTGGCGACCCTGATCGGGCTCCTCACCGTGCTCTACTCCGCCGCCTACATGGGCGAGCGCAACCGCGACCACGCGGTCGGGCCCTCGGAGCAGGGGCCGTACTACTTCCGCCTCCTCATGTTCCTGGCGAGCATGGTGGGCGTTGCGCTGGCGCCCAACTTCCTGCAGCTCTTCCTGTTCTGGGAGCTGACCACGGTGTGCTCGTGGTCGCTCATCGCGTTCTACGGCAACGAGAAGAGCCTCAAAGCGGGGTTCAAGGCGCTGCTGATCACCCACGTCGGGGGGCTCTTCTTCCTCCTGGCGGTGCTGATCCTGTTCGTGCAGACGCGCTCCTTCGAGTTCGACGCCCTCGCGCAGCTGCCCGAGTCGCTCCGGCGCTGGGTTTTCCTGTTCCTGATGATCGCGGCGTGGGCGAAGGCGGCGCAGGTCCCCTTCCACACCTGGCTCCCGGACGCCATGGAGGCCCCCACGCCGATCAGCGCGTACCTGCACGCCGCCGCGATGGTGAAGGCGGGCGTCTTCCTGATGGCGAGGGCGGTCAGTTCGGGGTGGGCGATGCCGCCCGGGCTCGGGATGCTCCTGGGAGCGATGGCGCTCGTGACCATGTTCCTGGCGCTGTCCTACTACTTCGTCCAGGACGACCTCAAGCGCCTGCTCGCCTACTCCACCATCGCCCACCTCAGCTACGTGCTGCTCGGCGTGGCGCTGGGAGCCCTCGGCTCGACCACCGGCTTCCGCGCCGGTGTGCTGCACATTGCTTGCCACGGCTTCTCCAAGGCCACGCTGTTCCTGTGCGCGGGGGCGATCGCCTACGTCACCGGCACGAGGAGCATCTCCGCCCTCGGGGGGCTGGCGCGCAGCATGCCGCTCACCGCGGTGGCGTTCTTCGTGGGGCTCCTCGCGGTCACCGGGGTCCCGCCGTTCGCGTGCTTCTGGAGCAAGTTCATGCTCCTGGCGGGGGCCATGAAGCTCGGCGGCATCATCGGGCCCGTGCTGGTGGGGCTGGTGCTGGTGGAGAGCCTGATCTCGTTCGGCTGGATGCTTCGAGTGGGCCAGAAGATCTTCCTGGGGCCGGTAACGCCGGCGGCCGCCGTCAACAGCGACCCGCCGTGGCCGATGAGCGTGGCGCTGGTGGCCTTGATGATCGGGTGCCTCGTGATCCCGGCGGTGGCGATGCCGCTGGTGCAGCTGATCGGAAGGTGACGACGTGAGCACCGCATCTCTGCTCGGGTTGAGTGCCGCGCTGCTGCTGGCGGGAGCGCTGGTGAGCCTCGCGCTGGCCAGGAGGGCCAAGACCAGCGGATGGGCCAGCGTCGCGTTCGTTGGAGCGGCCGGCGTCGCGCTGTGGGTCGTGGTGGTGCAGACGTTCTCGGCGGGACCCGACCCGGAGGTGACGCTGCTGTCGTTGCCCGCCATCGGCGCCGGCTTCGTCGTGAGCGTGGACTGCCTGAGCGCGATCTTCCTCGCCATCACGGGCACTATCGGCTTCCTCACCACGCTGTACTCGGTCGAGTACATGACGAGCTACCGCACCGACAGCGTGGCCAAGTATTACCCGATGCTGCAGCTGCTGTTTGCCGGGATCGTGGGCGTGGTGGCGACGACCGACTTCGTCTTCTTCCTGGTGTTCTGGGAGATCATGACGTTCGCGTCGTTCTTCCTGATGACCTTCGAGCGCGAAAACCGCACGAGCCAGAAGGCCGGCCTCAAGTACTTCGTGGTCAACCAGGCTGCGACGTTCGGGATGATCGCGGCGGCGCTCATCCTGTGGACCAGGTCGGGCTCGTTCCGCTTCTCTGCGATGCGTGATGCCCTTGGCGGGCTGCTCGCGACCCAGCCGGCCCTCGCCCACCTCGTGCTCTTCCTCTTCTTCATGGGGTTCGCAACCAAGGCCGGGATCCTGCCCATGGGCGACTGGCTCCCCGACGCCTACCCCGCGGCGCCCAGCGGCGCCACCGCAGCGTTCAGCGGCACGATGACCAAGCTGGGGATCTACGGAATCCTGCGCGTGTTCCTGTACTTTCTGCCGCTCTCACCGGCGACGCGGAGCTGGGGCGTGGTGATCGCGCTGGCGGGGGCGGCCAGCCTGTTCGTCGGGACGCTGACCGCCCTCAAGCAAGACGACGTCAAGCGGCTGATGTCGTTCCACGTGATCGGCCAGATGGGCTACATGTTCCTCGGGATCGGCTTCGGCCTCTTCTTCCTTGCCTCGGATCCGGCGCTCGCCGCGCTCGGCTTGCTGGCGGGCACCTTTCACATGCTGAACAACTGCCTCTACAAGTCGTGCCTGTTCCTAGGGGCCGGGGCGGTGGCGTTCCGGACCGGCACCCGGAGCCTCTCGGCGCTTGGAGGGTTACGGGCGTTCATGCCCGCCACCGCGATGTACGCGCTGATCGCCGCCCTCGCCATCGCCGGCGTGCCGCCGCTCAACGGGTTCGCCAGCAAGTGGCTGATGTATGCGACCGCGATCCTCGGCGGAAAGGCGTTCCCCCTCTTCGCCGTCCTCGGCATCGTCGCGATGTTCATCTCGCTGGTCACGCTCGCCTCCTTCCTCAAGTACCTGGGGAGCGCGTTCCTGGGGCCGCCTTCACCGCTCACGGGAGTCCGCGAGGTGCCTGCGAGCATGCTCGCCCCCCAGGCGTTCCTGGCGCTGGCCTGCGTCGCGTTCGGCCTCGTCCCCGCGTGGCCGCTCGGCTTCGTGCACCGGGCGCTGACGGGGCTGGCGTCCGGCGCATCGCTGCCGAGCCTGGAGTCCCTGCTCGGCGGCGGCGCCGGGCTGCGCGTCGTCTCGGGCGTGGTCGGTGTGGCGTTCTGGGCGCCGCTGCCCGTGGCGGCGGCTCTCGTACTGCTGGGCCTCGTCTCGTACTTCCTGATCCAACGCGCCGCGGGCGCCTCCGTCCGCGACGTCCCGGTCTGGACCTGTGGCGAGGAGGCGGGGCCGGAGCTGTCGCGCTACCCCGCCAGCAGCTTCTACCTCCCGTTCAAGCGCGCGTTCCAGGGGATCTACCCCAGCATCCATGTGCGGGCGCCGGCCTTCCCTGCCTGGCTTCGCCGCGCGTTCGACCTCGATGCCTGGTTCTACCTGCCGGTCGCCCGTGCGGTCGAAGGCGGAGCAAGAGGCGTCAGCAGGACCCACGTCGGGATCCCGCAGGTCTACCTGCTGTGGATAGTCGTGGGGGCCATCGCGGTCATCGGGATCGTGGTGGCGTTTCTCAATTGAGGAGCGAGCGGTGACGATCACGCAAGCAGCCGCGACCAGGACCGTGGACCTCGTCAGGGAGAGGGTCGGCGCGGGGCTCGTCGCCGCGACCCAGCCGCACGCCGACACCCTGCGCCTGCAGGTGGACAAGCGTTCGGTGCGAGCCGCCGCCGGTACGCTCGCCGACGAGCTCGGCGCCCGCTTCATGATCACGACCGGTATCGACAGGCGTGAGCTGGACGGCGGCTTCGGAATCGTCCACCTCTTCTCCCTCGACCGCGAGCACCTGTTCGTGCTGCTGGACTGCGCGGTGGCCGCGGACGATGAGCACATCGACTCCATCACCCCGGTCGTGCCCGGGGCGAACTGGGCGGAGCGGGAGTTCCGCGACTCGGTGGGCGTGCACCCCGAGGGGCACCCCGACCCGCGCCGGCTGTTGCTCGCCGACGACTGGCCGGATGGCGTGTGGCCGCTGCGGCGCGACGTCCCCTACAACCTGCAGCCTCCACCGGCCGAGGGCATGCGGCCGCCCCTGCGGGAGCCGCCCGCCGGCGCGAGTGTCGTGACCATGGGGCCGTTCTTCCCGGTGCTGGAGGAGCCCTCCCAGTGGCGCCTGTTCGTGGAGGGGGAGACGATCGTCGGCTGTGACTACCGCGGCTTCTACAACCACCGCGGCATCGAGAAGCTCGGTGAGGCCGTGCTCACCTACAATGAGATCCCTTACCTTGCGGAGAGGATCTGCGGGATCTGCGGGTTCATCCACTCCACCTGCTACTGCCAGGCGGTGGAGAAGGCGGCCGGCATCGAGGTGCCGCGCCGGGCCCGCTTCATCCGCACGATCATGCTCGAGATGGAGAGGGTCCACTCTCATCTGCTTTGGCTCGGGATCGCCGGCCACATCGTGGGGTTCGACACGGTGCTCATGCAGACCTGGCGCATCCGGGAGCCGCTGATGTGGCTCTCCGAGGAGATCAGCGGGAACCGTAAGACATACGGCATGAACACCATCGGCGGCCTGCGGCGCGACATCCCACCCGACCTCGCGAGCAAGGCGCTCAACGTGCTGGCGGAGGTGGAGAGGGAGTCGCTGGCGGTGCGCGACGCCATCGTCGGGGACGGAACGCTGATGGCGAGGACCAAGGACGTCGGTGTGCTGACCAATCAGACGGCGATGAGCGTGTGCGTGGTCGGGCCGCCGGCCCGCGCCTCGGGCGTGCCCATCGACGCCCGCGTGGACCATCCCTACGCGGCCTACGACGAGGTCGCGGTGCGGATCGCGGTCCACCAGGAGGGGGACACCTGGGCACGCGTGCTGGTGCGGGTGGAGGAGCTGCTGGAGTCGATCCGCCTGATCCGGGAGGCGCTCGCCGCCATGCCGGAGGGGCCCGTCCTGGCCGAGATCCGGGACGAGATCCCGCCGGGGCGCGTCGGCGTCTCGGTGGTGGAGGCGCCGCGGGGTGAGGCGGTCCACATGGTGGAGACGGGCGGGGACAACCGGCCATACCGCTGGCGGGTGCGCGCCCCGACCTACCCGAACCTGCAGGCGATGCCCGCGATGATCACCGGGGCGGCGATCGCCGACGTCCCGATCACGCTGGGCAGCCTCGATCCGTGCTTCTCGTGCACCGAGCGGGTCGAGGCGGTGGACGTGGCCAGCGGGTGCGTACGCGTTTACTCGCGGGCGGACCTGCTGCGGATCTCGCGGGGCGCGGGGGCAAAGTCATGAGAACGGGGGTCCTCTGGACCGCGGGGCTCGCCGTCCTGAACGTGGCGCTCGCGTTGCTGCTGGCGCCGCTCTACGAGGGGTTGATGCGCAAGCTCAAGGCCGCGATCCACTCGCGCATCGGGCCGCCGGTCACCCAGCCGTACCTCGACCTCTTCAAGCTGCTCGGCAAGGAAGACCTGAGGACCGCCGGCGGCGTGCTGTACGGCGCCGCGCCCGCGCTCACGTTGGGGTCGGTCCTGCTGCTGGCGCTGCTGGTGCCGATGGGCGCGCGGCCCCCGTTTGCCTTCGCGGGCGACATCGTTGTGCTGCTCTACGTGGCGGCGATCAGCACGGTGCTCCTCATGTTGACGGCTTTCGGTAGCGGAAGCCCCTACGCCTCGGTGGGCAGCTCGCGCGAGATGATGATGATGCTCTCGGTGGAGCCCGTCATGGTGGTGGCTCTGGTGGTCGGTGCTCTGAAAGCGGGAACCCTGGCCACAGGCGGCATCATCGTCTGGCAGCTCGAGCACGGGCCCACGATCAGCATGGCGATCGCCGGCATCGCCTTCTTCCTCGCGCTGCAGGCGCAGGCCGGCAAGCTGCCGTTCGACATCCCCGAGGCGGACCAGGAGATCATGGGCGGCCCTCTGATCGAGCAGAGCGGCCCCCGGCTGGCGCTGTTCCGGTGGGCGATGTGGTCGAAGCAGTTCGTGCTCGCGGTGCTGCTGGTGGAGGTCTTCCTCCCCTGGCCCGGGACCGGCGTCTTCGCCCTCGACCTCCTCCTGACGCTGGTCAAGGCCTTCGTGGTGCTGGTTGTCGTCGCTCTCGTGGACGTGGTCAACCCCAGGCTGCGCATCGACCAGGCCATGGGGTACTACCTGCGGGTCGCGTTCTCTTCGATCGCGGCGCTCGCGTTCGCCGTGATCGGGATGTAGGAGGCAACGGTGCTGCTGGCGAAGCTGCGCGAGGCGTGGATCTGCCTGAAGGCGGGGCGCGTGACGCTCCCCTACCCGTTCGCCCCGCACGATCCGGCGGAGGGCTTCCGGGGCAAGATCACCCTCGACCCGGACCTCTGCTTCGGCTGTGGCGGGTGCGCCAACGTTTGCCCCGCCGGCGTGATCGTTGTGAAAGACACCGACCAGCACACAAGGTTGCTCGAGTTCTTCTGGCGCCGCTGCACCTACTGCGGGCGCTGCGAGGAGGTCTGCCCGGAAGACGCCATCACGCTCTCCCAGCAGTTTGAGACCGCGACGAACGCGCCCGAGGACATGTTCATGCGCCTGGAAGTCTTCATGGGGCCGTGCCAGCGCTGCGGCAGGTGCTTCACCCCGCCGACGCCGCTGGAGCGCATGATGCGGACGGGCTTCCGCGACGGGAACGGGGGGCGGGCGTGAACCCCCTGGCGCTCAACGCCCAGCTGATCGAGACCCTCAGCATGGTCATGGTGATCACCTCGGTGGCGGCGGTGGAGATCCGTCGGCTGCGCCTGGCGGCGGTGGCGTACTCGGCGCAGGCACTCTTGATCGTGGGGCTGTTGCTGAGCTTTGCCGCCGTGAACCCCTCCCTGTACTGGTGGGCGGGCACGGCGTTCCTCACCAAGGCGGTCCTCACGCCGTGGTTCCTGTTCCGGTTCATCGGCAAGACACAGGAGCGCGAGCTTCCACCCCTGATCGGCTTCGCTCCCTCGGTGATGGTGGCGGCGGTCCTGATGATCGGCTTCTACCGCCTCACCCACAGCCAGATCGCGCTGCTGGCGCCCACCGAGATAGCGCAGCAGGAGGTGTTCAGGACCAACCTGGCGGTGGCCTCCACGGTCTTCGCCCTCGGGCTCTACTGCGTGCTGACGCGGCGGGACGCGATCAAGACCGTGATCGGGCTGTGCCTGCTCGAGAACGGGGTGCACCTCTCCCTCGTCAGCCTCGCGCCGGAGCTGCCCGAGACGGCACTCTTCGGAGTCGCCACCGAGGTGGTGGTGACTGTCTTCCTGCTGCTGTACGTGATCGCCGGCGTGAGGCAGGAGTTCGGCACAACGGATACGCTCGCGCTCAAGGAGCTGCAGTGGTAGAGCGTGTCCGCGGCGCGGGGAAGGCGTGATGAGCGAGCAGATCGTGACGGTGACGTCGAGCTTGCCGGCGGCGGCGTTCCTGGTCCCGCTGGTCGGGGGCGCGCTGGTCTTCCTCGGCAGGGCGCTGCAGCGCGCCTTCTGGCAGGGGACCGCTCTGCTCGCCTCCGGCATCACGTTTCTCATCGGCCTGCAAATGTCGGGCCAGGTGCTGGGCGGCGCCGTCCTGACCACGTGGGGGAACGAGCTGCGGGTGGATGCCCTCTCCGCCCTGATGGTCGTGGTGATCGGCGGTGGCGGTTTCCTCGCCACGCTGTACTCGGTGCGCTACGTGACGCAGCCCGGGCTGCTCACGAGGGCCGGGGCGGAAACCACGGCCCGCCGGATGCCGACGTTCTACGGACTGGTGCTCTGGTTCCTCGCCACCATGGTCTGGGGGTGCGTCACCAACAACATCGTGATGCTGTACGTGGCGGTGGAGGCGACGACGCTCACGTCCGGGCTGCTGGTGGCCTTCTACTGGGACCGCCGCGCCCTGGAGGCCGGCTACAAGTACCTGATGCTCCTGACCATCGGCATCACGTTCGCACTCCTCGGCTGCGTGCTCCTCTACGCGTCGGCGGCGGCGACCCAGCAGATCGACGGAGGAAAGGCGCTGCTGATCTCCGAGGTGAGGCACGTGGCTCACCTCATCCCTGCCGGCACCGCGCTCCTGATCGTGGCGTTCCTCGTCATCGGCTTCGGCACGAAGGCGGGCATTGCGCCGTTCCACCCCTGGCTGCCCGACGCTCACGCCGAGGCCCCCACTCCAGTGTCGGTGCTGCTCTCCGGCGTGATGATCAAGATGGCGATGTACGCGCTCGCCCGCACCGTGAGCATCTTCTACCCCTCGTGGCCGCAGCTGACCGTGTTCGCGGTGGCCCTGGGAACCTTCACCATGGTGCTCGGGATCGTCATGGCGCTCACCCAGGACGACCTCAAGCGGCTGCTCGCCTACTCCTCGGTGAGCCAGATGGGGTACGTGCTGGTCGGGTTGGGGCTGGGCACGTACCTGGGCTGTTACGGGGGCCTGTTCCACCTGCTCAACCACGCGATCTACAAGGCGCTCCTCTTCATGTGCGTGGGGGCGGTGATCTATGCCACGGGGATCCGCAAGGTGAGCGAGTTGGGCGGGCTCGCCAGGAGCATGCCGGTGACGAGCGCCTGCTTCTTCGTCGGGGCGCTCGCGATTGCCGGCTTCCCTCCCCTCAACGGCTTCATGAGCAAGCTCACGGTCTACCTCGCACTCGCCAAGGCCGGCCTGTGGTGGGCGTGCGCCATCGCGATCGGGGCGAGCGTCCTGACGATGGTGGTGCTGGTGCGGGCGGCGTACTCGGTGTTCTGGGGCAGCCCGCACGGCGCGGCGCTCGCCCAGCTCCAAGTTCGCGAGGTCCCGGTCGTCATGTGGGTTCCGATGGTGTTCCTCGCCGCGGCATGCGTGGTGCTGGGAATCTTCCCCCAGGCACCGTTCCCGCTGCTGGACAAGGCGGCTGCCGTGCTGGCGACGATGGGGAGGTGAGGCGGCGATGCTGAAGGGGCTGTGTCAGAAGTCTTTCTGCAAGGCGCTGTGGGTCTACCACGCAAACACGGGCGCCTGCAACGGCTGCGACATCGAGGTGATCAACGTCCTCACCCCCTACTACGACGCCGAGCGCTTCGGCATCAAGCTGGTTGGCTCCCCGAGGCACGCGGACGTTCTGCTGGTCTGCGGCCCGGTGACCCGGCAGGTAGCCCCTGCCCTCAAGCGGCTCTACGACGCCGTCCCGGCGCCCAAGCTTGTGTTCGCGATCGGCTCGTGCGCGACCGGCGGCGGGTGCTGGTTCGACAGCTACAACGTGCTGGGCGGGGCCGACAAGGCGCTCCCGGTGGACATCTACGTCCCCGGGTGCCCGCCGCGGCCGGAGGCGATCCTGTACGGCGTGGCGGTCGCCCTCGGGCTCGCTCCCAAGAAGGTGGCGCCGGAGACTTTCAAACAGGAGAGCGTCGAGGAGCTCGCGCAGGGCAGGTCGGCGCAGGGCGGGGCACGGCCATGAGCAAGGTGAAGATCCTCACCGTGGACGACGACCGGGACCTCGTGGAAGCGCTCCGGATCGTGCTGGAGAGCGGAGGGTACGACGTGGTCGCGGCGCACGACGCGGAGACGGGGCTCGAAAAGGTGCGCTCCGAGAGGCCGGACCTCGTCCTGCTGGACGTCATGATGCCGAGCGCCACGGAGGGCTTTCACTTCGTCTGGAAGCTGCGCAACCTCGAGGGTGAGTACTACCGGGCGGTCCCCGTGATCCTCCTGACCGCCATTCACGAGAAGACCGAGCTGCGCTTCTACCCGGACTCTGGCGACGGCACCTATAAGGCCGGGGAGTACCTGCCGGTGCAGGACTTCGTGGACAAGCCCGTGGAGCCGAAGGACCTCCTGGAGCGGGTGGAGAGGATCCTCTCCGCGTCCAAAACCAAGTAAAGTCCCCACAGCATGGAGGCGCCGTTGCAGAGGCCGAGCACACTTCCGGCGGCCGCGGAGCTGGTCGAGCGCATCGAGTGGCTCATCAAGCTGCGCTGGCTGGCGATCGCGGGTGTGGTCCTCACGCTGGAGCTCGTGCAACACGTGCTCCGGTTGCCGCTCCCCTCGACGCCCATCTGGGGCGTCATGGCGGCGCTGGCGCTCTACAACCTGCTTCTCGCGGCAGTCAGGCGCCAGCTCCGCATCGCCAGACAGCCCGATGCCGACGAAGGCCCAGATGCTCCAGGCACCACCCCAGCTCTCCGGCTCGCACTCGCGCCCGTTCAGTTGCTCCAGCCCTGGCTCGCCCTCGAAAATCTGTTTCGGTCCCTGATCGCGGCGGTCGCCCGGAGGAAACGGGCCGGAGGACCTTCGTGGCGGAGGAGCACGCTCGCCGACCTCCTGGTGCCGCGCGAGCTCTGGGGCGTGGACCCGCAGGCCGTGGTCTTCCGGGCCGCAGCGTTCGCGAGCGCGCAGATCACGGTTGACCTCATCGCGCTCGCTGCGCTCCTGCACTTCTCCGGTGGCCTCGAGAACCCCTTCATCTTCTACTCGGTGTTCCACGTGGTGATCGCCAGCATCCTGCTTTCGCGAAGGGCCACCTACCTCGAGGCCACTCTGGGCTTCTCCCTGATCGCCGCGGTGGGTGTGGGTGAGTTGCTTGGGCTCTTGCGCCACTACCCGGTGGGGTTGGTGCCGAACATGGCCGCATACCTGAACCCCACATTCGTCGCCGCCCAGATCTTCGTGCTCGGCAGCACGCTCTACCTCACCGCATACATGGCCACAAGCATCTCTGCGGGCCAACGCTCGTACGAGCGGGAGGCCGCGCTGCTCTCGAACGACGTGGCCCGAAAGGCCGAGCTGCTGGAGGCTGCCTACACGAGGGTGAGCCAGGCCGAGCGCGCGAAGTCACAGTACATGAGGAAGGTGGCGCATGAGCTGAAGGCGCCGCTCGGGGCGGTCCAGATGCTGCTCAAGGTGATCCTGGACGGGCTGGCGGGTGACGTTTCGGAGAAGTCCCGCGAACTCGTCGAACGTGCCGAGCACCGCACCCGCGAACTGGCGCAGCTCACCCAGGACCTGCTCGCGCTCTCGCGCGCGAGAGAGGGCACGCTCGCGGTCGAGATCGCGCCGGTCGCTCTCGGTGAGCTGGTGACCGACGTTGTGGCGCAGACGCAAGGCCTGGCCACGCAGGCGGGGGTCACCATCTCCAGCGACATCGCACCAGGGCTCGGTCCCGTGCAGGGCGACGTGGCGGGCCTCCGCCAGCTCGTCGGCAACCTCGTGAGCAACGCCGTTCACTACACCCCGCGCGGGGGAAGCGTCGCGGTGCGCCTGCAGCGAACTGACAGCGCGCTGCGCCTCGAGGTGGAGGACACCGGAATCGGGATCCCTGAGGATGACCTGCCGCGCATCTTCGAGGAGTTCTTCCGCTCGGCGAACGCCCGCAGTCACACCTCCGACGGCACCGGGCTGGGCCTGTCCATCGTCAAGGCCGTGGCAGAGCAACACGGCGGCTCGGTCTCGGTCGAGAGCGAGCAGAGCAAGGGCACGCGCTTCACCGTTGACCTGCCCCTGAAGTAGCCGGCAGCCACCTAGCTGCAGACGTCAGCCCAGCTGTCCCGCTCAGCAAGAGGAATGCGGGGGCGCGAAGCCCGAGAGAAAAAGGGCGGGGATTGCTCCCCGCCCTTCCGGTTCCAGTACAACATCGCGCTGCCTGCGCGGTGGGCTCCTTCGCCCCGCTCACGCGGGGCTCAGGGTTCGTCCCGCCCCGCTAGGTCAGGGCGGGACTCAGTACATGTCCCCCATGCCGCCGCCGGGCATCTGCGGGGCCCCGGGCTTCTCCTCCGGGATCTCACACACGAGAGCCTCGGTGGTGAGCATCAGCCCCGCGATCGATGACGCATTCTGGAGGGCGTTCTTGGTCACCTTTGCCGGGTCGATGACGCCCGAGGCAACCAGGTCCTCGAGCTCCATGGTCTGGGCGTTGAAGCCGATGTTTCCGCCCCTCTTGCGAATGTCGCGCACGATCACCGCCGCCTCGTCGAGACCGGCGTTGTGGATGATCTGGCGGGTCGGCTCCTCGAGCGCCCGCACCACGATCTGGATCCCCGTGCGGATGTCGCCCTTGTGCTCCTTCAAAAGCTTCTCAACCTCTGCCTGAGCGTGCAGCAACGCCACGCCCCCGCCGGGGACGATTCCCTCCTCGACGGCCGCCTTGGTCGCGTGCAGCGCGTCCTCGACGCGGGCCTTCTTCTCCTTCATCTCGGTCTCGGTGGCCGCACCGATCTTGATCTGCGCAACGCCGCCTACCAGCTTGGCCAGGCGCTCCTGCAGCTTCTCGCGGTCGTAGTCCGAGGTCGTGTCCTCGACCTGCTTGCGGATCTGCTTCACCCGCCCGGCGATCGCTTCCTTCTTCTTGGGGTCCTCGTCGTCCACCACGATCGTGGTGTCGTCCTTGTCCACGGTCACCTTACGAGCGGCGCCGAGGTCCTCCCACTTGACGTTCTCGAGCTTGATTCCGAGATCCTCCGAGATCAGCTTGCCGCCGGTGAGGATCGCGATGTCCTCGAGCATCGCCTTGCGGCGGTCGCCGAAACCTGGAGCCTTGACGCCCACCACCTGCAGCGTGCCGCGCAGCTTGTTGACCACCAGGGTGGCCAGCGCCTCGCCCTCGACGTCCTCGGCCACGATCATCAGCGGCTTGCCCTGCTTGGCGACCTGCTCCAGGATCGGCAGCAGGTCCTTCATCGAGGAGATCTTCTTCTCGTACAGCAGGACCTTGACGTTCTCGTACACGCACTCCATGCGCTCGGCGTCGGTGACGAAGTACGGCGAGAGGTAGCCGCGATCGAATTGCATGCCCTCGACGATCTCGAGCTGCGTGTCCATCGTCTTGGACTCCTCGACCGTGATCACGCCGTCCTTGCCAACCTTGTCCATGGCCTCGGCGATGATGTTGCCGATCTCCTCGTCCGCGTTGGCGGAGATGGTGCCCACGTGGGCGATGGCCTTGCCCTCGACCGGCTTGGCGAGCTTGGTGATGGCCTCGACCGCCTTCTTGACCGCGATGTCGATGCCGCGCTTGAGCTCCATGGGGTTGGCGCCGGCGGTGACGTTCTTGGTCCCCTCGCGGATGATCGCCTGCGCCAGAACCGTGGCGGTCGTGGTGCCGTCGCCGGCGACGTCCGAGGTCTTGGAAGCGACCTCGCGCACCATCTGCGCGCCCATGTTTTCCAGCTTGTCCTTGAGCTCGATCTCCTTCGCCACCGTCACCCCGTCCTTGGTGATGACCGGCGAACCGAACCTCTTCTCCAGCACGACGTTGCGGCCCTTGGGGCCGAGCGTGACCTTGACCGCGTCGGCCAGCTTGTTCACACCGCGCAGGATGGCCTGACGGGCGTCCTCCGAGTAAACGATCTGTTTTGCAGGCATTTTCGCTCCTCCCTCTTACTTCTTCTTCTCGATCACGCAGAGGATTTCGTCCTCTCGCACGATGAGGAACTCTTCGTCGTCCATCTTGATGTCGTTCCCGGAGTATTTGCCGATGAGTACGCGATCGCCCTTCTTGACGTCGATCGGCATGCGCTTGCCGTTGTCGTCGAGCTTGCCCGGGCCGACGGCGATGACCTCGGCTTCCTGCGGCTTCTCCTTCGCGGTGTCGGGAATGATGATGCCACCCTTCACCACCTCGTCCTGCTCGAGGCGCCTGAGGAAAACTCTGTCGTGAAGCGGACGCACGTTCATGATTGTTAACCCCCTTTTCTAGTTGTATTTACCCTTGCCCGCCGCGGCGAGGATTGGCACTCGCCCGACGAGACTGCCAAAATCTAACACCTGCGCCGGGAGTTGTCAAGTGGTTTCTGCACCGGGTCGCAGGCTCAACCCATGTGCGGACAGCGCACAATGGGTCAGGCCAACCCGCGGGGGCCTTGCCGAATGCTCGCGAGCGCCTTCGCGTGCCCCCGCAGCAACGCACGCGCCGCCTCGCGGCCCCCCTCGCCCGCCAGCGCCCGGTGCCGGAGTGCGCGCAGAAGCACGTAGCCCGTGTGCATGAACGCGAGGTAGAGGCGGTACGCAAGGGGGCGGAACGGCCGCAGGCGAGTCGCCGCCATGTGCTCCAGGTAGAACGGGGAGCGCGACGCCGACCCTGTCACGGCGCCGAGGCGGTGGACAGCGATCATCGCGGGGGCGTACAGCAGCCGCCACCCCCTCCGGCGCAGGCGCAGGCAGAGGTCCAGATCCTCGTTGTAGAGGAAATAGCTCGAGTCGAACCCGCCGACCTGGCGCCACGCCTCGGCGCGAGCCGCGAACGCGGCACCCGGGATGAAACCAGCCGTCCGTGCCCGGGTGGCGACGCGCCGTGATTTTGCCTGCCGGACCGTGCCGGTGAGCCAGTTCACCCCACCGCCCGCGTACCAGAGGGTGCCCCCTGGGTGGTCCAGGTAGAGCGGGCCGCCCGCCAAAGCGACGCCGGGTCGGGAGAGTGCGGCGACCGCGGCGTCCAGGTACCCGTCCGCCACTTCGACGTCATTGTTGAGGACGACGATGGCGTCCCACGTGTTGGGGCCGAGCGCCAGGACGCCGGCGTTGGCACCGGCCCCGAAGCCGAGGTTTTCGGGAAGGGGCACGACCTGCGCCCCGGCAACCGAACTCGCAACCAAGCTTGCGCCGTTGTCCACGATGACAACTCTACGGGAACAGCGGGATCCGTCGCGCTGCACGGCATCCACACACGCCATGGTCGGAACAAAGTCACCGAAGTGCACGATCACCACACCGGCAAGGCTCCCACCGCTCCCGGGCGGACTCATTTCCAGGCCGTCCCCGCGACGACCGCCCTTTCGACCCGCTTCGGGCTGCGCACGGCAATGCCAGCGATGACGACGCT
>Ga0209253_10001687_pt1 | contig 19461 bp, 17 predicted proteins | sample FrelakmetBRP12BR_FD_187145 | JGI IMG/M metagenome (GOLD analysis project Ga0209253, IMG submission 187145) | Freshwater lake sediment microbial communities from the University of Notre Dame, USA, for methane emissions studies - BRP12 BR (SPAdes)... | ecosystem: Environmental > Aquatic >... | reverse complement strand
TCCCTAGGAGAAGTGCCAGGTCAGTAATATGGGGATGATAACCAAGGTAGATCTTTCCGTTTCCTGTAAATTGGACATATCCAGGCTCCAACATTCTTGCGCCCACCGTTGTGACTCCGAGTGCCACCCTTTCCGGATTGAGTATCGCCTTCAGGGTTTCATCATTACCCAATCCGTTTTGCAATGTTAAAGCAATCCCATCGGCTGATAGGCAGCGTTTAAGCTGTTTAGCCACCCGTTCTGTCTGCCAGGATTTCACCAGCACTAAAGATTGTAAGTAACCTCCCTTGCATTCTTCACCATCCTTGACTACAACTGGGTAAGTATAAGTGCTACCATCCAGGTCAAGCATTCTTACACCATGCGTGCGAAGAGCATCAAGCCCTGCTACCCAGCTGCCCATCATGGTGACCTCATTACCGGAGCGAATTAGTTTGGCAGCGAATAAGCAAGCCAAAGCACCTGTACCCGCGATTAGAACACTCATGGATTTATCTCGCTATTTGACCAATGTATACGTCACCAGTGTTGGGTGAGTTTTTCTTCAAGTTTTTCCCATTCTTCATCGTTCATCACCACCGTATGCTCCACACCCGGAAATTTCCTGTCCTTGACTTCAGATTTAAAATCCCTAAACGCTGCCCTCATCTCGCCAGCCAGGTTTGCATATCGCTTTACGAACTTCGGTGTAAAACGCTCGAAGATGCCTAGTAAATCATGAGTCACCAGCACCTGCCCATCACAACCTAATCCTGCCCCGATACCGAGGGTGGGAATATCCAAGCGCTGGGAAACCAATTCGGCAAGTTTACCAGGAATGGATTCAAGCACGAGGCTGAAACATCCTGCCTCCTGTAAGACGAGGGCATCTTCCACCAACCGGTAAGCTGCCTCAGCATCTCTACCTTGTGGTCGGTACCCGCCCAGTTGGTGGACACTCTGGGGAGTTAATCCTAAATGTCCCATCACAGGGATACCCGTACCCACAATTGCCCGGATTGTCTCTGCTCGTTCACTGCCACCCTCCAGTTTAATGGCATTCATTCCACCTTCCTGAAGGAATCGCCCTGCATTTCGAATCGCTTCAGTCGTGGAAATTTGGTAAGACATAAAAGGCATATCTCCCACCAGCAGCGCGTATTTTGCCCCCCGCGCAACCGCCCTGCAATGATGGATCATCTCCTCCATGGTTACCTGTAATGTGCTTTCATATCCTAAAACTACCATCCCTAGCGAATCACCTACCAGAATGATATCCAGGCCTGCCTGGTCCATTACCAGCGCAGTCGGATAGTCATACGCCGTGAGCATGCTGATTACCTCATGGCGCGTCTTCATCGCCTGGATGTGCTGGATGGTCACTTTCTTCCGTTCTTCTATTGAGGTGGGAACTTGAGATGGAATTACTGACATGGTACCCTCCTTTCGTTTTCTGGTAGGGGCCAAACTACAACTATAAATAATGGCTTTTATTCCATCCCGGTCGTGGTCGATCCGGGTGCTTAATTTTATTATACTGCGGTTTTAATCAATAATCCCGGAAGCGATTGCTTCCGGGGTAATTCTACTGCCATAAATCAGGATTATACGCTGGCAGCTCGCAACGCAACGGTGTATCTTCTCTCAATCCCAGCGCATAACCGGCCTGCATTAGCTGGTGGATCTCACTGGTGCCTTCATAAATAATTGCCCCGCGTGAATTACGTAAAAACCGCTCAACATCATACTCATCACTATATCCATATGCGCCATGGATTTGGATCGCCTCCGATGCTGCATTGAACGATTCATCGGTGGCAAACCACTTCGCCAGTGAAGTCTCCCGTGTATTTCGTAGCCCCTGATTTTTCATCCAACCTGCTCGAAGATATAACAGTCGTGCCATCTCATAGGACTGTACCATTTTGGCAATTTTCTGTTGAACAAGCTGAAATTTGGCAATCTCACGTCCAAAAGCTTTCCTATCTTTGGAATATTTAATACTCGCTTCGAGGCTGGCACGGATTAAACCAGTCGCGCCTGATGCAACCGTGTAGCGACCATTATCCAGGCAGGACATGGCTATTTTAAATCCTTCACCCTCTTCGCCTATCAACTGATCAGCTGGGATGCGCACATCCTGGAAGTTAATCCAACCGGTAGAGCCTGCCCGCATCCCCAATTTACCATGTAAATCGCCTGTTGTCACACCAGGGCGGTTCAATTCGACAATGAAAGCAGATAGGCCTTCGTGCGGGTCAGCCGCATTCAGGTTAGTCCTGCCTACCCATAAGCAGTGATCCGCCTTGGTCGCTAATGAGATCCACATTTTTTCACCGTTTAAAATGTATTCATTACCTTCACGGCGTGCTGTGCTGATTATCCCCGCCACGTCTGATCCTGCCCCTGGTTCGGTCAACCCAAAACAGGCAATTTTCTCCCCTTTCGCTTGCTGAACTAAAAACCGTTGCTTTTGATCCTCATTACCCCATTGGAACAATGCCAGGCTATTAAGGCCGATATGAACAGATAATATAACTCGTAAGGTGCTGTCCACCACTTCTAACTCTTCACAAGCCAGCCCAAGCGAGATGTAATCCATCCCTTGCCCCCCATACCGGACGGGCAGGCAGATACCCAGGATACCCAATTTTCCCATGCGGGGCAGGATAAATGGAGCCATCTCCTGGGCACGGTCATAGTCCTTGATAATCGGGGTAACCTCTTTTTCGGCAAAATCCCGCACCATTTTTTGTACCATCCGGTGTTCATCTGACAATGCAAAATCCATAAAAATCCTCCAGGACAAACTAGATACCCACATTATAAATCATGCGTAGGGCTCCATATGATCCATGTTTCTATAATAAAGATCATGCCTAAGGCCTACGTCTTTTATTAGATATTCACTTTTTTGCCTTATGCAATATAATCATACTCAGTGAAAATTTCAACACCCATTAATGATTACCTGCGCATCATCCTGGTATCTGTGTTTATCGCACTTCTAGGGCTTGCACCAAGCCCTCACGCAGCTGCCAGGCTTTTTAAAACCACCGACCAGGCAATAGCAAGGGGTGATTTACTGGCTGCGTCTCAGAACCTTGCCAATATCGTCAAGTATTTTCCCTGGCGTTTTGATTTATTTCTTTTAGCTGGTCGCTACGCCTTACAAGCTGGAGACCCTAAGGCAGCTATTCAATATTTTGAAAGTCCAGGTGCAATATCACAATTATCCGTTGATGACATGTTGCTTTTAGGGGATGCTTACAACCAGAGCGGTGACGCGCTGAAGGCAGAAGCGATTTGGAAACATGCATCTTCATCGGATAATTCTAGCCCAGCCTATAAGCGTTTGGAAGACTTCTACCTCCAGCGGAAGGATTATACTTCTACGGTCAAGGTGCTTGAGGCTCGATTAAAAATAAACCCCGCAGATATTCACCTGTACTATCAGATTGGCTCGTTGTACGCTATTACCGACCCGGAAAAGGCGCTGCCCTTTCTTGCCCAAGCTTCTCAGGTGGATAAAAATAATGCGCTCCACGCACAAGACCTCCATGATAAAATTCGCACTGCACGCCTCTTTGATAATCCCTCCTACACGATACTGATCGCTGGACGTCAATTGGCAAGCTGGGGCAAATGGGAATTGGCTTTAGAAGCATTCCAAAATGCAGCTGATCTCCAACCGGATTATTCCGATGCCTGGGCATACCTTGGTGAAGCCCGGCAGCATATTACTCAAGGGGGAACAGGCAATAATTCAGACGCAGGATATGCAGATCTTAAGCGAGCTTTACAGTTGGAAGCTGATTCTAGCTTAGCAAACACTTTTATGGCATTATTTTGGGAAAGGCAAGAGGATTATTTACAGTCGCAAAATTACCTGGAGCAAGCAATCAAGGCAAGCCCCGACGATCCTTTTTTATATTCTGAGCTAGGAAATATTCTTTCTAAATCCGGTGACCTGCCAGCTGCCCAATCAGCTTATGAATCAGCGATCCAGCTCGCTCCACAAGATTCTCTTTTTTACCGTTTGCTGGCAGAGTTTGCCTTGAACAATCAGATCCAGATCCGTGAGCTTGCCCTGCCTGCTGTCCGGCAAGCCATCACCCTTAATCCTGGTGATGCCAGCAACCTCGACGTGATGGCTCAGGTGATGCTGATGATGCAGGACTATCACTCCGCTGAACGTTTCGCTCGCAACGCTATTCAAGCTGATCCAACATTTCCTCCAGCTTATTTACACCTGGGCACTGCCTACTTATACCTCAATGAGCCTGGGCCTGCGCGCCAGTGGCTTAATCTGGCCGAGTCGATCGATCCAGCTTCACCGGTAGCCAGCATCGCCAGTCGAATGTTGGAATACTACTTTCCGTAGATAATTAATCGCTTACTGTTACTCATCCTTCCACTAATGAGTTAACTGAATTTGAACAATTTATACGCTTGTAAACTTCATCATCCGTCATACAATTTGCTGGGATGGTACAATCCAACCTAAATCGAATCCAAAAGGAGATTATTTTTATGAAATATATTCGTCCTTTATTTATTACTCTTGTCCTGTCTTTAATAAGCCTGGCTTGTCTAAGTTCCGGCACACCAAGCACACCGAGTGAAATCATGTTCTCTGATGATTTCTCCAATACCGATAAAAAATGGGATCAGGCAGATACCAACAGCGCATCGACCGATTATTACAATGATGCCTATCGCATTGTGGTTAAGGAATCAAATAGTGATGCCTGGTCAAATCCTGGGAAAGAAAGCTTTACCGATGTTGAAATTGAAGTCGATGTTACCAAGAATGCTGGTCCGGATGATAATGATTTTGGTCTCATCTGTCGATACACGGATGTGGATAAGTTCTATTATGCTGTTATCAGCAGTGATGGTTACTATGGAATTATGAAAATGACTGGTGATGGTGGAAATCCAATTGGAAATGACAGCCTGCTCGAAAGTGACAAAATTATCCAAGGTTCAGCCAAAAACCATATCCGTTTTGATTGTGTTGGATCAACGCTTACCCTTTATGTCAACGACAACCAGATTGCCCAACAAACGGACACTGACTATACCACCGGTAATGTTGGATTGATTGCCGGAACTTTTGATACAGTCGGAACTGATATCCTATTTGATAATTTCGTTGTCTTTAAGCCATAACTTTTTGAATGCCATTCACTCGCTATATACTTTGCTCTATTGTGTTAATTTTAGAAAATTTGCCATAGGATGAATCTCCCTTGCGAGTATTCATTTTGAATAAGAGAGAATAAACAAGGATATGAAAGTCTTCTTGGACATGGTGGGATGCCGCTTGAATCAAAGCGAGTTGGAGACTTATGCGCACCAATTTCGTCTTGTTGGTCACACACTGACCTCAGAACCAGGATCAGCGGACCTGATCGTGATCAATACCTGTGCGGTCACATCGGCCGCAGCCTCCGATTCGCGTCATATGATTCGCCAGGCTTCAAATACAGGCTCTTCCCAGGTCGTCGTCACTGGCTGTTTTGCAACACTGAATCCAATGGAAGCAGCAGAATTTCCAGGGGTCAGCCATGTGATTGGTAACCTGGAAAAAGACCTCCTCGTCTCCACAGTGCTAAACATCCCAATAAAAGAATTTTCTTATCGAACTATTAAGCGAGTGCCCATCCCAGGTATGCGCTCGCGCACGCGCATGTTTATAAAAGTTCAGGACGGGTGTGACAACCACTGCACATATTGCATCACCAGGATCGCTAGGGGACCAAGTAGAAGTAGGACGATTATCGCTATCCTGGAGGATATCCATTCCGCTTTGGACAGTGGTACACTCGAGATTGTATTAACCGGCGTTCACCTTGGTTCCTGGGGATATGATTTTGATCCGCCTTCTCACCTGTCAAATCTAATTAAAGCAATTCTATCTGAAACATCCACCGCACGCTTGCACCTCTCCTCTCTCGAGCCATGGGATATATCACCAGGCTTTTTTGATCTATGGCAATCCCAGCGTTTATGCCGGCACTTGCATCTACCGCTACAATCTGGTTGTGAAACCACATTACTCCGGATGGGGCGTCGGATTACCCCGAAAACTTACGCCAAATTAATTGAACAAGCTCGCTCATCCATACCTGGCGTGGCTATCACAACGGATATCATTACCGGATTCCCAGGGGAAACGGAAGCAGAATTTAAAGAGAGCGTTGCTTTTGTCAGAGAAATTAATTTTGCTGGTGGGCATGTCTTCACTTATTCTGCCAGGCCAGGCACAGTCGCTGCCTTGCACCCTGGTCAGGTTCATCACAGCCTCTCCAAACAACGCAGTGCCACTATGCGAAAAATTTTACAACAGAGCACTACCACCTACCAGGAATCTCATCTTGGACAACAATTACAGGTTCTGTGGGAAAAATCCACCCTAATTAAAAAAACCAACTGGGAGCTGAGTGGCCTGACGGATAATAATCTGCGGGTATATGCCAGCTCTCCCTTACCTTGCCATAATCAGTTGGTGAATGTACGCATTATTGGGTTACAGCCGCGAGGATTGGTAGGTGAAATTTTATCTGCCCAATCTGGGAATTTGCCTTCTCAAGATACGTTATAATCTGAATATCAATTCATCAGAAAGCATAATCTTCAATGGATATTAAATCTACTCTACAAACAGATCTCCAAGATGCCATTCGCCATGGGGAAGAAATCCGTAAAAGCACCCTACGTATGACAATGACTGCCATCAAATTGGCAGAAGTCGAAAAAGGTTCTCAATTGGACGAGGCTGCCTGCCTGGCAGTCATACAAAAGGAAATTAAAAGCCGGCGCGAATCCATTGCTGATGCGGAAAAAGCTAATCGTCCTGATCTGATACCTCCGTCGGAAGCAGAGATCGTTATACTCCAGGGTTATTTACCCGTTGCTTTCTCTCAGGAAGAGCTTGAGAATCTGGCTAAGGTTGCCATTACGGAAGCAGGCGCTACCTCAATTCGGGAAATGGGCCAGGTGATGAAAATCCTCATGCCTCGCTTGCAGGGTCGGGCAACAGGTGATCAAGCCAGTCAGGTGGTTCGAAAGTTACTGCAATAAACTGTGACATCACTAAAATTTAATTGGCGTAATATTATCCTGGGATTGATATTCCTGCTTTTCTTTGGATTTATCCTACTGGCTTTATTAATCCCTTCTGTTGAGAATTTTTCCACCTCGCCTTTGCTTATAGGGGATGTCGCTCCCTACGATATAAATGCCCCGTATACTATCACATATGAAAGTCAGATCCTCACCGATCGGCAGCAAGATACAGCAGCATTGGAGACACCCTTAGTCTACTCTCCTGCTGATACGAACATTGCCCGTCAGCAATTGGAACGCTTACGCAACGCCCTTGTTTATATAAATAGTATCCGCTCAGATGGCTATGCTTCCATGGAACAAAAAATTACAGATATTACGGCATTGCAGGATATCCAGCTAAGCCAAGATACGATAAAAGGAATCCTGGCGCTTAGTGAATCTCGTTGGCAGAACATTTCACAAGAAACAACCTCCATCCTGGATCAATTATTGCGCGAGCCAATCCGCGAGGATCAGCTAAGTAACATGGATCAAAAAATACCCGCATTAATAAGTCTGGCGTTTACTGAAGAACAATCTGCAATCATCACCGCCCTCGTAAATGCTTTTATTGTTCCCAACAGCCTATTTGACGAACAGCAAACTGAGGCTGCCAGGGTTCAAGCACGCGCCAATGTCCCACCGGTAACACGCACTTTCATCACAGATGAGTCCATTATTCAAGCTGGAATGGTGATATCCGGGACGGATTATGAGGCACTTCAACAATATGGGCTTGCCCAACCTAAAAATCATTGGCAAGACCTGATCAGCTCAATAGGTTTGACTATTCTTTCATTGGCTGTATTTATTCTGTATATTCGCCTCCATCCAGACCTGTTTTCCGGTAATCTTGGGATGAAAAAGCTTGCTTTGCTATTCGTTCTATTTCTGCTTTTTTTACTAATCGCCCGTCTGATTATCCCAGGGCATGCTGTCATCCCCTATGTATATCCAGTCATGGGTTTTGCCCTGACAATTTCTGCACTGTTTTCCATTGAATTGGCAATTATATCTGTAGTTCCTCTGGCATTCCTGATTCCATATGGTTTACCAGATGCTGAAGTTCTCACGTTGTATTATTTATTGGGAAGCCTGTTTGGCATCTTTGCATTGTCCAAGGCTCAGAGACTCACCTCTTTCTTTTGGGCTGGTGCTGCAATCTCCATTTCTTGTGCAGCGGTGGCTGTTGCTTATCGCATTATTCAACCATCTGCAGATTGGATTGGCGTTGCCACACTGTCACTTGCTGCGGTCATTAATGGGGTTGCATCTGCAAGCATCGCCTTGATATTACATTACTATCTGGCGCAGTTTTTAAACCAAACCACAGCTTTACAGCTGATTGAACTTTCGAGACCCGACCATCCGCTTCAACAACTTCTCTTAAGAAGTGCCCCAGGTACATACCAACACAGCCTCCAATTGGCAAATTTGGTAGAACAGGCTGCTGATACGATCGGGGCAAATTCCATGCTTGCCCGGGTTGGAGCCCTCTACCATGATATCGGAAAAATACTTAATCCCTATTTCTTTATCGAGAACCAGCCACCAGGTAATTTAAATCCGCATAATGATCTGGATCCAGAAACCAGTGCCACCACGATTATCAGGCATGTCCAAGATGGATTGGATTTAGCGCGCAAATATCGCCTGCCCAGGCAGCTTTCTGACTTCATTGAACAGCACCATGGGACAACGATAACTCGCTATCAATACAGCCGTGCGCTTGAATTAGAAGGTATGGATAAGGAAGCAGTAGATATAAGCAAGTTTCGTTATCCAGGTCCCAGACCTTCCACGCGCGAGATCGCTCTACTCATGTTGGCAGATACCTGTGAAGCGCGTATGCGTGCCGAAAGGCCCAAGGATGAGAATGAGTTACTCGAGCTTATTAGAAGCGTCATAAAGGATAAACAAGATCTTGGTGAGCTCGATGACACACAGCTGACCATGCAAAACCTAGAACAGGTGATCGATTCATTCACTTCCACTTTGCGAGGCGTATACCACCCACGGATTCAATATCCAAAAACTGACACAGATATTAAAACTCGGCCAGTATTTTACAGGATACCAGATGTAGACACTCCACCGGTTTCAGCTGGGGCTGAAATTTCTAATTCGAACGAAAAAACTGACCAAGAAAATTAACCCCAAATGATCAACTTTCAAGTAAAAAGGAATATTAAGCTTCCAGTTGAAAAAAGTACATTACATCATGCAGCTCAATTGACTTTGGACCTTGAAAATGTTACCAGCGAATCATCTATGAGTGTTGTCATAGGTGATGATGCGTTCTTAAAAAAACTCAACCAGAAATATCTAGGCATTGATAACCCCACCGATGTACTCTCATTTCCTTCCAGTGAGCCTGATCCAGACACCAACCTGCTCTATCTTGGAGATGTGGTCATTTCATTACCACGTGCCGTATCCCAGGCCTCTGCCGGTGGACATCCATTGGTGGAAGAATTGCAGCTGCTCGTAGTGCATGGTACGCTGCACTTGCTTGGGTACGACCATCTGGTAAGTACTGATAAAAAAAAGATGCAGGTGGCTCAGGAAAGAGTCTTAACTCAGCTTGGTGTTAAGCTGGTGGTTAAACTCTGAACAAATCGAAGATGATCAAAGAATTTATCAATTCCCGTCTCAAAGCATTTCGACATGCATTTTCAGGATGGTGGTTTGTCATTCGGACCCAGAGGAATGCATGGATTCACATGCTTGTTAGTATAGCCGTCATCCTGGTGTCCTTGTTTCTCCAGATTAGCGCCTCCAATTGGGCACTTATCTTGTTAGCGATTGCTTTGGTGTGGATTGCAGAATTTCTCAACACCGCTTTGGAAGCTGTGGTAGACCTGGCATCCAACCACCAACAGCATGAGTTAGCCAGGGTCGGAAAAGATGTCGGGGCTGCAGCTGTATTGATTGCTGCATTAAGCAGTATCTTTATCGGTTTATTAGTTCTTGGTCCACCACTCTGGTCTTTTATAAGGTCATTATTTTAAAGTGTAACTGGATAATTTTTAATTCACGAATTATTTATTCTTAAAAACATGAAAGTTGGTCATCACTAGAGGTAATAATGTCCGATTCCTTCCGCTTTGGAACTGTTGGTTCACCAATTTCAACGCCTAACAAGCCTGGGGGCAGCGTAGGTGCCATTTTACGGTTGAAAGAGCTTGGACTGGATGCCCTTGAGCTTGGTTGGGTGCGCGCTGTACGGGTGTCTGAAGAAACCTGTGCTGCAATTCATGCTACCGCCAGCGAACAGGATGTTTTGATCAGCATTCATGCTCCCTATTATATTAACCTGAATGCAACCGACGAAGAGTGGGTAAATTCACGAAAACGCCTGATGGATGCTGCTGTTTTTGGCAACCTGGCTGGGGCGACAGATATCATCTTTCATCCTGGTTCCTACTTCGGGAAACCACCATTTGATGTTTTACCTGTTGCCATACTTCGTCTTCAAGGATGCCAGGAGGAGTTGCGAGCAATGGGTAATTTTGTCACTCTACGCCCAGAAACAATGGGGAAATCAGCCATGCTTGGTTCGCTCGAAGATACACTGGCGATGGCAAAAGCTATACCGGGTATTGAACCATGCATAGATTTCGCTCACCTGCATGCCCGCCCTGGGGATGGATCAGTTAATACTTATGCTGAATTCTCACATATCCTTGAGTTGTATGGAAAGACTTTAGGCGATAAAGCCCTCACCCAATTGCACATTCACCTTTCCGGCATCCAGTATGGAGAGAAAGGTGAAAAAGAACATCTTCCCCTTAAAGAGTCAGATCTGAATCTGGAAGATTTATTTAGATCATTAAAAGCCTTTCATTGCAAGGGCAGGATACTTTGCGAGAGCCCGATCATGGAAGATGATGCTCTTTATTTGAAAGAGCAATGGGGATAATAAAAAGCTGCCATTTCATTTTGGCAGCTTATTTCGACTATCTTTATAAAATACCTACTTTACTTGATCAAAGTAGATAATTACTAAATTCTTTTGGCAATCATCATAGGTATCAAAGTAAACCCGGTCTGAAAGCGGCAAATTCTGTTGGTCGAGTAACTGGATCCACAGGGTGCCACTCGAAGCAACTAGCTTATCTGCCAGGGTGATTTCAAAACCCCCAGCACCATACTGAGGAGCCAAACCCGTCATGGCAAGTTTATTAACCGGATCTACACCAGGCATCGAACCCCCCAGCTGAACAAATAAACCTTGCACTGACTCACCATTCAGGCTTGTAGCCTGCCCTGCAATACCTGACCAGTTACAGCCTATATCTGGATGAAAAGAAGATGCGTCGATTGCAGATGGGCTACCTTGACGGGGAACGAACGAGAATCCGCCTGGTGGTGGAAGAACTGTGACCTCCATATCCTCTACACCCCCAGATGGGGTATCTGTGGTGGAGGGCAAGTTGATTGGCTCAGGTGTGTCTGTTATTTCCACTACACCATTGGTCGGTGTCCAGGATGGGATCAGCGTGAAACGTGGGGTGATTGTAGCAGTTGGTGGAGCCACGGTCATATTCAATGTGGGTGGCGGAAATGGATTGATACCGCTATAAGGATTCGTAAAAATTAAAAAGAACACCGATACAACGCACACAATTGTGACAAGTACCAGGATGGTAAGTACATTCCACACCAATGCAGAAGATTTTTTCTTGTGAATGGTTTCTTGGGTGTCGGAAATCTCATATGTGTCCATTCATTATCTCCCCGAATTTTTTGCGTTACGGAAACAATATTTGTATATCACTTTGATTTCTTCGTTCACTCATCCAATTTTCTAATGCCACCGATTGAAGGGCTTTTCTTGCCGCCGGAAGCAAACTGTGATTTTCATCTCTGTCAACCTGGTACAAGATGTGGAATCCGATTTCCGTCTCAATTACCTGGCTAAACAGTCCTGGTTGCAACCCAAATGCAGCTTCTTCGATGGCTGGTTCATCCAGGTAGCCACGCGGAAACCAGCCCAAATCTCCTTTGGTGATCGGAGCGTATTGGGAAGCCAACTCCATAAAATCCGTTCCAGATTGTAAAGAGGCATATACCTCGTCTGCTTCTCCTTCTGTGGGCAATAAGATTTGTCTCACATGCACCTGATCCGCGTTCTCTGGCACTGCAGCGATGATCTGGTCGCGCATCCATGCGGCTTCAATCGATCGTTTTAATGCCTTTTCAAAGTCCTCGTCTGAATATCCTTGCGTAGTTTTCCATTCCGCCAATTTCTGGGAACCACCAAGTTGGGCTTCAAGTGCCTCAATTCTGGATCGCAACACTGTCTCGTCCACAATAAAGCCATTCTGGGTTGCTGATTGTGCTAATAGAGTCTGGTTGATTAATTCATCCAGTACAATAGCATCTGGGTCAGATGCCAGAATCGTGCCAGTTATTGGCGCAGCTGCCTGTAGACGGGCCAGTTCTCCATTGAACTCATCTAGCGTGATTGCTTCTCCATTTACGATCGCAGCTAATGGTATTGGAGTTGGTGTAGGCGGTATGAATGTCTGAGTCGGTTGTGGGGAGGTAATTGTCGGTGCACTCGTCATCACTGACGATACTGTGCTGCTTGCAGCTGGATTGTTGTGTTTGCACGCTGATATAAATATTATGCAGATACCAATAAGTATGATTTGTGACCGGCGGATACTCATTTGACAAATTATACACGTAATTTAAATTCAAACTCGGTAGGATAAAATCTTCGATCTGCCATGCAATTTTGTTCATCCAATCCAATGAATGCCGATGATAACCACATATGCTGTAGGCTTGACAGAACCTCATATTTGCAGATAATTGGAAATAATCTACAAAGGCTGTGAACGAGGAAAGTAGTTGGATCGTAACCGACAGGGAGGCATGGGGCATAGACTGAGACCCCGCCAGGCAAAAATCCAGTGAAGTTCCCTCGGGAGCTTTCCGGGTGAATGTACCTAAAACTAGTAGCGCGGAACGCATCCCATGCGTTAACCTGGGGACAGATCGCCATTTAGCTGTCGGACAAAGAGAGTCGCATGCGCGACTAACAAGGGTGGTACCACGGGAAACGCCTCCCGTCCCTTGATGGGGCGGGAGTTTTGATTCATTCGGTCACATAATGATTTTCATGGTTGTCAGATGATCATCAAGCATGATTCTGGAGGTGTATATGTTGTCAAACTTGGAACAGATTGAAATAAAAGCTTTGCAGTTCTTAGAATCAATACAGGACGAATCAAGCCTGGAAGCATGGCGGGTTGCTCACCTTGGGCGTTCCTCGTTGTTAATGTCCACCTTCGATCAGCTTGGCAAGCTTGCCAAGGATGAGCGTCCGATTGTAGGAAGGCGTGCCAACGAAGTAAAAAAAGTATTGGAAGCTGCTTTTTTGAACCGTTCGAATGCCTTACGAGAATCTGCGCTACAGCAATCACTGCAATCGGAGCACCTGGATGTATCTCTGCCCGGGCGCACCCTTCCCCTCGGCAGATTACATCCGGCAACGATCTCAGTAAGGACAGTAGTCCGCGCCTTTGCAGACATGGGTTTTCAGGTCTACCGGTCTCCAGAAGTGGATACAGACGAATTTAACTTTGGCTTGCTGAATATGCCTCCCGACCATCCCGCCCGGGATATGTGGGATACATTCTATACCTCCATGCCTAATGTTTCTCTTCGCCCGCACACATCTCCAGGGCAGATCCATGTGATGCGCCAATATGCACCCGAGCCAATCCGGGCTATCCTTCCAGGTATGTGTTACCGCTACGAGCAGATTAATGCTCGCAAGGAAACCCAATTCAATCAGATAGAAGTGCTCGCAGTCGGGAAGGATATCACCCTAGGAGATTTAAAAGGCACAGTCAGCGATTTTGCTCGTCGACTGTTTGGTCAAAACATACGCACTCGCTTTCGCGCCTCATACTTTCCATTCACCGAGCCAAGTGCTGAATATGATTTTGAATGTCTGCTCTGCAGTGGTAAAGGCTGCACAGTCTGTGCCCAGACTGGTTGGTTGGAGATTGGCGGATGTGGAATGGTGCACCCGATTGTGCTCCAGAATGGTGGATATGACCCAGCAAAGTTCTCAGGGTTCGCTGCTGGTTTAGGCACCGAACGCATTATGATGCTCAAGCATCATATCGAAGATATCCGTAATTTCTGGTCCAATGATATGCGCTTTTTAGAGCAATTCTAGGAGGTTTTTATGAAAGTTCCAATAACCTGGCTTAAAGATTTCGTTGATATCACCATTCCCCTCCCAGAGCTTGCTGCTCGCCTGACGATGGCTGGCTTGGAAGTTGAAGAGATCATTTATATCGGGCTCCCCCTACCGCTAGCAAACCAGGCTGGCAACCAGGGTAGCGATATAAGAATCACCCTTAATATTTCTGGCTTGTCCTGGGAGCCAGACAAAATTGTCGTCGCATCTGTTTCAGAAGTGATGCCCCATCCCAACGCCGACCGCTTGGTTTTATGCAAGCTTTACGATGGTGATCGAGATCATGTCGTATTAACTGGCGCACCGAACTTGTATCCGTTTAAAGGACTTGGACCATTACCCACCCCTCTAAAAGTGGCCTACGCAAGGCAAGGTGCGTATATTTATGATGGACACCAACCTGGTCAGGTGCTTACCACCCTCAAGCCGGCAAAAATCCGTGGCGTAGAATCTTATTCGATGATTTGCTCAGAGAAAGAGCTTGGTATCTCTGATGACCATGAAGGTGTGATCATCCTCGATCAAGATGCCCCTGTTGGGGTACCTCTGGTTGACTATTTCGGTGATGCGGTCTTCGATATTAAGATCCTGCCAAATATTGCCCGCGCTGCCAGTATCCTGGGTGTGGCGCGTGAAGTCTCTGCCCTTACCGGTCAGCCATTACATATCCCTGATGATTTTTATGAGGTTCAAACCGAAGGACCAGATATTGCTAAGAAAGTATCCATTAATATATCCGAACCCCAGTTAAACCCGCGCTTTGTCCTGGGACTGATTCAAAATATTACCATCCGGCCTAGCCCATATTGGATTCAGCGTCGGTTAAAGCTGGCCGGCATGCGCCCAATCAATAACATCGTTGACGTCACCAATTACGCCATGCTTGAAGTTGGTGAACCGCTGCATGCTTTTGATTATGATGTATTGGTTCAACGTGCAGGTGGCAATCCTCCCACAATCATAACCCGCACGGCTCATCCCGAGGAACGATTGACCACTTTGGATGGTGTCGATCGCCTGCTGAACCCATTCACCGTTCTTGTCTGTGATACTGCCGGGTCTCTCTCCATAGCTGGAGTTATGGGTGGAGCTGAAACTGAGGTTTTCGATGCTTCAGCGAACCCTACAATCCAATCTGAATCAGATCAAAATGAAGCTGAAGTTCATTCACATCCTTTGAATACAAGATCGAACAATACATCTAGTGTTTTGCTGGAAGGCGCTGCCTGGAACAACATCAATATTCGTAAAACAGCTGCAGCCCAAAAGCTTCAATCGGAAGCCGCCTTCCGTTTTTCCCGTGGTGTCCATCCGGCTATGGCGGAACGCGGTGTCAGGCGCGGTTTAAAGCTGATGCATCAGCTCGCTGGAGGCATAGTATGTCAGGGCTTGGTTGATAATTACCCCTTACCACCCCAAGATCCGGTTGTCGATCTTACCTGCGAAGATACCGAGCGAATGCTAGGAATTAAACTTAGCGTAAACGAGATCATTAAAATCTTGCAGCGTTTGGGTTTCCAATGTGAATTAATGACTGAAGGAAATATTCAGCCTACCATTCGAGCTCATACACCTGACTATCGGTTGGATATCAGTAGTGGCCTGGTTGGTAAAGCCGACCTATTGGAAGAAATTGCCCGTATCTATGGATATGAGCGCATACCCGAAACACGCTTATCATCAGAGCTTCCACCTCAGCGTAGCAATCCAGCACTCGAAAATGAAGAGCGGATCATCAACATTCTCATGGAACTTGGGTTGCAGGAGATAGTCAGTCACCGTCAGACCACCCCCGAACGGGAAGCGCGTCGCCTGGCTCCAGGAACACCAGTGGATGACCAACCCTACCTTCGTATCATCAATCCCATTGCCTCCGACCGGGTTGTTATGCGCCACAGTGTTTTAAATAGCATTTTGGAAGCGATTGAGCGTAATTCACACATCCGATCACGCCTCGCACTTTTTGAAGTTGGACCAATTTTCCTTGGCTCGGAGGCAGGCGAACGACCGGATGAATTACAGCGTCTGGCAATTGCGCTTACTGGTCCGCGATCTTTATCGGGTTGGCAAAAATCTGATTCTCAACCGATGGATTATTATGACCTGAAGGGAATCATAAACTCATTGATGGAAGAGCTTCACATCGGTATGACTTTTGAGCCATTCGAACACCCCACCTTCCACCCAGGAAAATGTGCTCGTATTATGGTCGGAGAGAAGCAGATTGGGGTGTTCGGTGAGCTACATCCTCTGGTGCATGAACGTTACGATTTCTCACCCAATCCCTTGTTGGCAGCTGATATAAACATGGATCTTCTCACAAGCCTGGTCCCTGATCGATATGATATCCAGCCAGTCTCAGCCTATCCGCCTGTGCTTGAAGACCTTGCCTTTATCATCGATGAAGAGATTCCAGCCGACCGCGTAGCGGATATGATTAAGCAGGGTGGAGGCAGGCTTGTAACCAATATCTCCCTGTTTGACGTCTACCGAAGTGAGCAAATTGGTAAGGGTAAGAAAAGTCTTGCATATTCACTTACCTATCAATCCACTGATAAAACTCTCACTGATAATGACGTTACCCAGGTCCGCCAACGAATTATCCGCAGGTTGGATCAGGAATTAGGTGCCAGGCTGCGGACATAATTCATATATTGGTCTGGGAGTTTATTTATATACTATTTTTTGAATATTTTGCTTGCTGTGTTAGATAGTATGCCGTATACTTATGTCATCACCAGTAGATGACACTTTGGAGGAGAGATGCAATGAACAATCGAACAGCTGCAGTTATTATCACAATTTTGGTAGTATTCCTATGTGGATGCCCTGGACTGGCTTTTCTGTGTTTTGGATTATCAGGTTTCTTATTTATTAATAATTACGACTTTCAATCATATGTATTTGGAACTGTGAATAATGCAATCCCAATCACCTGGGGATTCACTGGAATTTGTATAGGGATCATCTTTATATTATTTACAGTGATCGTTAGCTTCTTCCTGTTACGAAAGAATAAAGAAACACCCCCAACCAGTTTTAATGAACCCTTACCCCCAAACAGTATTGATGATTCCTTGCCCCCACCAATCTAACATTATTGTTACGAAGCCCGGCGCTTGGTTTTTGGCGCCGGTTTTTTTTGTTTAATTCAACAATTACCGATAATGTAAACAATAAAATCTGAACAATTGTGGAAATAGTCAGAGAAAAAAATTAGATTCTCTTTTCGGTTTTTCTAAAAATTAAATCCCTTGTTTGTACCTTCCTGGTAAATTGAAGTTCAATTGAAGTTCAATTCATTGACATATCGCTCTCATTCGATTAAACTATTTCTTATCGTTAAATTTAAATTTAATATAGATTGGTAACCCGATGCAATCATTTGAACACATTAGTGGATTAAACCAGTTGAGGATCATCTCCGACCCGCGCAGGTTATCGATTCTTAAACAATTAATGGATGCCCCAGCCACGCTTACCCAATTGGGTAAAGCTCTTGGTGAACACCCAGCCTGGATCCGGCACCATCTCAAGCTTCTTGAGCAGGCAGGATTGGTTGAATTGACCAAAGTAAAAATCTCAGATGGTTATATCGAGAAGTATTATCAATCCAAATCCCGTGCCTACCTGCTACAGGAGCTCATATTCCCTGAAAAACCTGGCAAGCAGACCGTGGTGTTGTCTGGCAGCCATGACCTGGCATTGGAAATGCTTGCCCAAATATCAGGAGGGGACCTGAATGTCATCACCAACCCGGTAGGAAGCCTTGATGGTTTGATAGCACTGCGGCAGGGTTTATGCCTGGCTGCTGGCTGTCATCTATATGACATGCCGAGTGGTGATTACAACGCGCCATATGTTCGCCACATTTTCCCGGATAAGAAGATGGCATTACTAACCCTTGCTCATCGGGAGCAGGGATTAATCGTCTCTCCAGGCAATCCGCTAAAAATTCAGGGACTTGATGATATTACCCGCCAGGATCTACGTTTTATCAACCGAAATCCTGGCTCAGGCACCCGTTTGTGGCTAGATATCCAACTTAATAAATTAGGGATTCATCCTGAACAGGTACGTGGATATACAGACGAGGCTACCACCCACACCGCCGTAGCAGTTGCCATTCAAGCTGGTCGAGCCCAGCTTGGATTGGGCATACATGCAGCAGCAAGTTCATATCAGCTCGGATTTATTCCCCTTTTTCACGAACGTTATGATTTAGTCATCCCACACGAGTTGCTTTCACAAAAGCAACTCTCTCCCATATTTGACGTATTTTATAGTGGTGATTTTCGCCATCGGGTTGAAAACCTCGGTGGTTACGATGTTTCACATCTCGGAGATCAAATAATTCTTTAGGAGGTTTGCTATGAGAATCAGTGCAAGAAATATATTACAAGGCAAGGTAGTAAAGGTTATACGTGGAGCGGTGAATTCAGAAGTTATCATCGAGCTCCCTGGTGGCACACACCTCGTATCCATCATAACCAATTCATCCGTTGACTCTCTCGGTCTAACCGAAGGGAAGGAAGCTTATGCCATCATAAAAGCTTCTAATGTGATGGTTGGGGTAGATTAATTCCAGGAGAAGAATATGAAAGTAACCAAACAGCTCAGTATATTTTTTACCGTATTGTTATTTGCTTCTATTGTGTTGGGTGCTTGTTCAAAAGCACCTGAAAATCCGAACTTGATCCTGGCAACCACCACCAGCACCCAGGATTCAGGTCTATTAGACGAGTTAATCCCGGATTTCCAGGATAAGCTTGGTTACCTGGTTAAAACGGTGGCGGTTGGTTCTGGTGAAGCCATGAAAATGGGCCAGGAATGCAACGCAGATGTCCTGCTGGTCCATTCCCCAGCTGCTGAAAAAGATTTTATGGATAACGGGTATGGCTCCGATCGTGATTTAGTGATGCATAACGATTTCATCATCGTTGGTCCAGCTGAAGACCTAGCCGGGATCAAAGGGTCAGCTACAGCAGCGGAAGCATTCACCAAGATCGCAGATTCCCAATCTCCATTCATCAGCAGGGGAGATGATTCAGGCACGCATTCGAAAGAAAAAGGAATATGGAAAGCTGCCGGTATTACACCTGAAGGTGACTGGTACCTAGAATCTGGCCAGGGTATGGGAG
>Ga0209253_10001686_pt1 | contig 19464 bp, 17 predicted proteins | sample FrelakmetBRP12BR_FD_187145 | JGI IMG/M metagenome (GOLD analysis project Ga0209253, IMG submission 187145) | Freshwater lake sediment microbial communities from the University of Notre Dame, USA, for methane emissions studies - BRP12 BR (SPAdes)... | ecosystem: Environmental > Aquatic >... | reverse complement strand
TCAACACGAAACGAACACCGCTCACGTCAGCCCCCGACGAATCGCAGAATCTGTTCACGTTTCCCAAAAAGCGCCTGCGTGCGCGTTACGGGATGTACAACCTCGGTTTGCGCAGCGAAACGCTTGCTCTCGAAGAAGTCATGGACCACTGCCTCAACGATGGTTGGATCCTCGCGCGGGAAGAATGGGCTGTGAACGCCGAGGGAGAGCGCGTTGTCTCGATCAAGTATTTGGAGCCGATGGGCGCGTCCCCGTCCACGCCCACGCCCACGCAAGACAACTCCGCGCATCCGACCCGCCCGCTGGATGGCAGCGACCTCACCGACCTGTAGCTAAAGAGAGCCCACCCGCCGAAAACTTGCTTAATTATCATGAGAGGCGGAGCTGGCGTCTGCTTTTCCGAAGGAACCTCTCTGCGCGCGCCGTAACAGCGCACTTGAGTCGGAAGACTCAACCAATTTTTTAGGCGGGTGGGCTCTCAGATAACTTCCTACACATGTTATTATAACACAAAAAACAATTATTTTACGCGCTTGCAAACAATTTTGCAAGCAAAACAGCTAAAAAAGAGACCCCCGTGAGGGATCTCTCTTCGTTTCAATTACGGCAACGGTGCATCGTGCATAGAACCGCCTTTTAACTCGCGTCCTTCTTCGTTCGAAATTCCCAACCGAAGTCGCTTGCCTGTCTCCGCGAGTGTACGCCAACGGTAAGTAACATGCGCCACATCTGCCGGCGTCAGCATAGCAACAAATTCATAATCAGTATTGATCTCCATTTTTGGACTCGCTATGACGTCAGCACCATGAACTTTTCGCTGCGCCTCGTTGATGTCGTACAACGTCCAACCTATTGATCCACGAATGTTGAACTCGACAGGTAGCATCGCCGTCATGGGAACGGCAAGAGTAGCATATCGTCCGTCTAATTCCCAAGAGTAGACGAAATGTAGAAGGAGACAAGTGCCCAATACGGGCTCAGGTTCTGCAGGCAACCCTTGTGCCTTTCGTTTTGCTCTTTCTCGTTCTGCTTCTAGAGTTGCTGCCATAGACTGTTGTAATTGTACATAAGCATTAATAGGTCTTGAAAACATTTGCTGTGAATTATTTGCAATAATTGTAGCATCGGTTAGTGTCTCCCCAATGCTCATCTCAACATTGTCAAGATAACTGTAACCGGTGTACCGAAGTGTCCCGATGACTGCATTGCGTGTTAGCCGATCACGATATGGAAAATTTACCGATAGTCCATCAAGTCCGGAGACCCAATTAGGGGTACTGCTGCACCCAAATACGCCGATGAGAACCAACGATATCCAAAAGCGTATCATGGTTTTTCCTTCCAGAAAGAGTTGTGAACAAGAATCAATAGTCCTCGTCGTCGTCATCCCCAGAGCCAAAGCCCCGGATAATGGTCCCATCGGCGAGCGCGATGCTCGCCTGGATGTCCGCCATCACGGCGGACAGTTCGGGACAGAGTCCCGAACTCTCGACTACCATGGCGGCGTACCAGCTTTCTGGTGTCGCCGCCAGTTGGGCGAGGATGGAACGGGCGGAACGCGCTATCACGGCACTCTCGGCTTGGCTTTTCATGACTTCTCCTCGCACTCAAACGAGTGCACAGTTTAGTAGGTTACCTTTCTTCACTTGTCCTTATACCGCAAAATACCTACAATTTTTGACATGGCTGACCCGAAAACCCCTGAATTAATGCCTGTTTTCTCGAATGCCAACCGGTGGCGGGACAGTATCCGCCAAAAGGCGGTCGAGAGCATCCAGAGCGCCTTCCCCTTCGTGGGAAAGAAGTACACGGTTGACGTGAAAAACGTGCGTGTGCAGCCCACTGACTACGGTCCCGAGGACTACAAAAAAGCCCGATTGACCGCGGGGACGCTTTCCGAGCCGGTCAAAGGGGACTTGATCCTGCGGGACAGTACGACAGGCGGTGTCATCGAGCGCGTCAACAACTTTGGGCTCATGCGACTGCCCCACTACACGGCCCAGCACACGTTCATCATCGACGGCAACCCCTACACCGTGACGAACCAGCTGCGCATGAAGCCCGGCGTCTTCACACGCAAGAAGCGCAACGAGGAATTGGAAGCACAGTTCAACGTCGGGCGCGGATCTCCCTTTCGAATGACCATGGACCCTGAGTCGGGGCACTTCCACATGCAGTACGGCACAGCGCAAGTGCCGCTCTACCCCGTGTTGCGAAAACTCGGCGTCGACGATGAAACCATCGCCAAGCATTGGAACCCCGAGTTGGTCGAGTCGAACAGAAAAAAGTACGGCAAGAATGTTGACACGCACTTCAACAAGCTGTATGAGCGCATCGTCCGCCCCGAGAAGCGCCAACTCGCCCAGGAAGAAGGGCGCGATCCTGTCAACATTGTGCAAGAAACGCTTGCACGAACCGAGTTGGACCCCGACGTCACCAATACACTCCTCGGCAAACCGTTCCCAAACGTTACGCCCGATACGCTCCTGGCGGCCTCGCAGAAGCTGCTGCGGGTGTACAACAACAAAGAAGACATCGACGAGCGCGATAGCCTGACGCATAAGCGTTTGGTCGGTGTCGATGACTTCATTGCGGAGCGCATCAAGCTCGACGCACGCGACCTACGCCGGAAAGTGCTCACGAAGCTCGAGTACGGCCGCACCAAAGAGTTGAAACAAGCTGTACCAACCAACCCATTCACGAATGGAGTGCGCTCCTTCCTGGCGACCTCGCAGCTCTCGCAGACCCCGATGCAGATCAACCCGCTCGAAATCATGGACAGCGTGATGAAAATCACCTCCATGGGTGAAGGTGGAATCGGTTCCGACCGTGCCATCCCTCACGAAGCCCGCCAGTTGCATCCGTCGCACGCGCTGATTCTCGATCCTGTCCGGACTCCCGAGTCACACCTCGTCGGCGTCGAGCTCCGATCAACGATGTTCGCCGCGCGGGACAAGCAGGGAAACATGTACGCCCCCATTCGCGACCGTGACGGTGACGTGCGCTACGTCTCGGTGCAGGATCTCGCGAAGAGCACGCTCGCATTTCCGCAGCAAGACGTCGACCCGCACGGCAATAAGCATGTCGACGTGCTCAAGGACGGGCGCATCCAATCAGTAGCCGCGAAGCAAGTCGACTACACCATGCCGAACGTCCACGCCATGCACACGCTGGCGACCAACTTGATCCCGTTCCTGGACAGCATCGACGGCAACCGCGCGCTGATGGGCGCCAAGATGGTCACGCAAGCGCTGCCGCTCAAAGATCCCGAGCCGCCGTTGGTCCAAGTGCAGAGCTACCGCGGCGACAAGTCGATGTCGCAGGAATACGCCTCGCGCATCGTCCCCACCGCGACGGTAGATGGTACCGTCACCAAAATCAAAAACGGGTACATCTATGTCAAGCCGAAGGCCGCGCGTGGTGTGAAGACCGGCGCGGCTGCGGGCAGCACCGCCCCCGAAGTCAAGCGCATTCCGTTCTTCAAAGACTTTCCTCTGGCCTCCAAAACCTACTTGGATGATCGTGTCCTTGTGAAGCCAGGCGATCGCGTCACAAAGGGGCAGCTGCTCGCTGAGTCCAACTTCGTCAAGGACGGCCAGCTTGCATTGGGAAAGAACTTGCGCGTCGCGTACGTTCCCTTCCACGGCATGAACACCAACGATGCTGTTGTCGTATCGGAGAGCGCGGCCAAAAAACTCACGTCGCTGCACATGTACACCGAAGGGGCGGACATCGAAAGCGACACGCGCACCGATCGGAAGGTACACCAGGCGTACTTCGGTAACAAATTTCAGGACAAGCAGTACAAAAACCTCACGGACGACGGGGTCGTCAAACCCGGGACCCGCATCGAACCCGGCGATCCCTTGGTCACCAGCGTTAAAAAGACCGAACTGACACCCGAAGCGCGCATGCTCGGCAAGTTGCACAAGAGCTTGGTTCGCCCTTACCGAGACACGAGCATCTTGTGGGAACATGACACCCCGGGAGTCGTCACGGATGTCGTGCGCACGGGCAACAAGATCCGGCTCACGGTGAAAACCGAAGAGCCCTTGCAGATCGGCGACAAGTTGAGCGGCTCTTACGGCAACAAGGGCGTCGTCTCGGCCATCATCCCCGACGACCAGTTTTTGCAAGACAGCAACGGCAATCCGTTGGACATCGCCATTTCACCTGCTTCAGTTGTCACGCGTCTGAATCCAGCCCAATTGCTCGAAACCGCTCTCGCCAAAGTCGCCAAAAAGACCGGACAGCCAATCAAAGTCGACAATTTCGCGCCGCGCGACAACGTGCAGTACGTCAAAGACGAACTGAAGCGGCATAACCTGTCTGACACAGAAACGCTCACCGACCCCCTCACGGGCAAGAAGATCAACAACGTCTTCACGGGGCACCAGTACGTCATGAAGCTCATGAAGACGACGGACACCAACTACTCCGCTCGCGGCGTGGAAGACTACGACGTCAACCAACAGCCGACAAAAGGGGGTATCACTGGCGCCAAGGCCATCGGGCGGATGGAGTTCAACGCGTTGGTGGCGCACAACGCACGCAACATCTTGCGCGAGAGCGCTTCGCTCAAGAGCCAAAAGAACGACGCCTGGTGGCGCGCGTACCAGCTCGGCTTACCGACGCCCGCGCTCAACACCAGCTTCGCTTACGACAAATTCGGTGCGATGCTGGTCGGCGCAGGCGTCAAGATGGACAAGCGCGACAACCACATCGCACTCGGACCCCTGACGGACCGGGACATCACGCGGCGATCCGCGGGGGCAATTCAGCAACCGCTGTTCGTGAAGGCCAAGGACCTGAGCCCCGAAAGAGGCGGATTCTTCGATCCTGTCGTCACCGGCGGTACGCAAGGCCAGAAGTGGGCGCACATCGATCTGCACGAGCCGATTGTCAACCCCGTCTTCGAACGGCCCGTGAAGACCTTCTTGCGCATGACGCAGAAAGAATTCGAAAACACCCTTCGAGATGAGGGCGGCGCGGGCATCAAACGGCGCCTGAACGCCATCGACGTCCCGGCGCGCGAAAAGGAAGTCATGGAGGAACTCCGCAACGCCCGCGCCGACAAGCGAGACAACTTGATCAAGGAGCTGAAGTACCTGCGGGCGCTCAACGAGACAGGACTCAAGCCGTCCGAAGCCTACGTGATCTCGAAAGTGCCCGTTGTCCCACCAGTGTTCCGTCCCATCGTGCCCGCGAAGAACGGAATCATGCAGGTCTCCGACGCCAACATGCTCTACCGCGATGCCCTCCTCGCCAACGACATGCTGGCGAAGTCCAAAACGCTCCCCGCCGCGGACCAAGCGCAAGCGCGCCAGCACTTGTACGACGCGGTCGGTGCGGTGTTTGGGACTAGCGATCCCGTAAGCCCACAGATGAAGAACCGCGGAGCGCAGGGGTTCATCGCGCGCATCGCCGGCGCCGGAAGTCCAAAGTCGGGTTTCTTTCACAGCAAGCTCATGAAGCGCATCCAGGACTTGAGTGGACGCGGCACGATCGTCCCGGACTCCACGTTGGGGATGGACGAAGTCGGTCTCCCCGAGGACGCGGGATGGGCGATGTACTCGCCGTTCGTGATGCGTTCACTTGTCCAGAAGGGGTATGAAGCCACTGCTGCCAAGAAGATGATCGCGGAACAACACCCCTTGGCGCGCGACGTGTTGCTGCGTGAAACGCAGAACCGCCCTCTACTCATCAACCGCGCTCCGACGCTGTATCGGTACAACGTCTTGGGGGTGTACCCGAAGCTCGTCCCTGGCAAAACCATTCGCATTCACGAGTCGTTAGCGCCGATCATGTCGGGTGACTACGACGGCGACGCCTTGTCCATGACCGTCCCGGTGACAGCCAAGGCCGTCGAAGAAGCCAAAAACATGACGCTTTCCAACATGTTGCTCTCGGATCAGAAGAAGTTCACGCTCACGAAAGCAGCCCCGCAACAAGAAGCCGTCCTCGGAATCTACAAGGCGACGGCCGGTGCGGGTAAGGCGCAAGGTCCCGTAAAGAAATTCAAAACGAAGGCCGAGGCGATGGCAGCGTACAACCGGGGTGAGATTTTTCTTGACACCCCCGTTGAGGTAGGCTAAACATGGCCACAGTCACAGTCACAACCCCAATCCAATCCCAGCCCCAGCTCGAGCGCGGAACAGAAACCATCATCGATACTCCGTACGCTCGGCTGTCCAAACAAGACGTCTACGACTACTACAACCGCCCCACGATCCGCTCGGCCATCAACCGTGCGGTAGGTGACCGAGAGATCGTCGTTCGGCAGAGCTTCGAACCCGGCAAGAACGTTCTGCGCCGCAGAGCCAGCGGCGAGCTCATCACCAACGCGCAACTTCCCCAACTGATCGAGAAGCGCCTCACGGAAGTGCATCCCACCTTCGGAAAAAAGGTCAACTTGCTCCTGGCGGACATCGACCCGCAACCCGGGGTGTCGTGGGAAAAGACCAAAGCCATCGCCGAGACGATCGCGAAGACGATGCAGTCCCACCCCGACGTGAAAAACGTCGGCGTTCGGTTCTCCGGCGGACGCGGATTCTACGTGGAGGGCCGGCTGCAGAAGGAGATGGACGTCGACGAAGCCCGCCAGAAGACCAAGGAAGTTTTGCACGGCATCTCGCTGCGACCGGACACCACCTTTGGCATCGCCCGGCCCGGACAGATCCGCATCGACACGACGCCACTGAAATACCGCGGTTCAATTCGTGCACCGTACTCGCTGAATGCTGAAACTGGGTTGGTCAGCGCCCCCGTCAGTCTGACCAAGCTGCCCAAAGTCGAGAAGAGCGACTTCACCATCCAGAAGGTCATCGAGAAGGCGGGAGAGCTCAGCAAGCGAGCGCAGAGCGGCACCATTCGTGCATTGGAAGAAAGCATTCCTGGTTTTCTGGAGAAGTTGGTCAAAAAAAGAACCAGCGACGCCGCCACCGTCTACTACGGGCTCGAGGCACAAGAAGAGCGCGAACGCCAGGAAAGGATGGCACAACTTGCGCAACGTGCGCAGAGCGCGCAACGCATGCAACGCGCGCAAATCATCCCTAAACTCGGCTCGAAACTTGTGCGCATCGACCAGCAAGAAGGCGACATTGGCAATCAGGGCGTTCTCGTTCGGCGGGAAGGGAACCTCGAGCAGGTCGAGCGCAAGCCGAAAAGCATTCGTGCCATCAAGCAAGCGGCTGCTGATCGTGCCCGTGCCAAAGCGAAAGAGTTTGCTCCTGGGATCCCAGCCGCGCGCAAGACGCATCCCATTCCCGACACCGCCGACAAGAAATGGACCCTGGCTATCCAACAGCATAACGCCTTCAAAGCTGGGCCGCACTGGGACTTCCGGCTCGTCGACCCGGAGACGCACCACGCCCACTCGTTCGCGGTGCCGAAGATGAGATTCCCCGAGAAGGGCGAGACACTCTTGGGACTCCAACAGCCCACGCACAAACAACGCTACGCCCTCAAGTTCGAGGGCGACATTCCCCGCGGCGTCTACGGCGGGGGATCGGTCAAGATGCACCTCAAGGAACCCGTCGACATCTTGCGGAGCACTGATCGCAGTATTTCTCTCCGACGCCCTGGGGGAGACGAATACAAATTGTTCCGCATGATGAACAACCGCTGGGGCATTCGGAAGCAAACTTGAAGCACCACCGGGCCTGCACTACCATTTCGTCATGGACATGCTCAAAATCGCATACGAAATCGGCCAGCAACTCGCCTATCAAGACGCGGGTGTCGCCATCAAAGTGGGTGGGTGGCTCAGCAATCTGTTCGGATTGGGTGAACACGCTGGCGGCGCGGAATTCAAAGCGTGGCAAAAAGCAAAACCGTTTGCACAGCGAGAAGCCGAGAACTTAGCGCGCGCTCGTCGCATCGAGCAAGCTCGCTCTGCTATTAGCAGCACCATGGGCCAAGCGAGTGGTGGTAGCGGGCGCGCGCTTGCGTACGGTCACGCCGTTTAATTCGGAGGTACAATTGAAACAGCTACCCATCATGTTGTTGCTCGCACTCGTTCTTGCTCCCATCGCCGCCGTTATGGCGCAAGAAACTACGAATCAGCCTACCAACGTACCCGCTGACGGACAACAATCAGTCGAAACAGCTGAAGCGCCTACCCAGAGCATCATCGAGGCCATTCAAGAGAAAAATTGGAGTTGTGTCATAGGTGCGGTGTTGATGTTTTTGGTCTGGGCCATCCGAAAATATCTCTGGAAAGAAATTCCCAGCAAGTATGTTCCGTGGGTCGCAGTGGGATTGGGAGTCATCACTGACGTCAGTCTCAGCTTGGCAACCGATGTCGTCTGGTGGAAAGCGATCCTCTCTGGATTCACTTCCGGCGCTGCGGCCATCGCCCTCTGGGAACTTGGCTTCAAGCACTTGTTGGGCACTAACGCCACGCCCGTAGACACGGGAAAACCCGCGTGACCAAAACCGCCGCATACCGCTGGGGTGTGAAGCTGGCGCTCTGGAAGGCGGGTCTGCTGGAGACCAACGATTCCGAAAGCGAGCGGACGAATTTCACGTTCGGCAAGTACCCCGCTGAGGAGCTGGCGAGCGTCTTGAAACGCGAAGCCGCCGAACCCACGGCGCCACCGACGCCCGCTGCGACCCCTGCTATCGGCGAGCCGCCCAACCCCAACAGTTCATTCAGCGGAGCGCCGACGTACAGTTACGGCAACGATTTGCTCGCGCGTCAAGGGCTGGACATTCGCGGCCCTGAAAACACGGCAATCTAAAAAAAAGGAACACACATGTTGAAAACCGCTTACCAATTGGGGTTTCAAAAAGCACTCGAGGACAACCACGTCCAGCAGCTTCTCAAGGAAGCGCAGGAAATGGGAATTGACGTAGAGAAGCTCGGCTTCCTCACAAACCTGGGCAGGGGATTGGGCCAATTGGGTCGAGGCATCAGCGCCGCACGCGGTGCTGGAGCGTCCGGTTTGCAAGCGCTGAAATCGGGTGTCCGCAGTGGTTGGAACCTGATGTCTCCTGCGCAACGAAAAACACTCGCCCTCACAGGGGCGGGCGGGGCAGCCGCACTCGGCGGCGCTTACGGACTGGGAAGGTCGGCAGCCACTCCTCCGCCTCCGCCCCAGCCCTGGTATCAATTCGGCGGTTGATTCGAACTTTCACGTAGATTGGCGGACCCGTGGCGCAAACCTTTGGACAGTTCTTGGTGAACGAACAGCTGCCCGAAGATCTGCGCACGACGACGCCTGTTGACAAAGCGGATCTCCACAAGAGACTATACACTTACGTGGGGCGCGACCCCATAAAAGCAGCCGTGGCTGTTGACAAACTCCGCGCACTTGGGCATGCTCTCGCCACCTCCGAAGGCGCCACGATCACGCTCGACGACATCACCCCCAATTACGCAGAGCGCAACGCAATCCTCCGCCCCGCGTTAGAGAAAGTCAAAACTATCACCGACGCCAAGGAACGGCAGCGCCACATTCTCGCCGCGCAAGAGAAGATCCTCGCCACGGCCAAGGGCTTCGGAGGATCGCAGGGGGAGCTCGTACGCGCGGGCGCGCGAGGCGCTCCCGTGCAGTTGATGCGCTCCTTTGTCGCACCTGTGGCGGCGCGTGACGCACACGGAGGAGTTGCCCCATGGCTGATCCACCACAGCTACTCGGAGGGGCTCCGTCCGAGCGAAGCTTACGCGGCTGCTTCCGAAGCACGGCTCAATGTCATCGCGTCGCACACCAGCATCACCGAGCCAGGGGACTTTTCGAAAATCCTGGTGAACAGTGCTACCGATCAGCTCATTCTCAGCGAGGACTGCGGAACGAAGAATGGGGTCGTGACATCGACCGACGACCCCAACATCATCGACCGCTTCCTGGCGAAGCCTGCTGGTGGTTTCGCATACAACACCGTGATCACACCCCAAGTCGCCACCAAGCTGCGACGCAATACGGAGAGCGTGGTCGTCCGCTCGCCGATGACGTGTGAGCTCAACGACGGTGTCTGCCAGCACTGCTACGGAAAGAACGAACGTGGAGCCCTCCAAACGCTCGGCACGAACATCGGCGTCCGCTCGGCGCAAGCGATCACCGAACCGCTGACGCAGTTCACCCTCAGCGCACGGCACGGCCTGCGCCGCGGTGGAGAGCAAGCTGGGGCTGCGACCGCGGTGACGAGTGAGCTTTCGGGCATCAAAGGATTGCGTCAGTTTCTCGACGTTCCCCAATCGTTCGCCAATCGCGCGGAGCTCGCGTCGGCCGACGGAAAAGTCGAAAGCATCCACAAAGCTCCACAAGGCGGGCACTTCATTCAGATCGGTGAACAGCGCACGTACGTCCCGCCTCACCTGGCTCCCATTGTCCGCCCGGGACAAGCCGTCAATGCGGGCGATGCCTTATCAGAGGGCATTCCCATGCCAAATGATGTGGTGAAATACAAAGGACTGGGGGCTGGCAGAAAATATATTGTCGACCAATTGCAGAATATCTACCGAGCCCAGGGCGTCGACCTGGACCGGCGACATTTCGAAGTTCTCGCAAGAGCGGTTCTCAATAAAGTACAAATTGACGATGACCCCGAGCGCCGCTTCTACCCAGGCGAGGTCGTGAATTACTCCGTGATTCAACATCGGTTGGCGAAAGATCAGCGCCCCGTGCCGCTGGCGCGTGCGTCGGGAGAAGTGCTGGCGCAGGCATATCTGCACCACACCGCGGGAACACGCGTGACCACCGCCGTCATCAAGGATTTAGAAAACAGCGGTATCAAAACAGTCAATATAGCTGCGGCTCCACCGCTCATGTCGTTCGTCATGGCGCCAGTCACGCAGAATCCGCTGCTCAATCCCGACTGGATGGCACGCATGGGACACCGCCAAATAAAGCAAACGATCACAGAAGCCGCCCAGATGGCGCAGACGACGGACATTCACGGAACGCATCCTGTCCCTGCCTACGCTTTCGGTTCTGAATTCGGGCAAGGGAAAGGCGGCCGATACTAAATCAGGTAACTGAGCCGTGCGCTTGAAGAACTAGAAACGTCACCCTACTATTGGTCGTCGACGCGACCAAACGCGAAAAGGAGCGATCGCATGTTCAAAAAGGCTTATGTCCGCGGCGTAACCAAGGCGCTCATCGATGTGGGCGCTGTCAAGTTCGCCGATGACGCGCAAGCAATTCAGGCAGCAGACGCGCTTGCCGAACAACTTCCCGAACAACCGCTCGACGCAGTTCCGCCCGCGGCGACCGCCGAGCTCGCAGCCAACCTCATCGACCTCGCCGATTCGCTGCAGGCGAGTGCCGACAGCGCCAGCGCTGCCGCCGATGCCGCCGCCGGGGGAGCCGAGGCTCCGGAAGTCAAAAGCGCGGCGGTTTCTCTCCGTCGGTGGCTCTCGAAGCGCGCGGTCGACACGGGAGCGACCATCGTCGGCACCCGGCCCGAGCAAGAGAACCGTCCAGAAAACGCGTCCAATGCCGAAGTGAAATTGGACATGATCAACCGCCCCGGTGGGGATGCCTACGCCAACGTCGGTGAAGACGGTGTTGGTGGGCAACAGGCCTCCGGCGTCGGTGCCATCGCCTCCGAGAAAAAGGTCGAGGGACCGGGAGCAGGTCCGGCCGAAGCGGGCACGAATTCCACCACCGAGGCGGTGAAGGGCGCGAGCCTGCGCGCGTTCATCCGCAAGGTCGCCCAGGGTGCGACCATCGACGGAGCGCAATCGTTCCCGAATGCGCCCACCGGCGAGCTGCAGATGGACCAGACCGCTCGACCCATGGGGTACGCCGTCCAGGGCGAGGATGCCGTCGGAACCTCGGCGATGGCTGCGCCCATCGCTGCCGCCGCGATCGGCACCGAGCAACCGCACCCCGATCAGCCTGCGCACGAAGGCGGCACGAACACCGTCGTCGAGCAGACCAAGGGAGCGCAAGACGAGTATCTGCGCCGCTTCAAGCAGACTGGGCAAAAGTACGCCAGCGCCCTTCCGTTCTATCTCACCGAAAGTGAGAAGATCGCGGCGATCCAATTCCTGATGGGCATCCCACCGGCCGAGCAAGCGCGCGTCCTCCAGCACATCCGCAAGACGGCCGAGATGCCGCCGGCGCTGCAAGCCTACGTCGAAGCCAAGAAAAGCGAAGGCGAGAGCGAGGGCGAGGGCGAAGGCGAGAAGGAAGAGAGCGCCGAGGAAGAGGCGAAGGAAGACAAAGAGGAAGGGAAAGAAGAAGGGAAAGAGGAAGGAAAAGAAGCCGCCGCGAGAGAGAAGCGGGCGAGCCAACAGCGCACCAATCTTCTCGATCGACTCCGGCGGATCCAGGCGCGCTAACGCACAGCGGAGAAGGCGATGGTTGGTTTGCCCTTGCGTCAATTCGGAGTGCGCTGCATCGAGGAGATGCTGAAGCTGGGACAAACTCAACCATCGGTCTCGCCGCCCCCTACACCGGAGACGGAGGATTGGGCCTACTTCGATCAACTCGCACGGCGTGGGCTGAACACATTTCCCATCACAATCGAGCAGCAGCCGCGCATTCTGACGCCGTTGAAGTAGGTCAGCATGGAAGCACATGGGCGACACGATCCAAAGTCTCTCGAGCGCAGGGGGCCTAGCGGCGCTGGCCAATCAGGTCGGCCGAGCCGGTAGCACCCAGAGCTCCTACAACAAACCGCAGCTCATTTCCAACATTCCTGAAGTCGTGCGGCAGTACACGCAAGAAACGCCTGAGCTTGCGAACGTCAAAATCCGCATGGACCCACGGACTCCGGGTGCGTATCTGCCCGGGTCAGACACCATCAGCCTGGGCGCCGTGGATCCGGCTATTTTAGCGCACGAGCTCGGGCACGCACGCAACGTCAGACAGGCTCCCCTCTACCGAACGCTCCTCGGTATCACCGGCTCGCTGGCGGATGTCAATCGGACAATCGCTCTCCCGACCATGCTTGCGCTTCGAGCGTTCGTCGGCGATCAACAAAGGCGGCGTGAGGTCTTGAACATCCTTGCCGGTGTGTCTGCCGCGCTGGCAGCTCCACTTTTGGTGGAAGAACTCGGGGCGTCAGTCGATGCTGTTCGCAACGTACCAGATAAAATTGAAGCAATAAAAACTCTACTGCCGGCATTTGCACAGCACACACTGGCCGCGACAATGCCCATGAGCATATATCAGGTCGGAAAGTTCATCTGAGAGGAGTGATCATGTCGCCGCTCTCGCCGCGTACTCAAGCGTTCATGACTCCGCCGACTGCGGAAGACGCACAAACTGCGTTCGAGCAGGGCTTCAGCCAAATGGCGCAGTCCGCGTTGACGAGTCGTTTTCCAGAGCTCATCGAAAACGTGGTGACTTTCAAAATCATCAACAGCGATATCGACACTGGTTCCGGTGTCGGAGCGTTCGTCGTCGATCTCCACGGCAAGGTACTGCACGTCCCCGTGGTGCTGGCCAACAATCAGGTCAAACCACTGGAGCTCATTTACGTCCCGAGCCAAGACATTTTCTTGCCTCTCGACAAGAACTGGATCGACGAGTTGTCGCGCGACACCCTCAACTCCCTCGGCGAAGGCGTCGAGGCGCCGCGCACGCTCGAGCCCGATCAGGACATTCGCAACCTCGTGGTGCCGCCCACGACTGGTCGGTACGCTTACGCGTCCGCCGACCCGGCAGGAGTCGCTCCGGGAGATCGGCTGTGCTCGTTCCTGGAACGGGCGCCCAACCGCGTGAAGCAAGCCTTCGCCCGGGTGTTGGAGAACAAGCGCATTTTGAAGTTCGCCTTCGAGAACTTCGACCGCAACAAGCTGCTGGGCGCGCTCCGTCCGCACCCTGAGAAGACCGCGAACGCGGTGGGGTCCGTGGCCTTTCTGACGCCGAACGACACCGCTGCCGAATTCCGGCGCGTGTTCGGCGAAAACAGTGGACGCGCGTGGCAAACCGCGGCGAAGTACGGTTTCGTCGTGCGCGACACGCGTGCGCGCGTCAACATGCCGATCGAGACGCAGGAACGCATCGTCCGCACGACCACCAACGAAAACGGATTCTATCGACTCCACTTCCGAGACGGGTCGGTCAAGCTCTGCCTTGTCCTCGCAAATCCGCAGTCCCTCGATTCGACGTTGTACGCGGGCGTGCGTGGCGACATCCAGCGCTACCCCGATGAGTACCGCAAGTGGGTCAAGAAGCAGCAGGCCAAGGTCGTCCCGGGAGCCAACGAGGGCGACCAGTGCATCGCTGCCGTTCCGAGCTACTTGGTCTACACGGAAGATGGCAAGATCCTCAAGACGGATCGACCTCCCGTCGGTGAACTCGTTCACGCATCGGACATCGTCGGAGGACCCTTCGCGCAGGTGTTGGATCGCGATGTCGAACTGCCGACGACGGCTGGCACGGGCATCTTCGTTCGGTTCAAAGCCGGGCGGCTCCAGGGAACCGATTGCGCCGACATCCTCTCGGTAACGACGGACAGCAAGGGCGTTCGACGGATGGCGACGTACGGACGGACGATTGTTACCGACCCCAACTCGCCGACCAACGTCATCGTCGTTCCCAACGGTGGAAATGTTTCGTACGTCCCGCCGTCTTTCAAGTTCCTGAAAGGCGAGCGCGCTTACGACACCCCCGAGGAGACGGGACTCCTCACCGGCGCGGACAACACCCTCGTGTATCTGCGCGAACTGCAGAAGACAGGGGCGCTGTGCGTCCGCGTCCACAAGGATAACGCTGACCTCTATTCCATCGGCGGATTGCCGGCGCTCGACAAAATTGCCACCTTGCGCGCGATGATCGACGATCTCGAGCTGCGCCCCGCGGACGCATGGAAGCTCATCGAGAAGACGGCACGCGACGGGTCGGTGGCATTTTATGTCGTAAATCCGGAGCAGATGCACACGTTCGTGAAGGCCGCGCAGGGCATGCCGCCCGAGGGAATGCCGCCCGAGATGACGGCGCCTGTGGGAATGCCGCCCGAAGGCATGCCACCCGAAGGAGTGCCGCCGCCCGAGATGATGGCGCCGCCCGAGATGATGGCGCCGCCTCCACCGCCTCCGCCAAATCCCGTCGAGATGGCGGCAGTCGAAGTCAGCTCGCAGCTAGCGCAGCAAGCGTCGACCGTGGCGCAACAACTCGCCGAGCAACAGCGCGACTTGTCGAACCAATTGTCCGCTATCGAAGCGGTCAAGCAACGGGCCGCGCAGATCTCCGCAGAGCAGCAGGGAGTGGCTCCGCCTTCGCCGCCCCCAGGTGTGCCGCAGCAACCAATGCCTGGCGCCGCGCCGGAAGGCATGCCGCCGGAAGGCATGCCGCCGGAAGGCATGCCGCCCGAGATGGCCGGTGGTGCACCGATGGAAGGCCCATCGGCCGAAGAGATGGCAGCGCAAGCAGGGCCGCCCATGGACGCCGCGGCGCAGCTCAATGACCCACAGGCGTTCGAAGCCACCGCCATCGGCGCCATGGCCGCCGATTCGAATCTCGGTGAAAGCGTCTCGGACTACATACCCACGCTGGAAAATGCACTCGACAGTCTGGGGCGTCTCATCATGACCCTTTGGCTCAAGGAAGATGAGCTGCGCCCGGACTTGGGAGAGCAAGACTACATCGACCTCGAGAAGCGGCTGCGCGCGGTTTTCAACAACCTCGGGGCACTGATTCTGCGCATCAACCAAACAGCGATCACGTCACGCGACAAGGAACAAGGTGAAGAGGATTGACCATAGGTACGAAGCCGTGCAAGAAGCCGTGCGGACCAAGAAGCCTCCGACTGATCCGCTCATGCACGCGCTCTACTTGCGCCTGATCGACCGGCCGTGTGACGCGGCGGTCGCCCGCGCGTACGACGTTTACGTTCACGAATTCAAGCGCGAAGTTCTCGAAGCCTTCTTGTTGGTCGACGCGACCGTCGATGAAATTCAATCTATCTTGCGCGTCCAGCCCGATGTCACCAAAGCGTATTCGCACCTGTTTTTCGATACGACCACGTTCGTCGACGAGCTCGACCGAATGGACTACACCTACGAATACGACACTAGCAGTTTCGGCAAGGAGCTCAAGCGCTACGCCGTGGACATGGGGAAGGAGTGCCTGAAGATCCGCATCTCACGCGGCGCGTACACTTCTCCATCCACCGTTGTCCAAGACGGAATTCGTTCCACGGCGTACGTCATGGCACAACTTGTAAAAATCAACCCGCCGGATTCAACCTTGGCGAATTCCGCACTTCGCTGGGCAACCGTGGGACTCAAGGCTGCTGAAGCCAACCCGGAGAAAGACACGTCAACCGTCGAAGATTTGCGAATGGCGTTGACAACGCGAGAAGAGGCAGTCAACCAAACTACGAGTGGCATCGCTCCGGACGAGATCATCCACTAGGAGAGCAGGAGAGTCGAAATGCGCGTTATCCAGCCCGACGAGTTCAAGAAAATGGCACAGACGGTGGTCAGCCAGTACGTGAAGTCGTCTGTGCCGCTGGTCGACAGTCTCACCAAGACTGCGCTCGAAAGCGCGCTGAATCCGGACCAGATCCGTAATCTCGTGCAACTCGCAAACACAATGGCGCACTTGACGCTCTTCGATCAGAAGAAAGACGACAAGATCGTCGAATTCGAGCCAGCCGATCCCGATATCGTCATCAAGAAGGTCTACGTCGACGGAGAGCCCGTCGTCGACAGTGTCACCACGGGCACGGGCACGGGCACGGGCAACGATGCTCAGCCCTTGCGCAGTGACGTTGCCGACATGTTCGGCGACTTCGATGACGTCATCGAAAAAGTCAAGGGCATGCTCAGCACCACCTCCACGCCGACGACAACGCCAGAAACTCCCGCAACGGACACGATGGACACGACGGGTGCGTCGGATGCGTCGGATGCGTCGGGCGCGACTCCCGTGACGCCACACCAACGGCAGATGCTCATCATCAAAATCCGCAAGGTGGCATCCGAGATCGAGAACCAGAAGTATGCAATGGCGACGCTCTACCAAGACGAGCTTGACAAGCTGGCCAGTGAATACGCAAAACTCTACGGGCCAGACCACAAGGAATTCGAGAAAGACGCATTCGCGCTTCGCGGCGCGCGTGCCATCCCTGTCTTGGCCGACTTGCGCCACAGCCTCCGACTCCCCGCGCTGCAAAACGTGAGCAAGTCGCTGGTCAAAACAGCGCGAGTTGTCGACGCAACAACGCCATCGATGCGCACACTGGACACTCTGATCAAACTGTCCTCGCAGTGGAACGACTTGGCGCACGCGCACCAATACTTGGTGGATCACATCGGAGAGTACCTGTGAAAAAGCTAACCGACGTCACCGAGTATCTGGAAAAGACCGCGGGAGGAATCCCGTGGCTCATGGCGCTAGGAACGCCTATTTGGGAAGCTATCAAAACCCACCCGGGAAAAACCCTCGCCGGTGTCGGAGGTCTGGCAGCCGCCGGAGCCGCACTGCATGCAACGGGTCTCGCCGGCGGACTCGAGGGGAGAGACGCCGGGGAGACAATGAGCTACCGCATCAACCGCGGGCTCAACGCGCTGTCTGACCGGATACGAGCAGATGAAACAGCGGCCGAGGCGTTCACGAAGACTCTCGGCGGCGGCGTTGCCGATCGGATGCTCGGCCTCACGGACGACATCATCTCCAAAACGAAAGAAACCTTGCAAGACAAGTTGCAAGTCAGTCCCATGCGGCAACTGATTTTCCAAACGCTCAAGAGCGAAGACCCGATTCTGGCGGATGCCGACAACAAGACGCTGCTCGAGGCGTACCACACGATGGCCAAAGTCGCGCCGACCTTGGCCACGGACAAAAACGCAGTCCGGTCGTTCCTGACACTTGCCGCAACAAGCGGCGGCGGGCTCGACTTCCAGACGATCAAAGGCATCGCCGACGCTGAAAACGCGGTGATTCGCGCCAAGGGAGGAATGTGATGGTCAACCTGGACAAGTTGATGTCCCCCGAGAACGCCGCGAAACTCCGGACCTTGGGGTTGCACAAAGTCGCCGCCGCCCGTCTGGGCATGGAAGGGTGGCAGCTCCCCCAAGACGAGCTCGACTTGCGCAGTGCTGTCCAGATTCTGGGAACGCACATTTACGAAAAGAACGCGGAGTACCGGCAAATCGCCGAAGGCCTCATCGCGCTGCGCTCGCTGACAAAGGAGGGGTGACATGCCCTTTCCCATTCATCCCCGATTGGGGCAGATCTACCGGCAAGTGCGCGCGTCCACGAAACTGGCGCAGATAAGCGATGACCCCATCGCCCTGCAGACCAAGATCGCGTTGGACGCGAGCACGTTCGCGCTGATCAAGCAGGCCGGTCCGTGGTTCGCCAAGCTCATGCAAAATCCCGTCGCACGCGGCGCGGCTTACGGACTCGGCGCCGCCATTCCCGCCGCTGCCGGCGGCGCGTACCTCATTCACCGTGGGGGAGAGCAAGCCAAGGAAACCAGCGCAGACCTACGCAACAAAATTCTGCAATCCGCACTGGGAGCAGCCGGGATTGGCGCGGGTCTCTACGGACTGCACCGCCTGACCGGCGGCGGTCCGCTGTTCTCGATCAACACGGGTAGAGGCGAGGGCGAGGGCGAGGGCAAGGGCGAGGGTAGAGGAGCAGAAGAACCAAAACAAGCCGCCGCGCGAGATGTCGTCGACGAGCTGCCTGACGATATGTACCACAAGCTCGCCGCCATCATGGCAATCGAATGCGCGCTCGACGACGTACAGAATGCTCCGGCTGAAACACAAAAACTGGCGACTGAGATGCGCATCCTGAACCATGGTTACGGTGTTCAACTTCTCTACGAGCTCTGCCACCCGTAGCATGTGTAGGAGCGCATGTCCACAAAACGCATCGAACTCACGGATGTCTCTCTCGCTGGCGAACCGACGATCCAGCTCGTCCGGCTGCACGAGCACACGCGCTCGCACGTAAAAATCGCCAGCGAAGCGTTGGACTACATCAAAAACGTCAAGCCAATTCCCGACAAGACCGTCATTCTTGTCCTGGCGATGACCGCCGGCGAGTTCTATGGCAACAACAGAAACGGTGATGCTTGGCCAGAACGCCCGCTGCGCGTTGGGCCGACGGAGATCACTGCCGACGAAGTGCTCCCGAAGCACTACCAGACATTCGAAACCAGCGCGAACGTCTTCCGCCATCACGTCAACAAGGACCCCTCCAAGAGCATCGGCCAAGTGCTGAAAGCGTTCTACAACTGGCCGATGCACCGGGTCGAGTTGTTGCTCGCGCTCGATAACCGATTGGCTGAAGCTGAAGTAAATCGGATTGAGAATGGTGAATATCTAGCAGCGAGTATGGGATGTAAGGTCAGGTACGACATCTGTTTTTCCACCGGGACGCTCGTTGAAACAGATTGTGGACACGTTCCAATCGAAAACATCGAAGCAGGAACCTACGTTCGAACGCACACAGGTGCCATCCAGCCGGTCACTGCGTGCTTGAAGCGCACGTACACCGGCATGATGTATTCGATTAAGACACACGGAGTCTCAGAAGCCACGTGTGCAAC
>Ga0209253_10001685_pt1 | contig 19469 bp, 14 predicted proteins | sample FrelakmetBRP12BR_FD_187145 | JGI IMG/M metagenome (GOLD analysis project Ga0209253, IMG submission 187145) | Freshwater lake sediment microbial communities from the University of Notre Dame, USA, for methane emissions studies - BRP12 BR (SPAdes)... | ecosystem: Environmental > Aquatic >... | reverse complement strand
CGGCAGCGCCGGCATCCTCTTCTTCGGGACGTTCGCCGGCGTCGTCGCCGATCACGTCCATCGCCGGCGCGCGCTGCGCGTCACGCAATCGCTCGCGCTGGTGCAGGCCGTCGTGCTGGCGGCCCTCACGTGGTCCGGCCTCGTCGCGGTCTGGCACCTGATCGTGCTGGCGCTGTGGCTCGGCATGGTGTCCGCGTTCGACGTGCCGCTGCGCCAGTCCCTCTGGGTGCACCTCGTCGACGACCGTGCCGACCTGCCGAATGCGATCGCGCTCAACTCGTTCCTGGTCAACGCGGCGCGGGTCGTCGGCCCGGCGATCGCCGGGCTCCTCCTCGCCGTCGCCAGCGAAGCGGTGTGCTTCGCGCTGAACGCGCTGTCGTTCGTCGCCGTGATCGTCGCGATCAGCCGCATGCGCTGGCCGCGCGAGCCGGGACCGGAACCGTGGCACGGCGGCTTCTGGGCGAAGTGGGTCGAGGGATATCGCTTCGTTTCCGGCTTCGCGCCGGCACGCGCCTTGCTGCTGCTGGTCGCGGCGCTGTCGTGGACGATCAGCCCCTATTCGTCGCTGATGCCGGTCTACGCGAAGGACATCTTCGGCGGCGGCCCGCAGACGCTGGGCTTCCTGCTCGCGGCGGCCGGCGCGGGCGCGCTCGCGAGCACGCTCTATCTCGCGAGCCGGGCGACCGTGCGTGGGCTGGGCCGCGTGATTGCCGGGGCCGCGCTCGCCTGCGGCCTTGCGCTCGCGGCGTTCGCGTACGTCTCGGTCTTCCCGCTGGCGCTCGTCCTGATGTTCGGCGTGGGCGGCGGCGTGATCCTGGCCGCGGCGGCGGTGAACACCATCCTGCAGACGATCGTCCCCGACGGCCTGCGCGGCCGCGTCGCCGGCTTCTTCACGCTCGCGTTCCTCGGCATGGCCCCGCTCGGCAATCTCGCTGCGGGCGCGCTGGCGAGCGCGGTCGGCGTGCGGTTGACGTTCGTAGCGAACGGACTGCTCGCGGCGGTCGCGGCGCTCGTGTTCTGGCGCGCACTGCCGACGCTGCGCGAGCTCATGCGGCCGACGTACGTGCGGCTCGGGATCGTCGCCGGCGACTCATAGCCTCCGGCATCGGGCCCCGTGCGTCGAAGGCGCACGCTCACTCGGGACGGACCCCGCTTCCCGATGCCCGACGTGGCCGCGGGAACGGTTCAGCCGACGCTTGCCGCCACGTAGCCGGTGACTTCCTGCCGGTCGTGGTAGAGCTGGCGCAGCAGCAGCGTGTGCCTCACGCGCGCCTTCGCGAGCGCATCGCGGATGATGGCCTCGCAGCGCCGCACCTCGTCGTAGCGCTTCCTCATCGGCAGCTTCAGGTTGAAGATCGCGTGCCGGGCACGGCCGTCGCCGATCCAGCGCGCGACGAGCGACGCGATCGTCGCGGGCTGCCAGACGATGTCGCAGACCAGCCAGTCGACGGGGCGTTTCGGCATCCAGGACAGGCCGTCCGCGCGCAGGTGGGTGACGAGCGGATCGCGGAGAACCTCGCCCTTCAGCGGGCCGTTGTCGACGGCGGTGACGCGCAATCCGCGGTGCGCGAGCTGCCACGTCCAGCCCCCCGGCGCCGCACCGAGGTCCACCGCCCGCATGCCGGGGCGCAGCAGCTCGGGTTCCGCATCACCGAGAAACGTGACGAAGGCTTCGGCGAGCTTCAGCGCCGACCGCGACGGCGCTCCGCGCGGCATCCGCAGGCGCGGAATGCCCATCGGCCAGCGGCTGCCCCAAGGCGGTTCGCTCGTTCCGACGTAGACGTGCGCGCCGTCGGGAAAGAGCACGTGCAGGCGTGCCCGCGCGCCCGATTCCGCGACGGCACCGGGTCGGGCCAGTGCGCCGGACGCCCGCAGCGCGTCGCCGAGCGGCGCGGCGAGCGCGCGACAGACGCCCGAGAGCTCCTTGCCTTCGTTGGTGTCCGGAGTCTCGAGCCAGAGATCCGCCAAGGGCAGGGGCCGGTCCCCCGACCGCAGCGGGGCGTCGGTGGGGAGCGACGCGACGAGGCCGCGGAGCGGGGCGACGCGGTCGGGGCGTCCCTTCACGGCGGCGGGATCGAACAGCGCGTGCGGTCCGCTGCCGACGAACAGCGAGCGCACGAAGATCGGCGACGCGCGATCGAGCACGCGGCGCAGGCGCACGGAATCGAAGTGCGCCGGCCGCGCGACGACGAAGCCGCGTCCGCGCGGCGCATCGAGAGCGAGCGTGGTCCCGGCGGCTTGCGCGATTTCCGCGAGGTCGGCGGCGGCTTCGGCTTCGAAGCCTGCCCGGCAATGCGCGACGAGCGCCGGTCCCGCGGTCACGACGGCAGCGACGCGGGCCCGGGATCGGCGCCGTCAGACTTTCTCGGGCTCGGTCGCGGTCCGCTTCTTCAGCAGCGCCGGCACCGGCCGCCCGTGTCCGAAGCCGTGGCGCCTGGGCATCGCGTGGGGCGAAGCGGGCGCGGCATTCGGGGTCTCGGCCGGCGCCACCGGCTGCGCGACGCTCGGCTGGTCGGGGTTGAGCGCATAGGCGCGCTCGCGCTCGATCCGCGGGTCTTCGCGGGGCGGCCGCTCGGTCCGCTCCTCGGTCGTCCGGCCGGACCGCGGCGCGTCGCCGATCGTGCGTTCGCGGTGCAGTGCGACGCCTTCGGTACTTCCCGGCGCCGGCTTCGGCCCGCGCTCGCGCGGTGCGCCCGCCGGACGCTCGCCGGCCCTTGCGCGGGGCGCGCGGGAGGTGCGCTCCGCTGTCCCGGTGCGCGCAGCGCGGGGTGCGCGCTCGAGGCGCGCCGTGGCGAGATCGAAGCCGTCCGCGGTCACGATCTGCACCGTCTTCTTCAGCAGCCGCTCGATGTCGGCGAGATACCGCTCCTCTTCGGGGGCGACGAACGAAATCGCCAGGCCCGACGCGCCGGCGCGGCCGGTGCGGCCGATCCGGTGGATGTAGTCCTCGGGCACGTGCGGCAGCTCGTAGTTGACGACGAGCGGCAGGTCGTCGATGTCGAGGCCGCGCGCGGCGACGTCGGTGGCGACCAGCACCTGCAGCTTGCCTTCCTTGAACGCGGCGAGCGCTTCCATCCGCGCCTGCTGGGTCTTGTCGCCGTGGATCGCGTCGGCGATGAGCCCGTCCTTCTCGAGCTGCCGCGCGAGGCGCGAGACCCCGTGCTTGGTGCGCATGAAGCACAGGACCTGGTTCAGGTTCTGCGAGCGTACGAGGTGCTCGAGCAGCGCGCGCTTGGCCTCGGCCGGCACCTTGTAGGCGCTCTGCGTCACGGTCTCGGCCGCGGTGTTGCGCTTCGCGACCTCGATCAGCTGCGGCGCGTTGAGCAGCTGGTCGGCGAGCTTCTTGATCTCGCCGGAGAACGTCGCGGAGAACAGCAGGTTCTGGCGCTTCGCGGTCACGGGCAGGAGCGCCATGATCCGCTTGATGTCCGGGATGAAGCCCATGTCGAGCATCCGGTCGGCCTCGTCCAGCACGAAGATCTCGACCTGCCCCAGGTAGACGCTCTTCTGCTCGATGTGGTCGAGCAGCCGTCCCGGCGTGGCGACGAGGATCTCGACGCCGCCGCGCACGATGGGCAGCTGCTGCTTGATGTCGACGCCGCCGTAGACGACGGTCGAGCGCAGGTTCGTGTGCTTGCCGTAGGTGCGGAAGGACTCCTCGACCTGCACGGCGAGCTCGCGCGTGGGCGTCAGGATCAGCGCGCGCACGGGGTGCCGCGCCGGCGACGGGCTGGTGTTCGCCAGCGGCGAGAGCTTCTGCAGGATCGGCAGCGCGAAGCCGGCGGTCTTGCCGGTGCCGGTCTGGGCACCGCCCATGACGTCCTTGCCGGCGAGGATGACGGGGATGGCCTGCGCCTGGATCGGCGTGGGCGTCGTGTAGCCGGCGTCGGCCACGGCCCGCAACAGCTCGGGTCGCAGTCCGAGCTCCGCAAAGCTCGTTGCACTCATGAAAGCTCCTGGTCGCGGCCCATCCCTCGGGGGGATTTCCGGTCCAGGCTGCGTGTGTCTGGATGAAGACGCGAGCGGTGCGGCAGGGTGGTGCCGCCCGTTGCGGGCTGGGCGGTGACCGGAACGGCCGCCCGAAAAGCTATTGTAGCCTAAGTTTCGGATTTTGCGAAATATTTGTGGCCTGCGCTGCCTGATTCGGGCTATAATTGCGGGTTTTCCGCCGCCGTGCCGGGTTCGGACCCGACGGCGGCGGCCTTTGCCCCCGATTGCACGTCCATCGCACGCCCCATGACCACGCCGCCCAAAGCCCTGCGCAACATCGCGATCATCGCCCACGTCGACCACGGCAAGACCACGCTCGTCGACAAGCTCCTGGTGCAGGCCGGCACGTTCGCGAAGCACGTGCACGTCGCCGAGCGGATGATGGACAGCAACGACATCGAGCGCGAGCGCGGGATCACGATCCTCGCGAAGAACTGCTCGATCCGCTTTCGCGACACGCAGATCAACATCGTCGACACGCCCGGACACGCGGACTTCGGCGGCGAGGTCGAGCGGGTGCTGGGCATGGTCGACGGCGTGCTGCTGCTCGTCGACGCGGTCGAAGGGCCGATGCCGCAGACGCGATTCGTCACGATGAAGGCGCTGAAGCTCGGCCTCGCGCCGATCGTCGTCGTCAACAAGGTCGACCGTCCGGGGGCGCGACCCGAGTGGGTGGTCAACCAGACGTTCGAACTCTTCGACAAGCTGGGCGCGACCGAGGATCAGCTCGACTTCCCCGTCGTCTACGCGTCCGCGCTGAACGGCTGGGCGACGATGGACGTGCAGGTAGCGAAGGCGCACGCGGCGCCTGCCGACGCGTCGATGCAGCCGCTGTTCGAGACGATCCTCGCGCGCGTGCCCCAGCCCGTCGGCGATCCGGACGCGCCGCTGCAGTTCCAGGTCAGCGCGCTCGACTACTCGAGCTACCTCGGGCGGCTGGGCATCGGCCGCATCCGCCGGGGCCGCCTCGTGCCCGGGCAGGAAGTCGCGATCCTCGACGGTCCGCCCGCCGACGGCGCTGTGCCGCCGAAGGCGAAGATCGGCCAGGTGTTCGCGTTCGCCGGGATGGAGCGCGTGCCGGTCGACGCGGCGCAGGCGGGCGACATCGTCCTCGTGACCGGCGTCGAGCAGCTCGCGATCGGCACGACGCTGGCCGCGGTGGACGCCCCCGAGGCGCTGCCGCCGATCTCGGTCGACCTGCCGACGCTGTCGATGTACTTCCAGGTGAACACGTCGCCGCTCGCCGGCCGCGAGGGAAAGTACGTGACGTCGCGCAACCTGCGCGACCGGCTGGCGAAGGAGATCCTGACCAACGTCGCGCTGCGCGTCGACGAGACCGGCGACACCGATTCGTTCCTCGTGTCGGGCCGCGGCGAGCTGCACCTGACGATCCTGATCGAGAACATGCGCCGCGAGGGCTTCGAGCTCGCCGTGTCGCGCCCGCGCGTCGTGCTGCGCGACATCGACGGCGTCACGTGCGAGCCGTTCGAGCACCTTTCGGTCGACGTCGAGGAGCAGCACCAGGGCGCCGTGATGGAGGCGCTCGGCCCCCGCCGCGGCGATCTCGTCAACATGGAATCGGACAGCCGCGGCCGCGCGCGCCTCGAATACCGGATTCCGGCGCGGGGGCTGATCGGCTTCCAGGGCGAGTTCATGAACCTGACGCGCGGCACGGGCCTCATCAGCCACGTGTTCGACGGGTACTCGCCGCAGAAGGGCGACATCCCGGAGCGGCGCAACGGCGTGCTGATCTCGCAGGAGGACGGCGAGGCGGTCGCGTACGCGCTGTGGAAGCTGCAGGAGCGCGGGCGGATGTTCGTCTCGCCGGGCGACAAGCTGTACGAGGGCATGGTGATCGGCATCCACAGCCGCGACAACGACCTCGTCGTGAACCCGATCAAGGGCAAGCAGCTCACCAACGTCCGCGCCTCGGGCACCGACGAAGCCGTGCGCCTCGTGCCGCCGATCGAGCTCACGCTCGAGTACGCGGTCGAGTTCATCGCCGAGGACGAACTCGTCGAGGTGACGCCGAAGTCGATCCGGATCCGCAAGCGCTTCCTGAAGGAGCACGAGCGGAAGAAAGCCAGCAGGGAAGCGGCTTAACTGATTACGCCAGCGCCGACGGTCGCGGCGCGCCAGCGACGAGACCAAGAACGCTTGCGGATTTCGGCAAGCGGGAAGCGGCGTAGCGAGAGCGCGGGGCAGACCTGCCCGCCGCGAAGCCGCCCGCATGAGCCCGCCGGGCCGCCCCAAGGGCGAATACCGGAGCGCGAAGCGCGAAGGTACTCCAGTGACCGTACGCACGCTCGACGCCGCGCTGGCGGCGCGCTTTGCCGACACCGCGCTCGCGAACGTCGAGCGCGAGTATCCGCACAAGCTCGACCACGTGATGGAAGGCGACGCCGACGTGCGCCCGCCACGCGCGCTGCACCCGGCGTTCCACGGAAGCTACGACTGGCACTCCTGTGTGCACATGCACTGGCTGCTGGTGCACGTGCGGCGCCGCTCACCGTCGCTGCCGCAGCGTGGCGCGATCGACGCGGTTCTCGATCGCCATTTCACGGCGGCCGCGATCGCTGCCGAATGCGCGTATCTCGCGCAGCCGGGCGCGAAGTCGTTCGAGCGGACGTACGGCTGGGCGTGGCTGCTGAAGCTCGCCTGCGAGGTCGCGCGCAGCGACGACGATCGCGCGCGGCGCTGGTCGGCGAACCTCGCGCCGCTCGCGCAGGCGTTCGTCGACCGCTATGCCGACTACCTGCCCCGTGCGGGCTACCCGATACGCTACGGAATCCATCCGAACAGCGCGTTCGGGCTCGTGTTCGCGCTCGACTACGCGCGACAGGCGGGCGCGGCGGCGCTGGAAGCGCTCTGCACGGCGAAGGCGCGGGAGTGGTACGGCGATGATCGGAACGCGCCGGCCGCGTGGGAGCCGTCGGGCGCGGACTTCCTTTCGCCGGTGCTGATCGAGGCCGAGCTGATGCGGCGCGTCCTGCCCGCCCCCGGGTTTGCCGGCTGGCTCGCCGCGTTCCTGCCCGGGCTCGCGCGGCGCGAGCCTGCGACGCTGTTCGCGCCGGCTGCGGTCGGCGATCGCGCCGACCCGCAGATCGTCCATCTCGACGGGCTGAACCTGTCGCGTGCGTGGTGCTTCGACGGCATCGCGGCGGGCCTGCCGGCCGGCGACGCGCGCGTCGCGGTGCTGCGCGATGCGGCCGAGGTCCATCTCGCCGCCGGGCTCGCCGGGCTCGAGAGTGGCGACTACCTGGGCAGCCACTGGCTCGCGTCGTTCGCGGCGCTGGCGCTCGATCGCTGATCCGCGAGCATAGTAAACTCGACGCGCCATGCCGGACGCCCTGACCCTCGTCGTCGTCGTCGCGCTCGTCGTTGTCGCCGCGCTGGTCGCCGCCGTGCTGGCGCGGCTCTCCGCGCTCGCTTCGTCGCGCGACGCCGCATCGCGCGAGGCGGGCGAGCTGCGCACGCGGCTCGAGGTGCTCGCGGCGACGAACGCCGATTTCGAGCGCGATCTGCGGCAGGACCTCGCCAACGCGCGGACCGAGCAGGCCGCCGCCGCGCAGACCGGCCGCACGGAGCTCGGCGCGACGCTGGCGCAGCACGCGCAGGCGACGCACCAGCAGCTGGCCGCCATGGCGAGCGCGCAGAACGAGCAGATGAAGCACTTCGGCGATCGCCTGGCGGAGCTCACGAAGGCGAACGAGCAGCGCCTCGAAGCCGTGCGGGCGACGGTCGAGCAGCGGCTCGACGTGCTGCGCAACGAGAACGCGCAGAAGCTCGACCAGATGCGCGCGACCGTCGACGAGAAGCTGCAGACCACGCTCGACGAGCGCCTCGGGCAGTCGTTCAAGCAGGTGTCCGACCGCCTGGAGCAGGTGCACAAGGGGCTGGGCGAGATGCAGACGCTGGCGGCCGGCGTCGGCGATCTCAAGAAGGTGCTCACGAACGTCAAGAACCGCGGCGGGTGGGGCGAGGTGCAGCTGGGCGCGCTGCTCGCCGAGATGCTGACGCCGGCGCAGTTCGCGCAGAACGTCGCGACGCGCCCGGGCAGCAAGGAGCGCGTCGAGTTCGCGGTGAAGCTGCCGGGGCGGAGCGAGGACGGCGCGCCGTGCTGGCTGCCGATCGACGCCAAGTTTCCGCTCGAGGACTACCAGCGGCTGCAGGACGCCATCGAGCGCGCGGACGGCGCCGCCGTCGAGGCGTGCCGCAAGGCGCTCGAGGTGTTCTTCAAGGCCGAGGCGAAGTCGATCCGCGACAAGTACGTGGAGCCGCCGCACACGACCGATTTCGCGATCCTGTTCGTGCCCACCGAAGGCCTCTACGCGGAGGCCGTGTCGCGGCCCGGCCTCGCCGACGCGCTGCAGCGCGAGTGCCGCGTGATGCTCTGCGGGCCGATGAATCTCGCGGCGATGCTGAACAGCCTGCAGCTGGGCTTCCGCACGCTGGCGATCGAGCAGCGTTCGACCGAGGTGTGGCGCGTGCTGGGCGCGGTCAAGACCGAGTTCGGCAAGTTCGGCGAGATCCTCGCGAAGACCAAGGAAAAGCTCGACCAGGTCGGCCGGACGCTGGACGATGCCGGCCGCAAGAGCACGACGATTGCAAGGAAGCTCCGCGACGTCGAGGCGCTGCCGGAGGGCGAGGCCGACCTGTTGCTGACCGGCGAGCCGACGGGCGCACTGCTCGAGGGCAGGGTCGCGGACACGTCGTCCGACGCGCCGCAGCGCTGACCGGCGGCGCGATGTTCGGCGCGCTCACGAGATGGCGGCAGCGGCGGTTGTTGCGCCGCGCGGCGATTCCCGACCTGCTGTGGCGCGAGGCGGTCCACCGGCTGCCGTTCCTCGCCGTCTACACCGACGAGGAGCTCGCGCGGCTGCGCGAGAAGGTCGTGCTCTTTCTGGACGCGAAAGGCATCGTCGGCGCGCGCGGCCACGCGGTCACGCCGCTGCAGCGCGTGATCATCGCGATCCAGGCGTGCGTGCTGGTGCTGAACCTCGACTTCGCGTACTACGACGGCTTCGAGAACGTCATCGTCTATCCCGGCGAGTTCGTTCCGGACTGGGAATGGGAGGACGAGGCCGGCGTCGTGCACCGGAACGACGCGCCGCTCGCCGGCGAGGCGATGCCCGGCGGTCCGGTCGCGCTCTCGTGGCCCGACGTCGAGGCCGGCGCCGACTGGGACGCGGCGGGAATGAACCTCGTCATCCACGAATTCGCGCACAAGATCGACATGCGCGGCGGCGAGGCCAACGGCTGTCCGCCGCTGCCGGCGAACATCTCCGTGCAGGCGTGGAAGAGGGACCTGATGTCCGCCTACGACGAGTTCTGCGCCCGCGTCGACCACGACGAGGACACCGAGATCGACCCGTATGCGGCGGAGAGCCCCGCGGAGTTCTTCGCCGTGCTGTCGGAGGTGTTTTTCGCCGATCCGCTGCTGCTGGTCGACGAGTACCCGGACGTCTACGCGGCGTTCGCGGCGTTCTACGGCCAGGACCCGGCGCCGCGGTGGCGGCCGTCGCCTTGAACTTTTCGCGATACCGCGTATCCTACGCGGCGGCGGGCGCCCCCCGGGCCGGAAGCATTGCACGGTCCGATCCGCAAACCCGCGACGCGGCCCTGCGTCGCGCCTTCGATTTCAGGACGAGGAGATGCAATGATGATCCGCAGAACCGCGCTGTTCGTGGCCACGCTGTTCGCCGCCGGGACGGCGTTCGCGTTCCATTGCCCGCAGGACATGAAGAAGATCGACGACGCGATGGCGAAGAACCCGAAGCTCACGGCGGCGCAGACGGACGAAGTGAAGAAGTACCGCGCCGACGGCGAGACGCTGCACAAGGCCGGCAAGCACCAGGAGTCGGTCGACACGCTCGCCAAGGCGATGAAGATCCTCGACGTCAAATAGCGTTCCGCATCTGCACCCCGCAGCCGGCGCGGACACCCGCGCCGGCTTTTTTTGCGGAAGGCCGCCGCGACTGCGCGCGGCTCACCCTCCGCGACGACAGCCCGCCGGCCGGCAATGACGACCACCGACATGCGCGACGATCACCGGATGAGCCACCTGCGCGCCGTCGCGCTGCTCGTGGCGGCGAATGTGCTGTGGAGCACCGCGGGCGTCGTGACGCGGCTCCTGCAGAGCGCGCAGAGCTGGGAAGTCACGTTCTGGCGCAGCTTCTTCGCCGCGATCTCCATGGCGGGAATCCTGGCGTGGACGCGGCGGCGCGAGACCTGGACGGTGGTGCGCGCGTCGGGCTGGCCGGGCGTCCTCTCCGGGCTCATGTTCTGCACGATGTTCACGTGCTTCATGCTGGCGGTGACGCGGACCACGGTCGCCAACACGCTGGTCGTCAACAGCCTCTATCCGGTGTTCGCGGCGCTGCTCGGTTGGCTCGTGCTCGGGCTGCGGCTGCCGGGCCACACGTGGCTCGCGATCGCCGCGGCGGTCGGCGGCATGGCGTGGATGTTCTCGTCCGGGCTCGGCCCGGGGCTGTCCGGCACGCTGATCGCGTTCGGCGTGCCGGTCGCCGCCGCGGTCAACGTCGTCACGCTGCGCAAGTGGGGCAGGGCCGTCGACCTCGCGCCCGCGGTGATGCTGGGCGGCCTCTTCTCGGCGCTCGTGACGCTGCCGTTCGCGCTGCCGTTCCAGGCGACGGCGGGGGACCTCGCATGGCTCGCCGGGCTCGGGATGTTCCAGCTCGCGGTGCCCTGCATGTTCCTGGTGACGGCGAGCCGGCACCTTCCGCCGGCCGAGGTGGCGCTCCTGACGTTGCTGGAAGCGGTCCTGGGGCCGCTGTGGGCGTGGCTCGGCGTGGGCGAGACGCCCGCCGCCGCCACGCTCGTCGGCGGCTCGATCGTCCTCGCGGCGATCGCCGCCAACGAGTTCGTCGCGCTGTACGGGCCGGAAAGGTTCCGGCGCGTCCGCGCGGTGCCTTAGCAGCTTGTTGAAATGCGGGTGGTGCATCCATCATTCGTCCTTCGACAAACTCAGGACGAACGGCAACGTGCTGATTCTGCGGGAGCCAAAGATCCGTTCGTGGTGAGCCTGTCGAACCATGAACGGATTTGCGACGAACCGATAGATCCCGCCGCGCTTTGCGAACCCGCGCCTACGCGGACCGGGCCCTCGCGATCAGCACCGCGGCGACCAGGATGAGAACGCCCCCGGCGAGCTGCACCGGGGCGATCGCCTCGTCGAGGACGAGCGCCGCCAGCACGACCGCGCACAGCGGCTCGACGGTCGATAGCGTCGCGGCGCGCACCGGTCCGATCCGCTCGAGGCCGGCGAAATACAGCGTGATCGCCATCACGGTGGACAGCAGGGCGATGGCGACGATTGCCAGCCATCCGGCGGCGGTCTGCGGCCACTGCGGCCCCCCGAGCACGGCGGCGACGACGAAGACCGCGGCGGCGCTTGCCGTCACCACCATGGTCATCGGCAGCGGCGCGGTGCGCGGACCGATTGCCGCGGCGACGACGATGTACACCGCGTAGAACGCCGCCGAGGCGACCGCGAACGCGAGGCCGGTCGCCACCTGCGGGGCCGCGGCGATCGCACCTTCGCCGATCGCCGGTGCGACGGTGAGCGTCGTGCCCGCGAGCGCGATGGCGAGCGCGGCGAGCTTGGCGGCACTCAGGCGCTCGCGCAGGAACACGGCGGCGAGCACGGCGACCAGCGCGGGATGCAGATAGAGCAGCAGCGCGGCGAGGCCCGCCGGCGCAAGGCGCAAGGCGGTGAAGTAGCAGATGGCCTGCCCGCCGTAACCGAGCGCGCCGAGCGCGATCAGCATGCCGAGCGTCGATCCGCGCGGGACGGAGAGATCTCGCGCGCGCACCAGCATGGTCATCACGACGGCCGCGATCGTGAAGCGCAGCGCGAGCAGCGTTGCCGTGTCGACGCCCGAGGCGAACGCGAACCGTGCGAGGATCGCCATCGCGCCGAACGCGACCGCCGAGACGACGACGAATGCGATGCCGGCGTTGCGCCGGCCGGCGTCGGTTGCGCTCATGGACAGGTCGCCTTCTTGGGTCCGGCATCAACCAGACTTGGCGCAGCCGCCTGAAGGCGGCCCCACGGAGAAGTATCCTGTGGGTCCGGCTTCAGCCGGACACTCCGCGGACCCGTTCACTGTGGGTCCGGCTTCAGCCGGATCCGGGACGCCGCGCGCTCTTCGGCCGGAACGCCTTGCAGACCTCGTCGCGCGTCTCGATGTACGGCCCCCCGATGAGATCGATGCAATAGGGAACGGCGGGAAACACGCCGTCGAGCGTTTCCTTGATCGCCTTCGGCTGGCCGGGCAGGTTGAGGATCAGCGCGTGCCCGCGGACGACGCCGACCTGCCGCGACAGGATCGCAGTGGGCACGTACCGGAGGCTCACCTGTCGCATCTGCTCGCCGAACCCGGGCAGCACCTTGTGGGCGATCGCGAGCGTCGCCTCGGGCGTCACGTCGCGGGGAGCGGGCCCGGTGCCCCCCGTCGTCAGCACGAGATGGCAGCCGACCGTGTCGACGAGCTCGACCAGCGTGCGCTCGATGACCGGCTGCTCGTCCGGGATCAGGCGGCGCTCGAAGCGCCAGGGCGATGCAAGTGCGGCCGTGAACCATTCGGTGAGCCCGGGGATGCCTTTGTCCTCGTACACGCCGGAGGACGCACGGTCGGAGATCGACACGAGGCCGATCAGGAGCGAATCGGAAGAGGGCATGGCGGGGATTGGGCGGAGCTGAAGGAGGGTCGTGCTACGGGCTGGACGGAACCGCCGCCGGGTGAGCGCTTTTGCATCAGCGGCCCGCGGCCAGCGCCTTGAGCTCGCGGAAGAGCTCGCGGTACGCGTGCGGCGGCTGCCCCCGATCGCGCTCGTCGCGAGCCTTCGCGATCAGCGCGCGGAAACGCGGACGATCGAGTCGCGGGTGCTCCGCGGACAGCGCATCGAGCGCGTCCGGCTCGGCGAGGAGCCGCTCCCGCCAGCGTTCGAGCGCGTGCTGCCGGGCCGCGTCGATTTCCTGGCCTTGCGCCCAGAGTGCGAGCCGCCGGCGGATGGGTTCGGGGTCGACGTCGCGCATCAGCTTGCCGACGTACTGCAGCTGCCGCTTGCGCCCCCCCCAGGCCGTGATCGAGCGCGCGTCCCGAATCGCGTCGCACAGCCGCTCGGGCAAAGCGACTTCGGCGGCGAGCTCGGCGAGTCGCTTCGGTTCGAGCAGAACCAGCGCTTCGCCCATGTCCTGCAGCGCGTGCATCTCCGCCTTGCGCCGGCTCTTCGACGGCGGGCGAAGGTCGGCGTCCGCTTCGCCCGCGGCGGCGGTCGCGGCGCCGGCTGTGGCGCGCGACGGGCGGTGCTCTCGTTCGTCGGGCCTTTTCATCGTTCTGGCGGAAATCGGCGGGGAAGGGCGTGGCGCGGGGCATCCCGGCGGGAGCCCTTTGCTATGATAGCCGAGCACCCGCCCGCTGCCCTGCCCCGTCGCGAAGGGCTCGCCCGAAAGCCCCTTGATGCCCACCGCCCCCCAACCCGAATCCGCACGACGCCCGCGCGCGGCGGCGTCGCCGTCGCAGCATCGCGGGGCAGCGGGACGCTTCGCCCTTCCCACCGCCGAGATCGAGCGCCTCGCCGAGACCGTGCTGGCCGCGGCGAAGGCCGGCGGCGCGACGGCCGCGGAGACCGAGGTCTCGCAGGGGGTCGGGCAGAGCGTCACCGTGCGTCGCGGGGAGGTCGAGACCATCGCCCACAACCGCGACAAGGGCATCGGCGTCACCGTCTACATCGGCCAGCGTCGCGGGCACGCGAGCACCGCCGACTTCTCGCCCGAGGCGCTGGAGGCCGCGGTCGCCAAGGCGCTGGCCATCGCCCGCTACACGGCCGAAGACCCGGCCGCGGGGCTCGCGGATCCGGACCGGCTCGCGCGCGCGATTCCCGATCTCGACCTCTACGATCCGTGGCCGCTCGCGGTCGAGGACGCCATCGCGCTCGGCATCGAGACCGAGGCTGCGGCGCTGGCGGTCGATCGCCGGCTCACCAACACCGAGGGCGCGACGGTCGCGTGGAACGAATCGGAGTTCGTCTACGCGAATTCGCTGGGTTTTCTCGGCGGCTATCCCAGCACGCGCCACCACATCGACTGCGCCGTGATCGGCGATCCCGGCGGCGGCGGCGTGATGCAGCGCGACTTCTGGTACACGGCAGGGCGCGGCGCGGCGGACCTGCAGGGCGCCGCCGACGTCGGGCGCGTCGCCGGGGAGCGCACCGCGCGCCGGCTCGGCGCGCGCAAGCTCGGAACGACGGAGTGCCCGGTGCTGTTCGAGGCGCCCGAGGCCGCCGACCTCGTCGGCTCGTTCGTCAACGCCGTCTCGGGCGGCGCGCTGTACCGTCGATCGTCGTTCCTGCTGGATTCGCTGGGATCGCAGGTGTTCGCGCCGATCGTGTCGATCCGCGAGGACCCGCACATCCCGCGCGCGCGCGGCAGCGCGCCGTTCGACAACGAGGGTGTCGCGACCGTGCCGCGCGACGTCGTGCGCGACGGCGTCGTCCTCGGCTATTTCCTCGGCAGCTATTCGGCGCGCAAGCTCGGGATGGCCAGCACGGGCAACGCCGGCGGGAGCCACAACCTCGTGCTCGCGCACGGCGACGACGACCTCGCCGCGCTCCTGCGGCGCATGGGGCGCGGGCTCTTCGTGACCGAGCAGCTCGGGCACGGCGTCAACCCCGTCACCGGCGACTACTCGCGCGGTGCGGCGGGTTTCTGGGTCGAGGACGGCGTGATCGCGTTCCCGGTCGAGGAGATCACGATCGCCGGCAACCTGAAGGACATCTACCGCGACGTCGTCGCGATCGGCCGCGACGTCGACCGCCGCGGCTCGCGCCACACGGGATCCATCCTGATCGGGCGGATGACGGTGGCGGGTCACTAGGATGTGCGCCCCCACGCTTGCGGCTGACGCCGCCGCGCTGCCCCCCGAGGGACGCCCGCGCGAGCAGGGCGAAGCCAAGGCCCGATGGGCGCGTCTGCGAGCGCGGGTGGCGGCCGACTTCACAGCACAACGCGTCCGGCACGACGGCGCGGAGGCCGCGCACAGTGCCCTTCGGGCGGCCGAGCGGGCACTGAGCCGGCGCGGACGGAAGTTGCCCAGTCCATGATCGAGCCCGTCCTCACCTGGTTGCGCGCGTTCAACGACCCGTTGCGCAGCCCGGGCGCGGTTGCGCAGTGGATCGCGGCGCTGCCGGCCGCCGACGCGCTGGCGATCCAGAAGGAAGCGCTCGAGCTGGTCGCGACGTTCCCGGGCGCGCGCCGCTTCGTCGGACCGGCGCAGGCGGAGGCGCTGCTGCGGATTGACGCGCGGCTCGAGCCGGTCATCGCGCAGCTCGCGCAGCAGTACACGACGAACTACCAGAGGAGCACCGGCGTCGAGACCCGCCTGTGGCACGCGGTCTTCGACCTGGTCAAGGCGTTCTCCGCCGCATACGGTGCCGCGCTCAGGGCGGGTTACCCGCGCGCCGACCAGAAGCGCTGGGCGGCGCTGCTGCCGTGGCTCCTGGTGCGGCTCGTCCACTACAAGGGGATCGACGGCAAGTTCCGGCTGTTCCGCTACAGTCACTGGGTGCCGGCCCAGTGGCGCGAGTTCCACGAGATGTACGAGTTCGCACGGTCGCGCGGCTGGCAGCGGGAGCAGCTGGCGTACGGCGCAGGCACGTTCTCGCGGCCGGGGGTCTCGGTCGAGCAGGAGTACCTGAAGGCACTGCTGCTGATGCGGCTCGACTCGGGCAACTTCACCCCCGACCAGGTCGAATGGGTGGCGAAGCAGCTCGACGCGTGGGCGGCGTCGCTGAACCTCGTCCCGCCGCCCGGCCCCGGCGCCAACTTCTTCGTCGACCTGTCCGGATCGCAGGGCTTGCGGCGCCAGGACCGCGCGCCCGCGGGCGGCCGCCTGCTGTTCCTCGACGCGAGCCCGATCTACACGCAGATCGTCGAGCGGATGCGGTGGCTGCCCGAGAAGGACGACGACACGCCCAGGCCGGACGACCTGCCCGCGCGCGAGCAGCGGCTCCTGCTGATGCGCCTCGCGTCGCTGTACGGGCCGGACGCAATCGCCCAGTCGCCGCGCGCGACCCGCTTCGCGACCGAAGGCGAGGTTCGCGTGGTGCTCGGGCTGGGCCCGCTGACGCGCGCGGTCGCCGAGATCGAACGCCTGCCCGAGGTCGCGCGCACGCCGGGCGTCGCGGCGAGCTTCGACGAGATCACGGAAATGATCGTGCCGAACGCCGGCCCCGAGACGATCGCGCGGCGCATCCGCGGGTCCGCTTGGAAGATCGAGGACCGCAGCGACACCGGCTGCCGGCTGACGGCGCCGCACAAGGAGGCGCCGGCGAAGCTCGGCGAGATCCTTGCACTGAAGGAGGGCGACGCCTGGGCGCTCGCGGTCGTGCGCCGCATGCAGCGCCATCACCACGACGAGACGACCGTCGGCGTGGAGATCGTCGGGCGGCGGCTGGTCCGCGTGCTGCTGCGGAACTGGGTGATGCCGGCGGACGCCGGTCGGGCCAGCGTCGACCGGCCGTTCTTCGGCATCTATCTCCCCGCGCACCCCGAGAACCGGCAGCAGGCGCAGCGCAGCCTGATCGGCCCGGACGACCGCTTCGTCCCCGGCGGGATGGTCGAGCTCGACACGGGCAGCGCCCGCTATCTGATCCGCTTCACGCAGACGCTGGAGCGGCACCCGGGCTGGGCCTGGACGCTCTTCTCGGCCGTCCGGAAGCTGACGCCCTGATCGGTCGCGCCGGTCGCTTTCCCGGCAAACCGGCTCCTCGCGGGAGACCGGGAATCGGGATAAAATCCAACGTTGACAAGCGCCGGCTCGCGCTGCCCTGCAGTGAGCGATCCGCCCGACGCTCGCACCAGATACGGGAAGCTTGTGGCCACAGTCGGCTGCGCCGACACCAACCTTTCAGGAGGTCGTGATGGAACGTCGTTCCTTCCTCAAACAAGCGGGCGCCGGCGTTGCGGCCGGCGCGATCGCCGCGCCTGCGTTTGCCCAGGGTGCGCCAGCGGTCAAGTGGCGGTGCACGTCGAGTTTCCCGAAGAGCCTCGACACGATCTACGGCGGCGCCGAGGTGCTGGCCAGGCGGGTCAAGGCCATCACCGGCGGCAAGTTCGACATCCAGGTGTTCGCGCCCGGGGAAATCGCCCCGGGCGGACAGGCGCTCGACGTCGTCCAGAACGGCACCGTCGAGTGTTGCCATACCTGCTCGTACTACTTCGTCGGCAAGGACAAGACGTTCGCGTTCGGCACGGCCGTCCCGTTCGGACTCAACAACAGGCAGCAGAACGCGTGGGTCTACTACGGCGGCGGCCAGAAGCTGCTGGACGAGTTCTACAGCAATTACAACGTCGTCTCGTTCCTCGGCGGCAATACGGGCACGCAGATGGGCGGCTGGTTCCGCAAGGAGATCAAGACGCTGGCCGACTGCAAGGGCATCAAGATGCGCATTGCCGGTCTCGGCGGCACGATCCAGGCGGCGCTGGGCATGGTGCCGCAGCAGATTCCCGGCGGCGACATCTACCCGGCGCTGGAGAAGGGCACGATCGACGCCGCGGAATGGGTCGGGCCGTACGACGACGAGAAGCTCGGCTTCTTCAAGATCGCCAAGAACTACTACTTCCCGGGCTGGTGGGAACCGGGCCCGTCGATCCACTTCTTCGTGAACAAGGAAGCCTGGGCCAAGCTGCCAGCCGAATACAAGGAAGCCTTCCAGGCCGCCGCGTACGAGGCCAACGTGACGATGATGGCCGAGTACGACGACAGAAACCCGGCCGCGCTGCGCCGGCTGATCCAGAACGGCGTCCAGCTGCGGAGCTTCTCGCCGGAAATTCTGGAGGCCGCGTACAAGGCATCGGTCCAGTTCTATGCCGACGAGTCGTCGAAGAACCCGGCGTTCAAGAAGATGTACGACGCGATGTTTGCCTACCAGAAGACGCAGAACCAGTGGTTCAGCGTGGCGGAATTGCGGATGGACCAGTTCCTGCAGCAGCACATCAAGTAGCCTGGCCGCTCTGGCGACAAAAAAACCCCGCGGCCTGCCGCGGGGTTTTTTTGGCCCTGCACCCGGCAGCGCGCGATCAGCGGCGCGCGGGTGCGACCACCGCCTACTTCGGGGCCTCGCGCAGCGACTTCATGAGCGCCTCGTCGTCCTGCGCCGGCGTGGGCGTCGTCGCCGGGGTTCCACCGCCTGCGCCCGACTTCGAGGCGTCCTCCTGCAGCATCTTCTGGATGTCGATCTGCGGCCCCGACTGCGCCCCGGCATCCGGCTTGTCGTAGCTCACGAGCGCCGGGAAGAAGATGATCAGCGCCACCATGATCAGCTGGATGATCACGAAGGGGATCGCGCCCCAGTAGATCTGGCCCGTGGTGACGGGCGCCGTCATCTTGCCGCTGTGCGCGTCCTTGAAGGGATGGGTCGGTGCAACCGAGCGCAGGTAGAACAGCGCGAAGCCGAATGGCGGGTGCATGAACGACGTCTGCATGTTGACGGCGAGCAGCACGCCGAACCAGATGAGATCGATGCCGAGCTTCTCGGCCACCGGTCCGAGCAGGGGCACGATGATGAACGACAGCTCGAAGAAGTCGAGGAAGAACGCCAGCACGAACACCAGGATGTTGACGACGATCAGGAAGCCGATCTGCCCGCCCGGCAGGCCCGTCAGCAGGTGCTCGACCCACTTGTGGCCGTCCACGCCGTAGAACGTGAGGCTGAACACGCGGGCGCCGACCAGGATGAACACGACGAACGTCGTCAGCTTGGCCGTGCTGTCCATCGCCTGCTTCAGCAGCGACCAGGACAGCCGCTTGCGGGCGAGCGCCATCAGGATCGCGCCGGTGGCGCCCATCGCACCGCCCTCGGTCGGCGTCGCGATGCCGAGGAAGATCGTGCCGAGCACGAGGAAGATCAGCGCCAGCGGCGGGATGAGCACGAAGGTGACCTTCTGCGCCATGCCGGACAACAGGTTGAGCTTCAGCAGCCGGCTGACCATCGCGAGCGCGAACGCGACGCCGATGCCGATCAGCATGCAGATGACGATCGTCTCGTCGAGCGGCTTGTCCGCGGGCATCATGAACTTGGCATAGCCGACGGCCGCGGCGACCGAGATCACGGCCAGGACGAGCAGCGACGTGCCGCCCATCTTGCCGCTTGGCTCGCGGAAGACCCGAGCCTCCGGCGGCAGCGCCGGCGCCCACTGCGGCTTGAACACCGTGCTGCCGACGACGTACAGGATGTACATGCCGGCGAGCACAAAGCCCGGGATGAACGCGCCCTTGTACATGTCGCCGACCGACTTGCCGAGCTGGTCGGCCATGATGATCAGCACCAGCGACGGCGGGATGATCTGTGCGAGCGTTCCGGACGCCGCGATCACGCCCGAGGCGAGCCGCCGGTCGTAGCCGTAGCGCAGCATGATCGGCAGCGAGATGAGGCCCATCGAGATCACCGACGCG